>ERZ773269.13-NODE-13-length-162589-cov-5.458778_pt1 | contig 162589 bp, 123 predicted proteins | sample MGYA00511958_ERZ773269 | MGnify/ENA primary metagenome ERZ773269 (study PRJEB29015, sample SAMEA2737761) | human gut metagenome | biome: human gut; feature: human-associated habitat; material: faeces | place: China | collected 2012 ... | reverse complement strand
TAATGGAAAAAACGAGATAGGGATAATTGAAGAAAAAACTGCAAAAAACGAAATGGCAAATCAAAGGAATTTATTTAAAGTGTTTATTGATGAAACAAATGAAGATACACTTTGTGAATTCTTTAGAGAGTTTGTAGAGAGATTTAACGTGCGGGCAACAGATACGCATAAAGATGAATATGTTATTTTTAGAGATTGATTTGTATTGTGAATGAGATGTACTAAAAAATGTACATTGTATGTTGTATAATAATTAAAGAATAAAATTTGAAAGGTGATTTTTATGTATACAATACCGCCAAAGAAAATGGTTATCATAAATATTCTTGATATTCTGAAAAAGTATTCTGATATGGACCACCGTCTTACTCAAGCGCAGATAATTGAGATATTAAAAAAGAATATTATATGGATGTTGACAGAAGAACCGTAAAAAGGAATTTGATGAATCTTTTAGATTTTGATTTTGGTATTGATTATACGGAAATTATAAAAAAGAATGAAAAGGGTGAAGAAATACCTATTTGTACGGATTGGTACATAACAAGAGAATTTGATGACTCGGAGCTGAGGCTTTTAATCGACAGCGTTATTTGTTCAAAGACAATTCCGCAGAAACAATGTCAAGACCTTGTAAAAAAGATAAAGAGTTTGTCAAATGTCTATTTTGATAAAAAAGTCGGTAATATTTACAGCCTTCCTGAAATCCGACCCGAGAACAAGGAACTGTTTTATACCATTGATATTCTTGACGAGGCGATTTCAAAAGGCAAAAAAGTGTCGTTTGTGTATAATTCCTACGGAACGGATAAAAAACTGCATCCGAAACGTAAAGAAAAATACATTGTAAATCCGTACCGAATGGCGGCAACAAACGGAAGATATTATCTTATCTGCAATTATGATAAATATGATACACTCTCAAATTATCGTATAGACAGGATAACAGGTATAAAAATGCTTGATGAAAACAGAAAGCCGGTAAGAGAATTGAAAGAAAGAGAAATCAATCTTCCGAAACATATGGCAGAGCATTTATATATGTTTGCCGGCGAAAGTATACACGCAAAATTCAAGGCACAGAACCATATTATAGACCAGATAATAGATTGGTTCGGATTTTCGCCGAGAATGACAAAGTTAAATGAAGATGAATGTATTGTTGAAGTAGATGTCAACAAAGAGGCATTTTTTTGGTGGTCAATGCAGTATGGTCTGCATATTGAGGTTTTGGAGCCGCTTGATATACGTGAGCGGGTAAAAAATGCGTCAAAGTGTATGTGGGAAAAGTATAAAGGGGATAATGAGAATGGAAAAGATTAAATTTTATAATATGAATGGCATACATTGTTGGATTATAAATCTAAAACCGTTCGAGCCAGACGAACCGAATGATAAAATACGCAGTCTGCAAGAAGATTGTGTGCAGAATAAAATTTTCGGTATCGGCTGGCGGACAGGCTATTTCGATACTCATACAAAAGTAACATTAGACGAACACACAAAAAAAGCTTATAAAGATACTTTGAAACCAAATGATAAATCTGCAAGAAATGCAACCGACAGAATGTCCGAAATAAAATGCGGTGATTTAGCAATTATGCGATTGAGGGACGGACATATATATCTTGGCAAAGTGACAGAACCTGCATTTCATGACAGTACAATTTTAAGCAAAGAAAATTCAAGCAGACTTTCATGGATGTGCAAAGTTGAAAAATGGTTAGAGTTTTCCGATGAAACTTTAATTCCATCAGAAATTATGGGCAGATTTTCTCAAAGACGACAAGCAACCATAACCCCAATAGTCCGTTACAAGCAACGATTGCTTATGCTTGCTATGTATGACATGAAAAATAGCGGTAAAACCGATGTTCCGAAAGTAATACTGAACGAGAATAATTTTACACGTGCATTGAGCTATGTCGATTTGGAGGATTGGGTGTGTGCTTATATTTATAGTAAGCACGCAGATGACGGATATATGCTTTTGCCGTCTTCCGGAAAGGTCAGCCGTATTAAATACGAATTTACTTTTGTAAGCAATAAATCAGACAGAAAGCCTATCACCTGTCAGGTAAAAAATCAAAACAGTGAGCCTATAAACATCGCAGATTATGAAAACGATAAAGATATTTACGAAAAAATATATTTGTTTTCGGGGAATAATAACTTTGCAAATCGCGAACTTGCCAAAGTTAATATTGAAATAATAGATCGCAGTGAATTATTTAATGTTGTGAAAAACAGCAGTTTTAAATTTATGTATGATAAGCTTTCAAAGTATCATTCATTCAGCGAAAGTCCGAATTTAAAAAAATTAGAAGAAACTTTATATTCAAATAAAAAAGGCTGGAAACCAAGAAAGAAATTCAGTAAAGGCAGCGGCGATTTTAAAAAATACAAGGTGGGAAAACATGAAACAGGAGAGATAAGCTGGATTTACTTTGGATATGACGGATTATATATCACAGATGAATTTGATTCATTTATTATTGATTGGCAAGATAAAAATACTGAGAAAATAATAGAACAGTTGAAAAAAGATTTGATGTAAGTACAAGCTTTAGATTATCACAAAAGGGTGCGGATATTAAGTCCGCACCCTGTCAAAAATGATTCTTTACGTTGCGTTTCTTATAGTTCCGTCATTGGCATTATAGATAACAACCGTAGCACCTTCTTTTTCAAATTCATAGTAGCCTTTACCTAAACAAACTACAAAATCATATCCTTCCAACAAAAATTCAGGAAACCAACCATAAATATTTTCTACGCCGCAATCGGATTCAACCTGCCCGTGATATTTCACCTCACACAATCCGAATTTACCATCCTCGCAGTTTGCTATAAAGCGATTTCCTCCGACATATTCCAATGTGTGAGCAAACGGCAGAGTTATAAATGTGCCGTTTTTTTCGCGGATACCCAGCAGCTTTGCTGTATATTCTATTCTTTTAGATGACATGATAAATGATTTTGAATAATACTCAAAATCGATAACCTTGTTACCAAAACAAAGCTTTTTTTGCCGTAGTAAGGGTAAGGGATTACTATATTTCATGAGAGTGAGTTTACCCTCAATATTTACCAAATATTCCTTGCTTTCAAAATCAACATATTGATAAGCATTATTCAAAGCATAAAATCTAAACCCTTTGAATACCTCTTTATACTGTATTTCATCCAATGATACAAGATAAAGAGTATTATTTTTCTTCCCCCAGAAAGAAGATGAGTATTCATCTATATACATTTCTTCAAAGTGAATAACGGTATTTTTACTGTCAACATGTAAATACACATTCTCTTGTTGGTTGAAAAATACCGATTCACCGCATGTATAAGAATGAAAGTAATCATATTCACAAGGTACGTCGCAGACCGGTTTAGGTATTTCATCATATATCGGCAAATCGCTTCTTTCTGTACAACAAAAGTCATCTTCGCTATTTCTCGAGCCCTCAAAGTGAATAGCCCCAAATCGTCCGTTTTTGACAACAAAAAAATTATTTACTGCATGACCGTTAATCATTATATTTTCATATTCAAACGGTAATAATATTTCACCTGTCGGTAAATAATGCCGAATTTATTTTCTCTTTTTTCTATTTCAATGTCAGGTGTGTAAGAATACCAACACCCTAATCTGTATACGTCCATTATAAATCGTTCCTTTTGTATTTATTTTTTGAAATATCTTTATTTTCATTGCCTGGCCGCATTCTCTGCACCTCATAATATACATTGTTCGATGCACAAAAAACGGCACATAAAATGACATTACTCATCTTCCGATTCTTCAACCTTGTATTCTTCTGCAATTTTTTCAAATTCCGTTCTGAAATGTGTCTTATAGTATGCCAATATAAATGAAAGGCGAACATATTCAGCACAATGTGCCTTTGGGAAAAGATATTCTATTTTATTGCACAAGTCTAAATACCAATTCGGCACACCCAAATCAAGCAGTTCATCATATTGTTCATTCGTAAATCCTTTTCCTTTACGAATTTGTTCCGAAATCAGAAATGCCTTCTGTCTGTCTAAACCGTATTTTATAAGGGTCAACATCACATCATCACGATAAGCTATAAAGTCAGAAAATCTAATTTCTTTATTAAATAAATATTTCCTGTTGTCATTCCATGTACCTTTACCATAGCAAAGTCCGAACAATTTTATTAAATCATTAAACTTGTGAGGATTAACTGTTTTTATAACCTCTCGCACATCATCATTTTCAAGTTCCGGTATTCCGTCAGTATCGCAGGCTTTTATAAGTTCTATTGTTTTTTTGTCGTCAAGCGGTATTTGGTTTGCTTTTATTCCTGTTGCATTTTCCAGCTTAAACAGCATTGATAATGAATTGTGCGGATACAACAAATCTATTTTTAAAAAGCTGTGATAGATTTCGCGATAATCAAAATGTGTTATTTTTTGTTTATGGTCATTCACATCTGACAAATATTCGACAGGTGTATAATCTGTTATTTCTTTTTCGGGCGGTAAAATAAACACTCCCAGGGCCGACTGTATATCTGATTTACATTTTTCTAACTTTTCAAAATAATCTATTTCACGTAAATCATGAAATTTTAACTTTCTTTTGCGTGCATATTCAATCACAAGATTATAAGCAAATTCGGGTGGCATGGTTTGGATTTGCCCATAGTCAATGATTTTTCCGTTTGCATTTTTTCTCAATATCTCATGTGCCGTACAAATAAACTCCGGCGGCAAATTCAAACTAATATCAAGTTCTTTGCCGAAATCGTAATTTGTATACGTTTCCTCGGGTAAAGTATAACCGTCTTTTATAAGTTCTTTTCCGCATTTTGGACATATTTTGTTCGGCAAATCAACACCGCAGTCTTCTTCGGTATGAAATTCTATGTATTTGCAGTTTTTGCAAAAATAATGTGTGTCAAGCGGATTTGTATTTGTTATTCCGAGTAAATTTGCAACAAGTGATGAACCGACAGAACCTCGGCTTACGATAGAATATCCTTTTTCCTTTGCAGCCTCGGTAATCTTTTCGGCAAGAATGAATTTTGTTGCATTCCTGGCATTGCCGCCTATTACGTGAAGCTCCGATTGAATTCTTGTCCTTATAAAAGACGGAAGTGGATTGTCGTACTTTTTATATGCGGCGGCATAAGTGATTTCTTTGAGTTTTGCAATCTCATTCGGATATTTTGTATCTGTGTCAAACGGTGCAAATGTATCATCAATCATATCGGCAACAAGATTTGAATTTGTAACAACAATTTCATATGCCTTTTCTTTCCCGAGATATTCAAATTCAGCAAGCATTTCATCGGTTTTTCTGAAATATAAATTGGGTTGCTCATCACAGTTTTCCACACCCATATAATCAAGTAAAATTCTTCGACATTCGCCGTCATCGGAAAAAACAAAATATGCTTCATCAGACGCTATGGGTAAGACATTGTTTTTCTCGCAAACGTCAATTATACGTTTTGTAATTTCTTTTGCCTGTGACTCGTCTTTTATTTTTGTATACCAACCAAAATACTCTATGGGATTGAGCAAAACATAGTCAAATCGCTCTATAATTTTTCCGAGTTCCTTATCATCGGCACCTTCGATGATTTTTTGTATAAGTTCACCCTGTATGCTTATTCCCAAAATGAGATTTTTGCGGTCAACCTCATCAAGAGAAAAAATCTTCGGTGAATTTGATATAAGCTTGTACAACTCTTTAAGTCCGGTCTTATTTTTTGCAAGAATGTAAAACGGGTTCCTTTTATCATAGTGAGGTGCATAGCCATAATATAGCTCACAACCGTAAATCAATTTAATTCCGCCGCATGTGTCAACACATTTAAATGCTTCGGGAAATGCCTGTACACATTCCGTATCGGTAATAGCGATTGCCGGCTGCCAATCCCTCATAGCGGCATTTATATAATTTCCAGTATCATTAACACTGCCCGTATTACCCATGTTCGTATGTACACTCAATTCAACTCTTTTTTTATCCATTTTTGTTACTCCTTATAATCTCTCATCTTTGCTTATATATCTCTATAAAATTATCAGTTATTATTTTACAATATCAGATGACCTTTTTTTGGAACATTAAAACGTAAAGTCATACATTAAAAATATATAATATCTCTGTGTAATAAAATACACGGAGGTGAAATTTATATGTTCCAGAACGAACGGTTTTGTACTTGCGGAGTAAACGAGGAAGTACCTATTGTATTACAATGTATGATGTGGAATATGATTGATACAATGGAGGTTGAATCAAAGGATTACTTGCAAGTATTTGAACTGTCAGGGTATGACGGTATGCAGAAAATCGTGCATTCACAAGAAATGCCGGAGTATAAAATGGAGTATCTTATTAAATTACAAGGTGCTCCTATTTTTGTGGGCAAAGTTTATGTGATTGACGATAAAACACATTCAACAATGCTAAAAGCAGAGGAATATTGAGGAGGACGAAAGATGAAAGAGAAAAAATACACTTGTGACATATGTCACGAAGAACATGATTTATCAGAATTAACATATTTTGATGAGTCATATTTATGTGAAGATTGTTTAAGACGTGAAACATTTATTTGCCGTGATTGCGGTGACAGACACTGGAATGATGATTCGGCGGACGGTGACTTGTGCCAAACTTGTTACGATGAAGATTACGTCAGATGTGAAAGATGTGATGCGGTAATTCATTATGATGACGCTTGTTATCATGAAGATGAAGAATATCATGACCATCCATATTGCAGAGATTGTTTTGACATGGACGAGATAATCCACGACTATTACTACAAGCCTGAACCGATATTCTACGGTGACGGTCCGAGATATTTGGGTGTGGAACTTGAACTTGATGACGGCGGTGAAAATGAGTTTTGTGCGAGCAAGCTGCTTGAAATAGCTAACAATGGATGTGAGCGTATGTACATCAAACATGACGGCTCACTTGATGATGGCTTTGAATGTGTAACACATCCGATGACGCTTGACTATCACATAAATCAAATGCCTTGGAGAGCGATTCTTAACAAAGCGGTAGCAAAAGGATACTTAAGTCACCAAGCCGGAACTTGCGGACTTCATGTACATATAAGCCGAAATGCACTTGGAGTGAATTACGAAGAACAAGAGGCAACAATAGCAAAGATTCTCTACTTCTACGAGAAGTTCTGGAATGAAATCTTAACATTTAGCAGAAGAACGGAATCACAAGCAGAACATTGGGCAAGACGTTACGGCGGCGGAATTATCAATCCGAAAGAAACACTAAAGCACGCTAAGAATTCACATATGGGACGATATGCTGCGGTCAATCTTGAAAATGAAGCGACAATAGAAATGCGAATATTCAGAGGTACTTTAAAGTACAACACATTTATAGCAACCTTACAGATGGTAGATGAAATCTGTAAGGTTGCTATTTCTTTGTCCGACGAATTTATGCAGGGTCTTACTTGGCTTGATTTCGTAAAAGGAATAGCAGACGGCAAACAAGAGTTGATTAATTATTTGAAAGAAAAAAGACTTTACGTCAATGAACCGATAAGAAATGAGGTGGAAATATAATGTGCGGAATATATGGAGTATTAAGTTACAAGGATAAGTTAAAAGATATGAATGAACTTGTGGATTTGCTTGGTATGGAAAGTGCGGAACGTGGTACAGATGCAACCGGTGTTGCATATTCGATTTTGGGTAATATGAAGATAAACAAAAGTGCGGTAAGTGCATATAAGTTTAATCCGAATATACCAAAATTCGTAAATGCAGTAATCGGTCACACAAGACACAGTACACAAGGGGACAAGAATAAAAACTACAACAATCACCCTTGGAGTGAAATGGTGAAGAACTGTCAATTTGCACTTGCTCATAACGGTGTACTGTTCAATGATAAAGAACTTCAAAAGAAGTATAACTTAAAGAGCAAAATCGAAACAGATTCGTTTGTTGCGGTGCAGCTGCTAAAGTACAAGAATGCACTTAATTTCAAGACAATCAAATTTATGGCTGAAAGTATAGAGGGAAGTTTCAGCTTTAATATACTTGATAATCATAGTAACCTTTACCTTGTAAAAGGTGACAGTCCGATTTCGCTAATTCATTTTAAGGATAAAGGTGTTTATGTGTTCGCCTCAACAAAACAGATACTATGGAAAGCATTGGTTGATTCGGAATTGTTTCAAGATTTGGAGAATGGCAAGTATGAGCATATTGTTCTTAATGAGGGCGATATTCTGAAAATCAAGAGCAACGGCAAACGTGAAAGAGGTCATTTTAATTATACCGAATCATACGGCAGACATTGGTACGATTACGGTTGCGATTGCTATGTTGATACGGGATATAATGATTATTATGCGGAAGAATATCTCGAAGATATAAAGACGGTTGCCGCAATGTACGGCGAAGACCCGGAAGTGATACAGGAATTGTACAATGACGGATACACGCTTGAAGAATTGGAAGAAATGATTTACACTTGATACTAAAACGGTGCCGTTAGGGTGGGTAAAACTTTTGGGACGTTCCAAAAGCCGAAAACCAACTCTAATGGCACTATTTTTTTATGTGTCAATAGGGTATGCCCTATTGGGATATGGTGTTTAAGGAATAGAATATTATTTTGCAAGTTTTTCATAAACCACTTTGTTTTGATGAATTAACTTTTTTGAAATATTCAAAACATCATCAGTTGATGTAATTATTTGTGTTTTATTCGTATTTTCAACAGAAGTTGTTATATTCGTCTTTTTATTCAAAATGGGCACCTCCATGATTAACATACAAATATCATACTCTAAATTGAAGTGAAAATCAACATGAAACTAAATAAAAAAGAAAGAAGTGATTACCGGTGAAAATAGGATATGTAAGAGTATCTACAAGTGAGCAGAATACGTTAAGGCAAGAAGTGATGATGAAAGAACTTGGCGTAGATGCAATATATATTGATAAAATGAGCGGTAAAAATACAAATCGTCCGCAGCTTAATGCAATGCTTGATTATGTGCGAAAAGGCGATACCGTTATTGTAAGTGAAATTTCAAGATTTGCAAGAAATACCAAGGACCTTTTGGAGTTGGTTGAGAAACTTCATATTAAAGAAGTAGAATTCGTAAGTAAAAAAGAAGCTATTGATACAACAACCCCAACAGGTAAATTTATGCTTACAATATTCGGTGCAGTAGCAGAACTTGAACGTGAATATATATTGCAAAGACAACGTGAGGGGATAGAAATTGCAAAGACACAAGGTAAGTATAAAGGCAGAAAGAAAAAGGAATATACCGATTTTGATGCAGTGGTGCAAAATTGGCGTGATAAAAACATTACCGCCGCACAAGCAATGAGAGAATTGGGTATGAGCAAAAGTACGTTTTATAGGAGAGTGGGAGATAGGACAGTTAAAAAAATTGAATGGTAAAAGCTCATCGTTAAAATTTGTTGTGGATTGAAATAAATCTATCGTAACAGAAAAAAGGGGACATAGGGAGGTGCGGACATATTCTTGGACTATTTTATGCTGTTAATCCAAGACTATGTCCGCACCCCCTACTCCTATTGATTTTGCGGATACCAAAACAGGTCACACCCTTGGGGTATGACCTGTTTTGAGAGTTCAATACAAACAAATATTATATCTGACTACTCCAAATCCTTTTTTGTACTATGGTAAAATATATTCGTACCATCTTATAAGAAATTAGTTTTTTCTATCCGTCATAATATTGTAAGTTACATCTTTTATTGGTTCGTCCTGTGAATCAAAATAAATAATAATTCTAATATTATTTTCATCAAACTTTAAATCATAATTAGCATTAATTATTTTACCTATTTCCATTCCACCATAACTATATGTTCCACCGGCTATTGCATGATATGGCTCAACAAAAGTAGCTTTCTCCGGTGAAAATACAACTCCTCTTCCTGTCTTTTGATATTCAAATTCAAAATCAACTCCATCTGCTGATATTGATTTAATAGTTAAAACATCACATAAATCATTATATATTTTGCTGCTGCCGTTTAAAACAGCATATGTTCCTTGATATTTACTGTAATCAATTTTATTTGCTTTATTATCATATTTATAGTTATCTTTAGAAAGCTGAATAGTATTATTAAAGAAATCCACATCAAATCCGCCAACAACATTTGCAACATCACGAAGTTTAAAATATGTGCTTCCATCAATATTATATCCGTCAATAGAAACATTTTCTCCATTTAATTGAACTGGGAAAGTATTTTCTGTCGCAGTATAATACGATGCAAAAGCACCAACAGTACCAAATAGCAAAGCTCCACTTACAAAGCAAATAATATTATTTTTATCAATTTTCATACAAATTACCTCCTTTTATACATTATTATAACATATAATGCAAGAATAATCAATTACAAAATTACAATTAATTCAAAATTATCCCTATTCCCACTTATTGGTACATCAAATTCGACATGATACTCCCCAAAATGCTAAAATACCCAAACTGATATTTTTATTATATCAATTTGGGGATTACATCTTGAAGAATACTCGATAATATGTCCGTATTCCCCTTTTATATGATTAATAGTATAAAATGCGTTGAGATCATCAGTTTTTTTTATAAAAAATTGATTTTTATTACTTTATTTAATTTTGTCATAATATTTTGATTGGGAGCGTTAAATTTTATATTTTTCATTCCCAAAGCTTCATATTTGTGTTCTCCCATACCGTGATATGGAAGAAGTTCTATTTTTGATGGTTTATATGGAGCAAGAAAGTTTTTGATTTTTTGCATTTCTTCAACGGTGTCATTTACCCCGGATATTACAGGGATTCTTATACATACATTTGCACCGCGTTCAAACAACTTTTGTAAATTTTCTAAAATAAGTTCATTTGAAACTCCTGTATATTTACGATGAATATCGTTATTAAAAGCTTTTATATCATACAAAAATAAATCTGTATAGCACAAAATCTTTTCAAACACTTTCCAGCTTATATGTCCGGCTGTATCTATGGCAGTATGTACACCGGACTCCTTGCATTTCTTTAAAATATCGCAAAGAAAATCTGATTGCAACATACATTCACCGCCGGAAAATGTTACTCCGCCACCAGAAGTTTCATAAAAACGTTTATCGCATATGATTTTTTCAAAAATTTCATCAACAGAGTATTCTTCTCCGCAAATTTCTCGCGCGTCATGATAACATATGAAATCTGTATCGTTTCTGTCAACGTTTTTACATCTTCCACAACCGACGCATTTTTCTTTATATAACATTACTTGTTTTTCGAAAGACTGACTTTCGGGATTGTGACACCAGCTACACCTAAGATTACAACCTTTGAAAAAAACGTTGTTCTCATACCGGGACCATCTACAACGGAACCGTGCTGTATGTCAAATATTATTGCTTTATTCATATCAATGAAACCTTTCTTTGAGCAAATATTCTATATCTTGCTTGTCAAGAATAGTATTGCAGTTATCTATAACTTCTTTAAGACGTGATACATTTCTTGCAGAGATAAGAGGTATACTTTTCAAATCGCAGCCAAAATAAAATCCAAACAATGCTTGATGAGCGTTGATGTGTTTTACGTTGCAAATATTCTTCAGCCTGTTGAAAATTTCTTTGTTTTTTTCAGAAGAATCAGTGGGCACACTATCACCGTAGAAAAAACCGTAAGCTTGTGCTCCGAATCCAATAACAGGTATTCCGCTTTCACTGTAATATTTATAATCTTCAAGATTCATCTCGTGTATCAATTCTTTTTCGCCCCAACCCTTTGTTACTCTATCTTTCAGTGAAAAAGCAATTTCGCTGAATTCAAATTTGGCAAGCCCATGATTCTTGGCATATTTATTTGCTTCCTTAATTCTTTCGGCAGTCCAATTTGATGCACCTATATGCTTGACCATTCCGGATTTTACATACTTATTGAGTATCTCGATTAATACACCGGGATCAATTGTTGGATCATCTTTATGGAAAAAGTAGATGTCAATATAGTCAGTTTTTAATGCTTCCAAGCTTTTTGTAATATCTGCTTCAATATCGTCTGCAGTGACTCTGTTTCTAACATGCTCTCCGTTTTCGTATTCGGGATTTCCGCCTTTGGTGATGAGAATAATCTTATCACGCATGCCAGTTGACTGTAACCAATGACCTATACACATTTCACTTTCAGGTCTGTTGGGGTGTGTAACATCTTCTCCATAACAACGTGCAGTATCTATTATATTGCCGCCGCCTGCAACATACATATCAAGTATTTCAAAATTTGTTTTCTCGGTCTCAATATGAAATGTATGTGTTCCGAGTGCAATTTTACTTAATGTTTTCCCATCTGTAATAATTTCTGATTTTTGTATCATAACAGTTTCCTCTTTATAATTATTTATAAAAATTTCTTGTTAAAACTTCTTCTTGCCATTCAGGGGACAAGCTTGTAAATTTAGCTGAAAATCCACATACCCTCACAATTAAATCAGGATATTTATCAGGATGTTTTTGTGCATCAAGCAGTGTATCTCTTGATACGCAATTAAGCTGAAGTGCTTCCATAGCAGTATCAGCAGAGGTGCGTAAAAATGCTTCGCAGGTAGATAATGAGGTTGTACCGGGTAAAATAATATTTACAACACTGTTTCCTGCCATTTCAGTTTTATCAAGTGATGCAAGTGAGTTTACAACGCTGGTTACATATGGTATTTTTTTTAGCCTTGAAGGTGTAAGAACTTGAGCTATATAATCTCCATTATATCTTTCGTTAGGCGTTGCAAGTGTTTGTTCTCCCCAGAAACGAATTTTTGTATATGTAAGATAACCAAGGTTTATTTTTCCTCCGTACATACTTGTGTGTTTAGAGATATTTGGCAGACGGAATTGTCAGTATAGAAAATATTTTTCAGCCCGAAATAATTGCTATCGGCGGAGGTATAAGTAAAGAGGGCGACTATCTCATTGAGCCGATACGAGAATATGTGTATAATACAGGTTTTAATAAACATATGACAAAGACAAAGATTGTAGCGGCACAGCTTTTCAATGATGCGGGAATTATCGGTGCTGCAATGCTTGCAATATAAATTTATTATGTCCGACTTGAAAAATCTTTTTGCACCATATATAATATACTTATTGGAGTGATTTTTATGATAGTATTTTTTGATTTGGACGGTACACTTATATCTGATGACGAGGCATATATAATACCCGACAGTGCGGTAAATGCAATACATAAGGCACAGAAAAACGGACATTTGATGTATGTTGATACGGGCAGAACCGTTATGAACGTTGAACAGAGAATAAGAGATATAGGCTTTGACGGATATATATGTGGTTGCGGAATGTATATAGAATGTGATGGCAAAGTGATATATCAGCATACATTGTCATCGGAGCTTTGCAAAAATGTTGCTAAACTTGTGTTTGAATGTAATATGACACCAATGTATGAACATTCTAAGTCATTTTATTGTGATAAACGCAGTAGAAATTTAGACGGTTTTGTAAAACTGAAAAGACGTTTTGAAATGCAAGGTAAAGATTTGTCACCTGATGTCAGCGACGATGGTTTTGCTTTTGACAAATTCTTGGCTTGGTATGATGAAAAAAGCAATATAGAACGATTTAAAAGAGAAATCGAAAAAGATTTTGATTTTATTGTGCGTGGTGACGGCTTTTGTGAGATGACGGTAAAAGGATTTTCAAAGGGTACAGGAATAAAAAAAGTTCTTGAATACCATAATATTCCGATTGATAATGCGTATGCAATAGGCGACAGTATGAATGATTTGCCTATGCTTACGGCAGTGCCTAACAGTATCGTTATGGGTAATGGCAGTGAAGAACTTAAAAAGTCGGCATCTTTTGTGACAAAAGATTTGCTCGATAATGGCATAGAATACGCACTCAAACATTTTGGAATGATATAGCGATTAAATTTTAGAAGAAATTATTTATACTTTATAATAAAACAGTGTCGTTAGGTTGGTTTGAAAATCAACTCTAATGGCACTGTTTTTTTGCGTCAATAGGGTTATGGATAATGTTATGGCAAGTCAAGCTTTTAACAGCATATTTTACGATTTATATGACTTTTGTACCGAAAAACATGGTTGGTTTTAATAAATTTAACCGCACAGCTTAAAGTTTACCGCATTTTAATAAAAAAATTCCCGTGGTAAGATTAATAACAAGATATAGTTATTATGAGTAAAAGTATATAAAAACGGAAAGAGGGGAAAAAAATGAAAAAAATTATTTCATTGATGTTAGCTGTGACGATGATATGTGCATCTATCGGTTTGACGGCATTTGCGGCTACTACAACTACAGTAGAAGCGGAAGCGGACGGAGTATCAGCGTATACACTGCCAAGTTCAGACAAAAGTAATAGTAAAATATTAAAAAATACTGTAAGCAGTAAAGAAAGTGTCACTTATTATATACAAGCAAACAATACACCAAGAGCGACAATGTTTAAGTTGGCACAAGTAAATACCGGCGACAAGATTAATGTCGATATTAATTTTACATATCTTGATACTGCAACAATGGAATTGGAATATTGTCTTTTTGTTTCTGATAGCGAAATAACACTTACATCACACTCGCAGGATTTGGTAAAAGAGGAACTTGAAAAGCATACAGATGAAAGTAATATAAAAAACTGGTCAACAAACAAATCAAATATGAAGTATTCCCTGCCTAACGGAATTACGGCATCAAAGGATGGATTCGTATATTTATATATAGGCTGTGGAGATTTAAGTGAGGATAAAACTCAAGTCACTAAGAAAATACAGTGGTCTATTGACTCATTTGATGTGAATATAGACAGTGATGGAGGTGGCGAAACAGAGCCGGATACAACACCAACGCCAACCACAACAATCAATCCGGATGTGACACCAACGCCAACCCCAACGGCAAGTCCAACCCCAACGCCTACTCTTGAACCGGAGTTAACTTTGAATGCGGTGTACTCCTCAAACATGGTACTCCAGAGAAAAGAACCTATTACTATTACAGGTACAGGAAAATCGGGGAATACGGTTTCAGTAAATTTTAATGGGGCTGATGAGCAAACAACAATAGAACATGGTTTATGGGAGATAACCCTTCCTGCTATGGAAGCTGTAAAATCAGCAACTATGACAGTATCAAGCGGTGATAACATGATTACTCTCGATAATGTGGCTGTCGGTGATGTTATATTCTGTACGGGACAATCAAATATGTTTAATCGCCTTGAGACTTTTCCAACGTTGATGAACGAAGAATTAAGTGAAGCTTACGAAGACGTGAGATATATGAATTCATTTGACGAGATTTCAGAGTGGAAGGTTGCTACTATGGAAAATTCAAAGCAATTTTCTGCACTTGGATTCTTGATAGGTAAGAGGATGATAAAAAAAGATTCTGATGTTCCTATAGGTCTTATAAGTTCAAGTTTGGGTGGGTCGTCAATAATGCAGTGGATTCCGACATATTCAGTAAATTGGGATTCACAAGCAAAGAGAATGATGGCGGGAGCAAGCTCAAAAGGCGGACTATATACACAAAGACTTCTGCCGCTAAAGAATTTGAAAGCATCTGCTGTTGTATGGTATCAAGGAGAGGCAAATACTACCTTTGAAAGCGGCACAGTGTATGAGCAAGCATTGACTTCGCTTATTAACAACTGGAGAAAAACATTTAATGATGAGGACTTACCATTTGTAGTCATTCAACTTCCTACTGCGAATTTTGCAAAAATTTATTCGACAATACGCATTGGCACCGGAGTAAGAGCGGGACAATGGAATGTATCACAAAGAATGGATAACGTAAAAACAGTTGTGAGCAATGATACAGGAACTACAAATAATGTTCACCCAAATGATAAAGGACCTATTGCTGACAGAGCAGTTGCTTATATAGAAGATTTTATTAACAATACACAATCAAATGTTGAAAGCCCATCTTTTGATTATATGGAACGCAGTGGCGATAAACTTATTCTTCATTTCAAGAATACATACGGCTCTCTTTCAACCGATGATGGAGGTGTGCCGTTGGGCTTTGAACTTAAAGATGATGACGGAATATACAAAGATGTTACACCGACAATTAACGGCGATACTATAGAAATAGATGTAACAGATATAACAAATCCACAGGTTAAGTATGCATGGTCAGATACTCCGGGTATTGCAAAGGATTTAGTTGAAGCACAAACTGACACCCCAGCCGTGATTAATACATTTAATGCTGCAGGCAGACCTATAGCACCGTTTATGACTGATTTGACAGAGAAATATGCTTCTAAAGCTGTAAATAAAGAGTTGTCAACGACAGAGTTCTATAATTATGCACCGTATATATCAAAAGTAGAGCAGTCAGGCGACGACATTGTAATAAGTGCTTATGACACAGATGGTGTTGTCAGTAAAGTTGAGGTATATATTGACGAGGGAGAAATCAAGGCGGGTGATGCTAAACAACGTGACGACGGTAAATGGGTATTTACACCTGATGTTACATCGGGTGTGCACAGTGTTTATGCAATTGCAACAGACAATGATAACATTAACAGTCTTACCTGTGTTGACTATACAACTTATAATATTATAAGACCTACAAGATATGATTATGTGAAGGGATATACAGAAAGTCCATCATCTGTTGAGTATAACAACGGCGATGATATGCTGGCAAAGGCAACGAATGACGTTAATGGGACAACAACGACGGTAACGTCGGCAATACCTACAGGAGAAACAACAAAGTCGTTGAAGTTGTCTGCCACCGGCAATAAGGCAACGGCTAATGCAACTATTCCTATAAGTAAGGCAGATAATCCGCAGAAAACATTAACAATAGAATACGACACGATGTTTGAAAGTGCTGATGATGCGATTGGTGCATCAAGAGGTATGTATGCTAAAACAAAGGAAGGAAATGAACTATGGCTTACATATTTCACCGCATCGTCACTCAGAACAGCTATTACTAATACGGGAGGAAACTGGTGCTATGAACAAGCAATGTCTATAAAGAATAACCAATGGCACCATATAAAACTTGAACTTCATCCAAACACAGGAATATTTTCAATATGGCTAGATGGAACAATGCTTCAAGATAATGTGAGTTTTGTAAAAGAAGGAAGTTCATTTGATACATGTAAAGGAGCCTTTGACACTTTAAAGGAAGGAATAACAGACTTGCGATTCTATCATACAGCTTCAAATAATATTGAAAATGCGACGTATATAGATAACGTTAAAGTAACAGAAGTATCATATTCGGAGGAGGAAATTATACCACCGGCAAAAATACAGGAAGCAACTCCACAGATAAGCATTGATTATATAAATGAAACACTTACCGGCTTTGAGTCACAGGAACCGTATACGATAAAGGTGGGTGAAGGTAATGCTAAAGATATAACGCTTGGCGAGGGCGTGACGACAATATCGCTTGATGATGAAAAAATTGGTTATGCCGGCGAATTATTGTCTATTGAAATTGTAAAAAAAGCACGCAATACCGAAACATATACCGACAGTGACGTGCAACAGTTGACAGTTAAAGCACGTCCTAAGGCACCTACAACCGTTCAAGGTGTAAATGCTACGGAAATAGGCGGCAAAGGTAAACTCACAGGTATGAATGGCATGCAGTACAAACTCAAGAGAACAGATGAATGGAGTAGTACGCAGTTGGTTGATACAGTTGAGGTTGATGCAGGCGAATACAATGTCCGCAAAGCTGCAACAGATACAGACTTTGCAAGTGAGGAGACAACAATTACAGTTGAAACGTTTATAGCTGAAAAGGAAATGACGCCTGAAATCGCAATTGATTATACAACAGAGGAACTTATAAACTTTGTTGAGGATGGAACATATACAATTAATGGTTTAGATGTTACATTAACAGATAACAAGTTATCATTAGCTAATTATATAACAAATGAACAGATAACGCTTTCGATAGTAAAGAAGGGTAATAATGTGACAACGGTTGCGAGTGAAGCACAGACTCTAATAGTTAAGGCACGTCCTGCAGCACCGACAAAATCGGAAATCATAGTAACACAACCGAGTGTGATTGGCGGCAAAGGTACTATTGCAGGTATCGCAGACACTATGGAATATAGTACGAATAATGGTATTAATTGGACTACGGGCGATGGAGATGATATAGGTGATATTGAGCCTGGAACCACATATAAAATCCGTTATAAAGCTGTAAGTGCAGACGAGGAAGCCGAAAGGCAGTTTAAGAGTGCAGAATATTCGGTTACAATTATTGCGTATGATGCAATGCCGGAAACGCAGCCTACAATCTCGATTAACTATGTAAACGAAAAGCTAACAGGCTTTACGGAAGGCTGTGACTATATAATAAAAATAGATGATGGCGTAGCGACGGATAAAGATAATGTAACAGAGGATATCGACATTGACAACACATATTTCGGTCATACCCTAAAAATCGTAAAAAAAGGTGATGGCATAAAAACAAGCAACAGTGAAGCGTTTGAACTTTCTATTCCTAAACGTTCATCCGCACCAAATGTAGCAGCGGTTGAAGAACAGACTTATCAAGGCAATGACGGCAAAATCACAGGTGTTGACACTACAATGGAATATAAATCATTGTCAGAACCTACATTCACATGGACGCAGTGTGCAGGCACGGAAATCACAAATCTTGCACCGGGGTCTTACATTGTTCGTGTGGCGGCAGTTGCAGATGAATCCTTTGCCAGTGAAGTTATGAGTGTGACAATTAATGCGGCAGCAAAGGATGAGCCTACAGAACCGACAGTGAATATAACGTATGATGATAAAAATGGAAATGTTAATGCTATATTTACCAATATAACAGAAGAAGGCATGGTTTATGTTGCAGAATATAATGAGAATGGTACATTGCTTTCGATAAAATCAGATGAAATTTCAGACAGTGTAATTATTCCATTTACTTGCGTAAATAAGAGTAAGGTGAAGGTCTTTATATGGAAAAATGATATGAAACCATTATTTAATAAAGTATTTACATTGAATTAAGATGAGCATATCGGGCATATTCTGTGATAGGATATGCCCGTTTAACTGACAAAAATTAAGACGGAGTGAATGTTATGTTTAATAAGAAATTTAACTTGTTGAAAGAAGCGACAGAATATGGATTTATGCCGTATATGGAAACGTATATTCTGGACGGTAAGAAACGTCCAATAGTTGTGATATTTCCCGGAGGTGGATATGGAATGGTATCTGAGCGTGAGGCAGAGCGTATTGCTATGGCATATAACGCAGCAGGATTCCATGCGGCAGTAGTGTATTATTGTGTTGAACCGCACACACATCCGCTTCCTATACAAAATGCAGCTAATGCAGTTGCCATGCTTAGAGAAAATGCAGAAAAATGGAATATAGATACGGATAAGGTAATTGTATGCGGATTTTCTGCCGGTGGACATCTTGCAGCATCACTAAGTGCCTTGTGGAATGATTCTGAAATATTCAGCGAGCGCGAGATTGAGTTAGCAATGCATAAGCCAAATGCTCAAATTTTAAGTTATCCGGTAATAACATCGGGTGAATTTGCTCATAAAGATTCATTTAAAAATCTTACAGGTACAGATGACGAGTCAAATCATCTATGGAGCAGTCTGTCGCTTGAGAGGCGTATTACGGATATAATTCCACCAACGTTTTTATGGCATACATATGAGGATATATGTGTTCCTGTTGAAAATACACTGATGTATGCAGCTGGCTTGAGGAGGGTTGGAGTACCGTTTGAATTACATATATTTGAGAAAGGCGAGCATGGTTTGTCAAGGGTGAGTGATGAGTTAATATGGTCCAAACGAAAGTTTGAAAGAGAGTATCCGTGGTTGAGTCTGTCAGTTGATTGGCTAAATCAGTTGTTTTAAAACGTGTATATTAATTAGGCAAGAGATGAGCCTATAAAAAGAGAATGAATAAAAGAATGGGAACTGTTATAAAATTTAAAGGGACGCTCTATTTTAAAGCGTCCTTTTAAATTGAAATATAAAAAATTTAACGCATTAATTAAAGATTCTCCCATTTAATATGCATAGACATATATGATATTATTGATACATATAAAAATGGGAGGAATGATTATGACGGATTTTAACATACTAAGAAAGCGATATTCTGATGTTTTATGCGGTAGAGGATACAACGGCAAAAAAACGGCTGATTGCATACTACAATCAGATGAACGCACAGAACAAAGGCTTGTACAGCTTGGTGGGCGTATAGAAAAGGCAATTACATCAAATGAGCCGAGAGTTATAAATGCAACACTGAAAGGAATACTGGACATTTCTATATCGTTTTCTCAAAATAACTCACAATTCTATCATAATAAAAATATAAAAAATGAAATATTTAATGCACTAAATACTTTAGAAAAAGTATATAATGACACTACTGTGCCTAAAGGTAACTGGTGGTACTGGGAAATAGGTATCCCTCTTAGTATCAACAGTATTTTTACCTTGATGTATGATTATACTGACAAATCACAACTCAAACGATATATGGCGGCGGAAAAACATTTTAATGATAGGATAAAGCTTACCGGTGCTAACAGAATTTGGGAGTCAGTTATTTTTGCTGTTCGTGGAATATTACTTTCAGACAACGATAGTATAAAGAATGCTATATCCGGTATACAGGATGTAATGGTTATAACAGACAGCGGTGACGGTTTTTATAAGGATGGTTCATTTATTCAACATGATAATATACCATATAATTGTGGTTACGGACGCTCGCTTATACAAGAACTTGCACCGATGTTATATATTTTTAAAGATACAGAATTTGAAAATAAAAATACAGATATAATTAATACATGGATTGAAAAATCCTATCTTCCTTTCATATATAATGGCAGAGCTATGGATATGGTACGTGGCAGAGAAATTTCACGTTATTATGAGCAGAGTGACCTTGCTTGTACGCACATACTTTCGGCAATGCTTATATTAAGTGAAATGCCTGAGTTTAATGAATTGAAGGGTACGATCAAGACACAGATTACAGATAATTTTTTTGAATATGCTTCAGTATTTACGGCAGAACTTGCGGAACATTTACAAGAAGATAATAATATTAAACCGAAAGAAATCAAGCCATATTTTATGGCATTTAACAGTATGGATAGAGTTGTTAAACACGGAAATGGTTATACGATAGGTCTTGCCATGCATTCAGAACGGACTGCAGCATATGAATCAATTAACGATGAAAATCAAAATGCTCATCATACCTCGGACGGTATGATGTACATTTATAAAAAAAATGAGCCAAAGTCGGACTTTTTTTGGCAAACAATAGATTTACAACGCCTACCAGGGACAACTGTTTTACGAGGCTCGACAGTAAAACCTAATATTAATGCCGCAGGTGATTTTACAGGAGGATGCGGCATAGGGGAAAACGGTGTATGCACAATGAAGTTGATTTCAAATGAAAATAGTCTGAAAGCGAATAAATCGTGGTTTTTCTTCGATAAAGAAGTGGTTTGTCTTGGAAGTTGTATAAACAGTGAAGAAGAAAGTGAAGTAGAAACGATAATTGAAAATCGACTTGTAACAGATAATTCGAGATTTACAGTACATGGTAATGAAGAAAGTGAAGGTTATATTATAAAAGGAGCTTATCTTGATGGTAGTCATGATGTGGGCTACTGTTTCCCGGAGGAACAGGAGGTAAATATTTTTCGAGAGATACGAAGCGGAGATTGGAATAATATGAGCATAAAATCAGATGGTAAGAGTTACAAGGGAAGGTATCTTACAATGTGGATTAAACACGGAAGAAAGGTAAAAGACGCTTCTTACGAATATATAGTTATTCCAAAATGCCATGAAGAAGAAATAAATGATTATTACAGAAAAAGTGGAATAAGGATAATTGAGAATTCTGATTCAATACAGTGTGTAAAAAAGAATGGAACAACCGGAGTGGTGTTTTTGAAAGATAAGACGCACAGTGCAGGGGGGATAAGTTGTGATAGGCGTTGTATTGTGATGACCACGCAGACTTGTGGAACGCTTGAACTTTCTATATCTGATATTACACAGAAACAAGATAAAATTTATATAGAGCTTGACTACAGTGCACAAGAAATAATAAGTAAGAGCGAACGAATTAATATAATACAACTTGTACCGTATGTATGTATGGAGATTGATACTTGTGCTGCAAGGGGCGAGGAACAACATATAAAATTTGGAGGTGTAAAAAATGTATGATGTAGCGGTAATCGGAGGTGGAATATCCGGTTGTATGGCAGCAATAGCAGCTGCAAGATGTGGAGCAAGTGTTATATTGATTGAGAAATATGGCTTTTTAGGCGGTACACTTACAGCATGTGGTACGGGACCTATGATGACGTTTCATGCCGGTGATGTTCAAGTTGTTCGGGGTGTAACGAATGAACTTATAGAAAGATTAATGAATAAAGGGTTCTCTCCGGGGCATATTTTTGATACTACGGGCTATACATATACAGTTACTCCGTTTTCGGCTGAAGGAATGAAACTTGAACTTGAGGATATGATGGCAGAAGCCGGTGTTGAACTTCTCTATCATAGTGTGGTCTGTGATGTTGAATACGAAAATGCCGTAATAAACTCTGTTGAGGTATATGGGAAAAACGGTAAACGATGTATAGAGTCTAGAATGTTTGTTGATGCAAGCGGAGATTGTGACCTTGCTTTTCTTGCAGGGCTTGAAACAAACAAAGGTCGTGAGGCAGATGGAAAATGCCAGCCTATGACAATGAATTTTAAGGTTATTAATGTTGATACGGATAGAGTCAAGGAATATATAATGAATAATAATGATGAATTTCCTCGGCTTAAGAGTGATTTAAGCAAAGTTACCCGTGCTCCAAAGCTATCTATAGGCGGGTATGTAAATACATTGAAAAAAGCACAAAAGACAGGCAAGATTTCATTTCAGAGGGAGGATATTCTGTTTTTTGAAACAGACAGGGCAGGAGAGTTTATTGTAAATACCACACGCATAATTAATGCAGACCCCACCGAACCGAAGGATTTAACTCGTGCTGAAATTCTCGGAAGAAAGCAGGCTTGGGAAGTGCTTGAATTGCTTAAAACAGAGGTACAGGGCTTTGAAAATGCAGAGCTTGAGTTTACGGGTCCATTTATAGGCATACGAGGTTCACGTCAGCTGAAAGGTAGCTATGTGCTTACAGCTGAGGATATTATATCCTGTGTAGATTTTGATGATACCATTGCTTGCGGCGGTTATCCAATAGATATTCACGCTCCGGAGGGAAATGATACCCAAATGTATGAAAAAACAAAACTTTCGTTAGAATATGGGGATATATATCATATTCCGTACCGTTCGCTTATTTCTGACAATGTGAAAAATTTGATTACAGTCGGACGCTGCATCAGTGCAAATTTCGAGGCACAAGCGGCAATACGTGTATCACCTATTGCAGGAGCTATAGGTCATGGCGGAGGTGTTGCCGCCGGAATATGTGCTGTAAATAATATAAACGTGCAAGACATTGACATTGAAGAATTAAGAAAAGAACTTAAAAAGCAAGGTGCTTTTATATAAATATAATGAACGGTCAATTATTTTTGACATTCGTTACATTCTGTTGAATATAATCTCGGTATTGCCGGAACATGGCAAAGATAGCACTGTTATGAAAGATTCTTCATAACAGTGTGCAAAGCTGAATAAGCATTAAGTTTGCGGCAGTATTGAGTTATATTATTTTCGGTATTTGAATTGCAGTCAATCCTCATATACAAAATTATAAATCAATAGTTTTATATTCCGGTTCTTTTCGCTTTATTTTTATTGTGGCTGTTACACCGCCGGTTTCATTGGTTTTAAATGATAAGCCGCAGGTTTTATCAAAATATAACTGAATTCTCAGATTTACATTTGTAAGTCCATATTTTTCGATTGGTTCGTTGTAGTCCAATTCATGAGTAATAGCTTTATTTAACTCATTAGTGTCTGTGCCGCTACCATTATCAATAACATCAATAAATATATAATCATCTTCGGGATAGATACGAATTGTTATCATACCGCCTTCTTCAATTTCATCAAAACCATGGATGATAGAATTTTCAACAAGAGGCTGAATTGTTAATTTTACGATTGTACAGTGCAGAAGATTTTCGTCAATGTCATATACAACGTCAAATTTATCCTCAAAGCGTATCTTTTGTATAGATACATAGCTTGATATTTGATTTAATTCGTTTTCTATTGTAGTATATTCGTTGCCTTTATTAAGAGAATGGCGGAAAAAAGTTCCCAATGCGGACACCATTTTACTTATATCCGGTGCATGATGAGCACGTGCCATCCAATGAATTGAGTCAAGGGTATTGTATAAAAAGTGAGGGTTAATTTGAGCTTGCAAAGCCTTAAGTTCAAATATCTTTTGTTTTTTATATAAATCTTCAACATCGGTTATGAGAGAATCTATGGTGTTGAGCATAGAGTTGTAGGACTCACCCAGTTTGCCCATCTCGTCATGAGAGGTTATTTCTATCGGTATACGCTCATAGTTATTTTCAAAGCGTTCCATATGCTTTATAAGCTTTGTTATAGGAGCTGTAAGCCAACGTGTAAAAATAAAAATGAATATTAGAGCGACAAGTAATGCTATAATTCCTGTAGTTATCATTGATTTTTCGATTATATGTATATCACTGTTAAAATCATCAAGTTTTGAAGCACGTACAAGGATAAGAGAGCTGTCCTTGAGCCGGCTATGGTTTATAATATGTTTTTCTTTGTTTATCTGAACAAGCTGAGGCTTATCGGAATCAGCACTTATTGCTTTAAAAAATTCATTTTCGTTTACAAAGTTGTTTATGTAGCTATCATTCCACGTGTTTATTATGTGATTTTCATATACCAAAAAAAGCTTACCTGTATTGTTCATACTTATATGTGCAATATCATTTGTAAATTGCGAAAGATTAACATCTGCACGGATTATTCCGAGTATTTTATGGGTTCTCGTATCTATAAACGCACGAGCAACGCACAACAAGCCATTGGCATCAGAGGAATCCATAACGCACCAGTATGTGCTTCCGTTCAGTTCCTTTGTGTTTTTATACCATACCTCATTTTTGGAATAAACGGAAGCGGTCACATTCGAATCAAACGGAGATGGGTATGATGTACGGTTTTCAATATATAGACTAAGACGTGATACTGTTGCTTTTAAGGGGTCTATTTTTGAAAGTTCTTGTTCTATGGCGGCAATTTCTTCATAAGGAGACGGAGGATTGGACGCAGTCAGCATTTTTTCAATTGTCGAATTGGCTTGAACACTATACAGAATTTGCTCAATATTATTCATGGTATTTGTCATATTATTGACAGCGAGGCCTGTTATCTGTGCGTTATTGTCAGTTATTTCATTTTCAAATCTTCTTGAAATGCTCGAAAATACGGTTAAACCAAAAATAATGATACATAATATAATAACCGCAATATATGAAAGCAACAATTTTGTACGAAATGACATATTATTGAACTTTTCAGACATGACAAACACCTCCTTTTTATAATATAATAGCCATTACAAAATACTGAAAATATAAAGTTTATGAATTTTTATGGATATAGCTAATCCGTTTTATCATTATAAAGTTAAATTGGTATATATAAAAACACTTCTATGATATAATTATACCATAACCATATTAAATTTCAAGTCATAAAAATATTTGGCAGAGTAATACAAAAAAATATGCACTATTTAAAGTTTTCCGCTATTTACTAAATAAAGTATTTAGGGTATAATATTATTAGCAAGACTTATAAAGGAAGTGTTTTTAATGAAAAAATTACTTATTTTGTTTTTGCTTGCTTCTGTGATGTTATCAATGTGTTCAGGATGCACAGTGGAGAAAACAGTGGAATCCGCACAGGCTGTTACTGTTTTAAAAGTAATAAAACCAAACTATATCTCAGATTTCACGCAAAATATAGCTGAATTTAATGAAGCAAACCCAGATATTCAAGTAAAATTTATTGATGCACCCACTTCAACAGAAAAGAGGCATCAGCTATATGTTTCGGCGTTAAGTGGTAAAGACAGTTCGATCGATATATACTGGATTAATGATGAGTGGACTAAGGAGTTTGTTGAGCAGAAATACATAAAGGCTCTTGATGGAGAGATTTTATTAGATAATAGCAGATATATAATTGACGCACAGGAAAGATTTTCTGTTAATGATTCTTTTTATGCTATGCCTGTGGGAATGGATACTGATGTTATATTTTATAGGAGCGATAAGATTCATAACGTTCCTGAAACATGGGATGGAATTATAAATCTTTGCCGTAATTCTGATTTCGGACTACCTATTAAACTGGGACTGACTACCTCAGATATTCAAGATATGATGTATAATATTATAGAAATAAAAGAGGCGATGGGCATAAGCTATGCAGAAACGCTTAATCTATATAAGGAATTTATTGAAGAATACAAAGATATTGAAAATTACACTGATACAATAGCCGCCTTTAAAATTGGCAGTGCAGCGATGTTGATGGGAAACAGCTCTTTATGGAAAAAGCTTAATGGTGATACTTCGGCAGTTAAGGGAAATATAATGGTAGCAAGTCTGCCTAATAAAAATCAATTTGTAAGAAGTTATGCCCTTGCAATAAACTCAAATTCAAAAAATCAAGAGGCAGCAATAAGGTTTCTTGATTTTATGAATGGAAAAGAGCAGCAGAGAAGACTATCAAGAGATACATCGCTTATCCCGATAATAAGAGAACTTTATGACGATGAAATGATATTAGATGCAAATCCACATGTGAAGGGAATAAAGCAAAGTGTACAAAATTCAAGCTCTTTTGCAACAGTAAGTATTAATGGAGAGAATCTAAAAAAGCTGGAGGAAGCACTTATTAAATTCTTTAATAATGAAGAAACGTCAATGAATACAGGAAAAATATTTGAGGATTTGATGCAATAAGAATAAACTAATGTGATATTTAACAGGAAAACCACCATAGCCGCAATGTCATTAGTTAATATGATATTGCTTGGCACAAAATGAGAAAATGGTTTGGAAACATGTAGGTATTGAACCGATTTCCAAAAGTTAGACCACAAATCTAACTTTTGGAGGTCGGTTTTTTTGTTGCAAAATATAGTTATGAATTTAAGTTAAAAGTTGTACGGATACTTAAATAGTGATTGTGGTTACAGTCTTAGATTATCATAATAAAATAGTTCGACCACACCATTGATTCGAGTTCACCTCAGTCAAGCACTTTTTTAATTATTTTAAATTCAAGTATATTTCTAAACTTAATTCTTTTTGTTTGACTTAAATTAATGACATTGAACGTAGTTGGTGTTTTTCCTATATGTCTTGAGGCATAGATGGATTGTGACTCGCTCTATACTGCGATGGAGTTTTACCACAGATACGCTGAAATAACTCGCTGAAATAGCGGGTGTTGTTGTATCCTACTTTTTCGGCAATATCATATATTTTTAAATCAGTTTTTTCAAGAAGTTCTTTGGCCTTTTCAATTCTTGTCTGTATGAGATAATTTTTGAAAGTTATATTAGTTTCTTTTTTAAATATAACGCTTAAATAGCAAGGTGAAATAAACACTTGCGAAGCAACCGTTTCAAGCGAGGCATCCCTTGCATAATTTTTTTCGACCAGAGCCTTTACTTGAGTTATTATATTTGCAGCCTTTTGTTTTTGAACACTTTCAATATATGATATTACAACATCTGTAATATTTTCAACAAAGGTTTTAAGTTCTGCAGGAGATTGAGTTTTTCTGATTAATGACCACGCATCCGTATTTTTAAAGAGGATTGTTGGATCGCAGTCAATATCATAGAGTGCATCTGAAATTGAAAGAATAAGTGACATACAGCGTCGCTGCTGATTATAAAGATTCATATCAGAACGTTCCATAACGTCGAAAAGTTCCTTGACGCTTTTTTTGCTTTGCTTTTCGTCGTTGTTTTTAAGTGCTTTTATGTAGGTTTCTATCAGTTTTGACTGATATGCCGAAAGCTGTGATTTTGGTTCAATATCATTAATATAAATAATGTTTCCTTGTCCAAGTCTGTCACTGTAATCGAGTGCTTGCAATGCAGAGGTATAGCTTGCCTCAAGTTCGGATATTTCCGAAGTAAAGATACCTATTCCTATATTATAATTAACGTTAAATTCAGTATCAATAAAGTCTCCCAAATTCTCACAACAAGAGAAAAGTTTTTGCTCGGATTCTCCTTCCGGTTCGTTAAAGCAGCAAATAAATACGAGGTCCGAATTACTAAAAAAGGGAATAAAGTTTATTGTTTTAGGAAGATGTTCGATTAGTGCCTCAAAAATCATAAAATTCATTCCGTAGTTGGTACTGTCTGTATCAAGACGTATTACAAATGTCGTCATTGCCGCAGCTTTTTTAGATATCTCAAATAGTTCAAAATCAAGAATACCGTACTGTGCACGATTAAATAAATAATTCAATAGAAAATAACGGCTATTTCTAAGCGTTTTGCGTAATTCAATTTCTTTTTCTGCTTTTTGTTGCTCAAGGTGTATTTCTTTTGTTAATTTGTCAACTATTTCATAAAGTTCAAATTCATCTATCGGTTTTAAAAGATATTGACATACGCCGTTATTAATAGCACTTTGTGCATATTCAAAATCATTGTATCCTGTAAGAAATATAATTTTTGTATTAGGTGAAATTTTATGAATTTGTTCTGAAAGCCATATGCCGTCTTTTGTTGGCATTTTTATATCTGATATAACAATATCGGGAAGCATTTTCTGAAAAAGCTCAAATGCTACCTCACCATTTTTTGCTGTTCCTACTACCTCAATACCTCTGGTATTCCAATCCAGTGAAGCAAGTCCTTCACGTATTATCTTCTCATCGTCACAAATTAACAACTTTACATTCATAATTCTCCATCCTATCTTATCTTTATATTAAACTATATAACATTTTAACATATTTTTATATTATTTCAAGTAGGAAATGATATAAATTTTATTAAAAAAATATGCACATTTTAAAGTTTATCGCTATTTATATTTGAAATACTATGGTGTATAATGTTAAACATAAAGAAAGACCAATATAAAATGTTCTGATAATGGGAAAGGACGAAACGTCTGAACCGTTATCAAAAAAGAAAGGAGATAAAATTATGAGAAAGAAAATTGCGGCATTATTGGCCATGCTAATGCTTGGAGGTGTGCTTACAGGCTGTGGCGGAGGAAACAAGGTTGCAACAGGCGGTGAAGATCCTAATGTTGTACCGGAGGATACATATGAAATCAACTGGTATATGCAAGGTATGCCACAGGAGGATGTTGCTTCCGTAGAGGCTGCTGTTAATGATTATCTTAAGGATAAAATTAACGCTACACTGAAAATGCACAGACTGGAATCAAATCAGTACAGCAAGCAGCTAAACACAATGATAGCGGCGGGTGAATATTTTGATATTGCATGGACAACACCCGGAGTTCTTACTTATACGGCAAATGCGAGAAACGGTGCATGGCTTGCACTTGATGATTACATTGACACATATATTCCAAAGACAATTGAGCAGCTTGGAGAAATAGCCGACAATGCAAGAGTGGACGGCAAGCTTTATGCGATACCGACATATAAGGAAATGGCAGATTCAAGAGGCTGGACATATCGCAAAGATATTGCCGAAAAATACAATATCAATATGGATAATATTAAGACATTTGACGAACTGTTACCGGTGCTTAAAATGATTAAGGAAAATGAACCAAATATGCAATATCCGATTGACTGGGGCAGTGACAGAACACCTGAAGCTCTTATGAAGTACGAGGAAATCGCAGGAACAGCCGTTATTTTCTACGATACAGACAAATATGACGGCAAGGTTGTAAATCTTGTAGAAACTCCGGAATATCTTGAAGCATGCAAATGGGCTAATAAGCTTTATAACGAAGGTCTTGTAAAGAAAGACATTATGACTGCTACGGATTTTGAGCAGAGATTAAAGGACGGAAAAACTTTCTGTTATGTGGACTTCTTAAAACCAGGTAAGGCCAAGGAAACTTCCGCTAAGTTTGATTTTGAACTTGACCAATCAACAGTATCGGATATATGGCAGGATAATGGAGCCGGAACAGGTTCGATGCTTGCTGTTTCAAGAACATCAAAGAATCCGGAAAGAGTTCTTCGTTTCCTTGAACTACTTAACACTGATGCAACTCTCAGCAACCTTATCAACTATGGTATTGAAGGAAAACATTACACCAAGATTGATGATAATACTATAACAATTCCGGATGATACATCGTATACGTTACAAGGTTATCAGTGGATGCAGGGAAATGTATTCCTAAATTATCTTACAGAAGGAGAAAGCCCTGATAAGGTTGAGGCTCTGAAAGCATTTAACGCAGAGGCTAAGAAACCTATCGATTATGGCTTTAAATTCGATAATACTGCGGTAGAAGCGGAAATAGCGGCATGTCAGACAGTTAAGAGCGAGTATCGTAAACAGGTAATTATGGGTTCAATGGACCCTGAGCCGATTATGAAAGAATATGCCGCTAAACTTAAGGCTGCCGGCATTGACAAAATTATTGAAGAAGCACAGAAACAGTATGATGAATTTCTTGCGAACAAGAACAAGCAATAACAAGAACAAATAATTAGGTATAAGTATAGCGGTCTTTGACCGCTATACTTATATGAGGGATATTTAGGAGATTTAGTTATGAAGAAATTAGTTTCATTAATTATCGCAATGTCAATATTTTTTTCAATAAACTGTGCTATCTTTGCGACAAACGTGTCATATATGGCTGATTTTGAGTCTGCAGATGCGAAATTTGGTAATAGCACAACATATAGCGGAACTAAAAACACAGCCGGCGATTATAGTGATTTTGTCAAACCAGAATGGGTAGCCGATGGTGGAAAGGAAAATTCAACAGGACTTCGCATAACCTACAAAGCTGCGACATGGTATGCAGGCGAGGTTTTCTTCCCAATTCCTGTAGCTTGGCAAAACGGTGCGGATGCTGAGTACCTTAATTTTGATTACAATGGCAAAGGTATTGTAAATATCAGCCTGTCAACAGGAAGTGCCGCAACAGACACTCTTACGAAAGGTACAAAGTACAGTTATAAACTTAATGCCGATACAAACGGTGAATGGCAAAGTATAAGTATTCCACTTTCGGAATTTAAAAATAACGGAAATCCTGTAACAATAGCCAATATAGGCTGCGTGACATTCCAAGCGGGCGAAAACGGCGGTTTGAGTAACAGTGCCTCTGAAACGAAAGCAATGACGGCAGCGGAGCTTGAAGCGAAAGCGAGAAACGGAAGTATAATCTTTGACAATATGGAGTTGTCCAATGTCGGAGAGAATGTTCTTAATCCAAATGCAACACCGGAACCTACAGAGAAACCGGATAATACAACAAGAACCATAGATTTTGATACTTATACTCTCAGTCATAAGCAGACCTGGGCAGGATTTAATAACAATGATAAGACCTACAGTGACAGTATAAAGTCAGAAATAACTGAAAACGGTAAAGAGGGTTGTGCTCTTGAACTGACTTACAAAGCTGCCACATGGTATGCCGGAGAGATATTTATGTCAATACCAAAGGAATGGGCAATAAATAAAAATTCAGAGTGTCTTGAATTTGATGCTAAGGGACAAGGAAAAATAAAAATATCTCTTGAAACGGGCGAGGTTGTAAACGGAATACGATATGGTCATACAGTGACTATAAACACAAATGATGAATGGCAAAAAATCAGTGTGCCACTTTCTGAATTTGTAAATAACGGTAATGAAGTGCCGTTGACAGATGTGGTAGGAATGGCTTTTTCTGCGGCAGAAAGTGGAAACCTCGATAACAATGCTGAAGAAACAAAGATGATGAGTGCAGATGAACTTGAAGAAAAAGCTGTAACAGGATGTGTAGTAATAGATAACATCACGCTTGCGGAACAGGATACAACTTCCCCGACAGCTGCTCCGGAAGCGACAACTCAACCGACAGAAATATCGTATGTTGCGGATTTTGAAACAGCGGATACTAAGTTCGCAAGCGGTAAGACATGGGGAGGATTCAAAAATAAGTCGAATGATTATCAAGACTATATAAAAGCAAAATGGCTGCAGGACGGCGGAGTTGATGGAAGTACGGCTTTCTGTGTTTACTATCAATCGGCAACTTATTATGCCGGCGAAATTTTTGTGCCGGCTCCTGCAGTGTGGACAAATAATGGTGCAAAGGGGGCTGAGTACCTAAACTTTGATTATAAGGGTAAAGGAGCTGTAAAAATAAGTTTTTCAACGGGCAACACTGTCGATGGAACGCTTACAAGTGGTACACGTTATACGAGGAGATTTGAACTTGATTCTCATGGCGATTGGGCGAAAATCAGTGTTCCGCTTTCGGAGTTTGTAAATGGTGAAAATATTGTTAATATGACGGAGATAGGCACTGTTACATTTCAAGCGGCTGAGAATGCCAATCTTGATAATAATTCAGACGACACAAAGGCAATGAGTGCAGATGAACTCAAAGAGATAGCGAGAACTGGTGAGATTATCTTTGATAATATGACACTGTCGGAAACAGAAGGAAAAACAACTCTGTTTTCATCTGTTAAAGTAACAGCGGAAATTGACGGAAAGGAAATCACTAATCTTACAAATGGAGATATAAAAATAAAAGCGATAGCATCTGATATTGAAAAAGATACAAATATGGTAATGATTGTAGCTGTGTATAAAGAAAACGGTGTGATTGATACAGTTCGTATGGCTGGGCAGAAAATAATCGGAGACGGTGAATTGATGCTTGACTTGAATGTTACAGATGCTGAGCATCAAACTATGAAAGTGTTTATATTTGATGATTTTACAAATCTTCACCCGATAATCAATGTGACAAACTTTTTATAAATTAAACCACCTAGCTTAAAGTTTACCTCATTTTAATGAAAAATAGTACATGTTATAATAATTGCAAGATAAAGAGATTTATATATCTCTTTATCTTGCAATTATTAAGTTTTTAAGGAGTGGATGAGACGTGAAAAAAAAGAAAAGCCTTATAAGAGATTTAAAAGAAAATGGTTCCTTGCTCTCAATGTGCATTCCAGGATTAATATTTTTTATACTGTTTAATTATTTGCCAATGTTTGGTATTATAATTGCGTTTAAGCAGTATCGTTATGATCTTGGAATATGGGCAAGCCCGTGGAATGGACTCAAAAATTTTGAGTTCATGTTTAGCAGTCCGGACGCATGGGTTATTACGAGAAATACGATAGCATATAATTTGTTGTTTATTTTCGGCGGTCTTGTATTTAATGTGGCAATGGCAATCGGACTTTCTGAATTGAGGAATAAAGCAGTTTCAAAGCTGTGCCAGACAGTAGTAATTATGCCGCATTTCTTATCATACGTAATTGTAAGCTTTCTTGTGCTGGCATTTCTTCACGTTGAGAACGGTCTGATAAATAGAAGTCTTATTCCGGCACTTGGATTAGAAGGTGTAGACTGGTACTCAAATCCGAAATACTGGCCATGGATTCTTGTTATAGTAAACTTTTGGAAAACAACGGGATATGGCAGTGTTGTATATCTTGCAGGTATAGCAGGAATTGACACCTCGCTTTATGAAGCCGCTAAGGTTGACGGAGCATCTCGATGGCAGCAAATACGATACATAACATTGCCGGCACTTGTTCCTCTTATGGTAGTTCTTACAATTTTAAATGTCGGAAAGATATTCAATTCCGATTTTGGTTTATTCTATCAAGTGCCGTTAAATACCGGTGCCCTTTATCCGGCTACAAATGTTATCAGTACATACGTATATAATATGTTGATGTCAGCGGGTACGGGAAGTGTAGGAATGGCTTCAGCGGCAGCTTTTTATCAATCAATTGTTGGATTTATACTTGTTATGACAACTAATTTTATTGTGAAGAAAATAAGCCCCGAAAACGCATTATTCTAAAAGGAGGTATAACAGTGAAGAAACAAGAAATTAATATCATAGATAGTATCAAACAGCCGGAAGTTAAAGCTCCGGCTAAGAAAAAAAGACGTAAAATCAAAGTTTCGGACATTATTCTTTATTTTATATTTTTTCTTATTGTAGTAGCTTGTGTTTATCCTTTGCTCGTGGTTCTTGGAGCATCGTTTACAAGTGAATCGGCAATTTCAGAGTTTGGTTTTCATGCTATTCCTAAAGAATGGAGTCTTGATGCTTATAGATATATAATTACATCTAAAGAAACGATTTTAAGAGCATATGGTGTAACTATTTTTGTTACGATTGTAGGAACTCTTATGAGTACATTGGTGGTTGCACTATATGCATATCCGCTTTCCAGAAAGGATTTTAAATACAGAAAACTGTTTACATTTATAGCGTTTTTTACAATGCTTTTCAGTGGTGGAACAGTGGCAGGATATATGGTGACAACAGGCATTCTTAATCTGAAGAACAGTATATGGGTACTTATTTTTCCTTATGTTATGAATGCATGGCACGTAATTGTAATGAGGTCATTCTATTCAATGTCAATACCGACTGCAATAATAGAGGCGGCGAAGATAGACGGGGCAAATGAGTATCAGATATATTTTAAGATTGTTCTGCACATATCTTTACCTGGATTGGCAACGATTGCACTGTTTGCAACACTTACTTACTGGAATGACTGGTGGCTTCCGCTTCTTTATATAACAGAGCCTCAAAAATATAATCTCCAGTATCTTCTACAAAGTATGATTTCAAATATTCAGAATTTGACCGAAAATTCAGCTCAGATGGGTTCGGCAAATCTTCTCGCTAATGTTCCTAAGGAAGGTGCGAGAATGGCACTTTGTATAATAGCGACTTTACCTATATTGTTTGTTTATCCGTTTTTCCAGAAATATTTTATTCAAGGATTGACGGTAGGTTCAGTAAAAGAATAATTTTATATTTATTCGGATAAGGAGTTTACTATGAAAATAAAAAGAGTTATCAGTTGCTTACTTGTTGCAGTTTTTAGCATGTCATTGTTGCTTGTACAGGAATCAGCACAAGCTAAAATTGGAACGGTACAAAAGATATTACCCTCGGAGCTTCATGTTGAAGGCAGATACATATATAATGCTGAAGGCGAAAAGGTTAGGCTTACCGGAGCGAATATTCCGGATTTGCAGTGGGCCACAGGCGGAGATAATGACCTTATGAAGAGAGTAGGACTTCTTTGTGACAGTTGGAATGCAAATTGTGTTCGTTTGTGCGTTCATTCTAAATTTTGGTTTGGACAAGAATGGTATCAGGGTAAGAGTTATGGTGATTACCGCAAAATGGTTGATAATGTAATTAATCAAATTACATCACGCGGAAAGTATGTAATACTTAATCTGCATGAATTTTATGCTATTACAGAACAGCAGAAGGATTTCTGGAATGATGCAGTAGAGGTTTATGGAAATAATCCGGGAGTTATATTCGGTTTGCTCAATGAACCTCATGATATTGACTGGGAAATGTGGCGTAACGGCGGTATGCTTGAAACTACCGACAGCTATGGAAAGAAAACACAGCGTGTATATGGTCATCAAGAAATTCTGGATATGATACGCAACAAGGGTGCAAAAAATATTGTAATTGCGGGCGGTCTTGATTGGTCATACTATTTTGACGGTCTGTGCGATGGATATAACGGCATGGAACATGGCTATAAATTAGAGGATAAAACGGGTAACGGTGTAATCTATGACACACACATTTATCCAATGAAGCCGGAATATAATCCGGTTGAAAAAGCCGTAGAGTGTCTTGTAGATGAAGCTCCTATACTTGTGGGTGAATATGGACACTGGGGAGAAAGACTTTTTGATTGGTATGACAATTATCTTTGCGAATATCCACATGTATGGATGAACGAAATCCATGATTTTATTGACCGTAATGAACTTAACTATACGGCATGGTCTTTTCACACGGGTGCAAATCCAAATATGTTTATGGACTATGACACATTTACACCATCAAATTATTCGGGTATATATATGAAATATAAAATGCTTCAAGAGCCTGAAACACGTCCGGAGGAAAAAGATAGACAGTATGTCGACCCATCACCACTTTCGACTTGGGAACATATTATTGATTTTGACGATAATACCGTGGACTTTAAAGTGTATGGCAAAGAAGTAAGGACAGAACGAACAGATAGTGGTTATGAAGGCAGAGGTCAGCTTATTGATTTTGACAGAAGCTGTGTTGATAGTTGGGACAGTGCTGCGATTGCTGATTTTGATAAAGATACTGATTTGAGCGGTGCAAAATGGCTTGCCGTGAGAATAAAAGGCGACGGTGATATGCGTAAAATCGGAATTGGACTTGAGTTGAAAGATGGTAGATTATTTACAACTTATATGCAGATGGATTTACATGATAACTGGAAGGACTGGTTTTTTCCATTAAGCTTGTTTAAGAATGAGCAAGGGATACTTGATACAACACAAATTAAGTCTGTACTCTTTACATCTCTTGATGACGGTCCCGGCAGTTTTATAATTGATAATATAAAAGTGGGAGGACTGCCATACGAAGAAATAAAGCCTTTTACGGTATCGAGCGTTACCCAAAAGGAAAGTATGACATGGAAGGCATGGGAAGACGATGAAAACACAGAAACAGACTCGTTTACTGTTACTAATGCAGTTGAAGAAAGCAGGGGACAAGGCTCGAATCCTGTTATGTTTAGCTATAATTGCCCTGAAGGTTCGTATGGAGGGCAGGCGAGGGCAACAATCCCTAAGTCTTGGGATATAGGCGATGCTGAATATTTTACATTTTGGGCAAAGGGCGATGGTTCTAAGCAACGCTTTATACTGCGTTTTGAACAGGAAAAAGGTACAAATCAAAATGAACAGCGTTCAAATTTCAAGAAACGTGAGTTTGAAAGATTTTGTATCGCATTCGATGTCAACAGCACGGAATGGAAACAGTATAAATTTAGGATAAGCGACCTCGGTATGAGCGATATGCTTCATCTTAACAAGGTAAGATATATCAGTCTTTTTAATATGACACTAAACTCTTCGGGACGACTTTGGATTGACGATTTTGCTTTTACGAATATTGGTGATAAACTCACAGGACAATCAGTAAGCCATGCAACGCCGGTCAAATCGGAACCGATAGGTGAACTGGTTACAAAATATCCTGCAAACAAAGCAATTCAAATTCCAAAGACATTTGAGGTTGAGGCAGGAATTGAAGAACATATTTCAATTCATATTATGAATAAAACGGAGCATGAGCTAAATGGTGAACTAAAGGTTGAGGGATTGCCTGTTGACAATGTTGATAATGCACTTTACAAGGTTTATCCGAAATGGGTTTCATATCCGCATTGGCCGTGGAGAAATTATTCGTATAGTAACTTTAAATTTACCATTCCTAAGGATAAAAAGGGAGAATATACAATAACCGTATCGGATGTATCGAATAACGGTATTGAGCCGCAGACCTATAAACTGATAGTAAAATAGAATGGAGGCAGAGAATGAGGATGATTAAAAAAATCTGTTCGGTTATATGTGCCGCTGTAATTGCTCTTGGTGGTGTAAACATTGTTGTAACCGCACAGGATACAGAATCACAAATCAAATATAACTATAAGCTTTCAATGGAAAGTGACTCTGACTTTCGTATGGTCTACAGTTATAACGGAGGTACTATAAGCACTAAAAAAAGCTATGTATCAGGTAAGTATGGAAATGCTATGCAGATAACATATCCGGGACATGAGATTTCCGACCCGTCAAAAAGATACAATGGCTTTGTAATGCAGTTTAAGAGCGAGCCGATAGAACTTGCTAATGAAAGTATTTCAATGCTTGACCTTATGAGAGATACAAAAAATATTTCCATGTGGGTACATACACCTCAGACAGTTGACCACGGGAATGGTGCAGCAGAGCATCGTGTTCTTGAAATCGCCATGGAGTATTCAAGTACAGAGGGGAACAAGAAGTATTCAAAAAAGTTCCAACTTCCAAACAACGGCGAATGGGAATACATAACAATACCGACATCTGCGTTTAAGTCCGGGTCAGTAACGATGGACCAAGGAATACAGAGCGATATTTATACGGCACTTAATCAAATGACAATAATTTTCCCGTATAAAGATTATTTTGGTGCTAATCCGACTTCAGATACACTTGAAACACCGTGGGAAGAACCATTGAAGATTGACGAAATACTTTTTGACCGTTCTACAGATGAAGTAAAGGCAATAACCCCGCCGTCAACCGGAGAAGAAGCGTATTTTGAAAATGCAAATATTTCAGAAGTTTTTGTAAAGGGAGTAAAAGTCGAGGACTTTGACAAAAACGCGTCATCAAATAATATTCCTGTGCCGGCGTCATATACTGCGGAGGATATTAAGAAAAATGTAACCGTAGATGTTGAGACACCTACTATTCCAAAGACCAATACACGCCAAGAACTTACGGGTGCATCATATGAAATAACCGCTCCTGAGTCTGTTCCCGGAAACGGAATGATTACAATCACTTCAGGCAGCAGAAAAGTAAAGAACACATATAATGTAAACTTCACTGCCAGAAGCGGTATACAACCGGAAGTGAGCGATATTGAAGAAAACGGAAATAATATAAGTGTACCGGTGACAAATGAATCATCGAGTGTTTCCGTTGAAGCATGTGCTCTCGCAGTTGTAAAAAACAACGATGGAGTATGTACAAGTGCGTCTTTTGCTGAGCAACGCAGTATTGGTGCGGGTGATACAACAACATTTAATTTTAACATCAAAAAAGAAAGTGATAGTTCGGTAGAGATATACATTTTTAATAATGAAACCGATTATAAACTCTTATGCCCGCCTATAGAAGTGGGAAGCGGAGTAATGCAATACACTGCACCTTCCGGAACGATTTTTGAAAGTCATATAATAGCTTCTGACGGTGGTGAAACTATAAACATAAACGGAACCGTCACAGGAGATGGAACTGCATTTGTTGTGTTTAAAAAAGATGATAAGTATATAGGTGCGTATACTATTAATTCTGAAAATAATACAATAAACAGTGCTATTCATACCGGTGGAATGGCATATGGACAAATATATGCGGTTTTATCGTATGGAAATACAGTATCGAGAAAATTTTATAATGCCTCGCAGACAGAAATAAACTCATGTATAAGCGAGTATAAAACTCTCGGCACTACCGAATCTGATTGTGCAAATTATTTTGAAAAATATAAGGCAATAATAAATCTTGACAATTATTTGTCACAGGAATTAACATTGTCTGAAATTGCAAAAGCCGTGTCGGTTGCCGACAGAAACGTATCAGCAGTAAGCGATATACGAAAAAACATCGGTGAAGAACTTGTAGTTAAGCTTTTAAACAAAACAAATTCAATTCAAACTTTAAAAGAGATATATTCCTCATATAATGACTTGGCTGAACTTGATGGAGGAACCGATTATTTTAAAAAGTATATAACATCTGATAGTTTACTCAGCAATGTTCTTTCGGCTACGGCAAAAAATGATTATGATTCTATAGAATCGTTGAGAAGTGCATTTAATGAAAATGCTCTGCTTGTGGCTTTTGGATGCGTAAATGGTTATGGTGAGATTGGCAATCTTATTTCAGAAAATAAGAATATACTTGCACCTTATATCAGTTATAGCAGCCTTGAGGGACTTAGTGCCAGTAATCGTACAGGATATTATAAATATGTAACTGAAAAAAGAGTGGAGTCGTTGTCATCTTTAGGGACATTGCTTGATGAGTACATGAATTCTATCAGTAAAAATCCAAATAAAACGAACGGGATAGGCTCAGTATCAGGAAACGGTTCGGGAAAAGGCAGTACATCTATGATAGTTTCGCAAGTGACCGGAAATGATACTGTGTCATCTGAAAAAGACAATAAAATATTTACAGATGTAAATACGGACCATTGGGCGTATACTGCGATAAATTCATTAAAAAATCTTGGAGTTATCAGCGGACGCGGAGACGGAAGCTTTGGCACAGATAATTCCGTAACCCGTGAGGAGTTTGTTAAGATGCTTCTTGGAATTTTCGGAAAGGAAACGGAAAATGTTGATAATAAGTTCAGTGATGTGGATGAGAATAAGTGGTATGCTCCATATGTAAATACTGCTGCCGATATGGGTATCGTAAGTGGAATTGAGGAAGATATATTCGGTGTGGGAGAAAAAATTACACGTCAAGATATGTCAGTTCTTATAGTACGATATCTTAAGCAAGAAAACTGTGAATTGAACGGTGCTGCGATAGATAGCTTTACAGATGATGGTGATATTTCTGATTATGCTAAAGATAGCGTGTATGCACTAAAAAATCTTGGACTTATAAACGGTATGGGTGATGGAAGCTTTATGCCGAGGGCAAATGCAACAAGAGCACAGACTGCTCAGATACTTTACTCTGTATCTCTGTTTATGAAATCAAGAAACATATCGTATACGAATTTGACAGGCAGTGACAGATATATGCTTCTTGCCGGAAAGTTTATGGCACTGGATATAATTCCTTTTCCTAACGAGGAAAACGGTATTGTAACGAAAGGTCAGTTTGCAAAATATCTGGCAGGTTTTGTGAATGCTAAAAATTATGAGAAAAGTGATGACAAGACCATATTCAGTGATGTGGTGCCCGGAAGTACATATTACAATGAAATTCGATTTCTTTATGATAACGGTTATATTGATAAGAACAACTCAGTATTTGGGGCTGACAATCCGATAACTCTGGGTGAGGTTGCTATTATCATGTGCCGTGTACTGGGATATGATGTTTATGCTATCGAGAACGGCGGTAATATCAGTTCATACTACAGTGTAGCGGTAAGCAACGATATTATTCCGAATTTGAGAAAGACTATTGATGATACGCTTTCTTTTATGGATATATTGGAGATATTTGATTCGGCGTCCAAGGCATATATGGTTGTGGATGATTTGGATAAATCGTCAATATACTCTATTTCTGATATAACACCTTTGTATTATTATCATAGAATACTTACTCTTGATGATATAGTATATGTATGTGGAACTCGCACATTAGACGGAAGTGGAGGTCTTAGTGCAGATGAAGTGAGAATAGGTTCTTATAGTTTCAGTACGGATATAAAAGATGTATACAGATACCTTGGTTACAGAGTAAACGCTTTTTACGTTGAAGATGATGAAACTCTAAAATTTATTGAGCCGAACCAGAAAAATAATGTCCTTTCATTAGAGCAGGACTTGATTTCAGACTTTGATGGTTCTGTATTGAAATATTATAAAAATGAAACAACAAACTCGGAGAAGAAAGAAACACTTCCGAAGACAATAAATCGCTTGTATAATTACAATTATGTTGCTGAATATGATACAGAAGACATTAAAAACGCTGATGAGGTTATTCTGATAGACAGTAACAATGATGGAATGTATGATACAGTAAATGTAATCAGAGAAGCAATATACTGTATAAATCAGCTTACACCGTATGAAAATACATTATATGATTATTATAATCAGCCGTCGATAAAACTTAATGATTTGGAAACTGTAATTGTATATGACACTGACGAAAAGTTTACATCGATAGGAAATTTAAAGATTTATGATATTCTTTCAGTTATCGAGGATAAACAAAAAGAAAATGCTGTAATTTACATATCGAGGGAAGAAGCTGACGGAGTTGTTAAGAGGACTGCTCGAAACAACGGGAATTTAACAGTTAGTATTGATGATGCGGAGTATGACTTGACAGATATTCTTGCGGCGCAAAATACAACATATTCATTATTGTCAGTAGGAAATGCTGTCAGTGTATTGCTTGACCATCGTGGCAGAATAGCATATGCCGAATTTGATGACAATGATGAGGTAAATAACTTTGCATATCTTGCACAAGCTTTTCCGGCAGAGCATAGCGATGGACCATACCTAAAAGTATATACTACATCCGGAAATATGGAAACATTAGAGTTCGCACGGAATGCAAAGGTAAATAACAAAAAAGTAAATGAATATACAGACATTGAAAAGCTATTCAAGGATGTAAATACAGACCCGGATTCAGTTAATCAGCTTATAAGATACAAGCTGAATAATAATGGTGAAATTCAGTCAGTAAAAACTGCACAATATGTAGATGCTGACGAGCTTTATACAACGGCAAGTGTATTCACCCGCAGCACAGACCTTTCTGACACATACTATAATGCAAACTATAGGAGTTTCCCGGGTTATGCAAGACTTTCGGAGAAGACAAAAATAATGTATGTTCCGGCGAGCAAATCATTAATGGACGACTCCCAATATTATGAGATAAAGCAATTTAAAGATTTGAAGTCTGCAACTTTTGGTACGGTGGAACTATATAATATGTCTAAGGACATGGTAGCGGGAATTGCCGTAATACGTTCGGATAATGCAGGAGGAAATGAGCTCACTTACAGTTCTGTTATGGCGGCGGTTAAGAATGTTTCGCTCACTTCTGTTGATGATGACGAGCGTTATTTACTAACTCTTTTATACAATGGTACAGAACAGGAATTTGTGACCGCTGAGGGAGTAGAACTTGAAAGACAGTATAATAGCAGCGAAGGACCTGTTACATCAACCATTGACGAGGGAGACCTTATAAGGATTGCAACGAATGCTAATAATGAAATTGTTGACTATCATAAAATATTTGATTTTGATAACAATGATAATCCCGATGTGGTAATCAGAGGCAATGAATACGGAGAAACAAAGTCATATATCGGTTCTGCAAAGACACTTATCGCATTTGATGACATGGCTGCTAATCCTGATACCGATGTTGTATCGGGACGTATATGGCAAGGCAAAAATCCATACTGGTTCACCGGTGTTCAATATTCAACGGAATTTGGCATTGTAAAATCAATAACAGGTTCATCAATGATTATACAGACATATCCGGGAACAGCAGGAAGCAACAGTCTGAAATGCGAAAGATACTTCAATCTTAAAAATAATCGTGTATATATTTTGGAGGACAGTCGCGAAGGAGTTCATTTGGGAAGTCTTGATGATATAATTCCATCTAATCTTGCAGGAGAGGCAAAAGCTTCGAGAGTGATTATTTCAAGACATAACGATGTGCCATCGATTGCGGCAATAGTAATACGATAAAGGGGGAAGTAACATGAATAAATTAAGAAAAATAATTGCGTTGATGCTTTCTCTGAGTGTAATATTTACAGCGGCAATATCAGTGTTTTCAGCTGAAAACTTTGATGATGACGGCAACAGAGATAATGATGCGGGACTAAGCGATGAGGAACAAAATGTTCTCATTCAAGACTCGCACCCTAAGCATGAACTGGATAACCCCGATGACGCATACATAGAGGATATTGAATATGATACGTACATTATGGGTAAGAATGAATATGATGAAACAGTAAAAAAGCTTACAGCTTTTGAAATGTGGGTTCCTATTGATGATGGTTCATATCTTCAGCCAATCAAGGCAGGTGAATTTTTTCTGTCAGTGTGCCGCTACATAAACTGTGACTCATTTTATGACGAAGATGCAAACAAAGAAGACATGTGGGAAAAAGCCCATGATATGCTTAAAAGTATGGGATATGTAGATTTCAATATAGATTGTACGGATGAAATAAGTTTTGATAATGCACTCAGAACACTTGTAAATGCTTTGGGGTATAAGCAGATTGCTTATATGTATGGAGGCAATGATAATGCGTATATACAAATTGCCGCAAATTATGATATAACAAAGAACTTTCTGGATAACCGAAGTGCTTCTATCAGAAGAACTGATGCGGCATCTCTTCTTAATGATTCTATAAAGGCCGATGTATACATTTCATATGGAAATAACGGTCATAAAAGCATTAATACTTTAGAGTATTTCAAGGATGCTTATAAAATCACCGGAGTTGTAGAATCTGTTTCAGAACATGCAATAACGAGTGGTGATACAATATATAAAGGTATTAGAATAGGAGATTATCTTCTTGCCAGTGACCGCAGTGATTTATATGATTACCTTGCGTGTAAGGTGGAGGCATATTATCGAAAGGAAGATTCCGGAGGAAATACTCTTTTATATATCTCTTATCACAAAAATAACAGCATAATAACGATAGACGGCGAAGATATTAAAAGTGTTGAAAATAACATGATACGATACTATAGCGACAATAAAACAAAAAAAGTATCTCTTAATTCATCAGCGAAAGAGATACTTAACGGATTTTCGCCAAAATTGTTAGACGAGGAAGATTTTTATAACTGCGATTATATCAGATTAGTGGATAACGATAACAATGGTAAGTACGATGTTGTTTTTGTATACAAATATGACATAATGGTTGTAAAACGTATTGTAGAGTCGCAGGGAATGATTTATGGTCTGTACAATGATGACCCAAACGGGTCATTAAAGGTAAATTTTGCTGACTGCGACATGACTGACCGTATGGGCAATCCTGTTGATGCTTATTATATAACAGAGGATTCAATTTTATCAGTTGCTAAAGATATTGAAACAAACAAGACAAAGATTATAGTAAGCAATTTGATGTATACCGGTGTAGTAAAGAGCACTAATGGCACTAAAATTAAATTTGAGGACAGGACATATAAGTATTCAACAAATGCTGAATACTATAAAGACGCAAAAGCAATTAAAAATGGAAATAAATATACGGTGTATCTTGATTACCGAGGTAGGATAGCCGGTTATGATTTGCTTAAAACTGACGATATACAATATGGATTCTTAATACAGGCTTGGATTGAGGATAACAGGAGCGATGTGATAGCCAAACTACTTCCTTATACTGGTGATATGAATGAATTCAAACTTGCAAGAAGTACAAAAATTGATGGTTTAACCTGCAAAGGTGCAGAAAAAATAATAACTGCATTAAAAATAGCAGCGGATTATCAGAGGTCTACGCTTGCAACACTGGATTCGTCATATAAGATAATGGCTGATTATAGTGATGACAGTTATGTGTATGTAAGAGTCCCAATTATGTATAAGCTCAACGATGAGGGAGAGATTAAATATATCGATACTCCATATCATAGCGACAATGAAAATCCGGAGTGGAATGATGTATTCCATGACAATTCTATGACAATGTATAACGATTTTTCTAAAAGGACATCTTCCATAAAACCGGGAGGCATGTATCTTAGAAATACACTTGCATTTAATAGTGATAACGGAAATAATGTGGCGATAAATTCAAAGACAAAGGTTTTTGTAGTTCCCGTTTCAAACGATAGAGGGGATATCGGAGATGCATCACAGTATATTAAGACAAATTTAACCTATTTCGATGATTGGGTATATTATCCGCAGACCGGGACACAATACACAACCGAAAATCGCATTGAAGCATATAACGTGGATGAATCTCGGACAGCAGGTGTAATAGTATATTATACAAGTGACGTAATACCTGAGATAGATAAAAAAGTACCCCTTACAGTAGTGGACGAAGTAGTAAAGGCAGTTAATGATAATGATGAGAGTGTAACTCGAATAATCGGCTGGCAGGGTAATGCTCAAATGCAGGTTGACCTTGCAGAAGATGTCTATCTGAAACGTTACTATAATGGACCTAACGGTTCAAAAATTATGTCGGAAGTAAAGCATGGTGATATAATTCGTTATGTTACAAACAGTAAAGGCGAGCTTGTGGATTATGTTAAGGTATTCTCTTTGAAGGATGAAGACAATCCTGATTATGTAAAAACAGGGAATGAAGAAGGAAAAACTGTTGAGACGTCAACACTAAATAAAACAATGATTGCTGTGTCAGACGGAAAGTATGCTGAAAATGGCCATAATACATCACATATATACAATGCCATTGGTAGCTATAATTACGGTGCAATGTATAGATTGGTATATGGTACGTTGCTTTACAGAAACGGAACAAATCTTGTTCTGAAAACAAAGGTTGATACTGCTCTGGGACAGACAGACAAAATTGAAATAGCTGATTTCTCGGGATATAATGTGTTGTTTATTGATGAGACTACAAATAGAATATATGTTCCCACAGAGGATGATTTGCTCGCAGAGCAGAGTGCAGGAGAGGCAGCATCAAAGGTAATCCTTCATACCGAAGGCGGTAAACAGCGTCAACTAATTATAATAAAAAGGGCTGGATAAAAGCTCCTTTTATCTACTGCATAAATCGAACACAACAAATGAGAGACTGACTTATCTACAGACAGAAAATCCGAGGCGTGATACGTCAGAAATTGCACTTTCATTATATCAGTTTAAGCAACAAGATGGATATATACACGAATGACTGTCGTGTAATTTACGCATAAATTTATTATAGTAGGAGGAGTGATAAAAAGTGAATATTGATAAAGCGATTACATATGCGGAGAGCATCGTAAGAAAAAGCTTAAATTATTTCTATGATTGTTTTCCTACAGAACAAAGTGAAAATCTTGTGTTCAAAAAATTTGAGAACGTTTCATGGACTACCGGATTTTATGAGGGGATATTATGGCTTATGTATGAGCTTACAGGTGATAAAGCTTTTTATAATTCGGCAAAGCATCACAGTGAAATGTTTCATAAGAGGTTGGTTGATCGAGTTGAACTGGAGCATCATGATATGGGCTTTTTGTTTACACTTTCAAGCGTCGCCGATTATCGAATAACAGGAGATGAACAGGCGAAGCAGGATGGAATTGAGGCGGCAGAATGGCTTTTGAAGCGTTATCAGCCAAAAGGTAAATTTATTCAGGCGTGGGGTGCTATGGATGATTCGCAAAGTTATAGATTTATTGTTGACTGTATGTTAAATATTCCGCTTCTATTCTGGGCGAGCGAAGTGACAGGCTACAAAAAGTATTATGACGCCGCCTATAATCATATGCAGACATCAATCGCAAATATTATCCGTCCTGATGCGTCTTCATATCACACCTTTTTCTTTGATCCTGTAACCAATAAGCCGCTTCGGGGAGAAACTCATCAGGGATTTTCCGATGACAGCAGTTGGGCGAGAGGACAATCATGGGCAGTATATGGTCTTGCTCTATGTTACTACTATACTAAAGAGAAGTCGATTTTGCCGTTGTTTGAACGGGTTACGCATTATTTTATTGACCATCTTCCGGAGGATTCTGTTCCGTATTGGGATTTGATTTTCTCCGATGGTAGCGATGAACCACGGGATACCTCCGCAGCAGTGGTTGCGGTGTGCGGAATTCTTGAAATGGAAAAATATTATCACAATCAGGAATTCCTTGATGCGGCGGAAAAGATGATGACAAGTCTTTCGGAAAAGTACACGACAGTAGATTATCCTCAAAGCAACGGAATTATAAAAGACGGTATGTACAGCAGAAAACACGGTCATGAGCCGGAATGTACAAGTTGGGGAGACTACTTCTATCTTGAAGCATTAATGCGCATGAAAAAAAGCGATTGGAAAATTTATTGGTAAGGAGAACAAATATGAAATATGGATATTTTGACGATTTGAATAAGGAATATGTAATAGAGACTCCGAGAACGCCGCTTCCATGGATAAATTATCTTGGAACAAACGGATTTTTCTCATTAATTTCAAACACCTCCGGCGGCTATTGCTTCTACAAGGACGCAAAGCACAGAAGAATTCTGAGATACCGATACAACAATATCCCTGCGGATAACGGTGGACGCTATTTTTACATAAACGATAATGGCGATTGCTGGACACCCTCGTATATGCCGATGAAAAAAGAGCTTGATTTTTATGAGTGTCGTCACGGTATGGGTTACACAAAAATCACCGGCGAGCGAAACGGCGTCCGCGTTGAGCAGACAGCTTTTGTTCCTGTGGACGATAACTGCGAAATACATAGAATTAAGGTGACAAATACAAGCGGTGAGGCTAAAAACATAAATCTGTTTTCATTCGTTGAATTCTGTCTTTGGAACGCTCAGGACGATATGCTTAACTATCAGCGTAACCTCAATACGGGCGAGGTGGAAATTGACGGCAGCGCTATATACCATAAAACAGAATACCGTGAGAGAAGAAACCATTACGCTTTCTATTCAGTAAATACCGAAATAAGTGGTTTTGACACAGACAGAGACACTTTCCTTGGAGCCTTTAACGGTCTTGACACTCCTGACAGAGTAATAAATGGCAAGAGCGGCAATTCAGTAGCTTCGGGCTGGTATCCTATCGCATCTCATCAGATTGACGTGTCACTTGACGCGGGAGAAAGCCGCGAATACATATTTGTTCTTGGATATATTGAGAATGAAAAGGACGAGAAATTTGAAAGCCTTAATGTAATCAATAAGACAAAGGCAAAGGAAATGATTGCAAGATATGAATCATCAGCACAATGCGACGCGGAGCTTGATAAACTTAAATTGTACTGGGATAATCTCCTTTCGGTGTTTACTCTTGAGTCAAACGATGAAAAGCTTAACCGCATGGTAAACATATGGAATCCGTATCAGTGTATGGTGACCTTTAATATGTCAAGAAGTGCATCATATTACGAAAGCGGTATCGGCCGGGGAATGGGATTTCGCGATTCAAATCAGGATTTGCTTGGCTTTGTACATCAAATACCCGAAAGGGCGAGAGAGAGGATTATTGACATTGCCTCAACGCAGTTTGAGGACGGAAGCGCGTATCATCAGTATCAGCCGCTTACAAAGCAGGGCAATAATGAAATCGGAGGCGGATTTAATGATGATCCGCTGTGGCTGATTTTAGGCACGGTTGCGTACATCAAGGAAACAGGCGACTACGGTATTTTAGACGAGCAGGTGCCGTTTGACTGTGACAAAAACAATACGGCAACGCTTTTAGAACATCTTAATCGCTCATTCGGACACGTTACAAACAACCTTGGCCCTCACGGGCTTCCGCTTATCGGACGTGCGGACTGGAACGATTGCTTGAATTTGAACTGCTTTTCCGAAATTCCTGACGAATCTTTCCAGACTACGGGAGACGATGACGGCAGAGTAGCAGAGTCTGTGCTTATTGCAGGAATGTTCGTGTATATTGGCAGAGAATTTGCAAGGCTTTATAAGACGCTCAACAATGATGAAATGTATAAATATATTTCGGATGAGGTTGAAAAAATGACCGAAGCAGTTTTAGAGTATGGCTATGACGGTGAGTGGTTCATAAGAGCTTACGACGCTAACGGCAATAAGGTTGGCTCTGACGAATGTGACGAGGGTAAAATCTTTATTGAATCGAACGGCTTCTGTGTAATGGCTGGGATAGGCAAGGAGGACGGCAGGGCGCAAAAAGCGCTTGACAGCGTTAAAAAATATCTTGAATGTGAATATGGCATTGTACTCAATTATCCGCCGTATTCGGGATACCGACTTGAGCTTGGCGAAATCTCGTCGTATCCGCCGGGGTATAAGGAAAATGCGGGAGTGTTCTGCCATAATAACCCATGGGTAATAATCGGTGAAACGGTAATGGGTAACGGCGAAAGAGCGTTTGAACTATATAAAAAGATTGCGCCGGCATATTTAGAGGAGATAAGTGAAATTCACAAAACCGAGCCGTATGTATATTCACAGATGATTGCTGGACGTGATGCGGTAAGAGCGGGAGAAGCGAAGAATTCATGGCTTACAGGCACGGCGGCGTGGAATTATTATACGGTGTCACAATATCTTTTGGGTATACGTCCTGATTTTGACGGACTTGTAATAGAGCCGTGTATTTCAAAAGATATATCTGAATTTAAGGTAACAAGAAAATTCAGAGGAAAAACATATAATATTTTAGTAAAGAACACAGGAGAGGGAACTGTTAAAATAACAGCCGACAACGGAACGGTAAACGGTACAACCGTTTCATCGGATGCGGAAATATGCAATGTAGAGGTGGTAATGTAATGAATTTCAATATACCCGATTTGGGAATTATAGACGGCAGCTCAGGATTTCGCAACCTTCCCTCCACTACAGACGGAAGATTTACCTCCGGTGAGGACGGAGTAAAACATATAGTATGCACAGGAGACGGAAAGGTTGAATTTGTGGCTTTTGAAAATCAGACTCTTGCCTATGTTAATTCAGCTCTTGGCTATGGTGCGTACTATCCGCTTCATCCTGTGAACAGAAACGGTAAAATCAAGGCTGTGCTTATGGATTTGGATGGAACATCGGTAAGAAGCGAGGAGTTCTGGATTTGGATAATCGAAAAAACAACCGCCAGTATGCTTGATGATGAAAGCTTCAAGCTTGAAGAGAGCGATATACCGTTTGTATCAGGTCATAGCGTATCGGAGCATTTACAGTATTGTATAGATAAATACTGTCCAGGTGAATCGCTTGACAAAGCGCGGAATTTCTATTTTGACCACGTTAATCGTGAAATGAAAGAAATTATGGAGGGCAGAGGCAGAAAAAATGCTTTTGTTCCGCAGGAGGGATTAAAAGAATTTTTGCTCGCACTAAAAGCCAAAGGGATTAAGATAGGACTTGTAACATCGGGATTATATGAAAAGGCGATGCCGGAAATACTTTCGGCGTTCAGAGCTCTTGATATGGGCGAGCCTACGGATTTTTACGACGCAATAATTTCAGCAGGATACCCGCTCCGCAAGGGTAGCGTTGGAACGCTCGGTGAGCTATCGCCGAAACCTCATCCGTGGCTTTATGCTGAAACCTGCGCGGTTGGACTCGGAGTTGGTTTTGATGAGCGCGGTAGCGTAATCGCTATTGAGGACAGCGGCGCAGGAGTATGCTCGGCAAGGATTGCCGGATATACAACAATAGGACTTGCGGGAGGCAATATAAAAGAAAGCGGAACGATGCCTATGTGTAGCCGCTACTGCAATAATCTTGCGGAAATACTTGATTACATAGAGGAGGAAGCGTAAATGGAGCGAAAAAATATAAAATGTCATTTTATATCCAATACCCACTGGGACAGGGAGTGGAAATTCAGCGCTCAAAGAACAAGACATATGCTTGTGACTGCGATTGATATGCTGCTCGATATTTTTGAGAAAGAGCCGGATTACAAACATTTTCATCTTGACTCGCAGACACTTCCCATTCAGGATTATCTCGAAATAAACCCTGAAAAGAAGGAAATTCTGAAAAAGTATATCAGTGAGGGAAAGCTTGCTGTGGGTCCGTGGTTTTGTTTGCCGGATGAGTTTTGCGTGGGTGGAGAGTCTCTTATAAGAAATCTTCTCCTGGGACATAAAATTGCAAATGAATTTGGCAAAGTTTCAAAGACAGGCTATTCGCCCTTTGGCTGGGGACAAATATCACAAATGCCACAGCTATATCATGGCTTCGGAATAGATTTTGCGTCCTTTTACAGAGGGCTTAATACATATATGGCACCGAAATCGGAGTTCTACTGGGAGGGCGCCGACGGTACAACAATTTATGCTTCAAGACTGGGGCAGAGACCGAGATATAATATGTGGTATATAATGCAGCGACCTGTGTTTTATGGCAAGCGTGACGGTGACAATCGTCGTGTTTCATGGGGAGCTGGAGATGGAATATTCCGTTTTGCGGATCCGGCAAGATGTGAATATGAATATCAGTATTCGCATAGAAAATATGAGTATCATGACGAATATATAGCTGAAAAGACGGAGCAGGCACTCTCTGAACAGGACGATGAGTGGACAACGCCTAACCGCTTCTGGTCGAACGGTCATGATTCATCAATACCGGATATGAGAGAATCAAGGCTTATCAAGGATGCTAATGCTGTTTATGAAGGTGTTGATGTTTTTCACAGTACAGTTTATGACTTTGAGCAGAGCGTGATCAGAGATTTTGATAAAAATTCACCTGTTTTAAAGGGCGAAATGCGCTATCCGTTTACAAAAGGCAGCGTAAGTGCGCTGTTTGGCTGGGTTCTTTCTGCAAGAATTAAGGTTAAGCAGGAGAACTTTGAAACAGAACGATTGCTCACATCATATGCTGAGCCGATGGCGGTTTTTGCGTCTGTATGCGGAGCTGTATATCCGCAGGCGTTTATTAATAAAGCCTATAACTATATGCTTCAAAACCACGGGCATGATTCGATTGGCGCGTGCGGCAGAGATGTTGTATATAAGGACGTAGAATATCGGTTCAGGCAGTCAAGAGAGATTGCAACCTGCGTGCTTGAAAGAGCTCTTATGGATTTGTCTGGCGACATTGACTTTGCGGGCTGGGATAAGAATGATATGGCGCTTGTAATGTTTAATCCGGCTCCGTTTAAAAGAAGTCTGACGGTTCCGTGTGAGCTTGAAATTCCTCTTGAGTGGGAGTGTGACAGCTTTGAGATTGTCGATGCTGAAGGTAATGTATGCCCACACCAGAACATATCGTCAATTAATCCTATGTATCAAATTGTTCAGGATTTGGCAGACGCGGTCGATGTTCTTCCTGTGTCAAGACATACAATAAGAATATTTGTTAAGGATATTCCGTCGATGGGCTATAAAACACTCAAGGTTGTACCTAAGTATCATACACGGGCTACAACGCCGGTTAATATGCTTTGCGGCATAAATACTATGGAGAATGAATATCTGAAGGTTAAGATAAATTCAAACGGTACGCTTAAGATTACTGAAAAGGAAACCGGCAGGGAATACGATAATATCGGATATTTTAAGGACACCGGTGAAAATGGCAGCCCGTGGGAACACAAGACACCGGAGCTTGATGAGGAATATACAACTGTTAATGAACGGGCGATTGTAAGCCTTGTATACAGCGGTGAGCTTGAAACTAAGTACAGAATAGTTCTTAATTGGGCAATTCCCGAAAATATAGTTGACGGCGGCAAGAAAAGAAGTTCCCGCCTCGCGCCTTACAGAATAGAAACGCTTGTAACACTCAGAAAAGGCGCAAGATGGGTTGAATTTGAAACGAAAATTAATAACAATGTTCCTAATCACTATCTTCAGGCTGCTTTCCCCACAGACGTGGATGCAGAGTTTGTATACGCTCAGGGACAGTTTGATGTGGTAAAGCGTCCGATTGCGAAACCGGATTATTCGAAGTATGACGAAATTCCGATGACAGAGCAGCCGATGAACTCGTTTGTTGATATATGCAATGAAAATGAAGGTGCGGCGATTTTGAATACGGGACTTAAAGCGTATGAATCGGATGATGATTATAACCATACTGTGTATTTGTCATTATTGCGCTGCTTTGAGCTTCGCATATATGTAACTCCCGAGGAGCAGAACTATTCGAGAATAGAGAACGGTTCACAGTCTTTTGGTGAACATACTTTCCGATATGCTTTTATGCCTCATAAGGGTGATTGGGAAGATGCTCAAGTATGGAAAGCTGCTGAAGATTTTAATATGGAAATACTAATTGGACAGACAGCACCAACAGAACATGGCAAGAACCCTCTTGAAAAGTCGTTTATTGAACTTGAAAATGAAAATCTACACATAAGTGCCGTAAAACGCAGTGAGGACGGCTTAGGGTGTGTGGTGAGATTATTTAATCCGTCAAGTGAAACAGTTAAAAATAGAATTAGATTTAATGGTGGCATAGCGGAGATATCAGATAAACAATCGCCAATAGAAAGACAGGTACACTCGTTTGAACTTCCGTGTACGGAAAATAGGAAGTGGGCAAGTGTTAAAAAAGTCACGCTTGAGGAACTTTCAGAGACAGAGCTTTCAGTGGATACAAATGGCTGGTGCGATGTTGAAGTTACTCCAAAACAAATTTATACATTAAAATATGAATAATGTGCCGAAAACATAATTAATCGGTAGTGAGAAAAAGTTTACCTCGTTTTTTGAGGTGAACTTTTCTTTTATAATGTTAATATAGTAAAGGACTGTTTAGAATAGGTGTTATTTATTGGACAATGGATACCTTCCAATATTCTCTCTCTTTCTCCCTACAAAAAAACAGTCCTTTTTATATAATTAAATCGAAAGGGTGATATTCATGAAAAAATTCTTAAGTCTTGTAACGGCTATTGTAATGACAGTGTCGCTTTGCATTATGCCTGTTTATGCACAGACATATGAGGAAGCTGCAGCAGACGCTCAAAATGCGGAAATTAACTATAATCGTTCTGTGCCTCTTGTGGTCAAGGGAAATAAAATAGTTAAGCAGGGAACAGATGAAATGGTAGTTCTTCGTGGTGTAAATGTTCCGAGTATGGACTGGGGTATGGCAGAACATCTATTTGAGTCTATGACAATGGTCTATGATAGCTGGGGAGCTAATCTGATACGTTTGCCAATAAATCCTAAATATTGGAAAAACGGCAGCATATGGGACGAAAAAAACTTAACAAAGGAACAATATCAGAAATATATTGATGATATGGTTAAAGCTGCACAGGCGAGAGGTAAGTATATAATTCTTGATTGTCACAGATATGTTATGCCACAACAAGACGATCTTGATATGTGGAAAGAACTTGCTGTTAAGTACGGCAATAACAGTGCGGTACTTTTCGGTCTTTTGAATGAACCACATGATATAAAACCGGTAGGAGTTGAAAAACCAACTACAGTGGAAAAATGGGACGTGTGGTATAATGGCGGACAAATTATAGTTGGCGGTGAAGAAGTAACTGCTATAGGTCATCAACAACTTCTAAACGAAATTCGCAAACAAGGTGCAAATAATATCTGTATAGCCGGCGGTCTGAACTGGGCATTTGATATAAGCGGTTTTGCTGATGGCTATAATGAACGCCCAAATGGATATAGACTAATAGATACGGCGGAAGGCCATGGCGTTATGTATGACTCTCACGCATATCCGGTTAAGGGTGCAAAAACCGCATGGGATACGATAATAGGTCCGGTAAGACGTGTTGCACCGGTGATTATAGGTGAATGGGGATGGGACTCATCCGACAAGAACATATCGGGCGGAGACTGCACAAGCGATATATGGATGAATCAGATTATGAACTGGATGGACGATACTGACAATCAGTATGACGGAATTCCTGTAAACTGGACAGCATGGAATCTGCATATGAGTTCATCGCCGAAAATGCTCTATTCATGGGATTATAAGACTACGGCATATAACGGTACTCATATAAAGAATCGCTTACTTTCATACAACACTGCACCGGAAAAGCTTGACGGTGTATATTCAACAGATTTCAGCACAGACGATGTATTCAGAAGCTATACTGCTCCATCGGGTAAGGCTTCGATTAAATATTCTGATGAAAGCGGAAATGTAGCGATAACACCTGCGGCGGCGAATTGGTATGCAACACTGAATTTCCCGTTTGATTGGGATTTAAATGGAATTCAGACAATAACAATGGATATTTCCGCAGCAACTGCTGGAAGTGTAAATATAGGTCTTTATGGTTCTGATATGGAAGTATGGACTAAAGCTGTAGATGTAAACACTGAAGTTCAAACAGTAACAATAGGCATAAATGAACTTGTGAAACAGGGTAATCCGCAGACTGACGGTAAGCTTGACGCCGCTCTTTCCGGCATATATTTTGGAGCCGCTACGGCAGATACGGGATCTATAACTATTGATAATGTAAAAATTGTAAAACTCGCTACACCTGTTTATACTGCCAATACATATCCTCATAAGGATATGGGAGAGGAAAGCTATATTGATATAGATACGACTGGCTTTAAAAAACAGACTACGGCGTGGAATTCCAAATTTACGGGAACAACAATGCAAATTACGGATGCGAATGTCTTAAACATAAATGGTGAGACAACAAAAACAAAATGTGTGACATATACAAGAGATGCAACTGATACTGAGGGTTGCAGAGCAAAATTTGACCTTAATACTGTTCCGTCTATGGATGCCAAGTATTTTACTATCGATATCAAAGGTAATGGTATTGCACAGAAGCTGACAGTAAGTTTAAGCGGACTGGCATATATTACTGTAAATATGGCAGAGGGCGATACCGATTGGCATCAATATATATACAGTTTAGAAGGTAATGTTGAATACCCTGAAGATATAACATATGTTCAGATTTCAGCAGACACGCGAACAACTGCCGAATTTTACATTGATAATATTGGCTTCTCAAACACAAAGCCGGAACGTCTGATTCCGTATCCGGAAAAGACATTTGTTTATGATTTTGCTACTTATAATAAGAACACCACAAAATATGAGGCAGCAATATCCACAGAATCCGGAAGTGAGGGAGATACAATCGTTGCGACTAAAGAAGAAGGCGGGCTTGGATTTGATTCAAAAGCACTTGAGGTGAAATATTCAAGAAACGGAAACACACCGTCAAAGGCAAAGGTGGTTTATTCACCGAATGATTTCTTTAAAGGAAATGTAAATGACGATGAGCGTACTGCTAACCGTGCTACTTTAAAAGCTGATATGGAATATATGACAGACTTTGTGTTTTATGGAAAATCTACAAGCGGCAAGAATGAAAAGATAAATGTTGGGGTGATTGACACAGCAAGTGCGATGACTACTTATACAGACACTAAGGAATTCACTTTGACGACGGAGTGGAAACAATTTCGAGTTCCGTTTGATGAGTTTAAGATACTTGATGGAGGAAGCAATCTTGATTGTGCACGCGTAAGAGGTTTTATATTTTCTTCTGCTGAAAACAGTGGGGAAGGTTCATTCATGATTGATAATATAACTCATACAAGCATAAAAGGTGATATAGAATGGGGCTTACCAACTCCTACTCCTGAACCGACGCCTACTCCGCTACCGGACCCTGTAACTGTTACAACGGCAGAGCAGCTTGCAGCGATTACAAGCACTGAGGGAAATATAATTCTTGGAGCAGATATAGACCTTGGCACAACAGGCTTTACGACAAAAAGTGTGACACATCTTGACCTTAACGGTCATACATTGACATCTTCGGGACCGTTCGTAGTGGACCCAAGACACGAAATAACGATTGTTGACACAGGAAGCACCAAAGGTGCCATTATAAATACAGGTACAACGCAAACCTCTTATGGAATAAGAGGTACAACAGAAGCAGCGACAATAAATATTGACGGTGCAGAAATTGATGCGGGAGGTCAAGCGATATTGATTAATGTTGCAGGACGAAAGTGCAATATAAAGGACGCAGTAATTAACGGGGGCAGCTATGCCATAAACGTAGGAACGAACGGCGGTGAGATTAATATTGATAATGCTCTTATAAATAATAAAGCGGATTATAAAGGCTACGCACTTTATTTGCAGGGCGGTATTGCCATTATAGATGACGGAACATTTGGCTATAACGGAACCACAAACACTCTTCTTGTAGCACGTTCAAGTGAGTTGACAATTAATGGCGGCACATTCACAAATCCAAACAGTGGAAGAGGTGCTATAGTTACAGATAAACAATTTGTAGGTACTGTTACGATTAATGGAGGTGTTTTTGAGAATACAAATGCCGGAGGGTACAGTATCCTCGATAGCAATGAGGGCTATCAGTCTATAGACGCAGAAACAAGTGAGATTATAGCGTCACCGGTAATAAATATTAATGATGGAACATTCAAATCGGCAATAGGAAAAACAAAGTCAACAAACTCATCAGCAACTGAAATATCTATAAAAGGTGGGCAGTTTGCCGCAGACCCGACTGTGCTGTATCCAAATTGTATAGATACAGATATATATAGTATAACAAAGGTTGCCGAAGGCAAGTATGTTGTGACGAAAAAAGGGGTGGAACCAACACCGGAACCGACACCGGAGCCGGTAGCAAAAATTGTATCGAGTATTGAGGAAATTAACACTCTTACAGCGTCTGATGATTATGTAAAGTTGGGTGCAGATATTGATTTGGGAACATCAAGTATAAAGACAAAGTGTGCAATGCGTCTTGACCTTAATGGACATACATTGAGTGGAGGCGGCTCAACGGTCATAGAAGCAATGTATAACCTTACAGTTGTTGATACAGGTACAACAAAAGGCACAATCAAGAATGTTAATACATCAACTTCTTATGGTATAAAATTTGCAGTAAAAGATGCAGTTCTTACCATTGACGGAGCAAAAGTTGAGGCAATGAGTCAAGCGATAATGTTAAGCGGTACGGGTTCAATACTTCATTTAAAAGATTCTGTAATTAACGGAAATAGCTATGCGGTAAACCTTTCAAACGGTATTATAAATATTGAAAATACCGTTATAAATGATGATTCTGAATATAAGGGCTATGCTCTGTCAGTTGCCAATGGTACCGCGGTGATAAATAGTGGAATATTCAATTATAACGGGAATATGAGCAGTATTACCTTCTCGGGTTCAAGCGAAATTACAATAAACGGCGGAACTTTTAAGAATTCTGTTAGTAAAAGAGGTGCGATTAACACTGTAAAGGGCTTTTCCGGAACTCTTACAATAAACGGAGGCACTTTTGAAAATACCGCAGAGAATAACGGTTACAGTATTCTTGATGGTGATGAAGCCACTACAGAAACAGTGCCGGTAATAAATATCACGGGCGGAACGTTTAAATCTACTATTGGTGCGACAAAGCCCGCTAACACAACAACGGTCATCACTATTTCCGGCGGAACATATTCATTTGACCCGACAAGCTATGTTACCGACACGAAAACATACAGAGTTATTGATAACGGCGATGGTACATACAAAGTAGCTCCGAATTCACAGGTGTATTCTGTCACACTTAATGCGTGCGGCGGAAGTGAAGTAATGGTTGAGGATTTTAAGGAAGAAAATATCCCTGATAATGGTATTGAACTTCCTATACCAACAAAAGCCGGATACAAATTTGACGGCTGGTACACTGAAGAAAACAATGGCAGTCAGGTTAATGGGATAACAAAAGACAATCTGTCTGACATCTTTAGAAACGAAGCAACAGTCACATTATATGCACACTGGACTCTGTTAAATTATACGATAACTTACGAGGGACTTAATGATGCAACAAACACCAATCCGTCAAACTATACGGTTGAAACTGAGGCAATAACTCTTGCCGCTCCCGGTACAAGAAAGGGATATACATTTGGCGGTTGGTACACTGATGTTGAATACCAAAACAAGATAGAAATAATCGAACAAGGCACGACGGGAAATAAAATATTATATGCAAAATGGGATGAAATAGCGTCAGGAAGTATTACCGCAAGCTTTGTATCAACGGGAACAATTCCGTCAGATATAGTACAAGGTACGATAAATGTGACAGAAAAGGCATATGAAAATGATGAAGTTTCATTTATGGTTACGCTTCCTAAGGGATATACGTTGGAAAATGTTTTGTGTACTGCTGACGGAGAAAATTTAAACACTATTACAGAAGAAAATGGCAGCTATACATTCATAATGCCAGGTAAAAATGTTACGATAACAGTGAATGTACGTCCGATACAGTATACAATTAATCTGGATTTGCAAGAGGGTACAGGTACAACAACGACTATATACGGCAGTGTTGAAAATTTACCCGTTTTACCGAATGACAATCCGGAAAAACAAGGATATAACTTCAAGGGCTGGTTTGATGCACCGACAAAAGGAACTGTAATTACGATGGATAATCTTAATACCGCTTCAAATATGCTTGCACTGTTCGGAAATAATACAGAGCTTACAATTTATGCTCAGTATACAGAAGTGGGTAATTTTGTAGTTATATACTCTGCGGTAGGAGCGGATGAGGAAACAATTCCTACTGATAACACCCAATATAATATTGCGGAAACATCGATAATTAAAATTCCTAATCAAGAACCAAAAAAATTAGGATATACATTTGAAGGCTGGAAGACAGGCACTGATGACACGGTTTATAAATATGGTACACAGAATGACACATATACAGTCCCAAATGATATAAACGGTGCTATTACATTTATTGCACAATGGTCAATAAATGAATATGAGATTACATATGAGCTCAATGGCGGAATAAATGCCGAAAATGCTCCTGTATCGTATACTATTGAAACAGATACGATAACATTGCCAGTTCCGACAAAGGATGGCTATAACTTCGAGGGATGGTATACAGATGCTGCATTTGAAAATGCAGTTGCAGCTATTGCCAAGGGTTCCGTTGGGGATATGGTTTTATATGCAAAATGGTCGGAAAAAGATATGGCTGTATATAAGATAAACAACTATGAAAAAGGAAATGTAAGCGTAAGAAAGCGTACAGACACAGATGATAGCTCAAGCGTTGTAATAGTTGCATTTTATAAAACATTAAACAATAATTCTGTCTTGATTAAGACGTCAATAGCCGAAATAGGAGCTATTGAAAAAGGTGATGATATATCAAAGACAGTGGAAGAACCGGAGGACTATTCTTATGCAAAAGTATTTATGTGGAATGACTTAAATGGAATGATGCCACGTTGTAATTCGCCGAAGATGGATAAATAATATAACAAAACATCTAAATATTAATTTATAAACAGAACATATAACCGACTGTAAATTCTTATCTTAAAAAACGTTACCCATGTCAAACTAAATGGAATTTTGTGTCGTTTGTATGTTCTGTTTGTTATTTATTATAAAATAAATTAAAAACGTGCAAATATTATACCAAATCAGAGTGGTTTTTCTATATACCCAATATAATTTATAGTGACAAAACGGATTAGCCATATCCGTAAAAGTGTATAAACTCTATGTTTTTCAGTGTTTTGCACATGGCTATTATAAATATCAAAGGAGTGAAAATAGTGTCAGAACTTTATCCTGTTCGCCTTATTCCTGTTTTTAAGGATTATCTCTGGGGTGGAACAAAATTAAAAACTGTGTTTAATAAAAAATCAGAACTGAATATACTGGCAGAAAGTTGGGAACTATCGGCTAATAAGGACGGTCAAAGTATAATAGCCAATGGTAAATATCAAGGATATGGCTTGAAAGAGTACATAGATATAGTTGGAAAGGAAATTGTAGGTACAAAAGGTCTTGCCCTTGACGATTTTCCAATACTTATAAAGTTTATAGATGCAAAAAAGAATTTGTCTGTGCAGGTTCATCCCGATGACGAGTATGCCACTTGCCATGACGGTGCAAATGCTAAGACAGAAATGTGGTACATACTCGATTGCAATGTTGGTGCATATCTGTATTACGGATTTAAAAAAGATATTACAAAGCAGGAATATCAAGATGCAATCAGAAGCAATACAATAACAGATGTACTTAATAAGGTGCCTGTTCACAAAGGAGATGTATTTTTCATACCTGCGGGAACTGTACATGCGATAGGAGCGGGAATTCTTATATGTGAAATACAACAGAATTCCAATACGACTTATCGTGTATATGATTATGATAGACGCGATAAGGACGGGAATAAAAGAGAATTACATATTAGAGAAGCTCTTGAATCTTCAAATTTGAAAAAATCTACTTATTCAAATTCTGTGCTTGATGGTGATGATATTATTTTGACTCAATGTGATTATTTCACCGTTCGTCGACTGAAAGTACAAAATAGAGTGCAGCTTAGAATTGATAAAACAAGCTTTCATTCACTTATAATTACAGACGGAAGCGGGGAATTGTATATGGGTGGAGAGATTCTTAAACTGAATAAGGGAGATAGTATATTTATCCCCGCTCAAAATAATGAATATACTGTTAGCGGACCTTGTGAAATTATATTATCATTTTTATAAAATTTTAAACAAACTTAAGGAATGGAGTGATTTATAGATGAAGTATTATATAGGAATAGATTTAGGTGGAACTAACATCGCTGCAGGAATTGTTGATAAAACAGGAAAAATTATTGCAAAGGATAGTGTTCCTACTTTGAATACACGTCCGATAGAAGCGATAATGCTTGATATGACTAAATTGTGTAAAACACTTTTAGATAAGTCGCAGATGGACATTAATAAGATTGAAGCAGTTGGCATTGGGTGTCCGGGAACGGTGGACAATAAAAATGGTATAATATCGTATTCAAATAATATCCCGATGAAGAATGTGCCAATGCGTAAATTTATGGAGAAACAACTTAATATTTCAGTGAATCTTGAAAATGACGCAAATGCAGCTGCCTTGGGCGAATATACGGCAAATGGACATAATGCTTCAAGCTATATTCTAATAACACTTGGTACAGGTATAGGCGGTGGTGCAGTTATTAACAGTAAAATTTATAGAGGATTTAACGGTGTAGGAATAGAACCGGGACATATGACACTTATAAACGGTGGTGAAAGGTGTACTTGTGGGAAACACGGCTGCTGGGAAACATATGGTTCTGTAACTGCTCTCATAAATCAGACTAAATTAAAAATGACTGACAATCCGGACAGCTTAATGCATAAAATTTCGGGGAAATTCGGTGAAGTAAATGGCAGAGTGGCTTTTGAGGCGGCAAAAGCAGGTGATAAGGCAGGGTTGGAAGTGGTTGAGAAATATACAGAATATGTTGCTGACGGTATAACAAGTGTCATAAATATTTTTGAACCTGAAATTTTGGTTATTGGTGGCGGAATAAGCAAAGAAGGGGAATATCTTTTGAATCCAATCAGAAAATTTGTTGAAATAAATGAATTCAATAAATATAGACCAAAGACAAAAATTGAAATTGCATCTTTGAATAATGATGCAGGAATTATAGGTGCTGCCTTAAGTGCGAATAGATAAATAATATATAGTATAGAAGCAAATATTAATATTTGTACATAAAATATAGATAAATGTAGATAAATGTAGTGTATTTTGTATTAAAGAAAGTGCAGATAGACAGTTAAATACAAAAGAACCGACCTTTCAACTATGAAGGTCGGTTCTTTTATATTGCAATAATGCTATTGTATTAATTTGTTATTTCAACCGGTGTTAGGTTGTTATCCCAAAGGAATATTTTTATACTATCGTTTTCTGCTATGTTTAATGATGAAATATCAATGGTTGAAATTTCGTCAGCTTTAAGAGAACAATGCTCTTTTTTGATACCGTCAAGAGTTCCGTTTTCTGCGTATGATACTACATAACAGTCTACATCTGTATCATGGTTAGAATATATTTTTACCGTTTTTGATGCTTTGTTATAACTTGAACCGTATACCGAAAGAGTACCGTTTACATATTCAATGTTATAATTATTTTTAACACCCGATGTAAATGTACAATCTGTTGGAGTGATAACGTATGTGCCGACATCACTGTCTTTTGTGTACTCACATGAGAATATTGTATCAAGTGTGTCATCACCGACAAGACCCAATGAAGTAAATTTGTATGCAGGCACGACTGAATTTACGTTTGTATTCATATTTTCAGCGGCAATCGTAAGATTTGCTTTATTTATAGTAAAAGGAACTTCTGTCGAACCAACATATTCTAAGTTGTCACTCGGTACTTTTACAACAAGTTTGTAGTCGCCTGCGTTTTCGCCTGCGTTTATCGGAGCAGAGTCAAGTGCCGTACCACTGTCAGTCTGCCAGATGTAATCAAATTCACTGTCATAGTCTGTACTTTCTGCAGTGCCGCTATACTGAACTGCAACACCGTCATATGTCTTGCTTTCAACGGTTACACCGCTTATATCAATCTTTTGTGCTTCTTTTACGGTAAGAGTGCCGTTTACATATGTGATGTCATAGTTATCCTTGCTGCCCGATGTAAATGTACAATCGGTCGGAATAATAGCATAATCGCCAATCGGACTTTCGACAGTGTAGTCACATGAGTATGTAGCTGACAGTGTATCTCCGTCAACAAGTCCGTCAGCTTTGTATGTAAATTCCGGAGCGTTCATGCCGAAAGCAATAGATTTATTTTCAGCCGTAACTGTAAGAGTCGCTTTGTTTATCGTGAACGGAATTTTAACCGAGCCTGTGTGTGCGAAAGTTTCATCCGATACCTTTACGACAAGCTTGTAGCTGCCTGCGTTTATCGGTGTACTGTTAAGCACTGTTCCGTCTGCTGTTTCCCAAATATATTAATAGTCACCGCTGTAGTTATCGCTTGTCGGTGTGCCGCTGTATTCAATCGGCTTGCCGTCATATGTCTTACCTTCAACTGTTACGCCGCTTATCGAAACAGCTTCCGCTTCTTTGACTGTTACATCAAAAGTAGCGGAAAAACCTTTGTAGCTAACCGTTACAGTTTGTGTGCCGACCGTGTTTTTGTCGTAGCCGCTAAGTGTATAAGCCATAGTGGTTTGAGTTGATTCGTCCTCAAATGTTACGGTAACAACCATGCCGACTGTTTTCAAATCTTGTCCGACATAATATTCCGTAGTTGTCGGTGGGGTAGTGATTTCGATTTTCGTAATTTGAGGTTCTGCAACCGTAACGTCAAATGTAGCCGTTTGATTTCTGTATGTAACGGTTATTGTCTGCGTGCCCGATTTTGTCTTGTCGTAGCCGGTTACGGAATAACCCGATTTTATTACTTCGCTTTGATTATCGTCATATGTAGCTTTTACGCTCATGCCAGATGTATCAAGGCTTTCGCCGTATTTGTATTCAAGTTTTGTAGACTTTGTAAGTTCAATGCCCTTTACGGAAATTACATTGACTTCAAATTCTGTCGACAGACCTTGATATGTAACTGTGATTGTCTGTTTTCCTAATTTTGTCTTGTTAAAACCTCTTACAGAGTAACCGTCGGGAACGGTAATTCTTTGATTATCGGAGGTTACGGCTGTAACAACCATGCCGTCAGTGTTAAGGTCTTGACCTTCAAGGTATGTTGTCTTTGTAGGAGGTGTTACCTCAATAGACGATATACCGTTTACGGTAACGTCAAAGTTCGCCGAATAATCACCGTATGAAACGGTTACAGTCTGCTTACCGACTGTTGTTTTGTCATAACCGCTTACCGTATAAGCCGTTGTTCCGACAGACTTGTCGGAATAATTCAATTTTGCGACCATTCCTTCAAGGTTAAGTTCTTCGCCGAGTGCATATGATGTCTTTGTCGGAGGAGTAAGAGTCAGTGATGAAATTTTATCTTCATATATTTTCAGATTGTCAAGTTGTATATTACCCTTACCGCCGTAGAATACGAATTTTCCAAATTTATCGCCCGATGTTGTGACTTTTCTTGAGTCAAGGTCATTTCCCGACTTGTCGCTTATTGTTAAGAACAAGTCCTTTTTGTTGTTCACCGCAAGATGAATATTGACCCATTTGCCAACGGGTATATTTGCGTTTTTGTTTACGGATAAATATTGGTCGTATGTAAGCTTACCAGCTGCAGATGAGTTTGATAAATATGAATCGGTCATTCCGTAAAGCTGTACATTTGACGTATCGTTTTGATACAATGCGTCAAAGTCAAATACAAGGTATTTGTTTGCGGGAATGTTCGCAAATTCCGGCAAAGCTACGCTGTCGCCAAGCGTAATGCTCGGACCTCTTTCCGGATTTGCCGAGCCGCCGGTTGCTATTTCAAGTGATTTGTTGCCGTTATCCGTAAGTATTGCAAAGTGCGGGTATGAGTCTAATTTTTGTTTGTTTGTGCCCAATTTTAATTTAAACGGTCCTAAGTCTTGATTTTGTTCAGTTAATGTTTGACTCTTAATTGTTATTTGAGAATCGTCATAGCTTTCAAAGTCATCATTTACATAGGTCGTAAGTTCACTGCTTACTATTGTAACGGTGAATGTTGCCGTTTTTCCCTCGTATGAAACTGTTAAGGGGGTTGTACCGACTGTCTGATTATCAAAACCGCTTACGTCAAAGCCGTCCGTTATTGTTTTTGATGAGCCGTTCGCATAGTTTAGTTTTACGGATAAGCCACTTTTATCAAGCGGTTCGCCTGTAAAGTAGGTTGTTTTGTTTGGCTTTGAGGCTATTTCGATTGAGGAAAGCTCGCCCGCTGATACCGTAACGTCAAATGTATCCGTCATATCAAGGTAATGAACGGTTACGGTCTGCTTACCGACCTTTGTCGGGTCATAACCGCTTACCGTGTAATCGGTAATAGTTTTTGAGGTCTTGTCCGAATAGTATGCTTTTACAACCATACCGCTTAGGTCAAGATTATCGCCGTAGGTGTATGATGTTTTAGTAGGTTAGGTTGTTATGTCGATTGAGTCGAAAAGAGTTGTTGTCGAAAGTGACATATAGCCGATATCAATTTGTATGCCGTATGAGTAGAACTCAAATTTATCAATATATTTGCCAACCGTCATAAATGAATTTGTATAAAGCTGATTTCCGTCAAGGTCGGTCATTGTGATTGTTGCGTTGTTATTCTTGCCGTCATATTTTGATATTTCGATATTTACGTTAAACCATTCGTTAAGTGGAATACTATTGTTATTCTTATATGAAAGGTAAGGGTCGTAAATAGGTTGGCTGCTTGTGACTTTGGAGGAATTGGTTACGCCGTAAATTTGCATTGTATCTTTTTCTGAATGATAGTATGCGTCAAAGTTAAGTACGATTTTTTCGTTATCGGATAATTCCGTGAAGTTAGGTACATAGCTTTCTTCGTTGAATCTAAATGACGCACCACGGTCTACAGTGGCAGTACTACCACCGAAGCATGCCAAAAAGCTTTTGCCGTTTCTGTTTCCGATGAAGTAACCGCTTGTTTTATCACCGCCGCCATCGCGAGAACCGACAATTAAATCAAGACCGTCAAGCTTTTGCGATTGACTGACTGTATCTTGACGTGAAATTGTTATATCTGAAAGGTCGTTGTCTTGAAAATTGTCACTGTAATATGTTGTGCCGTTTGTGACGTTTACCTTAAAGGAAGCACTTGCGTTGCCCGATGAAACCGTAACAGTCTGTTCGCCGAGCTTGCTCGGGTCATAGCCGGTTGTTTCGTAATCGGTAAGTTCGCTGACTCTGCCGTTTTCGTATGTTGCTATAAGCTTTAAGCCCGTTGTATCAAGCTGTTCACCTTTTATGTAATTCTTCTTGACAGGCTCGTGTTCAATTCGGATATTTGTGACATTACCTCTCATTACCGCTTCACTCATGTACATACTTACATGAGGAGGCTGGTTATATGCTGACTGTTCCGAAGCAACACCGCTTCTGTACACGCTGTCAAACATAAGGCTCTTAATTTTATATTCACTTGGAATATTTGTTGTATATACTCGAAGTGCATCGTTTGTCGTAAGAGGGTAGATAACTTCCTCACGCCAGTCACCGAAGATGTCGGCTTGAAGTGCCGGGTTTGCTTTTGAGCCGTTTATGCTTGTACAGCCGTCTGCCGTGAAGATTGTGCTTCTTCCCGCACCGTTCCATGAAGCAATGCTTGTACCGCTAAGTTCCTCGTCATAAAGGTCACCGTCCCAGAAAACTCTAAAATTCTGCCCCATGCTTGCATTTACCTGTTTAAATACGTTGTTGCCGTATGCAACATATGTACCTGCATTAGAGGACATCTGATAATATCCGCCCATGCCATGTTTGCCATAAGACCGCGTCCGGTGTCGTGACTGTCGGAAACGTGGAATGCTTCTTCACCCGTTTTTGCGTCCATAAGTGTCATACCGAAGTCGCCGTGCTCATGAACGGAAAAGTATTCGAAATTATTGTTTGTAGGGTCGTAGTTGCCGATATGAAGTGCATCACCGTGTTGTCTGCCGCCGTACCACTTCGGCATAAGCTTGTCCTCGTCGTTTACCTCATAGCAAAGCGTTGCACTCATAAATTCATTATTACCGTCGTCGTCAACGTCTGCAACCGTCATATTATGGTTACCCTCGCCGACATATTTTTCGTTACCCGGAGTGTATGCGTCGGTATCTTTGCTGTATGTATCGAATTTGTATTTAGGGTTTAGAACGCCGTTTTCAAGACTGATACCGCATGCACCGTGACGCTGTCTGCCGTTTCTGCCCATGTAGTAACCTCTCCAGTAAACCGCATAAGGACGTTGACCGTCAAGCCATGCGACGCTTGCAACGTATCTGTCACAGCGGTTTCCGTTTGTATCACCCCAACTTTCGTAGTCAAGACGTGGGATAGGGTAGTATATTGTATCGATTGTTTTAACTGTTTCGCCGTCAAATGCGGTAAAGTATTCGTTACCGTCCAATATGTAGCCGTTTTGATTTACATAGCTGACGGTATTGTCATTGGCATTTCTGATTTCTTCAACGCTGCTTGTTTCCGAAACGTATTTGCCCGCACCGTCGATTGAACCCGGAGCTGTTTTGCAGGCAACTTCCGCTTTACCGTCCATATCGAAATCATAAACAAGGAATTGGGTATAGTGTGCACCCGCACGGATGTTTTTACCTAAATCAATACGCCATAATTTTTTGCCGTTAAACTTGTATGCGTCAAGATAAACATTTCCCGTCAATCCCGCCTGTGAATTATCACGTGGAGCACAGTCCCATTTTACAACGAGTTCATATTCTCCGTCACCGTCAAGGTCACCGCATGAGGTATCACCGATAGTGTATTCATTTACCTTGGTTTCCTCTTTCCACTGATTTTCGGGTAATTCGTTCCCATTCTCATCAGTGGTTATTATAGTTGTTGTGGTAAGCGTTGTCTTCGGTCTGTCAACGGGAATGTCAAAGTAATTCGAACCGATTGCAAACGGAGCGACAGAATCACTTTTCTCTCCCTCAACACCGTTTACAATCGGTGCTACTTGATATGTGTCGCTACTCGTACCGTTAGGGTCGATATAGTTTGTCGAATATGTTTCGGTTGCAAGAAATGTACCGTTTTTGTATATATTAAATGGTACGTTATTTTGAGCCGTTCCGTATACCTCGTCCTCGTCAACCATAAGTCGCCAAGATAAGTAGTTACCGCCGTTCAATGCTTGAACGACAAGACCTCTGTTTAATGATTCCATAGGTCTGTCAGATGCATCGTGGCTGTATAGTACAGCACTTGTACCGTCTATGACATCGTTGACTTCGGCATTTGAAACAATCGGTAATGTTGCCGGAATCATTGTACACGCCATTAGAACGGCTAATGCTTTTGCAGTAAGTTTTTTCATTAGTTTACCTCCGTATTTGAAAAAATTCATTCACTGCATAATTATAAATCTGATTTATGTTAAAATCAAGATAAATATTAGTAATATCAATATTTTAAGAGTAATATATCAAAAGTATAAAATATATTTTATTAGTGACTTTAACTCTTGATTATGATATAATCAGTATAGAAGAAAATAAACGTTAGAGCGGTAGGTGGGGATATGTTATTGCGGCAAATAAAATATTTTTGTACGATTGTCGAGGAGGGCAGTTTTACGGAAGCGGCGGAGAAGTGTTTTATATCGCAATCGGCAATTTCACAGCAGATACAATCTCTTGAAAAAGAGTTAGGTGTTAAACTTATAAAAAGAGAAAATCGTCGATTTTCTCTTACGCATGCAGGTGAATATATGTATAGGCACGGAACGTCGCTTCTTTTAGAAACTGAACGTATATGCAAAGAAGTACAGCGTATAGGTCGAGATGACGAGTTGATATTAAAAATTGCTTATCCGAAACATTACAGCAGTATAGAATTGAATAACGCAATCGCATTATTTTCGGAAAAGTATCCTGAAGTGTCTATAAGTGTTATTACGGGAACACATGAGGAAATATATGACTTGTTACGTTCTGATGATATAGACATCGCAAATGACCAAAGACGTGCATTTTCGGACGAATTTGTAAATTTTGAACTTGGAAAAGCACGTTGTTATGCAGAGGTTTGTTTAAGAAACGATTTAAGCAAAAAAGAAAGTGTAAACGTTGATGATTTGAAAAATATGCCGTGTATTTTGATAACGTCAAAGGAACAACAAAAATCAGAACGTGAATTTTATCAGCAGGTACTTGGATTTGGCGGTAATTTTATTTATGCTCAAACTCTTGATGAGGGACAACTTATGGTTGCGGGTAATCGTGGATTTATGCCTGTTGAACGTATCGGCACATTTTGGAATATAAATCCCGCCGCAAAGCGTTTACCGCTGTTACGAGCCGGAAAACAGATACAACGTAATTACTGCGCCTTTTGGAAAGTTAAAAATTCAAATTATTACATAGAGGAATTTGCAAACGAATTAAAAGTACAACTAAATAAAAACTAAAATGCGCACATATTTGTGCGTGTTTTTTGTTTCACATAAGTTTAACTTATGAAAATGATTAAAATATTGATTTGATAATAATGGTTTGTTGTATTAAAATTAAATCATAAATTGAAAGTAAATGAGGTGTACGAAATGTCAAAGAATTTAATTATTTATTATTCAAGAAAAGGTCAGAATTATTGGAACGGAAGTATTAAAAATTTGGATAAAGGCAACACAGAGATTGTAGCAGAGTTTATTCAAAAATCTGTCGGCGGAGATTTATTTGAGATTGAAACGGTAAAGGAATATTCCGCCGATTATTATGAATGTATCGATGATGCAAAGCAAGAGCTTAACAGCGGCGCAAGACCTGAACTTAAAAAATATCTTTACAGCATTGATGAGTATGAAAATATATTTATATGCGGTCCATGTTGGTGGGGTACTTATCCTATGGCGGTATTTACACAGCTTGAAAGACTTGATTGGAACGGTAAAAAGGTAATTGCCGTAATGACGCATGAGGGTAGCGGTCTTGGCAGTGGTGAGCGAGATTTAAAGAAAATATGCACAGGAGCAATTTTTGAAAAAGGTTTTGCCGTTCACGGTGCAGACGCTTCAAAGTCAGAAAAGCTTGTTGCGGACCAGGCAAAACAAATAGTGAAATAATAAAAGGAGTAAGAAAGTGGCAATAACGAAATTTTCAAGAAATTATCATGAAAAAATGTTTCCGAAATACCATTCTGCTTTTTTGGAAACAGATCCCGAATTTATTGAGCGATTTGACAACTTTGCGTTTGACGAAGTTGTAAACAGTGATGACCTTGACGATAAAACAAGATTTATCGCAATTTTAGCCTCACTTTTAGGTTGTCAGGGTGTAGATGAATTTTCGGTAATGCTTGGTGCGGCAATGAACTTTGGCGTTACACCCGTTGAGATACGAGAGATTGTATATCAAGCAACGGCATATTTGGGAATAGGCAGAGTTTTTCCGTTTTTAAAGGTGATGAACAAAGTCTTTACTGAAAAAGGAATAAAACTCCCGCTTGAAAATCAAGCCACTACAACAACTGAAAATCGCCGTGAAGAAGGAACAAAGGCACAGGTTGAAATTTTTGGCGAGGGTATGCGTGACTTTTGGAAGTCCGGACCGGAAGAAAGCCGACATATAAATTTATTGCTTGCCGATAATTGTTTTGGCGATTATTACACTCGAAAAGGTCTTAACTACAAACAACGAGAAATGATTACATTTTGTTTCCTTGCGGCACAAGGCGGCTGTGAACCTCAGCTTACAAGTCATGCGGCGGCAAATATGCGTATAGGAAACGACAAAATATTTTTAATAAAAATTATATCGCAGTGTCTGCCATACATTGGCTATCCACGTTCATTAAACGCACTTAGATGTGTAAACAGTGCAGCGGAAAAGGAGGATTTTTAAAATGAGTAGAACATGGTTAATTACAGGAGTGTCAAGCGGTTTTGGATATGAAATGACAAAACAGTTGCTTGAAAAAGGTGATGTCGTAATCGGAACGGTTAGGAATACTGCAAAAGTTGAGGATTTAATACAAAAATATCCGGTAAATTTTGATTGTCGTATTCTTGATGTGACAGATGTAGCGGCAGTGCAACAGACAGTAAAAGAATCATTTGAAAAACACAGAAAAATCGACGTTGTTGTAAGTAATGCAGGATACGGCTTGTTTGGCTGTGCGGAGGAATTATCAGATGATGAAATCAATCACATTATTGCAACTAATTTGACAGGTTCAATTCAGCTTATAAAAACTTCACTTCCTTATTTAAGAAAACAAGGCGGTGGAAGAATTATTCAATTATCATCATACGGCGGTCAGGTTGCATATCCTGCAAATTCAATGTACCATGCCACAAAATTCGGTATTGAGGGATTTTGCGAAGCAGTTGCACAGGAAGTGGCACAGTTTAATATCGGAGTAACCATTGTAGAGCCGAGAGGCGTGAGAACAGAGTTCCGTTACGGCAGTGCAAAGGTCGCAAACCTTATGGACGAGTATGAAAGCTGTCATGGATTTTTGAATATGCTTGACGCGTCAAAGGGACTTGCACCGGGAGATCCGGCAAAAATGGCACAACGTATAATTGAAAGCGTTGATATGGAAAAAGCACCGCTTAGAATGGTGCTCGCTTCACAAGCACTATCAGCAACGATTGAAAGATTAAAAGAAAGAATTGCGGACTATGAAACACAAACGGAGCTTGCCGCTTCAACAGATATAAAAGGAAAGTAGTTAAACATTAGTCGGTTCAAATGTGCGAGATGAGGTTAATTCTTGGGTTGAAGGATTAAATAAATAATGATATAATAAAAGTGAATAATCAGCAAAATTAAGCGACTTTGCCGCAGAATGCGGCAAGCCGCCTTTTGTGCGTTGAAGGTGAATTTATGGAACAGAACGAAATCAGAAAATTATTGCAAAATGTTGCAAACGGAGATATTTCAGTTGATGACGCATTGCTTCATATAAAAAATGAGCCGTTTGAAGATTTGGGATATGCAAAACCGGATTTTCATAGAAAATCGCGTCAAGGTGTATCGGAAGTGATTTACGGTGCAGGGAAAACCGCCGAACAAATAATAGGCATTTCAAAATCTTTTGCGGAACATGGACAAAAAGATATTTTAATCACAAGACTTGACAAAGCAAAGGCAGAGAAAATCAACAAAGAAATTCCGCTTGATTATTACGATATGGCAAATATCGGCATTATAGGCTCTATGCCGAAAGAACGTGTCGGGAAAATTGTTATCGCAACAGGCGGGACAAGTGATATACCTGTTGCGGAGGAGGCGGCAATTACAGCTGAAATGCTTGGTAACAATACCGCACGTTTATATGATGTAGGCGTTGCCGGTATTCACAGATTACTTACGCATACGGAAGAAATAATGACCGCTCGTGTTGTTATTGCGATTGCGGGAATGGAGGGGGCACTTGCAAGTGTTATCGGCGGACTTGCGGATTGTCCTGTTATAGCCGTTCCGACAAGTGTGGGTTACGGTGCGTCTTTCGGAGGTATAGCGGCACTTTTGTCGATGCTTAATTCATGTGCAAGCGGTGTAAGCGTTGTAAATATCGATAATGGTTTCGGAGCGGCATTTCAAGCAAGTATGATAAATCATATGGGAGGACTTAATGAATGAAAACTTTATATATTGAATGTAATATGGGTGCGGCAGGTGATATGTTGATGTCTGCATTGTTGGAGTTGCACCCGAATGCAGATGAATTTTTGAATAGGTTAAATAAACTTGGTATTCCGAATGTAACCGTAAGTAAGACGGCAAGTGTAAAGTGTGGCATAACGGGAACGCATATAGATGTAAGCGTAAATGGTGAACATGAGGACGAGCATATGCACGACCATCACCACGACCATCATCACCACCATCACCATACCGGTATGCACGAAATCGAACATATCATAGAACATTTTGATATTCCCGAAAAGGTACGCACAGATATATTGGCGGTGTATCATTTGATTGCGGAGGCTGAAAGCCACGCACATGGCTGTGAAATTGAACAAATACATTTTCACGAAGTTGGACAAATGGACGCCGTAGCGGATATTACAGGTGTCTGTATGCTGATACACGAGTTGGGTATTGATAAAATCATCGCTTCGCCAATTCATGTCGGTTGCGGTCAAGTGCAGTGTGCACACGGAATATTGCCCATTCCTGCACCGGCAACGGCATATATATTAAAGGATATTCCGATTTATGGAGGAAACGTTCAAGGTGAATTGTGTACGCCGACAGGTGCGGCACTTTTGGCACGTTTTGTAGATGAGTTCGGCAATATGCCTGTTATGCGTGTTTCAAAAATCGGTTACGGAATGGGTACAAAGGACTTTGATACGGCAAATTGTATTCGTGTTATGCTCGGTGAAACGGAAAGCGAAACACAACAAGTTTTAGAGTTAAAATGTAATATTGATGATATGACCGCAGAGGAAATCGGATATGCGACAGAGCAACTTCTGAAATTGGGAGCGGTTGACGTGTTTACTGTGCCAATCGGTATGAAAAAGAACCGCCCGGGAACTTTGCTTTCGTGTATATGTAAAACTTCGGACAAGGAAACAATGGTAAATGCAATATTCAGATACACTTCGACTATAGGTATAAGACAAAATATTTATGAGCGTTACATACTTGACAGAACAGAAAACACAGTAAAAACAAAGTACGGAGATGTTCGTGTTAAACAGTCGGAGGGGTATGGTGTAAAACGTGTAAAAGCCGAATATGACGACGTTGCAAGAATTGCGGATAAACTTGGTATTTCCATAAGCGAAACACGCAGATTGATAGGAGAGGAATTAGAGAAAAATGAATAGTAAGTACGAGAAAATGATAGAGAATTTGAAATCATTAGGCAGTGTTGCAGTAGCGTTTTCGGGCGGTGTAGATTCTACATTTTTGTTAAAGGCGGCGAAGGAAGCACTTGGAAATAATGCTCTTGCCGTTACGGTACGCTCATGTATAATTCCGAGTAATGAAATTTGCGAAGCGGAGGAATTTTGCAAAAGTGAAAATATCCGTCATATTATATGTGATGTTAACCCGCTTGATATAAACGGTTTTGCGGATAATCCGACAAATCGTTGTTATATCTGTAAAAAAGAAATATTCAGCCTTATAAAGCAAGTTGTCGCGGAAAACGGTGTAAATGTGGTTGCGGAAGGCTCAAACCTTGATGATAACGGTGACTATCGACCGGGTATGAAAGCAATTCATGAGTTGGGAGTATTAAGCCCTCTGCAAACGGCAGGGTTTACAAAACAGGAAATTCGAGATATGTCCGAAGAACTCGGACTTCCTACTTGGAATAAACCGTCTTTCGCTTGCCTTTCGTCACGATTTGTGTACGGCGAAAAAATCACCGCCGAAAAGCTTGAAAGAGTAGGAAAAGCGGAACAAATATTGAGAAATTCGGGCTTTAAACAGTTTAGAGTTCGTATTCACGGCGATATTGCACGAATAGAATTACTGCCGGAGGACTTTGAAAAAATGCTTAAAATGAGAGAAGAATTATATGCAAGTATAAAGGCTCTTGGATTTTCTTATGTGACTATGGACTTACAAGGCTATCGTACGGGTAGTATGAATGAAGTAATTGCGACTGATAAATAATAAATGAGCCTGTCGACAAAATAAGGAAAGATAAAATTGTTTGGAATATTACAAAGTTTAATATTCCGTGTAAAAAAATTTATGAGATTGATAAGCTCGTAAAAATATGCTATACTTGAACAGTAAAGGGGTGATTGATGTGAATTATAATGAGAAGAAATTCGGCAATAAAGAATTGGAGTTTGCTATTTTTTGTATCGAAAATGTTGCAGATAAGTTAAATATTGATGCCCCAAAAGTTTATTCAATGCTAACAGAACAAACAAATATTTTGAATGAATATATTATTCCTGAGTATGAGATTTTACACACGCAGAGTAAAGATTATATCGTTGATGATATAATTGAAGTTATGAAAGAAAGAGGTGTGGAAATATGATTTTATATCATGGTTCGTTTATAGAGATTAACAAGCCGGATTTAAAACATTCCAGACCTAATGTTGATTTTGGAAAAGGTTTTTATACTACTCCAATATACGAACAAGCGGTAAAGTGGTGCAGTAAATTTAAGAAACGTGGGAAGAATGGTATTGTTACACGTTATGAATTTGATGAAAACGATAATAAAGCACTTAAAATTTTGAAATTCGATTCCTATTCTGAAGAATGGCTTGATTTTATTTTGAATTGTCGCAGGGGAAAAGACAATACAGATTATGATATGGTTATTGGCGGTGTTGCCAATGATAAGGTATTCAACACGGTTGAGTTGTTCTTTGACGGATTGATAGATAAAACAGAAGCAATAGGCAGACTACGATATGAGAAACCGAATTTACAAATAGCTTTTCGTACAGATAAAGCATTAACCTATTTGCACTTTGAAGGGAGTGAACAACTATGAATGCTAATCCGATTTTGTTGCAAAAGAAATATGCTCGTGTGGTTGAGCTTTTTGCAAAGGAAAATGCAATCACTATTGAAAATGCGTTGGATATTTTTTATCATTCACAGTTGTATGAATTAATGAGTAACGGTGTATCTGATATGCATTGTATGAGCGATGAATATCTTGTACAGGAATTGATTAATGAACAAGAAGGAGTGAATGGTTGAAGAAAATAAAAATGTTATCAAGTCGCAATTTATATTTTACAATACAAAATCCCAACAAACCGCACTGTTAAGCTGTTTTGGTGCATTTGTTTGAAACAGAAAAAACGGTGAAGCGTTAGATAAAATGCAGGCGAATTTACAGCACAAAAAGATTTATGCGAATGGGATAAAGAAAGAGTGTGACTGCAAGTAGCGGGTTAAAACAGGCAAGCTGATGAACCGACCTCCAATTAGTTAGATTTTTGGTCTGACTTTTGGGGGCGGTTCAATAAAGCTTGTCTTTATTTATTGCTATATTAGATTACAATATATCATTTTTATTTTGTGTTGTGTATGACTTTCTGAGCATTTAAACAAATCAATAGGGGAGGAAATCAATAGCCATATCCATAATGCCGTCCCTACGGCAGAGGGAGCGATTGAGATAGCGATTGCGGAAACACCTTTTACAATTCACGGAAGTAAAAGCCTTGTTTTAGGTTATGGTAAAATCGGAAAAATATTATCAAAGGATTTATATGCCCTGGGTGCTCAAACATATGTGGAAGCACGAAAATATGCCGATCTTGCCATGATTGAGGGACATGGATATGAGCCGTTGCCGCTTGACAACTTAAAAGACCACATACACGAATTTGATATAATTTTCAACACTATACCTTCGCTGATTTTGGACGATGAAATTTTAACAAAAGTCAAAAAAGACGCTCTTATTATCGACCTTGCCTCAAAACCGGGGGGGATTGATTTTGACGCTGCAAAAGCATACGGTTTAAAAGTAATTTGGGCATTGTCATTACCGGGTAAAATTGCTCCCGTTTCGTCGGGAGCGATTATCAAAGACACGATTATGAATATTATCAAAGAATTGGGGGTGTAATAAATGGATTGGGAAAATAAAACCATTGGTTTTGCAATGTGCGGTTCATTCTGCACTTTCAAAAAAGCAATGGGGGTACTTGAAAAGCTCACGCAAACCGGTGCGAATGTTATACCTATTATGAGTGAGATGTCTTACAACACCGACACGCGATTTGGCAAAGCAGAAGATTTTCGTACCAACATAACAAATCTAACCGGCAACAACATTATATGCTGTGTTAAAGACGCAGAGCCGATTGGCCCGAAAAACTTACTCGACCTACTTGTTGTACTGCCATGCACGGGAAACACTCTTGCAAAAATTGCAAACGGAATTGCCGACACATCTGTTACCATGGCAGTAAAAGCACATTTAAGAAACCAAAAGCCCGTACTTTTAGCCGTATCCACCAACGACGGACTCGGTACTGCCGCTAAAAATATAGGAACACTTCTAAACTGCAAAAATCTATATTTTCTGCCTTTCTCACAAGATGACTACATAAAAAAGCCGAACTCACTTGTAGCCGACTTTGAAAAATTACCCGACGCGGCAATCGCCGCCTTTGAGGGCAGACAGCTCCAGCCTGTGCTGGGCTTTTAATATAGATTCCGTATGACAAAAAATACCGACTTCTGTTTGAAGTCGGTATTTTAAATTAATCAATTTCTTTGATTTTTGCAATCAAATCCGTATACAGTCTTTCAACTGCATTATACAATTCGTCACAATTATCAATGACTCTGTTTCTGAGTTTTTCTGTAAGTTCATAGCTTGCCTCATACAGTCTTTCAAAGCCCAAATTTGAGCAAACACCTTTTAGCGTATGTATTGCACAAAAAGCCTTTTCAGCGTCATTTTTTTTTAAGCCGTCTTTCAAATCATTAAAAGATGGATCTTCAGGGAACTTAAAAACAAACTTTTTAATCATATCTTCATCACAAAGTCTTTTGATAACGTCTTTATAATCTGAATCAATTTGCTCATAAAACTCTTTTAATGTCATCTGTTTTTCTCCTTTGTTTTATAATGTATTCATGTTCATATCTCGTTCTATTTCCTGAATTGTTTTTTTATACGTTTCCTTTTTCACAGAACCACTGCCGTCAAGTTCGGTTTTTATTCTGTCTTGAATTTCAACCAGACATTCCAAAAGCAATGGATTAAATGCACCATATTCGCCGTTTAAAATCATTTCCATAGCCTTTTCATGTGAAAATGCTTTCTTATATACACGCTCACTCACAAGTTCGTCATATACATCTGCTATTGAAACAATTTGAGCCGATATAGGAATTTCATCACCCTTCAAGCCGTCGGGATAACCCTTACCGTCATATCGTTCGTGATGCCAACGGACTATCTCACAAGCCGTTTTTACCAACGGTTCGTCTTGATACAATTCAAGATTTTTCAGCATTTTCTCACCTATCACGGTATGTTCTTTCATAATCTCATATTCTTCTTTTGTAAGCTTGCCGGGTTTATTCAATATTTCTTCCGGAATACCGATTTTTCCTATATCATGAAGTACCGAACCATTTGTTATACAAAAACGTTTTGACCATGAAAGATAATACTTATCCGTTTTTTGAACAATTTTTTCCAAAAGCATTCCGGTCAGTGTGCTTATATTTCTGACGTGCATACCGCTTTCACTGTTTCTGAATTCAACGATTTGACTCAGTATGCCTATCATCATTTTATTGTTTTTCTCTTTTTCATAAACTTGATCGGTTATCAAATTTATAAGCCGTCTTTGTTTAGCGTACAATTTTATAGTGTTTAAAACACGCTGATAAACAATCTTTGCGTCAAACGGTCTGCTTATATAATCCGACACACCCATTTCATATGCGCGTCTTATATATTGATTAGAATCTTCGCTTGAAATCAGAATTACAGGAATATCTTCAATCCAATTATTGTTATTCATATAATTAAGCACTTCAAAACCGTCCATACCCGGCATAACAATATCAAGCAAAATAATATCTATACCGGTGCCGTACTTTTCGATTATTTCAAGACATTCTTCGCCGCTTGCCGCATTGATGATCTCATAATCCGATTTCAGTATTTCCGTCAAAATCATTCTGTTCATATATGAATCGTCAACCACAAGCACGCGTTGTCGGTCTTTTACTTCTGATTCATTGTCAATGACGCCAAACTCATTTTCTTCGGTTACAACCATACCTTTTTGTTGGCTTTTTGCCTGTAACATCAACTTATCGGCACGGTACATAGCCGATTCAATCGTTTCGTTGTGAGTCATAACTCCGCCTATGCTGACAGACAAACGTATTTTTGAATATCCGTCAACCTTAGCCTCTTTGATTCTTGTTCGTATCTGTTGAAGTTTTTTATTAAAGATATTGGTATGTATACCCGGGAGCACAAGTAAAAATTCATCTCCGCCAAGACGAATAATCTTATCTGAACTTCTTATACATTTTTTGATTGCGCTGACGATCGTTTCAAGTGCCATATCTCCTGCGTTGTGACCGTAGAAATCATTATAAAGTTTGAAATCGTCTAAATCAATCATTGCGACACCGGCATTTTCATTCAAATCTTTAATATTATCTTCATAATAACGTCTGTTGTAAACACCTGTCAGAGGGTCGCGATAAAGTTCGTTTTTGTAACCGGTTAAGTTATTCATTAGAATTCTTCTGCCATCGTTATCTATAAGATTTTCATTGTCGAGACGGTGTATCATTTCCATAACGCAAGGTACTCCGTCAATCTCCAAATACTTTGCAATTATTTGATATACATCATTTTCTAAACATTCAAGCTTTGTATATTGCTTTTTTTGGGTCAAAGCTTTTTCGGACACACAGTTTTCACATTGCTTGTCCTTGTTCCAAAAATCATAACATCTGCACATATTCTCATTAAGTTCCGGTTCTTGACCGCATTGCATTCTGCGAATATCTGTGGATTTTATAATTCGTACAACATCAAAAACTTCTCTGTAAATTTTCATTTTTTCTTCAGCCTGTTTAGTTGTCAATTTTATATTTGAATCCATTAATTTACCTCCTCATTATAATATCAAACTAAACAATAACAAAATATACCAATTTAGGCTAAGTGCTTTTGTAAAATTAATCCTTTTTATGGAATTTAAAATTTTTTTCGCTACTTTATTGTATAATATTATACGAAAAAAGTCAACATTTATAACTGCATTTATCGTCGTTTTTTGAGCTTTTATGCAATTTTGCATAAAAAAAGCGACTACCAAAGTAATCGCTTTTTGATAATATTAGTCGTTAATTGATTCCCATTTCCAATTACGAACTTCAGGCAAGTCCTGACCGTATTCGGCAATGTATTGCTTATGTTCAACAAGTTTATCGCACATAAGTTGATTTAGGTATGCACCCTTATTGCCAAGCTGAGGCAAGCTTTCAACAGTTACCTTAACAAGGTGGAAACGGTCGATTTCGTTTTGAACACGCATATCGAACGGAGTAGTGATTGTACCCTCTTCCATATAACCGAAAACGTGAAGATTTCTGTTATGTCTGTTATATGTAAGTTCGTGTACAAGTTTTCTGTAACCGTGGAACGCGAATATAATCGGCTTATCCTTTGTAAAGATTGAATCGTATTCAACGTCGCTAAGACCGTGAGGGTGTTCAGACTGTGGCTGAAGTTTCATAAGGTCAACTACGTTTACAACACGAATTTTTAAATCAGGCATATTCTTATGAAGAATTGTAGCTGCCGCAAGAATTTCAAGTGTCGGTGTATCACCGCAGCAAGCAAGTACAACATCAGGTTCACAACCTTTATCGTTTGATGCCCAATCCCAAATACCGATACCTTGTGTACAGTGCTTAACAGCCTGTTCCATTGTAAGCCATTGCGGACGTGGGTGCTTTGATGTTACAAGAACGTTTACATAGTTTTTACTTCTGATACAGTGGTCAAAGCATGATAGCAAGCAGTTGGCATCCGGCGGAAGATAAATTCTTGCAACGTCTGCTTTCTTATTTGAAATATGGTCAAGGAATCCCGGGTCCTGGTGTGTAAAACCGTTATGGTCTTGCTGCCATACGTTTGATGATAAGATAAGGTTTAGCGACGCAATCTTTTGACGCCATGGAAGTTCTGATGTAACCTTTAACCATTTAGCATGCTGTGCAGCCATTGAATCGATTATTCTGATAAATGCTTCGTAACTTGCAAAGAAACCGTGACGACCTGTCAAAATATAGCCCTCAAGCCAACCTTCACACATATGTTCCGAAAGCATTGAGTCCATAACTCTGCCGTCTGTTGCAAGAAATTCGTCATTATCGTATTTTTCACCGTTCCAGTCACGGTTTGTTTCTTCAAACACTTTACCAAGTCTGTTTGACATAGTTTCGTCAGGACCGAATATACGGAAATTTTTGCTTTCCTTATTTAGTTTGAATATGTCACGAACAAATCCGCCAAGTTCAATCATATCCTGTCCCTCGACAGAACCAGGGAACGGTACGTCAAATGCATAATCTCTGAAATCAGGCATACGTAAATCTCTTAAAAGCAAACCGCCATTTGCGTGTGGGTTAGCGCCCATTCTGTGATTGCCCTCAGGAGCAAGTGCGGCGATTTCAGGAACAAGTCTGCCGTTTTCGTCGAATAATTCTTCGGGTTTGTAGCTTAACATCCATTCTTTTAGTTGGTCAAGATGTTCCGGCTTTGACATATCCATAGGTACTTGGTGTGCTCTGAATGTACCTTCAATTTGATTTCCGTCAACAACCTTTGGACCTGTCCAGCCCTTTGGTGTACGAAGAACGATCATAGGCCACTTTGGACGTGACGCGTCATTGTTTTCGCGTGCATTCTTTTGGATTGCCTTAATCTTTTCGATTACTGTATCCATAGTTTCTGCCATTAGTTTGTGCATTGTCATAGGGTCATCGCCCTCAACAAAGTACGGTTCCCAACCACATCCCTTGAAGAATGATTCGATTTCTTCGTGTGATATACGTGAGAAAATTGTTGGGTTTGAAATTTTATATCCGTTTAAGTGAAGTATAGGTAATACCGCACCGTCATTTATTGGGTTTAGAAATTTGTTTGATTGCCATGCTGTTGCAAGAGGACCTGTTTCGGCCTCACCGTCACCGACAACACAAGCAGTGATAAGATCGGGATTATCAAATACCGAACCGAATGCGTGTGCAAGTGAGTAACCAAGCTCACCGCCTTCGTTGATTGAACCGGGTGTTTCGGGTGCAACGTGGCTTGAAATACCGCCCGGGAATGAGAACTGCTTAAACAGTTTTTTCATACCCTCTGTATCTTGGCTTACGTTCGGATATACTTCCGAATAAGAGCCTTCCATATATGTATTTGCCACCATAAAGTTACCGCCGTGTCCCGGACCTGAAATGTAAATCATATCAAGGTCGTAACGCTTAATAACTCTGTTTAAGTGAGTGTAAACAAAGTTTTGACCCGGCACTGTACCCCAGTGGCCTACTATTTTGTGCTTTACGTGTTCTCTTTTAAGAGGCTCTCTCAAAAGAGGGTTGTCAAGTAAGTAAAGTTGACCTGCCGCAAGATAGTTCGCAGCTCTCCACCATGCGTTCATTTTTGTAAGCATTTCGTCGCATAATGGCTGTTTTTCCAAACAATCATTTGAATTCATAAAAATTCTCCCTCCGTTTTTTTACATGGCAATTTTATTCCCAAGCCGTAAAATTAAATGTCTAAAAATTGTCATACTACTCTCCAAGATTAAATTATACGCCTGTGTTAAATATTTGTCAATGCTTATTTTGACAAGATTAGCATTTGTTTTTGGGATATAACTATTCACTTTTTTGCTGCGTGTTTCTAACCAAAAAAGCAACAAAAACAAGTGTATTACACAAAAAAGATAACAATGATGATATAAAAATAAAACGTCTGTATGCAGACGATGTTGGTATTTGCGGTAAAGTTATTATCATACAAAAAGCGATGAATAAGAATGTTAATGTAGAGATTCGGTATAATTCAAAGCAGGGGGTAAATAAAGAAATACCGCCCGTTAAAATTGTAAAGTTTATTGACAAAAATCTGTTTTATTTGATTTCGATAGAAAACGGGGAGTTGGCATATTACAGAATCAACAGAATTATTGATATAAAGCTTACGAAAACCAAAAGTATCGTATCTGATGAAGATTTGAAATTGCTTGATATTTTTGATTACGGTTATCATATTTGTAATCGACATTGACAGAATGTAAAAATCAAGAAACAGAAAATTCAGCTCCATTAATGCGGAGCTGAATTATGTTGGTCGGAAATTATACCAATTAATAAGAGTATTCTTCAAGTTTTGTATTTACACAACACTTGAAGAATACTCTTAGCCATAGCTTTTTACTATTTTATGTTAAAATACAATCCCCAATCTTGATCGTTTGCATATGGGTCGGCGTAGTTTGCGGATATACCGTTTATCGAGGTAGGGTAGACGTATGCACAAGTGGCGGTACCGTCGGAGTTCAGTAGACTAAGCACGGAGCGGTGAGAATAATCCGCTCTTTTTTTATACTCGTTTGAGCCTATAATATCGCCGTAATCGCTATACGCATTACCGGTAAGTGCACTCCAATAATGTGGAAAAGTATCGCCGTACAGTCGACATTTGCCGAACCAATAACCGTCCCAATGACGTATGGCGGTTTCATACAAATGACAGTCAGGCTGTAAGCCGTTAAAAAGTTCGAGTACATCAAGTTGAATTTTTGCGGCGTCAAGATACTTATTCTCATTTGTAACAATATATGTTTGAAGTAAAATGTTCGTCGCCGGTGCGACTATGCTCTGCTCATAATTTACTTCGTGTGCGGGATAATCAAGTGCTGTTTCGGCGATATAATCGGCATGTTTTTTAAACCATGCAATCATATTATCCGCCATATCAGTCATACCGCTTTCTCTTAAACACTCAACAAGTTTTACAATCGGCACTTCAATAGCATAAAAATGCTCACCGCCTTGATTGTAAAAAAACAACATAATCTTATACGCAATTTCAAGCATATTTTTGTCCCCAAACAATTTGTAAAGTTCAATATAAAACAAGCTGAACCACGGATAATTGTAAAGGCGGGTAAAGGAATTATCGTAATTGTAGTCATTGAACACCTCGCCTGTTTCGATGCAAACAAGGTTGTTTTGTACGTATTTTATGTACTTTTTAAGACTATTTAAAAGCACTTCGTCATCGTGATTTTGCAGATATTTTGCAATAAGCACTCCCATACCGACACGCTCACGACCTCCGTTAAAGTCGTATTCACGATTATAATATATATGCTTTTCCTCATTGTCATAGATAAGATATGCACCGTCAAGCTTGCTTTTCGGATTGTTGTATTGCTGATTTTCAGCGATAAAATGACATCTGTTTTTAGCAAGTTCATCAAGACAAGGCAAGACCAAAATGTTGCAGTGAGTAACAACATCGTCAATATTTATCGAATATGAATACTTTCTCGGTGTATCGGCTTTTGTTGAAATGACAATTTCATTGTTTTCGATTTTGTAGTCAACAGATTTGTTATTTTCTTTGATTTGCACCTCAGAAAAATCAAAGTTAGGTGAAACGGTTATATTGATATTTTCACCGCTGAACAGTACGAAATTTTCAGCCGAAACATTGATAAAGCGATTGCATAGTTGATTAACTTTGCTGTAAAAATCGTTTTTGCCGTTATGCCAAAATAATTTCCATTCAATCGTAAAACTTTCATTCGGCACAAGTGCGACAGGTGACGGGTGAAGAATAAAATCACCTCTGTCGTTGCTGATTTTTTTTAAATCACGCTCGACACTGTAACCTGAAAGACTTCCCTCTGTCAGTACAAGTCCGAGGTGTGGAGCTTCGCCACCCATTCTAAGACACATAACATACGATATATTTTCGCCACACCAAATATGTGTGTGACATTTTGTCGTCATACACGCTTTAGCACCGCAGGTGTAATCATCATTAAAAGGTGTGTATATCGAAATATCTTTCAGTGACGTAAAAATGTCCTTGTCGGTGGTGTTCGTGAACGTGTATCGCTCTGTGATTATATCGCCTGATTGAGAGGAAGTCTTTTTTACGGAAATGCCTTTAGGGCATTTAACCGTACCCCACTCGGTGTTTCCCTCAATCCAATTCATTTTGTATTTATCGTTTGCGTTTATCAATTCTTTCATAAAATTAATCCTTTCTGTTTTTTATTAATATTTCCACATCTTTATCGCACGGCTTTGTTGCCTGAATTGATTAGGAGTGACTTCTTTTATTTTCTTAAATACGCGGTTAAAATACTGACTGTTGTCGTAACCGCACATTTTATAAATGTCGTGTATCGGAATTTTTGACTCGCATAAAAGCAGACATGCGCGTTGAATTTTGAGCGCATTTATATAGTGAGTAATCGTAATGCCTGTGTGTTCTTTGAATACACGGCAAAGATGGCTTTTTGTTATACCGAAATGCTCCGAAAGAGCGTCAAGTCCTTTGATTTCAAGGTAGTTTTTCTGTATGTAATTTCCGATTGTTGATAAATCGGAATCGAATGTGCGTTTGGCATTCGGATTGCTGAAAGGAATGTGCTTGTACAATATGTCAACTATTGCAAGCATACAGTCGTTACGCATATCAACGTTGTTGTAAGCAGTGAGCGAATATGTGCGGATAATCGGGAGTAAGTCGGGAGGGAGCGATATAAGCGGAGTTTTGAAACATTCCGTTATTTTGTAGTATTGCGATTTAGTAAAATGCTCTTTTATGTATGCGTCCGAAAATTCTATACATATTCCCGAAAAAGCACCGTCTCCGAAACTTCTGTGCGGAGTTGATGCAGGAATCATAAGCGCGTCACCTGTGCCGACTTTGTAAAGCACGTTACCTAAATACATACGCCGTTTGCCGTTGCAGACAATATAAATTTCATACGCACCGTGCGATTCGTATATCGGATTGACGTTGCCTTGAACTCTGTCCTCAATCCAAAAATAAATGTTGTCGGCAGTGTTTGACTGTAATACCTCCATAAATTTTCCGCTCCTTTCAAAATGTTTTTCGATATTTTGATTGTATATTATGATAATCAAATTTTCAATAGCAATATCACATTTCAGAGCAATAAATATCAAAATAGTTTCACTTTTAAAATGAAACAATTCTTGATTTATTCTAAATAAATGGTATAATTTAATTAATTATTTATTCGGAAAGGATTATGGTATTATGAAAGCAAAATTGACAAAGCCGCCTATGGGGTGGAACAGTTGGGACTGTTACGGTGCGAGCGTTACGGAGGAGGAAGTAAGACGTAATGCGGAGTATATGGCGAAAAATTTAAAGGAGTTCGGTTGGGAGTATGTGGTTGTTGACATACAATGGTTTGAGCCGAACGCGAAAAGTGCGGATTACAACAAAGATGCACCGCTTATAATGGACGAGTATTCACGTCTTATGCCTGCGGTAAATCGTTTCCCGTCGGCAGAGGGGGGAAGGGGCTTTAAACCGCTTGCCGATTATGTGCACAGTCTTGGATTGAAATTCGGTATACATATTTTAAGAGGTATTCCGAAACAAGCGGTAAGACAGAACACAAAGATTTTGGGTACAACTCATACGGCGGCGGAAATAGCCGATTTCGGAAGTGTATGCGATTGGAACGGCGATATGTGCGGTGTTGATATGAGCCGTGACGGTGCACAGGAATATTATAATTCGATAATCAAAATGTACGCCGAATGGGGTGTTGATTTTATAAAGGTAGACGATATTGCAAGACCGTATCACAAAGCGGAAATTGAGTGTGTACAAAATGCGATACAGGCAAGCGGCTGTGATATAATTTTATCGCTTTCACCCGGTGAAGCACCGCTTAAAGAGGCGAAACACCTTAATGAATATGCACATATGTGGCGAATGACAGACGATTTTTGGGACGGTTGGGAACAGCTTAAAAAGATGTTTGACTATTGCCGTAATTGGTTTCCGTATGTGTGTGACGGCGGTTATCCCGACTGCGATATGCTGCCGCTCGGCAGAATAGGTATTCGTTCGCATGGCGGTGACAGAATGACTAATTTCACGCGTGACGAACAACGAATGATGATGACTCTTTGGAGTATGTTTCGTTCACCGTTGATGTTTGGCGGCGATATGGTGTATAACGATGAATTTACGCTGTCACTTATGACAAACAAAACGATTATCGAAATCGACCAAAACGGTTATGCAGGCAGAGAAGTTTACAGAAAAGGTAATGAAATAGTTTGGGCGGCAAACGGAAAAGACGGTAAATATTACGTTGCTCAATTTAATATCGGTGAAGAAGAAATTACCGCAAAAACCGATTTGGCGTTTGTGGGTATTATGCCGAACGAGAATGTAAAAATAACCGAAGTATGGGAAAATAAAAAGGCAGAACTAAACGATAATACAATCATTTCAACTGTTCCGCCGCACGGTGTGAAATTGTTTGAAATCGTGCTATAATAAGCATACGAAGTGTGCGATAATTGTACCTAACGCAATTCCGCCGATAATGTCGGACGGATAGTGAACGTACAGATATAATCTTGAAAACGCAATGACACTTGCCAACAAAAATGCGGGATACGCAAACATTATATCAGTGTGCAACAAAACAGCTGCGGCAATGAATGATGACATAGTATGGCAAGACGGAAATGAATAGTCGTACGGTATCGGAATTAAAAGCGATACCGCACGGTTTATCCAACAAGGACGAGGACGGCAAATAATGTTTTTAAGTAAACAGTTGCCGATTAACACGCCCATAATAAGACCGACAAGTATGAGAACACCTGCTTGTCGGTATTTTTTATAACAGATTAATAGAAATGATATTGTTATCCAGATTATACCTCCGTCACCGAGTGATGAGAATTTTATCATTAACGAATCTAAGAATTTACAACGTAATTTATTTTGAATTAAGTCCAAAATCAGAAAATCAACTGTCTGTATCATAAAATCACACTTCTTTCTAAAATTCATTTGTTTTATAAGATGATTTTATCATACAAATGTAAAATCTGATAGCACATAAATCTAAAGAATTTTTAAAATTTTTATAAAGTGCGTTATTCTTGACAGCAAAATTTAACTAATATATAATGAGAATAAACAGCGAAAGGAGCGAGAAAAATGGGGTTTAGGACAACAAAATTAGGCGAGCGGGTATCGGTGGATACGAGGAAAATGTCAAACGGTGAAAGTGAACTTTTTGAATTTGACGAAGATACCAAGCCGTATTTTGTTGATTACACATTAACGGACTTTATTGTGAAAATGATAAATGAAAAACGTATAACAACGGCACAGATTGCGGATTTGAGTAATTTAGAGCCTAATTACATAAACAAACTGCGTATCGGGCAGATAAAGAAACCGTCACGAGATAAACTTTTGCAATTTGCATTCGGCTTATCGTTTACCGAAGACGAAACTCAACTGCTATTACGTTTGGCAGGACTTTGTGCATTGTATCCGAGATTTAAACGGGATTATATAATTATGACGTGTATAAGAGCAAACAAGAGTATTTGGGAATGTAATGACTATTTAATTGAAAACGGTGTAGATGGAGTGGTTACAGAAGAATAAAAATATTGACTTTTTATGTCAAAATAGGTATAATATTAATTAACTAAAACTATTTGGATATTCTATGCGATTAAGGGAGGTAAAAATGAGGGGCAAAAGGTCAATCATATCATTAATAATCGTCTGTCTTATAGGTTGTATGTTATGCGGCTGCGATAAAAAGCAGGATACAGAAAAAGAAATCGGCAAAAATGCACCTAAAATTGTGGTAGGCAGCGACAATTATCCGCCTTTCAATTATATAGACGAGAACGGAAAGCCGACAGGTATTGATGTTGATATTGCTACCGAGGCTTTTAAAAGATTGGGCTACCGTGTCGAATTTGTAAATATTGAATGGGAAGATAAAAAGAATTTAGTTGAAAACGGCGATATAGATTGTATTTGGGGCTGTTTTTCAATCAAAGGACGTGAGAACGATTATAAGTGGACAAAACCATATATGGTCAGCCGACAAGTGGTGGCGGTCAATAAAAGCAGTAATATATATTCTTTGAGTGACCTTGAAGGTAAAATTATTGCGGTTCAATCCACTACAAAGCCTGAGGAAATTTTTCTAAACCCTACCGACAGTAAAATTCCCGAAGTAAAAGAGGTGTTCAGCGTAGAGGACAGGGAGCAGATATACACATACTTGGGAAAAGGGTATGTTGACGCGATTTCGGCACACGAAACGGCGATAAAACAGTATATGCAGGACTATGATATGGATTACAGAATTTTAGACGAGAGCATATTTGTTACGGGAATCGGTGCGGCATTTGCTATAAATGACGATAGAGGAATTGAAGAAAAATTATCCGAAAAGTTTGATGAAATGCAGAAAGACGGCACAATGGAGATTATCGTAAGCAAATATCTTGCCGATGCATATAAGTATTTGGAGGTAGACAGCCTTGAATGATAAAAAGTTTGAAAATGTCCTCAGCGGTAAAAGTTTTTGGTATAAAGAAATTATATTCGGAATTATTTTTTTGATAATTGTATTTGTCGGTTCTGCACAGGTCGACAAAAAAGCAGCTGAATCTCAAGTCAATTCGACTATAAGTTATGTTAAAACTCAATGCTCAATATACGCAAGATACAATGACGCAACGGAAACAAAAACGCTTATGAGAGTTATAGTAAATACGCAACAGGTAAATCGAGATATAGAGTTTTGCGGTTCGGAGCTTGATGTGGAAGCGTTGAAAAAATATGCGTCTGAACAACGTCTGACAGGTATTATAGTAATGGACGAAAACGGCAAAGTCGAAGAAGAGTGCAGCAGTGACGGATTAAATTCCGAAAGCTTGAAAAAATATATACAAAAAACTGCAGTGCTTGACGTTGCAAAATATCCGAAAAAGACTTATACGGCACATATTGATTTTGCTGACGGTTCGTATGTCAACTTAGCGTCACAGGGAAGAATTGATAAAACAGGTGTGATAGTTGGATTTCATCATACTAACGCTGAGTATGCAAAAAATTATAACCTTACTGTGCAAAGCTTACTTTCGGGATATGATACATATCGTGACGGAATAATCGCAATAACAGACGGACACAAAATAGTGGCGTCTAACGATGAAAGTATGGTAGGTAAAAACGTTAAAGAAAACGAGGTTGTCAGAAAACTGAGAAATAACGGTAAAATCGGCAAATTGGTTAGAGTACAGAATAAGTTTGAAGGCTATTACGGCAGTATGGATAAGAGCAGAGATTACTATATATATGTGTATCTGCCGGAATGTACGGTTTTTGAAATTGTACCGAGAAATATACTCTATGCGCTTGCAATGTATATAACATTGCTTATTATTATCCAACTTATCAAGCAGAGTTCGGAAAGAAAGTACCTTGTTGAACAGAATAAACGTGAGAAGGAATACAAGGAAAAGCTTATGGAATCAGCGAAAAAGGCAGAACAGGCAAACACTGCAAAGACGGAATTTTTACAGCGAATGAGCCACGATATTCGCACGCCGATAAACGGTATACGCGGTATGATAGAGCTTGCGGATTATTACAGTGATGATTTGCAAAAACAGGAGGAATGTCGTAAAAAGATATGGGACGCGTCCGGATTGTTGCTTGAATTGATTAATGAAGTACTTGATATGGGTAAACTTGAATCCGGCGAAATTCTTCTTGAAGAACGTGAATTTAATTTAAAAAAGTTGCTTGATGACATTGTTAATGTGGTCGAGAAACAGTCGAAAGAATGTCAGCTGGAAATTATTCAATGCGATTATCAGATTAAACATTGGAACTTGATTGGAAGCCCTATACATATAAAACGTATGCTTATGAATATATTGAGCAATGCCGTTAAGTATAACAGGTACAAGGGCAAGATTATACTTGACTGCCGAGAGGTGAGCTGTATCGGTAATGCGGCACTGATTGAATTTATTTGTAAGGATACAGGTATCGGAATGAGTAAGGAATATCAGGAACATATTTTTGAGCCGTTCACGCAGGAATTTAACAGTGCAAGAAGTTCGTTCGGCGGTACCGGTCTTGGTATGCCGATTACGAAAAGCCTTGTTGAAGCAATGGGCGGTAATATTGAATTTGAAAGTGAAAAGAACGTCGGAACTACTTTCAGATTGAAAATTCCGTTTAAGATTGATGATTGCGTTCATATCGAAGAACCGACAGAGGAAGAACATAATGTTTCCATAGAGGGAGTACGCGTGCTTGTTGCGGAAGACAATGACCTTAATATGGAGATTACGGAATTTGTGCTTTCGTCAGTCGGTGCGGTGGTAATAAAAGCGTCAAACGGTCAAGAGGCAATAGAGATTTTTGAAAAATCTGAAGTCGGAGAAATTGACATTATATTGATGGACGTTATGATGCCGGGCGTTGACGGATTGGCTGCAACACGAATTATACGCTCAATGAGCAGAGAGGACGCAAAGACAATACCGATTATCGCAATGACTGCAAATGCGTTTTCGGAGGATCGTCTCAGAGCAGTTGAGGCAGGTATGAATGAACATCTTTCAAAACCGCTTGAATCGACTGTTATTATTAAAACGATTGCGAAATATTTGAAAGAAGAATAATAAAAAAGCAGATACTTATGTTGTATCTGCTTTTTTTGTACATTATATACAAATAATTCCAATAGAAATTGTGCGAAAGGTAAAAATTAACAAATACTATTTACAAATTAAGTAATATATGCTATTATATATACAGATAACAGGCAAAGTTATCCAAAAAATACTTAAATTATTTAATTTACAAAGGAGTGTTTACTATGTTAAAGAAAATTGTTTCAGGAATGTTGGCAGCGGGAATGATGTTGGCGAGTGTATCGGCATTTGCCTGTGATTGCGGATCGGAGTACAAAAAAACTTATGAGTATCCATATATCGGAAATGACAAGCACCAGGTAGCATACCACTGCAGTAATCCGAATTGCGATGATCCGTTTACATTGGTAGGAACATACGATTGTACATACGAGTGGGTTGAATATGAAAACCCGGATACATGGTCAATTTCGTGGGTTCAAATGTGTACTGTTTGCGGACATATTAAAGATTAAAACAAAATAAATGCCACATCGAAAGATGTGGCATTTTTGATTGCAGATAAAACCATAACTGTTTTATATACAATTTGATATATGCTTTAATGTACAAAATACGATTAAGATTTTTGCACACAATTAACAAATTTGCCGAAAGGACTTTATTTTTTGTCTAAAATGTAGTAAAATATTCCTTGTAGCGTTGTAGAACAGTAGTCTGTAAAAAACAGAACAAAATTTTTATGTAAAACGGAAGGACGGAGAAAAATGGAACAAAATTTACATCAAACGCAAACTGTTACAGTTATTGCACTTATAATCTTTGCATTAATAATGATTGCAATAGGTATATTCAGTGCAAGAAAGACGAAAACAATGGACGGATTTCTGCTTGGCGGCAGAAAAATCGGTGCATGGGTAAGTGCTTTTGCATACGGTACGTCATATTTTTCGGCAGTTATTTTTGTAGGCTATGCGGGACAGCATGGCTGGAACATCGGTTTGGGCAGTATTTGGATAGGCATAGGTAATGCGATATTCGGCTGTCTGCTTGCGTGGATGCTTTTGGCAAAACGTACACGAACGATGACACATACTTTAAAATCAAAAACTATGCCTGAATTTTTTGAAGGGCGATTTAATTCAACAAAGATGAAAGTCTTTGCCGCAATTATTATATTCGTATTCCTTGTACCGTACAGTGCGGCGGTTTATAAAGGACTCGGCTCAATGTTCACAACGATTTTCCCAACGGTATCGGTTAATACTTGGATGCTTGTTATAGCTGTTTTGACGGCGATTTATCTTGTTCTCGGCGGATATGTCGCAACGGCATACACAGATTTTGTACAAGGCATAATTATGATTGTCGGAGTATTTGCAATGGTAGTTGCTATTGTTAAAAATCCGAACGTAGGAGGTTTTTCACACTTCTTCTCAAATCTTGCGTCTGTTGCCGATAACGGTGACAAGATAACGGGCGATCAGATTACAAGCTGGTACGGCGGAGCAAATTGGAAATTCCTATGCGTAAATATTTTGCTTACAAGTTTCGGTACATGGGGACTTCCTCAAATGGTTAGCAAATATTATGCGGTTAAAGATATTAAATCAATTCATAAAGCGACTGTTATTTCAACAGTATTTGCACTTATAATCGGTGCGGGTGCATACTTTGTCGGCTCACTTTCAAGACTTGTTTTGAATAACCAACTGCCTGAAGGCGGAGTTGACGCGGTTATTCCGAATACATTGCTTACAGCACTCGGTGACCCTAATATCGTAACAACAATCATTCTTGCGGTAATACTTATTCTTTTGTTGTCGGCGTCAATGTCAACGCTTTCATCAATCGTTTTGTCATCTGCATCGGCTATTTCGGTTGACTTAATTCCGGCAGTGAATAAGAATTACAGCGGAAAAAATCAAATGATTTTAACAAGAGCACTCTGTCTTTTGTTCGTTGCACTTTCATACATATTCGCAACGGGCAACATTACGATTATAGTAAATATTATGTCATTCAGTTGGGGCATAGTATCTGGCTGTTTTATCGGTCCTTACATATGGGGTATTTATTCAAAGAAAACAACAAAAGCAGGTGCCTGGGCAGGTATGATTCTTGGATTTTTGACTGTTGCGGTTACAACAATCGTGCTTACATCAATGAATAACGCAAGCTGTGATACTGTATACGAAGCATTCAAGCTTGCCGCAAAGAAAGCACCTGAAATGGGTGTTGCCGCAATGGCTGTGTCACTTGCAACAGTGCCTGTTGTATCAATGTTTACAAAAAAATATGATGATAAATTCCTTGACGGAGTGTTTGCAAAGACCGCCGACGAGGATTAAAAAGGAGATATTATAAAAATGCCAATTACTGAACTACTTGAAAAAAACGCACAAATGTACGGTGATGAGGTAAGCCTTGTGGAGATTAACCCAAAGGCTATGGAACACGCAAAGGTTACATGGAGAGAATACTCTCTTATCGAAACAAACCCTATGGAGGCAGGTCGTACCGAGATAACTTGGAAAGAGTTTGACAAAAGGTCAAACCGATTTGCGAATTTGCTTTTAAGCCGTGGTATTAAAAAAGGCGACAAGGTTGCTATACTTCTTATGAACTGTCTTGAATGGCTGCCGATATACTTCGGTATATTGAAAGCCGGAGCAATCGCTGTGCCGTTAAATTACAGATATACGGCTGAAGAGATTAAGTATTGCCTTGAGCTTGCAGAGGCTGACGTGCTTGTGTTCGGTCCTGAATTTATCGGCAGAGTTGAGGAAATAAGCGACAGAATACCGGGCGTAAAGCAGACGTTTTATGTGGGTGCGGAATGTCCTACATTTGCGGAGAGCTATGACTATCTTGTTAAATTTATGCGCAGCATTAAGCCTGATGTTGAAATAACTGACGACGATAATGCCGCAATATATTTTTCATCGGGAACAACAGGTTTCCCGAAAGCGATTTTACACGCACACAGAAGTCTTGTTCATTCCGCAATTGTTGAACAAAAACATCACGGACAAACTCATGATGATGTATTCTTGTGCATACCTCCGCTTTACCATACGGGTGCAAAAATGCACTGGTTCGGAAGTCTTATTTCGGGCGGTAAAGCCGTACTTCTAAAGGGTATAAAGCCCGAATGGATTTTACAGGCGGTGTCGGAAGAAGAATGTACAATAGTATGGCTTTTAGTGCCGTGGGCACAGGATATACTTGATGCGATTGAAAGCGGTGAAGTAAAACTTGACAAATACAAGCTTGACCAATGGCGATTAATGCACATAGGTGCGCAACCTGTTCCGCCGAGTCTTATCAAGAGATGGAAGAAGTATTTCCCTAATCATCAGTATGATACAAACTACGGTCTTAGCGAATCAATCGGACCGGGCTGTGTACATCTTGGTGTTGAGAATATACATAAAGTCGGCGCAATCGGTAAAGCCGGTTACGGTTGGGAAGTTAAGATTGTCGATAAAGACGGCAATACCGTTAAGCAAGGCGAAGTCGGCGAACTTTGCGTAAAAGGTCCGGGCGTAATGCGTTGCTATTATAATGATAAAAAGGCTACCGATGAAGTGTTAAAGGACGGTTGGCTTTTGACGGGTGATGTTGCGAAAGAGGACGAGGACGGATTTATTTACCTTGTTGACAGAGCGAAAGACGTTATCATTTCAGGCGGTGAAAACTTGTATCCGGTACAGATTGAGGACTTTTTAAGGAAACATGATGCAATTAAGGACGTAGCCGTTATCGGTTTGCCTGATACAAGATTGGGCGAGATTGCGGCGGCAATTATTGAATTAAAGCCTGACCACGTCTGTACGGAGGCAGAAATCGAAGATTTCTGCAAAGAATTACCGAGATATAAAAGACCGCATAAGTTTATTTTTGCAGACGTTCCGAGAAATCCTACGGGTAAAATCGAAAAACCTAAACTTCGTGAAATTTATTGCGGTGAAAGCGTTGTCGCAAAACAAATTGAAAATTAAGATTAATTCAAGAAAGGTGTCGCTATGACACCTTTTTTGTTGCAAAATTTTTGAGTTTGTATTATACTGTCTGTAAATAATATGTGAAAAAGATGTGAGTTATAATGGTGGATTATGAAATTAAATATACAAATCGAAAAACACTTGCGATATACATAACGAAAGACGCAAGAGTGGAAGTGCGGTGTAACAAGCGTGTACGCAAAGCGGATATTGAACGGTTTATCTGTGAAAAAGAAAAGTGGATAAACGAAAAACTTGAATTAATGCGTAACAGAAAGAGCGTGTTGATTGGTAACGGAAGTAAGATTTTGTACTTGGGTAAGGAGTATGAAATTGTTGTTTCCGAAAGCAAAGAGGGTATGTATGACGATAAATTTTTTGTACATTCGAACAGTGATGAAAGATACGTTTATATCGTTTTAGAGAAGTTTTATAAACAAAAAGCAAAAGAAATAATAGCCGAACAACTGCACAAATATGAGCAGATTATGGACTTGTATTCAACCAAATTCGGTATAACGTCCGCAAATACAAGGTGGGGTTCGTGCAGCGGAAAGAACAGTATCAACTTCACTTGGAAACTTGTTATGGCGGATATTGATGTGATAGATTACGTTGTCGTGCACGAAATCGCACATATAAAAGAAAAAAATCACGGTAAGAATTTTTGGAACTTGGTCGGTAAATATTATCCGAATTATAAATCTGCAAGAGTGTATTTAAGAAATTTATCGGCAAGAATACAGCAAGATAACTGGATATAAAATCTTTAAAAAAATTTTTTAAAAATGCAACGTTTTCCTTTGAACGATTGTTTTATATATGAGGACCTCAAAATAGAAAAAATGCCGAATTTTTTCGGCATTTTTTTGTTTTCGCAACTTATTATCCTATATATAGGACTTAGTTTGTGATATAATTTAATCAATTAAAAGTTTAAGTGGGGTGAAAAGTATGGATATATCAAGCAAAATGCAAAATGTGATAGAAGAACAATTAAAGGAAATTGAAGAAAAAGAAAATGTGAAGATAATTTATTGTGTTGAATCGGGAAGTCGTGCGTGGGGATTTGCGTCACCGGACAGTGATTATGATGTGAGATTTATATATGTACGCAATAAAGAGGATTATTTGAAATTGAATAAAAATCGTGATGTTATAGAGTGGCGACTTGATGATGTTCTTGACATAAACGGCTGGGATATACAAAAAACGCTTAGGCTGTTGTACAAGTCCAACCCGACTTTGATTGAATGGAGTATGTCGCCGATGGTATACAAGACAACACCGCAATGGGAAAAGATTTCGGGAATTGTAAGTCAGTATTTTCTTGAAAAAACAGGTGTGTATCACTATTTGAGTATGGCAAAAGGGAATTACAGAGAATATTTGAAAACCGATGAAGTGAAATTAAAAAAATATTTTTATGTTATAAGACCTATTCTTGCATGTAAGTGGATTTTGGATAAGAAAACCGCACCGCCTATGTTATTTTCGGAATTGATGAATGAGTGCCTTGACGATGAATTGAAACCGGAAATAAATCGCTTGCTTGAAATAAAAAAACAAACTTCCGAACTCGGAAAAGGAAAAAGAATTGATGTTATAAACGACTATATCGAAAAAGAACTTGCGGAAATAGAAAAGAAAGCCGATATGATTGAAAATAAATATAACGATTGGGAGATTTTAAATAAAATATTTTTAGAAATATTAGAGCAGTAGGGGTGGAAATATGGCATACAGTGAGCTTATAAAGAATTTTGAAAATATTCGTGATTATATAAGTCAATTTTATGTGTACGGATTTAAAAGACGTAAAGATTATGACAAAAAAAGCAGCAGGAGTTATGATAATGAACGTCGAAGAATTGAAAGTTGGCTTGGGGAATATATGTGTTTCACAAATGAGTCGGACGGTAAAAGTACCTTTTTGTCACTTGACAGCAGAACTGTTTTGCATAATCCGCTATACAAGGCATTTAAGGCGAAAAGCTTTACCGATAAGGATATAATGCTGCATTTTTACATACTCGATATTTTGAAAAACAAAAGTCTTTCGTCAAGTGAAATTGCCGATGAAATAGCGAATGAATATTTCTCAATGTTTGAGAGTGTCAAGGAATGTGACGAGTCAACCATAAGAAAAAAGTTAAACGAATATGAAAAATTGGGGCTTATAAAAAGTGAAAAGCAGGGCAGAAAAAGAATATATAGTTTAAACGAATGTGATGTTGATTTGGATAAGTGGAGAGATGCACTGTCATTTTTTACGGAGGTTAATCCTATCGGAGTTATCGGCTCGTATTTGCTTGACAAATTTGACAATGAAGAAAATCCGTTCAGATTTAAACATCACTATATATTCAACGCACTTGAAAGTGAAGTGCTGTATGATTTGCTTGATATAATGAATGGCAACTGTAATGCGGAAATAAAATTATTTTCAAACAATATGAAAAAAATAAAAACATATAAAGTTTTACCGCTTAAAATTTATGTCAGTACATATTACGGCAGACGATATGTTTTGGTGTGGAATTATCTTTTTAAACGCTTTGCATTTTACAGACTTGACAGAATAAAAGAGTCTTGTAAGTCGAATGAATGTATAAATAAAAATGAAATGATGATGAGAGCCGATACAGTTGTGCAAAAATTATGGGGAGTGTCGTTAGGAAAAGAAAACTACATCGAAAAGCTTGAAATGACTGTCCGCATAGCAAATGGCGAGGAATATATTTTAAAACGGCTCGAAAGAGAAAAAAGAAACGGAACTATCCAAAAACTTGCAAACGGTGATTACAAGTTTAGGGCGGAAGTATATGACGCGTCGGAAATGATACCGTGGATAAAAACATTTACAGGCAGAATAGTTGAAATAAAGTGCAGTAATGAATGTGTTGAAAAACAAATAAAAGAAGATTTTGAAATGATGAAAATGATATATGAGGTACGGTAATGATATTCAGTGAGATTTACGGAGAACATTTTAATGCAGTGGCAAAAATTTTGGATACAGCAGTGCGTGGCGAGTTAAATGAAAATGATATAATCAGCATTGTCGGCGAAAGTGCATTCGGTGAAAGTATACTTAGTCTGCCGCAAAAAATAAAAAATGAGAAGTGGGGATTATTAACGTCCGATTTGAAAACTCCGATAAAAAACAAACCGCAGATGCCGTTGACCGATATGGAAAAAAGATGGCTCAGAGCGGTTTTGAACGATTCGAGAGTGAAGTTGTTTGATGCGGACATAAAAGGCTTGGAGAATGCAGAGCCGTTATACAGTCAGGATATGTTTGTGTATTTTGACAGGTATAATGACGGTGATCCGTATAATGACGAACGATATATAAGGAATTTTAAAACTGTTTTAAAAGCCTTGCGTGAAAAACGTAAAGCAGTCGTTAAATTCAGAGGCAGAACAGGTAAAGTGCATAATAAATCGGTGATACCGTACAACATAGAATATTCACCGCAGGACGACAAATTCAGATTACAGGCATATGCAAGACATACTTTGTGGACGATTAATATTGCACGAATTGAAGATTGCAAGCTTGACGAAAAATTTGAAAAGACAGTTTCGTATAAAGCAAAAAAGAAAAAATTGGTGATTGAACTCACCGATGAAAGAAATGCACTTGAAAGAGCAATGCTGCATTTTTCTCATCTTGAAAAGAAAACAGAAAAAGTTTCAAACGACAGGTATAAGATTACTTTGTATTATGATAAAGATGATGAAACGGAGCTTTTAATAAGAGTTTTGGCGTTCGGACCTGTAATGAAAGTAACGGAGCCGGAATCGTTTATCGAGCAGATAAAACAAAGACTTAGAATGCAAAATAATTTAAAAAAATAGTGTTTCGCAACTTTTTTTCCGTGAAAAGAACAACTCATATGTGTATAATTAAAATCAATAAAGGTGCTAACAGCAATCGGTTCTACATAAGATTACCTGTTTTTGCTGACAGGTTTAGCGGGTTCGACTCCCGCATTGTTTATTAGAAGAGCACCTTGTATCTACATGAACAATTAAAGGTGCTAACAGCAATTTTTTAGATGCAAAATGAGCTACGATGAAAGTCGGAACTCTATTTAACAAAAAGCACCTTGCTATAAAGGCACACACAGCAATGATTTTTTGATTGATCCATATATTCAAAATGTGCCTTGTTTTTTTATTTTAATTATCAGGAGGGATTTTCAATGCTTGAATTATTAAAAGAGAAATCTAACAAAACATATACCGAAAACGGAGCGGTTACATACAAGGGAACAAAATCATATTGCCTTGATTTGTTTTCAACAATCGGTGCGTTAAGAAGTGCCGATGAAACAGAAATTGTAAAGCGATTTATCAGAGCATATAACGAAAATCCCGATATGGCAATGAAAATTTTGTTTTATGCAAGAGATGTTCGCGGCGGAATTGGCGAAAGACGTGTGTTTCGTATAATACTTAAATTCCTTGCATTATATAACAAGCAGTCGCTTATTAAAAATATAAAATATGTCGGCGAATACGGACGGTTTGACGATTTGCTTGTACTGCTGTATACCGATTGCAAAGAATATGTTATAAAATTTATAAAAGAACAGCTTGAACAAGACATTGATTTAATGGCAGAAGGTAAGAATATATCGCTTTTGGCAAAGTGGCTGCCGTCAGTAAATGCGTCAAATAAAGCGACTAAATACAATGCCCGAAAAATAGCCAAAGCACTCGAAATGGATAACTGTGAGTATCGAAAAATGCTTTCACGTTTGAGAAACTATATTAAAATAATCGAAAATAATCTTAGAGAAAAAGACTATACATTCGATTATTCATATCAACCGTCCAAAGCATTGATGAAATATCGAAAGGCATTTATACGAAACGATAAAGACAGGTATAGCGAGTTTTTGCAAGATGTACAATCTGGAAATGCGAAAATCAATACGGAAACTCTTACACCTTACGATATTATTGCTCCTATTATCAATGAAGATATCGAAATAAGCGATGAGGAAAGAAAAAGTCTTGATGTGACGTGGGATAATCAAGCTGATTACACAAATGATGAGAATGCTGTTGTTGTAGCTGATACGTCGGGTTCAATGTATTGGTGCAGTGCAACTCCGAAACCGATTTCGGTAGCGTTTTCACTCGCAATATATTTTGCGGAAAGAAACAGCGGTGATTTTAAAAATCACTTTATTACTTTTTCTTGCAATCCGCAGCTTGTTGAAATTAAAGGTAAGGATATTTATGAAAAAGTGAAGTATTGCGAAACTTTTGCGGAATGTGCCAATACTGATATTCAAGCGGTGTTCGACCTTGTTTTAAGTACGGCGGTGAAAAATAAAACATTGCCTGAAGATATGCCGTCAAAATTGTATATAATATCGGATATGGAATTTGATTATTGTGCGGAAAATTCTGATGTTACAAATTTTGAATACGCAAAGGAAAAGTTTGAACAGAACGGATATGCTTTGCCTAAGGTGGTGTTTTGGAATGTTGCAAGCCGCAATATGCAATCACCTGTAGAAATGAATGAGCAAGGTGTGACGCTTGTTTCCGGTTGCAATCCGAGAATTTTTTCAATGGTTACGGAAGATAAGTGTACTCCGTATGAGTATATGCTTGATGTGCTTAATCAAGAGAGATATGCTGATATTAAGGCATAAAAAAGGCGAGATGGTTTTTGCTGTCTCGCCTTAATTTTCGTATGGGGTGATTTGGTTGGAAATATCAGATGAACAGTGTGGTTTTAAATGTTTTAGTCGGTTATACATTCTGACGGCAGTGCCGGAATCGTTATCTTTCAGATAATCAAGAATGACGGTGGCGGCTTTGTCATAATCGCCTTCAATCTCGTAAATTTGTGAATAAAGCACAATATCGGTGGAGCTTTTCTCTGTGTGAGAATCAAGTATTTTTCTTGCCCCGTCAATATTTCGGTCGGCGATAAGGTCGCATATATGCTCTTGCTCACGGTTGCTGCGGACATAGCCGGTAGATTCTTGTATCGGATTAACCAGATTGTAACGTCTTACATCTGTATACATATGTATCATATTGTTAAGGTCAAAGAAAACAGCAATTATAGTCGGAAGGATAAATATTACACCAATCAGTATGTACAGATATATTTTGAAAGGGAACAGAAAATCATCAACTTTAATCATTGAAAGTTTAAATTTAAGTTTATCAACATTTTTGTATCTTGATGCTATTTCACTTTGCGTGCATTTCTTTATTATTTTGCCAAGCCTTCCGCGAATTTTTGATTTTTTATCGGTGGTATTTTTGGTAAGCATAAATTTCATAAGCATACCGATTGCGTAAATATCCGTTCGATTGTCGGATTGAGTTCCTACTCCGCCTTGTTCGGGCGCCATAAAAATCGGCGTACCGGCAAAAACAGTATCTTTTGGTGTGTTGATTTTGTTCAATCTCGAATTGCCGAAGTCAATAAGATAAAATTTGTCCTCTATTTGCGAATACATCACGTTATTCGGAGAAATATCCCTGTGAATTAAGTTATCGTTGTGAATCGGTTTTAAGATGTTGCATAGTGAGGTTGCCATTTTGATAACAAACTTTTTGCCGAAACAGGTACCTTTACTAAGCATTGATTCTATTGTGTAGCCCTGTATACATTCTTCATATAATATGTATTTATCGTTTTCGGGACTGTAAAACAATTCTTTGATTTTAGGTACACCGTCATAATCCTTTTCTTGAATTATTTTGTATATTTCAAATTGTGGTCTGTCAAGTATTTTCTTAATGTATAGTTTGTCATCTTCTGTGCATTTTACTCTGAATGTAGTAAGATTGTCGTTTAACGGACATATAATTCTGTATTTTATCATAAATATTCCCCCTATATACTAAGTATACCATTAATTTCTTCATATATCAACAAGATATTTGTACAAAACACACAAACAAATTAACCCTGCCAGGAACTGCAAAAGCGATTGCAAGAGATTATAATGAAATTATCAAATTGATACGGGGAGTGTCAAACTCTAAGATTAACACTGACAGTCCGATACATTTGTGTCGCATTTTGATAAAATATAGAATAATATAATCTGGTAGGAGTGTGAAAAGTGTGGCAAAAAAAATGTCAGAATTGAAAACAGAGGAGCTGACTGAAATATTAAAACAAACAACAGATATAGATGTTTTTTTAGATGACAATGAGTTACTTCCGAATGTATCTTTAGCAGAATATATTAATGAACTTGTGGAAGAAAAAAAGACTAAAATTGCGGATGTTGCAAGAAAGGCACATATGAGTTCGTCATATTTGTATAAATTGGGTGAGGGAAAACGTAAGTCACCGACGCGAAATAAAGCCTTGCAGATTTGTTTCGGACTTGGACTGAATATAGATGAAAGTAATGAACTTTTGAAATTAGCGGGCGTAGGTGTGCTTTATTCAAAAATTGCACGCGACAGCATTATTATGTTTTGTCTGGAAAAAAAACACAGCATTTTAAAGTGTGAAGAATTGCTTGAAAAATACAAGGAACTGTCAATTATTAATGAGAAGTAATTATATGGGGTGAAATTATATGGACATTTTTAAAGTAATTAAATGTGACGGTAAAGATTGCGGAAACGACGTGTTTGTGTGGAAATTTCCGGGTGAGGATTTTAATACACTATCACAACTGATTGTACATGAGTCACAAGAGGCAATATTTTTTAAAGACGGACAAGCGCTTGATACGTTCGGACCGGGAAGATATACATTACATTCGCAGAATATACCGCTTATTCGCAGATTGGTTAATTTACCGTTTAACGGTGAATCGCCGTTCCATTGTGAAGTATATTTTATAAATAAAACCGTATCAATGAATATTCGTTGGGGTACACCGACGCCACTTCAAATTGAAGACGCAAAATATCGTATTATGATACCTGTAAGAATGTTCGGACAATTTGCGATACAGGTTGCGGAGAGTAAAAAGCTGTTGATTAAATTAGTAGGAACGACTCGTGAATTTAATCAGAAAACTTTATCCGATTGTTTTAAGGGGATTTTGCTTACAAACATAAGAGATTATGTTGCCAAAATGTTTGTGCAGAAAGAAATTTCAATTCTTGAAATACAATCATATTTGAAAGAAATATCAAACTCAATAGCCGATGATTTGAGAGCAGAATTTACGGAATACGGATTGGAACTTGTCAATTTCAACGTAAATGAAATATCCGTTCCCGAAAACGACCCCGCGTATTTGGAACTTCGTAAGGCGAAGTCCGAAAGAGCAAAGATGGATATACTCGGATATAATTATCAGCAGGAAAGAATGTTCAACGTTCTTGACAGAGCTGCGTCAAACGAGGGTACTTCGTCAGCCGTGATGGGTGCCGGAATGGGACTCGGAATGGGTTTGAGCGTCGGAAATGCAGTAGGCGGAGCAATGAATGAGGCAATCAATGACAATATAAAACCTCAAAATAATGAGCAGGAAAAACCGGAACAACCGCATGAGGATAACGGTATTGTTTGTGAAAACTGCGGTGCAAAGTTGCCGGAGGGAGCAAAATTCTGTTTAGGTTGCGGTCAGAAGATAGTTCCGAAAGGTAAAAAAATCTGCCCATCGTGCAATGCCGAATTGCCCGAAGAGGCAAAGTTCTGTTTTGTGTGCGGTGAAAAACTTGAAAAGACTTGTTCAAAATGTGGCGCTGTAATTCAACCGGGAGCAAAATTCTGCCTTGAATGCGGTGAAAAGGTACAGTAGGAGATGAAATGATATAATGGAAAATGTAATTTGTCCAAATTGCGGTTTTCAGTTTCCGCTTGATAAATCAAGAGATTTTTGCTTTTGTTTAAAATGCGGTACTAAAATAGAAGTGCCGAAATATGAAGAAATTCAACCGGAAGTACAAAAGGTAAAACCGACAGAACAACCGGAAGTAAAAAATGAAACACCGAAGAATGAACCGAACAGTAAGGTTAACAGTGTTTTGGAAGAGGTTGAGTTTTATTACGATACAAGTTTTAATAAAAAGGAATATGCAGATACGGAAAATCAACCTACATATTATTTGAAAGCACAGGATTTACTTATTGACTTGTCTACGGAATTTGAAACAGATTGGCGTATATGGTGGGAAGTATCAAAGCCCATTGATTACAAGTGTACGGAATTTACGGAGGAGTGCCGTCCGTATACGGTAAATGATATGTATTTTCAAAGGGCGGTTGACTATGCACCGATTGAACAGAAGAAAGAGCTTATAAAACTCGGTGATGAATATAAAGAGAGAAAAGAAAAGTTTTTCAAAAAGTTTGATGAGCAGGCTGAAAAAAGAAAAGCGGAAGAAAAGGAACGGCTTGAAAAAGAAAAGGCAGAAGAACAACGGCGATTAGAAAAAGAGAAAGCAGAAAAAGAAAAGGCAGAGAAAGAACGATTAGAAAAAGAAAAAGCAGAAAAAGAAAAGGCGGAGAAAGAGCGATTAGAGAAAGAGAAAGTCGAAAAAGCCGAGGCGGAAAAGAAAAAGGCAGAGGAAAAAAAGCAAAAGAAAGAGCAAGAAGAAAAACAAAAAGAAGAGGGGACAAAGCAAATCGCTGTGTTAAATCCTCAATTATATGTTGAACTTGTAGGTAAAAATTATGATAAAGTTGACGGCGGATATTTCACAACCAACAATGCAAACGGTGAAAAAATTATTGTTGCATTGCGTGTTGTTTCAAAAATTATGTATCTAATCGGTTTTCGTGAGGCTGCGAGTAATAATGCGTTATATTGCGATCAATCAATGACTGTGAAATTTAATACACAAGGCGATATTGTTGACTTCGGAAACAGACCGATTATGTTTTTGCCGGATAACGGTAAGCTAAATATTTCTTATGTTTATACGGGTGACTTGAGCATTAATGATTATAAGCTGGACATAAATGCGGACTACGTTGACCAACTTATGAAAAATTCAAAAAAAGCATTTATAAAAAGTAAGATTTTCAAATAGGGGTGATTTTAAATGAGTGAAAGAGTTTGCCCACACTGCGGAGCACCATTAGAGGGCGTGTCAATTTATGATGATACAATTTGCGATTACTGCGGAAGTGAAGTAAAAGGAGAGAAAAGAGAAGAAACACAGACACCAACTCAAAGAGTAAGAGAAAAATCTAAATATAGAATAAATTGGGTAGATACTTATGTAACAGACAGTAATTATACAAATCGACAGAGATGTGTTGCAATTCCAAAAGGTGAAAAAAGAGCGTTAAAATTTAAAGTATATTTCGATGCAGTAAGAGAAGATGCGATTGAAAATGCAAGGTTGGCTTTCTTTTCATTTAAAACACGAAAGATTGTAGCAGAAGATATGATTAAAACAGAATTGAAAAAGGGAGATACTACCATTACATATCAAAAGCCGATTGGTTCTTTTGATGAAGGTGAATATTGGGTGGGATTAACTCTTGATGGAGGAACTGATTTTTTCATGTTTAAACTCATAATTGGAAATGCACCACGTATTAAAGAATACATAAATACAGCAGGAAACAGAGAAGTTTGTGCACAAAGGGCATTAAATATGTGCAGAACAAGAAAGTTATCTGCAGCAGGAATGATTCCTGTTCAGTCAAATATTATGAGTATACCATACGGAGCAAAATATAAAGAATTGCTTGGAATACCTGAGGGTGTGGAAACGTATATGATTTTTGAAACATCTTTAAGAAAAGCAAAAAAAGGATTGGCAATTTGCAGTGACGGAATTTATTTAAAAGCCGATTCCAAAAGAGTACATTTAAGCTGGTATGACTTTTTATTGATGCAAATCAGCACTACGGATGGTGGTTTTAAATTATCGGAGTACTGGTTTGTGAATTGGTCGGGAGGATCAGAGTTAATGGCAGAAATGCTTTCCGATATACAAAGAAGAATTATAGATGATATATATTTTAAATAATATAAAAATCGAATAAGAAAGGAATTAATAATATGAAGAAAAATTTGATTATATCTTCCGGTATAGTATTTATAATGCTTATTTTATCTACATTGACATTGTTTACGCATACTATAAAAACACCGGCGTTTGTTATAGGATACATATTTTTAGACATTGCAATTGTATTGCAGATAATTCCTTGGGGAGTTTTGAAATTTAAAAACAATTTGGAATTTTTAAGAGTGCCTTATATCATTGTTTACGGAGTATATCTAATTATTCAGTTTATATTGTTTAAGACGTTTATCAGAATGACGCCAATGCTTACAATGAGTGTTGTTCTTTTGTGCTTGATGGGTATTGCTCAGCTTATATTGTACGGTGCGTTTGGCAGTATAGAAAAAAATCAGACAAGCGGAGAATATAGTTTCTATACCGAAAGTCAACGCCATATAAATTTGATTTTGGTAAGCGTCAATGACGACGGTTTAAAAACTGAATTAAAAAAGGCAGTTGACAATATTAAATACGGTAATCGAAAAAGCAGTGTAAACAGTATGGAGCTTGAGGACAAGATTGAGGGTACTATTGAGGAAATCGGCAGATATGTTGAATCCAATGAAGTTGTCGAGGCGAAAAAACTTGTTTCTAAATTGAATTTATTTATTGAAAAAAGAAATGTAATGTGTTAGCGGAAGGAGAGAAAAAATAATGAATTTTGATATCAGTGCAATGAAATTGCGTGCAAAGAGTTTGGTAAAACAGTGTGGTATGACGCCGGCACTTATAGAGGCAATGTTATGGGTGTTGAGAGTGATTGCTGTTATGTGTGGATCTTTGAGTACACAGAATGGGTCAATAGGAGGCTATATCATATCGGGTGTTACAACGTTGCTTTTGATATTTTTGCCTGTGGGAAGTGAATGGTATACTTTAAATGTGGCAAGAGAAGAAACGCCGGAGTTTCAATCGGTTTTTGACGGCATCACAAAAATGCCGATTAAGGTGCTTTTAATTACGATAATAAGAAGTATTATGTGCTATGTATTTGCTATATTTTTAATTGTTCCGATAATATTCCCGATATATTGGTTCAGACCTGTTTTCTACATAGCAAAGGACAAACCAGGAATGTCGTTTATAAAAGTTATGGCTGAAAGTATCAAATTGATGAAAGGCAATAAAATGGCTTGGTTTAAACTTGATTTGTCATTCATCGGTTGGTATATATTAAATACAGTTACACTTGGTTTTGCAGGTTTTTATTCGTTGCCGATTATGAAAACAACGTATGCGGAATTTTATGACTTTATCAAGGGTAAGAATGAAATGTTCTGATTTTCGGAAAGGGGAATTTATTATGAAAAAAATAATTACATTAATTTTAGTAGGTTGTATGGCACTTTCAATAGGCGGGTGTGCAACAGAACAAGATGAACCAAAGTCATCATCTTTTATTGACTCAAATAATATGGATGAAACAAACAAAATAATAGCGGTAAAAAGCGGATATATTTATTCATTTTCCGATGAAGTACCTGTAGGTCCTGCGATTGATAGTTTTTTACATACAAACACTTGGAAATACTTTAAGAGTGAAGATAATATGGACGTTGTACAATGTACCGGAAATTGCATGTATAATGATAAAAAAGTTGAGGCGAAAATTCAGTTTGTGGTAAATGATGACGATTCGTTTGAAGTCAACTCTTTATCATTAAACGATATTGATCAAGAGTTGACTAATATATTAGCTTTTCTTGGAAAAGCATATGAGTATGCCGGAGTTACTGTTGATTTGGATGATATTACGGACGAAATTGACGGCGGTGCACAAAATAGAGCACCTCAAAACAGTACGGCACAAACATCTGCTACAACCGCTGAAAACGGCGACATTGGTATTATAGATACTGATGATTATAATTTGGACGAGTATTATATATCGGACACAATTCTTGATAAGCTTAGTCAAGACGAAGTCAGGACACTTTTAAATGCAATGTACGCACATTACGGCTATACATTCACCACAGAACAATATGCACAGTTCTTTAGCTCAAAACCGTGGTATTCTTCAAGAGGTACATCAATGTCGGATTGTGAAAGTATGTTCAACGACTATGAAAGAAAGAACAAAGAAACTATAACCGCTTATGAATCAAGAAAAGGCTGGAGATAAATAACACCGTAGAGTCAACCGTATAGGTTGGCTCTTTTTTTGTATGCAATGGCAATACAGCTTATCCTTATTTATATACTGTATAAATGGGGTGGTTTAAGTGAAAGGGAAAATTAAAATCAATGATGAACTGAAAGCAAGTTACAGACGTGGGATTGTAAAGGAGTTGTATTCAAGGGGAATGATAACGGAGCAGAAGTACAAGAGATTGCTTATGAAACAGTGACAACGGGGAGGTGTCGGCGGTGCTTAAAGTGGCGGCATATGCACGTGTTTCAACAGACAAGGAGGATCAAATCAATTCTCTGACAAATCAACGTGAGTATTTTGAAAGCTACATAAAGTCAAAGGGCGATTGGGAGTTTGTCGAAGTATATTTTGACGAGGGTATCACAGGCACTCAAACCAAGAAACGAAAAGGTTTTAATCGTATGATTAACGACTGTAAAAACGGAAAAATAGACTTGATTTTAACAAAGGAAGTCAGCCGTTTTGCAAGAAATACTGTTGACACGTTGAATTACACTCGTATGTTAAAGGAATATGATGTAGGTGTATTTTTCATCAACGATAATATTGATACACGTCAAAATGACGGTGAGTTTCGTTTGGCGATTATGGCGTCTGTTGCACAGGAGGAAAGCCGAAAAATTTCAGAGCGTGTGAAATGGGGACAAAGACGTGCTATGGAAAACGGTGTTGTGTTCGGAAATAACAGTATTGTCGGATTTGATATTAATGACGGTGTATTGTCTGTTAATGAAAGTGAGGCAGAAGTTGTCAAATTAATTTTTCATAAGTACGTAAATGAGGGTAAAGGTACGCATATTGTTGCACGGGAACTTTACGAAGATGGCATAAAACCGCCTAAATCAAGTAAAGATTTTTGGAGCAGTACGATGATTTTAAATATCTTACGTAATGAAAAGTATGTAGGTGATTTACTGCAAAAAAAGTATGTCACGAAAGATTATCTTACACATCATAAAGTTATAAACGAAAGTGAGGACAAAATATATATTGAAAATCATCACGCGGGGATAATCAGCCGTAAAATGTGGAATATGGCAAAGGCTGAACTGCAAAGGCGAAGTGTGGATAAAAGCACTAAGAAAAAGTATTCCAACAGATATTGGTGCAGCGGTAAGATAATTTGTTCCGAATGTGGTTCAAGGTTTGTGATACGTAAATCAAAAAAGAAAAGCGGTATCTACATAACGTGGGCTTGTCATGAAAGAACGGCTCATGGAAATAAAAAACTTGATAAAAATAATAATCAAGTTGGCTGCAATATGCGTACCGTAAACAATAAGTCGCTTTTGACTTGTATGAAGTTTATAACCGAACAACTTGATGTGGATATTAATAATATTGCCGACGATATATTGAATGAGATTAATAATTTGGCTGATACGTCGGAAGATAATATGCAAAATCTGATATTACAGATACAGGTTATACAAAATAAAAAAATGCGTATGCTGGACAGTTATTATAGCGGTGACATAAACAAAGACGAAATGACTGTTCTTAAAGATAAGTATGATAAAGAGATTGAGAAAATCAATGCTATTTTGCAGAAGCAACAGAACAACCAAACCGCTATACAGGAAAGACAGAACAATATAGATGAGTTGCGTAATATAGTAATCAATGCAGTTTGCTCCGAAAATGTGTACGGAGAGATTGTCGATAAAATTATTGTGTATGATGATTATATGCTTGTGAAACTGAAATATATAGATTTTGCTTTTAAAATTAAATACTCAACTCACGGTTATATGGAAAAGTATACGACTGTTATTGAAAGTTGTGAGATTATTAATAATTTATGAAACAGTGCTGTTATGGTGGCTAAAACCACTTTGCAGCACTGTTTTTAAGGTTCTAAATTTTCTTCATCAAATAATGGAGAATTGAAAAAGTCGCTAATATTTATATTTAAACCTTGACACAGTTCATGAATAATGCGTAGCTTAACCGAATCGTATGCACATAGTACGATATTGTTTATTGTGGAACGAGGTACACCGCTGAGTAAATATAGGCGGTATTGAGTGATACCTTGTTTGTCCAACAACTCTAAAAGACGCTTGCTTATAGCTTGATTTAATTTCAATATAATCACATCCGTTTCTGTAACTGAACTAAGTATACTATAAAAAAGGAAAGTAGTAGTCCTTGTGGTTGGACTATCAGTCCAATTTTTAACAAAAAACGTACATGTAACTTGACTAATTGTGCAATGTGTGATAGAATATAATAAAAATAAAAAATTCTTTATAATATATTAAAATTATGGTATGGTACGTTAGAAAATTTTAATTGAATGCAAATAGTTTGGATATATTACTTGAAAAAGTAATATTATAAATAGTTTCACATTAAATTTGTAGAAGATTTGGAGGTGAGAACATGGCACAGTCAATAGAAACTAAAATTAAAAGAGCTGAATCAACGGCTAAAACATATGATGTGAGAGGAAAACGTTGCTGGGCATATGCGAAAAATGGCAAGGGCGATGAAAATTACGGATATGCCAGACAGGCTTTTGAAAAAGCAAGAAAATGCCGAGAAATAGCATCTAATTTAAAAAAAGAATTAAATAACAAATAAATTTAAGGAGATGTGACAATGTTTAAGTGGGAATTTGGTGACTCAACACCAGGAAAAGGAAAAATAAAGGTAGAATGTTATCATTGTGGTGGAAGTGGAGTAGAAGAGTGTGACTGTACTGGCGGTTGTGGAAAGAGAGCTGCAGATGACGATTGCTATGTGTGTGGCGGAAGCGGTGAACATACATGTGTTGTATGTCGCGGACGCGGATATGTGTATGAAGAATAGTAAAGAAAGTCGCCGTGCGGATATTCTCTGCACGGTGACTTCTTGTACATTTAGAGCTTATTTTATCATGCATTGGGGGATAAAAAAAGATGAAAACCCGAAAATGTAAAGATACAAAATTATTTGTAATGCAACTGATAATAATTTTTGTTGCTTCAGCTACTCTTGCTGCATTAATCATGTTTTGCGATCAAAGATCAACACTATATACAGTGTGCTTTGATGTAGATATTGTAATTTTAATATTTTGTCTTTCTACATTTCTAAAAACAAATCATTCTGCAAAAGGCGTATTGGTTTCATACATTTTTGCTCTAATACCATATATATTTTTTATGATTTTCTTTCGTAAAAGCAAAGTTATGATAGATATAGTTACAGCGTTAATAATGTCAATTATATTATTTATAATGCACTTCATTCGTGAAAATAAATTCTGCGAGTCATATCTTGAATATATTGTTGATAACACAGAAAGAATTGTGGATAATTATAATGATATGATTGATAATGTATATAATATGTATAATTCTATGATTACTCTTTACGGTAATATTAATGTGTCGTTTGGTACGGAATTGGGTAAGATTGATAGTATATGGCATTGGGATATTCCTGAATGTCCGTGTGAAATATATTATTCATATAACATGCTTTATGGATATATGAACGAATTAAATATGTTCAAAGATCAAATAACCGCTTTAAGAAATGATTTAGAAAGAAAATTAGAAATTATGGAAGCGGAAATTGCATATAGGCAGAATCAATATAATAATATTCAGCTATTTGATGAATTATGTTTAAGTTCTGTTTCTAATGAAATAAAGCAAATATTGAAAGACATATCGCCAGATTTTAAGCGTAATATTTTTTATGCATTTATAAAAGATGATAAGCCATTAATGCTTTGCTTAAAACACAAAGTGAAATTTGTAAAATATAAAAAATCTTCTCTAAGTAGCAAGAAAATAAAGTTTTATGCAAATCGAATTTTGACGCAAGGAGCACAATACGGCTTGGAACATTATGGCAAATATAAAAATAATAAATATGCAAGCATAGTTACTGAATATCCCAAAGAGACTGTAGATGTTGCTCAAAAAATGTTCTATTGGGGAAAAAATAAGGTTGAAGATTTGCGTAATAATAAAAACAAAAAATATATCGAAGATACACAAAATTATATAGAAGAAATTCGCAATAAAACAAATAGACAAATTAGAGCATTTGCGACTTACCATGACATAATGGAGAAAATTGTAAAAAGTAAAGGTTTTTCAGCTATAGCAATTTCGGAGAGTATAGAAAGTTTGACAAATGACTATATACAAACATTAAATAATATCAGAGATGTTGTGTAAAAAAACTATTGTTGTTGATGAAATTTGCTATATTTTGCTTGGAATTAATAAATTTGTTTGGTATTTGTTTTTTGTAAGTTAAAATATAATATTATTAAAGGAGATGATATTAATGGCGTTTAAAGATATTGTTGTGGGTATTTTTTCTTTTTTGACAGATGCGATTAATAGCACTGCTAAATCAAATGAAGAAAAAGCAGATAAAATGTTAAAAAGAGAAGATCTTACGGATTATGGGAGAAAAAAGGTGATAGAGAAGAAAGATGAATATAGAGAAATGCAACGAAAAGCAAAAGCCGTTAAGGATGATTTGAAGAATTTTAAGTGGTAAGAATGCTTAATTTAAAATTAAACAGTATCCTAATTTTTGTTGGTTAAAGATTTATTTTTCAAATAAGTCCGAGTAAAAAGACAGCGATTTAAAATGATAAATCAAAACAGGTCATACCCCAAGGGTGTGACCTGTTTTGGTATCACCAAAATCAATACCTATATCACCAATGCCGTAGGGACGGCATTTTTTATTGAAAGTTCTTCGCGTTTAAGGTAGTCGCGATATGCGATATGGTTATCTTCGAGTGCTTTTTGCAAATTAGGTTGTATTTGTCCGCCGAACACCAAAGCGGACGGGTTTATTTCACTCAGAAAATCATCAATAATCATCGGTTCTTTTGCGTAAGGCGAGTTAATTGTATTGCCGTCGAAGGTTACGGGTACAGGCAAAATTACTATATCTGCACTCAAAACCAAATCTTTATCCGTTTCACATTCAAGTGTTTCAAGTTGTATATCTTTATCAAAGCCGTATAGAAAAACGTGATACCCTTCAGCTTTCAAAAGCTTTGCAACAGTAAGCTGTCTTAAATCACCGCCTATAACAGAAACATTTTCAAACATAGTGTATCCTCCTTATATAGTTTTCTCTGCTGTATATAATATGTAAGTTGAAGTTGTTTTGTTATTAACGCATGCTATTTAAAAATTATCTTACACATTTAAGTTGGATTTTACAAACCGACTTTTTATTTTACATTTATTTAAGCATATTCAGATAGTGGATTTTACATAAGAGGTCTATAATAAACTCATAAAGTAAAAAGGAGATAAGAAAAATGAAGAAAAGAAATTTATTGGCAGGAATATTAGTAGGCGTTATGGCTATGACAGCCCTTGCAGGTTGCGGAGAAACAACACAATCACCGCAGTCATCAACTTCGACAACATCATCGTCATCTGATTTTAAAGCAGACAGTGACATCACAGTTGTATCAAGAGAAAACGGCAGTGGTACAAGAGGCGCATTCATAGAGCTTATGGGAATAGAGGAAAAAGGTGCAGACGGCACAAAGACTGACAAGACAACAAACGAGGCAGTAATCGCAAACAAGACTGACGTTATGCTTACAAACGTTGCGGGTGACGAATACGGTATCGGTTATGTATCGCTTGGCTCACTTTCATCAAGCGTCAAGGCAGTCAAAGTTGACGTAGTAGAGGCAACAGCCGAAAACGTAAAGAACGGTACATACAAGGTTGCAAGACCTTTTAATATAGCAACAAAGTCTGATATTTCAGATGTTGCACAAGACTTTATCGACTATATCCTATCAAGTGAGGGACAGGAAATAGTTTCAAACGGATATATTAAAATTAATGATGATGCTCAACCGTATGCAGGTTCAAAGCCGGCAGGAAAAATCGTTGTAGCAGGTTCATCTTCGGTATCGCCTGTAATGGAAAAACTTAAAGAGGCTTATCTAAAAGTCAATACAAATGCAGAAATCGAACTTCAGACAAGTGACTCAACTGCCGGTATGACAGGCGCAATGGAAGGAACTTGCGACATCGGTATGGCGTCAAGAGAATTAAAAGACAGTGAAAGCGCTGCATTGACAGCAACACCGATTGCACTTGACGGTATTGCAGTAATCGTAAACCCTCAAAATCCGACAGACGATATGTCAACAGAGGATATAAAGGACATCTTTACAGGTACAAAGACAATGTGGAGTGAAATAGCATGAGAAAATACAAAGAGAAGATAATGGGCGGCGTATTTTTCACCGCCGCCCTTACTTCAATACTTGCCGTATTGCTGATATGCGTATTCCTTTTTGCAAACGGAATACCTGCAATGGGTAAGGTAGGACTTTTCAAATTCCTTGCGGGTACTAACTGGGCTCCGACAGATAGTCCTGCGTCATTCGGAATCTTCCCAATGATTTTGGGAAGTATATATGTGACCGCCGGTGCAATCGTCATTGGTGTACCGGTAGGTATCCTGACATCAATATTTATGTCGAGATATTGTCCAAAACCCTTATATAAAATCCTCAAACCTGCTACGGAGCTTTTAGCAGGTATTCCTTCGATAGTTTACGGCTTTTTCGGACTTGTGGTACTTGTTCCGTTCGTAAAAACGGTTTTCGGCGGAAACGGAAACAGTATGCTTACAGCCTCGATTTTGCTTGGAATAATGATTTTGCCGACAATTATCGGTGTATCGGAAAGTGCGATAAGAAGTGTACCCGAAAGCTATTATGAGGGTGCGTTGGCACTCGGTGCAACAAAGGAAAGAAGTATATTTACAGTTATATTACCTGCGGCAAAATCGGGAATACTTGCAGGAGTTATTCTTGGTATAGGCCGTGCGATTGGTGAAACAATGGCGGTAATTATGGTTGCCGGTAATCAAGCGAGAATGCCGTCAAGCATTTTAAAAGGTGTCAGAACTTTGACTTCAAATATCGTAATCGAAATGGGTTATGCGGCAGATTTACATCGTGAAGTGCTTATTGCAACGGGTGTTGTGTTGTTTGTGTTTATACTTCTTATCAACATATCATTTAGTATCATAAAGGGAAGGAACAAAGCTTGAAAAATTGCCCACAGCACCACTTTTTGTTCGGAGCGGTACACTCGTACAGCACCACGAACTGCAAAGCAGCACTGTGAACAATTTTGCTGACGCTTTGAATTTGGAGAGGAGTTAAGAAGTATAACAATGAAACATTTAGGCTCAAAAATATTAAAGGGAACAGTAATCCTTGCAAGTTGTTTGACGTTTGGTGTATTACTGTTTTTGATTGCGTACATATTGATAAAGGGTTTGCCTAATTTAAGCCCTAAACTTTTCAGCTTACATTACACAACCGAAAACGTATCGATGTTACCGGCGATAATCAACACGATTGAAATGACACTCTGTTCGCTTATAGTTGCAGTACCGCTCGGAATATGTACTGCTATATACCTTGTCGAATATGCGAAAAAGGGCAACAAGGTTGTAGGTATTATAAGGCTTACCGCTGAAACGCTTTCGGGAATACCGTCAATCGTATATGGTTTGTTCGGAATGTTGTTCTTTGTAACGTATTTAAAGTGGGGATATTCAATACTTGCCGGTGCGGCAACGTTGGCAATAATGGTACTTCCGCTTATTATGAGAACAACAGAAGAGGCACTTCTTGCAGTATCCGATTCATATCGTGAGGCAAGCTTCGGAGTCGGTGCAGGCAAGCTTAGAACTGTGTTTAAAATTGTTCTTCCGGCGGCAATGCCGGGTATATTGTCAGGCGTTATCCTTGCAATAGGTAGAATTGTCGGTGAAACGGCGGCACTTATTTATACGGCAGGTACTGTTGCGGAGGTTTCAAAAGGACTTCTGTCATCGGGACGTACACTTGCAATACATATGTATGTACTGTCAAGCGAGGGCTTGTACACAAATCAAGCATATGCAACGGCGGTTGTATTGTTGATATTTGTGTTGATAATTAACTTTATGTCATCACTTGTTGCAAAGAAGTTTGCGGCAAAGGATTGATGATATAGAAAGGAATGGAATTTTAAAGTGAAATTTGATATAAAGAATTTACATTTGCATTACGGTGATTTCCACGCTTTAAAAGGGATAGATATGCAGATTCCCGAAAATAAAGTTACGGCATTTATAGGCCCGTCGGGGTGTGGTAAGTCTACGTTTTTAAAAACGCTAAACAGGATGAATGACCTTGTAGAGGGTTGTAAGATTGACGGAACGGTTTTGCTTGACGGTAAAAATGTTTACGGCGATATTGAAGTGAATGAACTTCGCAGACGTGTAGGTATGGTGTTTCAAAAGCCTAATCCGTTTCCTATGAGTATATATGATAATATCGCATACGGTCCGAGAACTCACGGAATTAAGTCGAAAAGCAAGCTTGACGAAATAGTTGAGCATTCGTTAAAACAGGCGGCTATATGGGACGAAACAAAGGATAGATTAAAGAAAAGCGCACTTGGTATGTCGGGCGGTCAGCAACAAAGACTTTGTATTGCAAGAGCACTTGCGGTAGAACCGGAAGTGTTGCTTATGGATGAACCGACTTCGGCACTTGACCCTATATCCACCTCTAAAATTGAGGACTTGGTGTGGGAGCTTAAGGATAAGTATACTATAATTATGGTTACGCACAATATGCAGCAAGCTGCAAGAGTTTCGGATAAAACAGCATTTTTCTTGCTTGGTGAGGCAGTGGAATTTGACGACACACAAAAGATTTTCTCAAAACCAAAAGATAAAAGAACCGAAGATTACATAACAGGGAGGTTTGGATAATGAGAGATGAATTTGAAAGACAGTTGGCGCTTCTCAATGAAGAACTTACTACAATGGGCGGACTTATTGAAAGTGCAATCGCAAATGCGGTAAAGGCGCTTGACGGTGACGAACATTCGATAAATAAGGCATATGACTATGAAAAATCGATAGATAATAAAGAACGAGAGATTGAAAGTCTTTGTTTGAAATTACTTTTGACTCAACAGCCTGTTGCAAGTGATTTAAGACTTATTTCAGCCGCACTTAAAATGATAACCGATATGGAACGTATCGGTGATCAGGCTGAGGATATAGCAGAAATTGCGTCAACCGCGAAAAAGAAGATGTTGAAAAAATCAAAGCATATTCAACGTATGGCGGCGGCAACTATTGATATGGTCAATAAGAGCGTTGAGGCGTTTATTAAAAAGGATTTGCTTGTCGCAGAAGAAGTTTCTCATAATGACGATGTTGTTGACGCATTGTTTGAAGAAATCGTCAATGACCTTGTGGATATTATTAAAAAAGATGAGGGGACGTCCGAAGTGCTTGATATGCTTATGGTTGCAAAGTATTTTGAAAGAATCGGCGACCATGCGGTTAATATCGCCGAATGGGTGCAGTTCTCTATTACAGGCGAACATAAAAGACTATAATCTGTTTTCGGTTTTCCCATTCTCGCCGATTACAGTTTATATATAAAGTCGGGTAACCGACTTTTTTTCTTGTGCGGAAATATTAAAAGTGATATAATAATGCTAAGGGGTGGAATGTATGCACGAAGTAAATGTTAAAGGGATTTTATCGGCGAAAAACGGAATGAATATATACAGAGGTTGTTTGCATGGGTGTATTTATTGTGATTCAAGAAGTTTGTGCTATCAGATGAAGCATAAATTTGAAGATATTGAGGTTAAGGCTAATGCAGTGGAATTGTTGGAAAATGCACTCAGAAGAAAGAGAAACAAGTGTATGATTGGAACAGGTGCAATGTCTGATCCGTATATGCCAATAGAAGAGAAACTCGGTAATATGCGGAAGTGTCTTGAAGTGATTGAAAGGTATGGTTTCGGCGTGACAATGATTACAAAATCGACAAAAGTTCTTCGTGATCTTGATTTGTTAAAGAAGATAAATGAAAAATCAAAATGTGTCGTACAGATGACGCTTACCACATATGATGAGGATTTGTGCCGCATTGTTGAGCCGAATGTTGAAACTACATATGAGAGATTTCGTGCACTTGAAATATTGCGTGATAACGGTATACCGACTGTTGTGTGGCTTTGCCCGATATTGCCTTTTATAAATGATACCGAAGAAAATATTAGGGGAATACTTGATTATTGTGTCAGAGCAAAAGTGAAGGGGATTATTAATTTTGATATGGGTGTTACGTTGCGTGACGGTAATAGAGCGTATTTCTATAAAAAACTCGATGAACATTTTCCGGGACTTAAAGAAAAATATATCAGAATGTACGGAAACAGCTACCAGCTTTCATCTCCGAACAGCAGAAAACTTAGTATGATTTATAAAAGCGAATGTATTAAAAACGGTATTATGTGTGACGTGAATGAATGCTTTGAGTATTTGAATAAGTATGAAGATAAATATGGTGGCGAACAAATCAGCTTGATATAAAGTTGTTTGCAGTGTTGACAAAATGAATGAATAGATATATAATAAATATAGAAAAAAGGTAAGACCTCAAACGGTTATACCCTGAAATTAGTTATTACAATAACCGCAATCTTGGTAGGAGGGCGGTTATTGTGCTTTTATAGAGAAAATTATCAAAAATATGATAATTTCTAAAATTGCTGTGAGCAATTTCTTCGCCATATGTAGCAATATGCTTACTTTTCATAAGCATTCCCCTTTCATAAACTCAGCATAACAGCCTGTGAATATAAAAGAGAGTATAACCGCCGGTGAAAACACCGTTAAGAGGTCTTACCTATATCGGAATGATCCGACAATGATATTATATAGCAAAAAAATACAAAATTCAACAAAGTATACAAAACGAAATACAAATGTAAATGAGCGCACAAAAAAACGGCATTATCAAATGCCGTTTTTTGTATACTTAAAAACTTATCTTTGTACACGACCTGAGCCGTCGCCGCCTGCAAGAGTTTCAACTTCTTCTCTTGTAACAAGGTTAAAGTCACCAGGGATTGTGTGCTTAAGAGCTGATGCCGCAACACCAAATTCAAGAGCGTCCTTGAAGTTCTTACCGTCAACAAAACCGCAGATTGTACCGCCGGCAAAGCTATCGCCGCCGCCTACACGGTCAACGATTGGACGAATTCTGTATTCTCTTGAATGATAGAATTCATCATCTTCACTTGAGTAAATGCAAGCTGACCAACCGTTATCAGAAGCTGACTTAGAAACTCTAAGTGATGAAATAACATACTTAAATCCGAACTTAGCAACCATCTGCTTGAAAATGCTTTCGTAACCTGCAAGGTTAAGTTCACCGCTTGTTACGTCTGTGTTTTCAGGCTTGAAACCAAGAACTTTATCTGCATCTTCTTCGTTACCGATACAAACATCAACATATTGCATAAGGTTTGACATAACCTTTTGAGCCTTTTCGCTTGTCCAAAGCTTCTTTCTGAAGTTAAGGTCACAAGAAACTGTTACACCGTGAGCCTTAGCAGCTTTACAAGCAGCCTCTGTAAGTTCAGCGGCAGCGTCTGAAACAGCAGGAGTAATACCTGTGAAGTGGAACCAGTCAGCACCTTCAAAGATTTCGTCAAAATCGAAATCAGAAATGCTTGCTGTTGCGATTGATGAGTTAGCTCTGTCATATGTAACGTTTGAAGGTCTCATTGACGCACCTGTTTCAAGGAAGTAGATACCAAGTCTGTCGCCACCCTTAGCGATGTGCTTTGTTTCAACACCGTATTTTCTTAGTGCCGCAACTGCGCAAGCACCGATTGGGTTTTCAGGAACTTTTGTAACAAATTCAGCGTCGTGACCGTAGTTTGCAAGTGAAACTGCAACGTTTGCTTCACCGCCGCCGTAGTTTATGTCAAACTGTGTAGCTTGAATATATTTTTGATTTCCAGGGGTTGAAAGTCTAAGCATGATTTCACCCATTGTAACAACTTTTGCCATTATATAAATCTCCTTTAATTATAAATTACTTGTTAAGTTCTGCTCTTGCAGCTTTGATATTTGCAATAAATTCTTTAGCTGTTTCGGTAATTGCGTTGTAGTCGCCTGTCTTAGCACCCTTTGTAAGTGATGAACCTGCACCTACTGCAACAACGCCTGCCTTAATCCAATCAGCAACGTTATCCTTGTCAACGCCGCCTGTAGGCATCATTTGAGCCTGAGGAAGAGGACCTTTAATATCCTTTATAATCTTAGGACCGTATAAATCTGCAGGGAATATCTTAACGATGTCAGCACCTGCCTCCATAGCTGTGATAACTTCTGTAATTGTAGCACAACCAGGCATATAAGGTACTCTGTAACGGTTACAAAGCTTAGCTGTTTCTGCATTGAAAGCAGGACTTACGATAAAGTTTGCACCTGCCAAGATAGCCATTCTTGCTGTTTCAGGATCAAGAACAGTACCTGCACCAAGCATCATTTCGCCGTTTGAATATTTTTCAGCCAAAGCAGCAATAACCTTGTCGGCACCCGGAACTGTAAATGTAAGTTCGATACCTGTACAACCGCCTGCAAGGCAAGCGTCTGAAATTTTAATTGCTTCTTCAGCATTGTTAGCTCTTACAACTGCAACAAGACCGCAGTCAGTTAGCTTTTTAAGCACATCTTCTTTTAACATTGGAAAAAAACCTCCTAAAATATTTTACTGTATATAATTTTATCACAAACCTTTACGATTTGCAATATCTCAACATAAAAAAATACACTGTAACGGATAATTTTGCCGATACAGTGCAAATTGATTTAGACTTTTTGACTTTGAGTCGATTTTTCTTACATATTCCACAGCATAGTGTACATCACTTCTCCGTTATGTTCGTGGCGAAGTGCACCGTCAATGATAAAGCCGGTACGGGTTGCGAATGCAAGAGCCTTTCTGTTTCTTGCGTAAATAGGTATATGGAGCATATTGTACTCCGATTTCAGAAAATTTATAAGTGCCGTTCCGATACCTTTGTTTTGATATTCGGGATCGACGAAAAGCCCCGTTATTCTGTTATCCTCCGTCACACCTGTAAAAGCGACAATCTTGCCGTCAATGATGTAAACAAAATTTTCTTTGCCGTTTATGTATTTTTCTTTTACAAAATCGTAATGTGTTTCCCAAAAGTTTTCTTCAACAAATGAATTTGAATGAATTGTTGTTCGTAGCCATAAATCCATTACTTCATACGTTTGAGAAGGTTTCATTCGTTCTATATTTTCCATATTATCAAGTCCTAAATATTATAAGTAAATTCTTCAGGCGTTACAGTGCCTTTTGCGATTGCCTCAGCTTTTAAATCAAAGTAAAGCTGAGTAAATGATGCCGACATATACGGCTCAAGAAACAAAAATCCTATACCGAATGTGATACAGCTTAGAATTATCCAACCGATAAACGAAAGTGAGAATAAAAATATTCTGCCTTTGTTTCCGTCGGTAAGCGATTTTGTGACTTCAAATGCTCTGCGTCTGTCCATAGCCGGATTTTCGGCAAGGATATAAGGAATCATTGAGTATTGGAATGATTTGATAATTCCCGGTATGATGAACAACAGCGACCACAAAAATGTATAAATCGCAACAAACACATTAATACCGATTACGTTGCCGAGATTGTTTTTATAAGGGAAAAACAAATCGTATACATTAGGTGCGTTGACAGTTGCCTTTATGAAAAATCTGCACGATCCCACGCTTAGAGGGAATGTGACAAAAAGAGTGATTAATATTTGAAGTACGGCTGATATTGATGTACCTGCCGAACCGGCGTCCGAATTAACCATATTAGTCACTGTGGCAACCGAAGTTCCGAGTGATGTGATAAGTGAAACCAATATACATACTCCGAATGAATACCAGTAGTTTGACTTTAAAACGTCTTTAGCTCTTGTTTTTAGTTCTGCAAAAGTAGTTTTATACATATTGCCAAGACCTCCTTTATATTTAAGATATATCGCATAAAGTATATCATATGCAAAATAATTTTTGTAGTAGGAAATTCATAATGTAAAGTAAACTTAATAAAATATACTTGTTTATACAAAGAAAATGTTATATAATAAAAAAAGATATATATTATTGTAATTTACAAAGGAGACATAACGATGAGTAAGAGTGTCAATTTATATGTAGTGGTACCGTGCTATAATGAAGAAGCTGTTTTGCATGAAACATCAAAGCAAATGCTTGAATTATTCGGTGAAATGAAAAATGACGGACTTATAAATGACAACAGCAGAATTGTTTTTGTAGATGACGGTTCTAAAGATAAAACATGGAGCATAATAGATGAACTGACTAAGGCTCATACAGAAATATCGGGAATAAAGCTTGCCAAGAATGCGGGACATCAAAACGCACTTTTCGGCGGCCTTATGACAGTTAAAGACGACTGCGACTGTGCAATATCCATTGATGCGGACTTGCAGGACGATATACACGTAATACCTGATATGGTGAGAAACTTCATTGACGGATATGATGTTGTTTACGGTGTAAGAAACAAACGTGATACCGATACATTCTTTAAACGCACAACGGCGATAGGATTTTATAAATTAATGCAGTTTATGGGCGTTAATATTGTATTCAATCACGCGGATTACAGATTGATGAGCAAACGTGCGCTTGACGGATTGGCACAATTCCCTGAGAGAAATCTGTTCCTAAGAGGAATGGTTCCGCTTGTCGGCTATCGCTCAACGAATGTGTATTACGACAGAAACGAACGCTTTGCGGGCGAGTCAAAATATCCGTTAAAGAAAATGCTTTCATTTGCGTTTGACGGTATAACTTCATTCAGCATAAGTCCAATCAGAATGATTTCGGCATTCGGTGCGATTGTGTGCGTGTTTGCGTTCGTTATGGCGATATACGCACTTGTGCAGAAAATTATAGGTCACACAGGTGCAGGCTGGGCGTCACTTATGGTTTCGATATGGTTTATAGGCGGTGTACAGCTTTTGTCTGTCGGACTTATAGGCGAGTATATCGGTAAATTGTATAAAGAAGTTAAACGCCGTCCAAGATATATTATTGAAGCATATGTAAATGAAAAAGAGAAAGAGGACGATAAATAATGATATATGATGTTGCAATAATCGGCGGAGGCCCTGCCGGAATGTCAGCTGCTATATATGCCGCAAGAGGCGGTATGAAAACGCTTGTAATCGAAAAAATCGCATACGGCGGTCAAGCAATAAAAACGTATGAAATAGACAATTATCCGGGATTTGCGAACAACCCGACAGGCGAAGAACTTTCAAAAGCAATCGAAGAACATGCAAGAAAATTCGACGCAACATTTGTTTCAGAAAATGTTAAGTCAATCGAAAATGCCGAATACGGCATAAAGGTTATTCACACAAGAAGAAATACTTATATGGTAAAGTCAATAATTTTTGCAACAGGTGCAGTACCAAAAACGCTCGGTGCAGACGGTGAAGAAGATTTTACCGGTGCAGGTGTTTCGTATTGTGCGACTTGTGACGGTGCGTTTTTTAAGGATAAGGACGTGTGCGTTGTAGGCGGCGGAAATACGGCTATGGAGGACGCATTGTATCTTGCGGGATTTTGCCGTAGAGTTTATGTCCTAAACAGAAGCAAGAAGTTCAGAGCGGCGGCTACAATGGTTGAAAACGTAAAAAGAAACGGCAAAATAACCGTGCTTACAGATACCGTAGTTGATAAATTCGTAGGCTCAAATATGCTTGAGGGTGTTGATATTAGAAACACGGTAACAGGCGAAAAGAGTATTTTGAACGTATCGGGCGCTATCGTCGCAATAGGCGTAAAGCCGTCGTCCGATCTTGCAAAAGATTGCGGGGTTGAATGTTGTCAGCATGGATTTGTCAAGACGGATATGTACCTTGCGACTAACATAACAGGTATATTTGCGGCAGGTGACGTAAGAGTATCACCGTTAAGACAGGTTATAACAGCGGCGGCAGACGGTGCAATCGCCGCGACAAGTGCGGTTAATTATGTGAATGAACTCGGAATTAAAAGCATATAAAAGGTAAAAGGATAAAACTATGAAGACACTTATAAAAAATGCCGAAATAGTAACAATGACAGGCGAAAAGTACAAGAACGGCTGTATATTGTTTGATGAAAAAATACAGTATGTAGGTGAAGATAAAGCATTTGAGGCGGATAAGATTATTGATGCAGAGGGGAAAATTGTTATGCCCGGACTGATTGACGCACATTGTCATGTCGGAATGTTTGAAGATTCGCTTGGATTTGAGGGTGATGACGGTAACGAGGACAGCGACCCGATAATGCCGCACCTTCGTGCGATTGACGGAATAAATCCGTTTGACCGTGGGTTTAAAGACGCGTATAACGCAGGTGTTACAACCGTTGTAACAGGACCCGGCAGTGCAAACCCTGTGGGCGGACAGTTTGCGGCGGTTAAGACGTACGGAATATGCGTAGATGATATGATTATTAAAACACCTGTCGCAATGAAGTTTGCACTCGGTGAAAACCCAAAATGCGTGTACAACGAAAAGGACGAGGCACCTGTTACGCGTATGGGAACAATGGCATTGATACGCGAATTGCTTATAAAATCAAGAGATTATATGAATCAGCTTGACGCATATAATGAAAACAGCGAAGAACACGACAAGCCTGAATTCGACATAAAGCTTGACGCAATGATACCTGTACTCAAAAAACAGATACCTGTTAAAATTCACGCACACAGGGCGGACGATATTTGCAGTGCAATCAGATTGGGCAAAGAATTTGATATTTGTGTTACGCTTGAACATTGCTCGGACGGTGACAGAATAGCACCGATTTTGGAACGTGAAAAATTACCTGTAATGCTTGGTCCGACACTTTCGGACAGAAGTAAACCGGAGCTTAAAAACTTAACCTTTGATACATATAAAAATCTTTCGGACAGAGGTATTGACGTTGCGATAATAACAGACCACCCCGAAATTACGATTGAAAATCTGTCGCTTTGTGCGGTTATGGCGGTTAAGCACGGTATGGATGAAGAGAAAGCACTGAAAGCGATAACCTCCACAGCGGCAAAAAACTGTTGGATTGACGACAGAGTTGGTACGCTTGAAGTCGGTAAAGACGCCGATATTGCAGTGTTTACAGATTTGCCGACAAGATTTGAGTCTGAATGTGTTATGACGTTTATAGACGGAAAATGTGTAACAGACATAAAGTAAGAATGGGACGATAAAACGTCCTTTTTCTTTTATACAAAAACATTGTTTTAAATTAATTTGTTTTGGGCAAAGTGACAAAAATTGTAGAAATAGATACAAAGTTATTTGTAAGTGTCGGAAAATAAACACCGATATGAAAATTGACTGTTGACGTACAAAGTGACGGAATTTATAATATGTATTGATGAGATTAATGTTTTCGGAGATGTAAATATATGAAGAAAAATGATGTGAAAAATGATAGTCGAAAAGACAATAATTTAATGGTAAAAATAGCAACTTTTATTGTTGATAAAAGACGTGCATTCTATTTAATATTTGCACTTGCACTTGTATTGTGCGTAATATCAATACCGAAAGTGCAGGTAAACAACGACATAAGTTCATATCTTCCCGAAGAAACGGAAACAAGACGCGGACTTACTCTAATGGACGATGAGTTTATTACATACGATACGGAAAAAATAATGGTTACGACCATAACGACCGAAACAGCGGAAAAGCTGAAAGATAAACTCGAAAAGGTTGACGGAGTAAAAGAGGTTGAGTTTGAGAATGACGATGACCACTATAAAGATTCTGCGGCATTGTTTACAGTTACGCTTAGCGTGCGTGACGATTTGGACAGAGAACTTGAAATTGTCGATGATTTGAAAGCACAGCTTGACGGATATGACTTCTATGCTTATTCCGACAGTATAGACGACAGTTCTAAACAGCTTGAAAAAGAAATGACAGTTATTTTGGGTATAGCGCTTGTAATAATTATAGCGGTTTTGCTGTTCACGTCACAGAGCTTTATGGAAGTGCCGATATTCCTTATAGTATTCGGCGTGGCGGCGCTTTTGAATATGGGTACGAACTATCTACTCGGTGAAATTTCGTTTATTACAAAGTCGGTTGCGGTGGTGTTGCAGTTGGCACTGGCGATTGACTATGCGATTATCCTTTCGCACAGATTTGCGGAGGAAAAGCAGACAAAGAATGCGTATGACGCAATAGTAACCGCACTTTCAAAGGCTATCCTTGAAATCAGCTCATCAAGTCTTACAACACTTGCAGGTCTTGCCGCACTTATGGTAATGCAGCTTAGAATCGGTATGGATATGGGTTTGGTACTTTGTAAAGGTATCATATGCAGTCTTGTTACGGTGTTCTTTATTATGCCCGGCTTGCTTTTGGCATTTTCGGATAAGATTGATAAAACAACTCACCGTTCTTTTGTGCCGAGTATCGAGAAATGGTGTAAGGTTGTTATTAAATTAAAGAACATTGTACCTTACATATTTATTGCGATTATAGCAGTCGGTGCGGTGCTTTCGTCAATGAGTAACTATGCTTTTGACGCCACAGCCGAACAGCTTAAAAAGCCGACCGAAAACTCAATCGCAAAACGAAAGGTTGACGAAATTTTCGGTACGGATCATCAGCTTGCTGTAATTGTTCCGTCCGGTGACTATGACAGAGAGGCAAAAGTTATATCGCTTGTCGAGGAAAATCCGAGCATAAATTCGGCTTTGGGTCTTGCAAATACGGAGCTTGACGACGACCACATACTTACCGAAAAAATCAACGCAAGAGAAACTTCAAAGCTTATGAATATTGATTATGATTTGTGTTGTCTTTTGTTCCAGGCATACGGTGCGGAACACGATGAATACAGTGCGATATTCGGTGATGTAAATGATTACGAAGTGCCTATAATCGACTTGTTTATGTATGTACACGAGAAGATGGATTTGGGTGTAATCAATCTTGACGAAGATCAAACGAATGATATTAACGACCTTTACGACAAGCTGACAGACGCGAAAGACCAGCTTGAAAGCGATAATTATTCAAGAATAATCTTTACATATAAATGTGACGTTGAAAGTGACGAGGCATATCAAATGCTTAAAGACGTCAGAAGTGACGTTGAAAAGTATTATGACGAATGTTTGCTTGTCAGCGACAGCGTAAACAGCCGTGACTTGGGTGATTCGTTCGGCGGAGACAATAATAAGATTAATCTTATAACAATCTTGGCATTGCTTTTGATATTGATGTTCACATTCCGTTCGGCAGGTGTTCCTGTGCTTTTGGTACTTGCGATACAGGGAAGTGTGTGGATTAACTTCTCAATTCCGTTCCTTACAGGGCAGAGATTGTACTTCCTTGCATACTTGGTTGTAAGTTCAATTCAGATGGGTGCTACGATTGACTATGCTATCGTATTTACGAACAGATACCTTGAATTAAAGGAAACAATGGATAATAAACAGGCGGCGTCAACCGCACTTAACCAATCGTTCCCGACAATTCTTACATCAGGTTCAATCCTTACACTTGCGGGATTTTTAATAGGTATGATTTCGACAAATGCTATTATATCGGCACTCGGTACGGCGCTTGGACGCGGAACGTTAATATCAATAGTTATAGTAATGATGGTACTTCCGCAAATTGTACTGTTGTGCGATAAGTTTATTGAAAAGACCGCATTCGGTAAAAAGGCAACAGATGACGACAAAGCGGCGAAGAGAGAAATGTCCGGAATTATGTTCGTCAACGGTCGTGTCAGAGGTCACGTTTCAGGCTTTATGGACGGTGTATTCTACGGTTTGGTAAAGGGCGATATAGACGCAAAGGTCGAACTCGGAAATCAACAGGATATGTTGCTTACAGAAGGTAAGGACGATAATAGCGATAATGACGATAATATAGAAATAAAAGAAAAGCAGGAGGATGAGGATAATGAGAACAACGAAGAAGAACAATAAAATCATATCTTTTCTGACTGCACTTGTTATAATGCTAAACATATTACCTATGTGCATTGTACAGGCAGACGACACTGTTGCAATATCGACAGTGAACGACCTTAAAGATTTTTTTGAAAAGTGCGTATATGACGAGTATTCAAAAAATAAGAAGTTCGTATTACAAAATGATATTGATTTAAACGGTGTGGAAATAAAAAGTGCGGAGGTATTCTGCGGAACTTTTGAGGGCGGCGGTCACAGTATAAAGAATGTCAAGCTTTCATTTGAGGGTTCAAATAAAGGACTTTTCTGTTCAGTGACAAAAGAAGGTCAGATTAGAGATTTGAACGTAACAGGAGATATAAAGGTTACAGTCGGAACCGATACGGAATCGGTTTTTAGACAAAAAGCCACCTCGATTTTGAGTAAGACTGATATAAATACTCAAAATTTTGATAAAGGCTCAAAAGGTGCAGGCGGACTTGTCGGCTATAACGCGGGTAAAATCGTAAACTGTTCATACGGCGGAAATATCAAAGGTCAGAAACAGGTCGGAGGACTTGTCGGCTACAATGCAATGACCGGTGTTGTTGATTCTTCCGCAAATTCGGCTACAGTTGTTGGTGACAGTGAAACAGGCGGTATAGTCGGTTACAATGAGGGCAGAATAAAGCTAAGTCGAAATGACGGAAAGGTATGCCCGGATGCAAACGAAAATACGGTAAACGCCGGCGGTATCTGCGGTAATAACGAGGGTGCGGTTGTTATTTGTACAAATAACGGCGCTGTCGGCGGCGAAAGCTTCGGCGACAATATCGGCGGTATAGTCGGTACACAAAGCGGTGAAGTAAGAGAATGTATCAATAATGCCGCTGTTCAGGGAAGAAGAAGTGTCGGCGGTGTAGTCGGTCGATTTGAACCGTATACCGATATTGACTTGTCTTATCAGAGTGCAAAAGCGGCGATAGAAAAAGATATAGACACATTCCAAAACGATATTTCAAGTGCAAGAACAAAGTTAATTGAATACGGTTTGAAACTGTTGACAGGTTCAAATGATGTATCGGGACTTATGTCGCTTTTAGGCTTGGGTGACGCGAAAAATAATACACGTTCAAGGCTTGACGTTCTTACGGATTCAGCCGTCAATATGATGGACAGTATAACAAATGCGGTAAATTCAGCGTCTGACAGTAATGTGACAGGTTCGCTGAAAGATACGCTTGACCAAGCAAGAGGAGATATATCTTCGTTCACAGACGAATCAAAGCAGTCAATCAGAGATGTGAGTGATTCGCTTAATACTTCTCTTGAATCGCTTGATGATTTCCTTGACGAATTTGACGGCAAGGGTGATGAATTGTCAGACCTTATCGACAATTTGAACGATTCGCTTGATAAGGGCAAAGATGATGTTGATGATTCAAAAGACAAACTTTCAAATCGTCTTGACAAGATGGAAAAAGATATTGATGATGTAATTGATAATCTTGACGATACAAATGAAGAATTGAAGAAACTTTTAAGACAGCTTAAATATGTATCGGGTGATGTCGGTGATTCGGTCAGTGATACAATGGAGAATCTTGATAACCTTGTTTTGAATATGAGCAAGGAATTGAAAGGATTAAAAGATACAATTAAATCATTTAAAGACGTACTTGATAAGTTGGGTTCAACACTTCCTACGTTAAAGCCGTTGCCTACATTAGGCCCTATGATAAGACCGACGGCAACACCAAGCAATGGCGGTAGTGACAGTAGCGGAGGTAACAGCGGTGGAAGCGACAGTAATAATGATACTTCTTCGGAAAGTGTAAAATCTGAGGACAATATTGATCCGGGCTACAACGTAACACCTGACGGTGAGCTTGACAGCAGTTATGACGTTGAACCGTCTGTTGTCGGTATGCTAAAGGATATGTTGTTCACAACGGCTAAAGCGGCGGAAGCAGATGATGAAAAAACTGCAATAAGTGATTTGAAGAGTACGGATATTTCATTGCCAAGACTTATCGGTGATGAAAATGCCGATACGGCACTTGTGAAATATTGTATAAATAACGGTACCGTAGACGGAACCGAATCGACAGGCGGTGTAGTCGGATGTGTCGGCTTTGAGTCGATAGTTCGTTCCGGTGAAAACCTTACTTTGCCTGACGGCACTAAAGTAAATTCCGATTCTGTTTTGAAAGCTGTAATTGATTCTTGTATAAGTTTCGGTAATGTAACCGCAGAATCGAAATATGCGGGCGGTATTTGCGGTAAGAGTGATATAGGCGATATAAAAAATTCGCTTACAACAGGTGAAATTACTGTAAATGACGGCAGTTACAGCGGTGGTACGGCGGGATATACAAGCGGAAATATAGATAATTGTATTGCGATAAATGATGTTGACGGTAACGACCATATCGGCGGTATTGCCGGCTCGGCTAAAAATATTAATACGTCATATTCGCTTCCGAGATTGGACGGTAAAAAAGATGATGCCGGCGCAATAGTGGGATTTGTTGACGGTGATGTTACGGGTTGTTATTTTATTGATGAGGGACTTTCAGGTATAAGCGGAATGAACCTTGAGGGCAGAGCAGAGGCTGTCAAGCCTGACGATATGACAACGTCTGACGGCAGTTTTCCGAGCCGTATGCCACTTTTGGATAACGGTAATTTCTATATGGCGGACGGAGATAAATTCCTTCCGCAAATAAAGAGTTTGGCTCAAAATGACGCCGAGAGTATAGGTGCGATTTTGCAGTCAAAGTCAACCGAACTTTCAAGATTTCATTTCAATGTTATATTCAAGGATAAAGATAAAGAATTGAAGTCAATGACAGTTGATTACGGTACTGTATTAAATGACAGTGATATACCGAAGCTTACCGCTGACGGCAGCGAAGTGCCGATGTGGGATAAAGATGTGAAAAGTCCTATCATACGTCACACTACATTTTCGGCAGAATACAACAAGGCAACAACGACTATTTCATCAGGCGAAGAGCCGCCGTTAATGCTTGCCGAAAGCGTATTTGCTGATAACACAACATTGTCGCTCAAAGAGGAAGATGTTGACCACGTTTTTGACGGATATAAAAACGGTAAGGCGTACTCATTTACACTTAGTAAAGACGCTTACGATGTTATAAAAGTACATATTCGTGATGACAAGAAAAAGGCGGCAAAGATTGCAGTACAGATTGACGGTAAATGGAGTATGGTTGATTGTACGATTGACGGAAGTTATGCGGTTTTTGAAACGGCAAAACCTTGTAAATATGTATTGCTTTATAAGAAAATATCGCCGATTGTACCGATTGCGATTTGTGGGGGAGTGGCTGTTTTGATGATGGCTGCGTTCGTTGTACTTAGGAGGATAAAAAAACATGGAAGAAGTAAAGAAAAAGAAAACGTATAGGAATTTTACACGTTCTGAAAAAGCGATTGTCCATGCGTATGTCGAACTTATGCAAAAGAATAAGAAGATAACCGTTACTGATATTGTCAATACGGCTGATCTTAACAGAAGTACATTTTACGCACATTTCAAAACGGCTGACGATGTTCGCGAAAAAATTCAGACGGACGTTATAAATGAACTGTTCGGTTCGATAAATAAAAACGCAATTAAGAGTGTGCTTGAAGATCCGTATGATATTATGAATCACGTTCGTGAATTTATTGAGGACGACGAGGAAATGTATAAAATGCTCTTGAATACAGACGGTGCGGATAAGTTCCTTAAAAGACTTCGCGATATAGTTATTGAAAAGTGTATGCGTGACGCGTCCGAAGCTTCGTATATCAGCGATAAAGAATCATTTGAAATGAATTTGAGATTGTTTATCGGCGGTTATGTTTCGGTTATTGAGGATTGGGCAGCAGGCAGTATTGGTATGTCACTTAAAAAGTGTACCGAAATTATGAGCGAATCAATTAAAATTTGCATTCAAAAATATGTGAAAAGATAGCCACCACTCCGGCACTATGTGCCACCTCTCCTCAAGGTGAGACTTTCGGCTCCCATAGAGGGGAGCTGTCGGCGTAGCCGACTGAGGGGTGGCAAATATAAAACACACGATATAACTTAAAATATCGGTATGGAAAAAATCATACCGATATTTTTTATTTATAATATTAAAATTTTTTGAATTTTTCACCAAAAGGGTATACTAAAAACGATTTTTTTGTTATACTGAATATATAGAAACAAAAAGCGAGGTAAATATGGAGTATAACGAGCAAAAACAGGAACGTGTAATTTTAGCGGGTGTACATCGCGGTATGCGTGACGCACTTTGGGATACAACTGAAGAATCAATACATGAGCTTGGCGAATTGGTAAAAACGGCAGGTGGTATTGTTGTGGGTGAAATGATTCAAAACAAGGCTGATTTGGAAAGTGCAACGTATATGGGCGAGGGTAAACTTGATGAACTCAAAATTGCCATAGAAACGTTTAATGCCGATATGGTTGTGTTTGATGATGAGCTTTCGCCTGTACAAATGAGAAATATAAGTGATTTTCTTGAAATAAAAGTGCTTGACCGTTCTATGCTTATACTTGATATTTTCGCAATGCGTGCAAAAAGCGGTGAGGGTAAACTTCAAGTTGAACTTGCACAGCTTAAATACCGCTTGCCGCGACTTCGCGGTTTCGGTGTGGAAATGAGCCGTACAGGTGCGGGAATAGGCACAAGAGGTCCGGGTGAAACGCGTCTTGAAAGTGACAGACGTCATATAAGACGAAGAATTTCGGCACTTGAAGAAGAAATCAAGGAACTGAAAAAACATCGTGGACTTATTCGGGACAGACGCAAGAAAGACGGTGTTATAACTGCGGCACTTGTGGGTTACACTAACGCAGGCAAATCAACGCTTTTAAACACGCTTACAGACGCACAGGTGTTTGCAGAAGATAAACTTTTCGCAACGCTTGACCCTACATCAAGAGCGATAACACTTGATGATAACAGAAAAATATTACTTGTCGATACTGTTGGTTTTATAAGAAAACTTCCGCACCATCTTATTGAGGCTTTTAAATCAACACTTGAAGAAGCGGTTGTGGCAGATGTGCTTTTACACGTTATTGATGCGTCGGGGGAAGAAATGGACAATCAAATCACAGTCGTGGAACAAGTTTTGTCTGACATCGGTGCGGTCGGTAAGCCGGTTGTGGCGGTGTTTAATAAGTGCGACAGACTTGAAGATTATCCGATAACTAATTTAAAGAGTGACAAGTGCGTATATATAAGTGCCAAGCACAGAACAAATATTGATAAATTGATTGAAGCGATAGCCGACACCGCACCTGGTAAAAAGCAGAAAGTTAAGGCTTGTATACCGTACAGTGCAGGTTCGCTTGTGAATGAACTTCATGAAAATCAAAAAGTAATATCAGAAGAATACGGCGAAAACGGCACTGTAATGGAGCTTATGGTAGACGCTCAAATGTATGATAAAATAAGGGAGTATATTTTGTAAAATGTCAAAAAAAGACGTATACAAAACGGTAAAAAAGCAGTCGCAGTCACTGCTTATAGAGAAAAAATCAAAATTTATTGCAAATGTAAAACCTGTTGACAATGAAGATGATGCACTTGCGTTTTTGAATGAAATGCGTTCAAAGTATTCGGATGCAACGCATAATGTTTACGCATATGTGATTGATGAAAATAATATTTTTCGTTACAGTGACGACGGCGAACCGTCGGGAACGGCAGGAATGCCCGTTCTTGACGCAATCCGTAAATCCGGGATAGTTGATGTGGTTGTAGTGATTACGCGTTATTTTGGCGGTACACTTCTCGGAACGGGCGGACTTGTACATACTTACGGAGCATCGGCAAAACAGGGACTGATTGAGTCGGAAATAGTTATAAGAAAGCTTTGCGATATAGTTTCTGTAAAAGTTGATTATTCTCTGCTCGGAAAAATGCAACATGAGATTATGACTAAAGGATATTTGCTTGAGGACACTGTTTACGAAGATGAGGTTACTTTTATCATATCGTGTCCGATTGATACGACCGATAAAGTTATTGCGGAAATAATCAATATGACGAATGCAGGAGCGGTTTGTGAAAAGATTGATAAAAAATATGTTGATGTTAAGGAGGAAGAGGGATGAAGAAAGTAATTAAAGCGATATGCTGTATATTGGCTGCCGTTATACTTGTCGGCGGCGGATATGTGGCAGGTCAGAGAGCAAAACAAAGCAGTATCGTATCGGCACTGCCTAAAAATATTCTCGATATGCCGAAAGAGAGCAATGAGCCTTCGGAAAGTGCTGAACCTGAGAGTAAGCCGTCGGAAGATGTGCCTGAACCGAAAGAGGATGTAAGAATAATAAATAAATCGAATGAGTCAGCAGTTGATTCAACGTGGAGTACAGTTAAATCATCGAGCAACACAACCGATAACGGTGCACTTACATTATACACTTCCGCACAAAAAGACGGTGATGAATTTATTTGGGACGACAGTCAAAAGTGGGTGCTTGAAGTATCGGACGGCAACGGCGGATATTATACATTGTTTGACCAAAATGTAAGTAACGGAAGTGTTTATTACGATGTTGCCGAAACCGACAACGGTACGAAAAATATAAATGTATATGTTTTCACCGGTGCGGGAACAACAATAAAGCAATATACACACACCGAAACGGGATTTTCTGAAAAGAGCGTGTATGAATCCGGTGCTGTAAACAGAGTGTTTACAACAATCCCGTCATATAAATAACACAGTTCATAGAGGAGGAAATACAAATGGAAATCGAATTGACAAAGGAAAACTATGATGGTGAAGTTATAAAGTCAAATATGCCTGTGCTTGTTGACTTTTGGGCTTCTTGGTGCGGACCTTGCAAAATGGTTGCACCTATAATCTCTCAAATTGCAGAGGAATACAACGGTAAAGTTAAGGTGTGCAAGGTTAATGTTGACGATCAAGGCGAGCTTGCCGCTCAAAATGCTATTGTTTCAATACCGACTGTAATTTTATTTATAGACGGCAAACCTGTTAAGAAGATTGTCGGCGCACATTCTCTTGACGATTACGAGGACGCAATAGATGAATTTATATGATTAAAACTGATTAATTATTCAGTACAGTGCATAAATATTCATACGTAATGAATATTTATGCACTGTTTTTATATGATTTAAACTTTTTTGTCAAAAAGACTTGCATTTTTATTCAAAAAGGAGTATAATCATAAACGTATTTGAAATTTTGGAGGGTTAGTAATGCTTGATGAAGTTATACAATTAGATAAAAAATATTATTTGAATACTTTCGGCGACAGACTTCCTGTATGCTTTGAAAAGGGCGATGGAATGAAACTGTTTGACGACAAGGGTAATACATATTATGATTTTCTTGGCGGAATTGCCGTAAATGCGTTGGGTCACGGACACAAAGATTTTATAAACGCACTTAAAAATCAACTTGATAAAGTAGTGCATACATCAAGTCTTTATTATATAGAAAATCAAGCAAAGCTTGCACAAAAGCTTGTTGAAAATACTTGTGCGGAAAAAGCGTTTTTCGCAAACAGCGGTGCAGAGGCCAATGAGGGTGCATTCAAACTTGCAAAGATTTATTATTATAAAAAAGGTTTGGATAAGTATGAGATAATCACGCTTGATAAGTCATTCCACGGCAGAACTCTTGCAACCGTTGCGGCTACAGGCCAGGAAAAATATCAAAAGCCGTACAGACCGTTGACACCGGGTTTCAAGCAGGTTGAGCCTAATAATTTTAAAGCGATTGAAGACGCGGTTACTGATAAAACTGCGGCAATTATGATTGAACTTATTCAAGGTGAAAGCGGAGTTCATCCGATGGATAAGGAATACGTTGAAAAACTTAGAAAGCTATGCGACGAGAAAGATATTATTCTTATTTTTGACGAAGTACAGACCGGTATGGGCAGAACAGGTTATCTTTTTGCACATCAAATGTACGGCGTTGAACCGGATATTTTCACTTCGGCAAAGGCACTTGGCGGCGGTATTCCGATTGGTGCGGTATGTGCGGGCAAAAAGGTTGCGTCTGCATTTGAACCGGGTGACCACGGAACAACATTCGGCGGTAATCCGTTCGCAACGGCGGCAGGGTTGGCTGTGTTTGATATTTTTGAAAAGGAACATCTTGTTGAAAATGCAGGTAAGATGGGTAAGTATTTTAAAGAAAAACTTACAGAACTTCAAAATAAATATTCGGATAAAATTACAGATGTCAGAAATGCAGGTCTTTTGATTGGTATTCAGTTGGAGGACAGCATAGCTAAGACTGTATTTGATAAGTTGTTTGAAAATAAAATTCTTACAAGCCTTTGCGGCGGCAACACAATCAGAATTGCACCGCCGTTAATTATAAAAGAAACAGACATTAACATATTTATAGATACACTAAATAACATTTTGGAGGAATTATAAAATGAAAGATTTAATCAGTTTACACGATTTAACTTCAGAAGAAGTAAAAGGACTTTTGGAGCTTGGTTTAAAATTAAAAAAGGAACAGAAAAGCGGAATTGAACATCATATTTTAAAGGGTAAAACACTTGGTATGATATTCACAAAATCATCAACAAGAACAAGAGTATCATTTGAAGTAGGTATGACTCAACTTGGCGGTTATCCGTTGTTCTTATCGTCAAATGACATTCAGCTTGGACGCGGCGAATCAATTTACGATACTGCAAAGGTTTTGGAAAGAATGCTTGACGGTATTATGATTCGTACTTATGCACATCAAGATGTTTTGGACCTTGCAGAATATGCAAATATTCCTGTAATCAACGCACTTACAGACTTGCTTCACCCATGTCAAGTGCTTGCAGACCTTATGACAACATATGAGCATAAGGGCAAGCTTGAAGGCTTGAAACTTGCATATATCGGTGACGGTAATAATATGGCACATTCGCTTATGTACGGCTGTGCAAAGGCAGGTATGGATTGTGCGATCGCAACACCTGAAAATTATCAGTGTGATGCGGAAGTGGTTGCAAACGCAAAGGACGACTTCAAGAAGTCTGGAAAAGAATTAATTTTGACAACAGATCCGGTTGAGGCAATCAAAAATGCAGATGTAGTTTATACAGATACATGGGTATCAATGGGACAAGAGGCTGAAAAGGCAGAAAGACAAAAGATATTTATGCCATATCAAGTAAACGGTGAATTGTTCAAGAATGCCGCAGATGACGCTGTATTTATGCACTGCTTGCCTGCATATCGCGGTTTTGAAGTTACAGAAGAAGTTATAGACGGACCTCAATCTGTTATTTTTGACGAGGCTGAAAACAGACTTCACGCTCAAAAGGCAGTTATGGCAACATTGATGGGATAATCGGAGGTTATAGTAATGGAAAGTGATTATCAGTCATTATTTCAAGTGCGTTTGGCTAATTATGATGATATACCCGCAATTATGAATATCACGCGTGAGGCATTTGTTAAATATCAGCAGATGTCAGGTGTTGAAAAGCTTGCGGCACTTGAAGAATCGTATAATGATGTGAAAAAAGATATAGATACAAAAGTTGTATTGCTTGCATTGTCGGACGGCGAACCTGTCGGCAGTGTGAGAGTAGAGGTGTTTCCCGATAAAACCGCCTATTTGTCACGTTTTGCGGTAAAGGTTACAAGTCAAAATAACGGTATCGGTAAATCAATAATGAATCTTGTTGATAAAATAATGGTTAAAAAGGGTGTAACTCAAATTCAGTTGCATACAGGCTCAAAGATTACATCCCTTATTCGTTTTTATTACGGCAGAGGATTTTATATTGATTCGACAGATAAGTCGCGAGGTTATGTTCGTGCATTGTTGATTAAGGAATATCAAAAGAAAGATTGTTAGGTAAAAGGGACACTAAAATTTAGTGTCCCTTTTGGTGTGCGGTAAATATAAATAAACCTTGTGGGCGGCCATTGGTCGCCCGAGTAGTATGGGACGACACACACGACCTCCGGTAAAAGCCACCCCTCAGTCAACTGTGTTGACAGCTCCCCTCGATGGGAGCCAAAGAGCCTCTTCTTGAGGAAAGGTGTCGCGAAGTGACGGAGTGGTGGCAGATAAGAAATAAATTCGTAGGGGCGACCATTGGTCGCCTTGATTTTATGGGGACACTAAACATTCTATTGACAAAATCACTTATAAAATGTATACTAAACAAAAACACTTATGGAGATATTATATGAAATTATTGGCGGACTTAATATTAAACGGTGCAGAAACGATGAAAATGTCGGAGAACATAAAAAAGAATTTCGACAATCCCGAAAGAAACAACGGTGAATTGAGGGCAGATAAATTTAAAGGGTTTATAACAGATGAATGGAATGTGGACGGCTTTAATGTTATAACAGTAAGCGGCAAAAAAACAAACGGGGGACACGTTATATTTTTGCATGGCGGCGGATATGTCGCAGAGGCGACAGCATCTCACAGAAGAATTATTGAAGAACTTGTGAAGATGTACGGATTGAAAGTGACTTTTATAGACTATCCGCTTGCACCCGAGCATACATATGAAAAAACACACGAAATCGTAATGAAAGCATACAGAGAGATTACAATTAAAAATTACGGTGATGAATTTTATTTGTTCGGTGACAGTGCAGGCGGTGGATTGGCATTGGCAGTTTTGCAGATATTGCGTGATGAAAAAATAATACCGTTTCCGAAAAAGACAGTTTTAATGTCACCATGGGTTGACTTGACTATGAGCAATCCGAAAATAGGGGAGGCGGCGGAACGCGATCCGCTTTTGACGATGGATTGCCTGTACCATGCAGCGGAGAGATATATTGGAAACGGTGACGTTAAAAATGCTGTGCTTTCACCTATATTCGGAAGAATGGATAATCTCGGTAAAATATTTCTTTTGACAGGAACTCATGAAATTTTAAATCCCGATTGCAGAAAGTTAAAAACAAAGTTGATGGCGGCATACGGTACGGAGCTGGAATTTTATGAGGGTGAAAAAATGGTACACGACTGGATTTTGGCAACACCGTTTTATCTTGAGGCATTTAAAGCGATTGAAATGGTCGGAGAATTTTATGTGAACGGCTAATAAAAAAGCAAGCTGAAATCAGCTTGCTTTTTTGATATTATTCTGTAATATAAATTCTTGTATAGAACGGAATTGTATTTGCAATCCAGTTAATATCGCTTGGGTGAAGACGTACACAACCGTGAGAAATATTTACGCCGACACGTCCGTCATATTCTGTACCGTTATAGTAAAGCAATGTTGAATGAAGTGCATAACCGTTATAGAAACGAAGTACAGGACCTACATAGTAGCTTGGATAATCCCATTCTGTACGTTCGATATATTCAAATTGACCTGTGATGGTAGGAGTATTCCATGCACCTAATGCACAAGGAAATTCTTTTTGAAGTTCCCAATTATATTGTGAGCCTTGATATACTCTTACTTTATATTCGTGCTTTGAAACCCATACGAGATAATTTGTACGGCTTGTAATACCGTTCTTGTTTACAGGTGTTCTGTTGCGATATTCTTTAACCATAGGAGATTCACCAATGATAATATCAAGGTGGTCATCGAAATCAAGAACATCAAGACTTGAATTAAACGATTCGGCAAGCGTTCTTACAGGAACAAATAGAGAACCCTCGATATAAACCGTTGCGTGAGGCGCGTATGTATCGTTTCCGAAAATCGTTGTATATGCACTGTTTGCGTTAAAAATAACTTGGTCTGAACCGACGCTGCAAACTACACTGTCATATTTAGGGTCGTATGTAACCTTTAATCCCATTGCCTCACCGATTGCGCGAACAGGCATCATTGCGATACCGTCAACTATTCTTGCACGAGGTGAAACATCTTGAAGAAAGTTACCGCTTACATACATACAAAGTTCTTTATCGTAATTCGGATTACCGTTCATTGCACAACCGTTATTTTGTACATATTCGCCGTTTTCGTTCAAATATCCGTACGTCTGAACTTCAAGAATGCCGTCAGGCTCAATCTTTTTATCGTAATATTTCAATGAACGAAGTCCCGAAACAAGCTTTACCTTGAATTTTTCGCCCATACGATATTGCGAAACGTTGAATATAAGATTTAGCGAAGAAGTATCTTGAGATACGTTTTCGGTAATTGAGCCGAGTAATTCATCGGAACTGCTGTAAAGTTCGATAGTTACGTCATTAGGTATTATGTACTTATGTGATGTTATGTCAATATTAAGAACAAATTGTGTTGATAATTCGTTCACCGGTATTGTCGGCGTTGAAGTCGGCTTAACTGTCGGCTCTGCGGTCGGTGTTGCTGTTTCTGTCGGCTCAAATGTTGTTTCCGGTGAAACGGTAGGTTCTTCTGTTACTTGCGGTGTTTCTGTAGGTGCAGGTGACGCTGTTTCGGCGAATGCACCTATTCCGCTCAAAACGATTGATACGGCAAGAAACATTCCTAAAAATTTTTTCATATTTATCTCCCCTTAAACTATTATAAAATAATCATATCACACCGAATTATCAAAGTCAATAAACAATAAAAGCTAAACATAAATTCGGATTAATCACTAAAAAAACACATCAAATTTTAACTAAAATGATGTGCTTTTTTTACTTGACTTATTTTTCACGAATAAAAATTCTTTCAATGTCCGTACACAAACCGCTTTGTTCGTCAATGTCAAAAATACAACCGCAAAATTGTCCTTTTCCGCTCGCAATTTCAAACTTTTGAGGCATACCTGTAATAAATTTTTTTATTATCGCATTATGCTCTCTGCCGAGTATCGATATTTGAGGACCTGTCATTCCGAGGTCGGTTATATTTCCCGTACCTTTCGGAAGAATGACTTCATCGGCCGTTTGAACGTGTGTGTGCGTTCCGAATACGGCTGAAACTTTGCCGTCAAGGAAATATGCCATAGCAAGTTTTTCGCTTGTTGCCTCTGCATGAAAATCTACTATTATAATATTGGTTGATTTCTTTAATTTTGCAACCTCGCGTTCGGCAGCGTCGAAAGGGGAGTCGGCGGGGTCAAGATACGTTCTGCCGATAAGATTTACAACTCCGACTTTAACACCGTTTTTTGCGGTAAAAACGATACTTCCCTCACCCGGACACTTTTTATTGTAATTCGCCGGACGGATTACGTTTCCCTCGTTGCGCATAATATCAACAACTTCTTTTGCGTCCCAAGTGTGATTACCCATAGTGATAACGTCAATTCCTGCACGAATAAGCTCGTCATATGCGTTGCGGGCAAGACCTCTGCCGTGGGTGGCATTTTCACCGTTTGCGATAACTAAGTCAATACCTTTCTGATATTTCATATCGTCAACATATTTAAAGAGCATATCGCGTCCTATACGGCTGACAATATCTCCGATACATAGAATTTTCATAATAAAATCCATAGCCTTTCTGCCCGCAGATTTATTTATAACACTGTCTTATCGTGGGCGGACAGGACGTGTAAAACTGTATAATATATCTAAAATTAAAACAAATTTTCGTTCAAAATAAATAAAAAAAGGAGTATTACAGAACGGGTAGAAGCTAAACATAAACGGCTTATACAGTGCCTTTATCGCAAAGTATCAAAGTCATAAATATTTACGCTCTGTAATAACCCCAAATTTTTCAAAGTAATGCAAGCTTATTTAGCGTAATCAACCGCTCTTGTTTCACGAATCATACTAACTTTAATCTGACCCGGATATTCAAGCTCACTTTCAATACGTTTAACAATTTCTTTTGCTACTAGAATCATGCCTTCGTCGTTGACCTTTTCAGGCTTGACCATAATTCTGATTTCACGACCGGCTTGAATAGCAAATGACTTTTCAACGCTGTCGAAACTGTTTGCAATTTCTTCAAGGTTTTGTAAACGCTTGATGTAGGTTTCAAGATTTTCACGTCTTGCTCCCGGACGTGCTGCGGATATTGCATCGGCTGCCTGTACTAAAGAGGCAACGATTGTCTGCGCCTCGACGTCACCGTGGTGAGCCATAATAGCGTGTACAACATCCTTGTTTTCACGATACTTCTTTGCAATATCTGCGCCGATAGTAACGTGTGAGCCTTCGACTTCATGGTCAACTGCTTTACCGATGTCGTGAAGTAAACCTGCACGTTTTGCAAGTGCGACATCGACACCCAGTTCACCTGCCATAACGCCCGCAAGATGTGAAACCTCAATGCTATGCTTTAGGACGTTCTGACCGTAACTTGTTCTGAATTTAAGTTTACCAAGCAATTTGATAAGCTCAGGGTGAAGACCGTGTACACCTGTTTCAAATGTAGCGCTTTCGCCCTCTTGCTTGATGATTGATTCAACCTCTTTACGAGATTTTTCAACTGTTTCCTCAATGCGTGCCGGATGAATACGTCCGTCCACGATAAGCTTCTCAAGTGCAAGACGTGCAACTTCACGTCTGATAGGATCGAAACTTGAAACAATAACTGCCTCAGGAGTATCGTCGATGATTAAATCAACGCCTGTAAGAGTTTCAATGGTTCTGATGTTTCGTCCTTCACGACCGATTATACGGCCTTTCATTTCATCACTTGGAAGATTAACAACAGAAACGGTGGTTTCGGCAACGTGATCGGCGGCAACTTTTTGAATAGCCAAAGAAACTATGTTCTTTGCTTTCTTTTCCGCGTTCTCCTTTGCCTCTTGCTCAATTTCTTTAACCATCATGGCTGCCTCATGCTTTGTTTGATTTTCAACATCTTTTAGTAAGATAGTCTTAGCCTCTTCGGCGGTAAGACCTGAAATCTTTTCAATAAGAGCCATTTGTTGTTCTTTGATTTCTGCTATTTCTTTTTCTTTAGATTCAAGTGACTTTAGTTTTTGACTTAAAGTCTGTTCTTTTTTCTCTAAATTATCTGTTTTCTTGTCTAAGTTTTCTTCTTTTTGGTTAATTCTGCGTTCCTGACGATTAAGTTCATTTCTGCGTTCCTTAACTTCTGCGTCAAAGTCTGCACGAAGTTTTTGATTTTCTTCTTTAGCCTCAAGCAACAGTTCGCGCTTTTTGGCGTCAGCAGCCTTCTCGGCATCCTTTACAATAGACTTGGCTTTTTCTTCGGCACTGCCGAATTCAGCCTCAGCAATTTTCTTTCTGTGTGCAACGCCTAAGTTGAAACCAACAATGACGCCTATAACACATAATACGATTGCAACGATTATCATTACAATTAATAATACTGTATTAATCAGTAACACCCCCATAAAAAGTTTACCAATGCTTAATAATGGGGGACTTCTTAAAATGACTGCGTCCTATACAACTGAATACTTCATAAACCTCTATGAAACAGATGCAGGTAAAGTACCATAGTGATTTGTAATCATACAAGAGCAGTCTACCTTAAGACGGCTCCATTTTAAGTATTGGGATTACATATAAAAGTATAGTATACAGAAAAATTTTATTTTTAAAGAATATTAAGCAATTATATTTTATACTATTTTGTGCATTCTGTCAAGGTGTATTATTAATATGAAAGTATTTTTTTCTGTAAAATAAGACTGGAAATTGCGTAAAAACGTCGTAAACGTAAATTTTATGTAAAATAGCACAAAAAAAATTAAAAAAATTATTCACTTATGGTCTTTACTAACAAAAATAAGTGTGATATAATAGTTACAACAAGATAAATCAGTAAGGAAATATGTATATTTTAATTTACTGAAAAGGGAGGGAAATATATGACAGAAGAAAAGACCTGGGCGAATATAAGTCGTTTTCAAACGTACTTATTTAATTCCGGTGACAATTTTAAGTCATATGAAATGCTTGGATCACATAAAGTCAAAATAGACGGCGTTGACGGTTGGAGATTTGCCGTTTGGGCACCTAAAGCCGTAAGTGTTAGAGTCGTGGGCGATTTCAACGATTGGAACGGCTATGACAAAATGCTTGAAAGAATAGAAACAAGCGGAGTTTGGTATGGCTTTTTTACAGATATAGAAGAAGGAATGCTGTATAAGTATGCTATTGAGGCTGAGAACGGAGAAACTTATTACAAAGCAGATCCGTATGCTGTAAAGAGTGAACTGAGACCGGGTACTGCGTCCGTAACAAAGGATATTTCAAATAATTACAAATGGGGCGACAAGGCTTGGATAAGTGCGCGCGGTAAAAACAGTACTTTGACGGAGCCTATGAATATATACGAAATCCACATCGGCTCATGGAAAATACATGATGACGGAAGCTTTTATACGTATCGTGAACTGGCGGACGAGCTTGTTCCTTATGTTAAGAAGATGGGTTACACGCATATAGAGCTTATGCCTATCACCGAATATCCGTTCGACGGCTCCTGGGGGTATCAGGTAACGGGATTTTTCTCAGCTACGACAAGATACGGCGAAAGTGAAGATTTGAAATATCTTATAGATAAGTGTCACAAAAATCATATCGGAATTATAATGGACTGGGTACCTGCTCATTTTCCGCGTGACGCACACGGACTGAGAATGTTTGACGGAACTCCTGTTTATGAATATGCCGATCCGCGATTGGGTGAGCATAAGGATTGGGGAACAATGGTTTTTGACTATTCAAAGAGCGAAGTTATTTCATTTCTTATTTCATCAGCGTATTTTTGGGCAGAACAGTATCACATTGACGGAATAAGAGTTGATGCGGTATCTTCAATGCTTTACCGTGATTATTCGAGAAATGACGGTGAGTGGGTTCCGAACGAATACGGCGGAAACGGTAATCTTGAGGCAGTTGATTTTCTTAAAAAGCTTAACAAGATTATGGGGACGGAATTCCCTAACTTTATGATGGTTGCGGAAGAATCTACGGCTTGGCCGCTTGTAACCGCACCGCCTGAAAATGACGGACTTGGCTTTAATTACAAGTGGAATATGGGCTGGATGAACGATACACTTCGTTATATGGGTATGGATCCGTATTTCCGTAAGGACAATCACAGTTTGCTTACATTTATGATGATGTATGCTTATTCCGAAAATTATATTTTGCCTTTGTCACATGATGAAGTGGTACACGGCAAGGGTTCTATGCTTAACAAGATGTTCGGTGAGTATGACGAAAAATTTGCGGCATACAGAACATTACTCGGCTATTATATGACAATGCCGGGAAAGAAAATGTTGTTTATGGGCGGTGAATTTGGTCAAATGCTTGAGTGGCGTTATGACGACCAACTTGAATGGAACGTACTTGAAATAGATAAGCATAAGAGATTGCATCAGTATGTAAAAGACCTTAACCATTTCTATATGGAAAACAAGGCTTTATGGGAACTTGATACAAGTTGGGACGGCTTCAGATGGGTTAATGAGGCTGACAGTGAAAACAGTGTTCTTTCCTATATAAGACGCGGCAGACACGCGGCTGATAATGTTGTTGTGGTTGCAAACTTCACACCTGTCGAAAGACCGATATATAAAATCGGTGTTCCGCTTGCGGGCGAATATGAAGTAGTATTCCATTCGAGTGCTGTCAAGTACGGCGGAAACAAACGTATTACAAAGAAAGTATACAAGACAAAGAATATGCAGTTTTCAGATATGATGTACACTATTGAAGTTGCTATCGACGGCAATTCGGTTATGTTCCTAAAGAAAAAGCCGGCGGACAAAACTGCGGCAAGCAAAAAGAAAACGACTGCATCAAAAACTGCTAAAAAACCAACAGATAAAACCGAAAGTGCAACGGCGAAAAAAGCGGCGGTTAAAAAAACAACCGCGACAAAGACCGCTGCGAAGAAAACATCAACAAGGACAAATAAATCGGCTAAATAGTCGGTTTTAATAAAAATCTAATCAGAAAAATTATAGGGAGATGATTTTATGGTATCAAAGGATTGCGTTGCAATGATACTTGCAGGCGGTCAAGGCTCAAGACTTGGTGCGTTGACAAAAAATGTTGCTAAGCCGGCAGTGCCTTTCGGCGGAAAGTACAGAATCATAGATTTTCCGCTTTCAAATTGTGTACATTCAGGAATTAATACGGTAGGTGTTCTTACACAGTACCAACCGTTGGAACTAAATAGATATATCGGTAACGGAAACCCTTGGGATTTGGACAGAAGTCATGGCGGTGTTTATGTACTTCCTCCATACCAAAGTGCAAAAGCGGGTGAATGGTATAAAGGTACGGCAAATGCCATTTATCAAAACTTAAGTTTTCTTGAAAGCTTTAAACCTGAAAACGTTCTTATACTTTCAGGCGACCATATCTATAAAATGCACTATGGCGAAATGCTGAAGGCACACAAGGAATCGGGTGCGGCTGTAACTATTGCCGTAATGCCTGTACCTTGGGAGGAGGCAAGCAGATTCGGTATAATGAACGTTGACGAAGAGGGTACTATCACAGACTTTGAAGAAAAACCGGCAGAGCCTAAGAGTAATCTTGCGTCAATGGGTATTTACATATTTACATATGAAGTGCTTAAAAAGTATTTGGAGGCTGACGAACGTGATCCAAGTTCTGCAAATGACTTTGGTAAGAATATAATTCCTACAATGCTTGAAAACGGCGAAAAGATGGTATCATTCAGATTTGATGGCTATTGGAAAGATGTCGGCACAATTCATAGCTTGTGGGAGGCAAATATGGATCTTGTTGACCAACCACCTAAGTTTGATCTAAACGACAGAAGTTGGAGTATCTATTCAAGAAATATGGCACTTGCTCCTCATTATGTTGGACAAAATGCTAAGATAACAAATTCAACCGTAACAGAGGGCTGCTTTATTGACGGCGAAATAAAGCATTCGGTTATTTTCGGCGGCGTTGAACTCGGAGAAGGCAGCGTTGTCAGTGATTCGGTAATTATGCCGGGTGCGAAAATCGGAAAGAATGTTGTAATTGAAAAAGCTGTTATAGGTGCAGACGCGGTTATAGGTGACGGTGCTAAAGTCGGAGTTAATTCTTCGGACGATAACAAATACGCATCAAAATTGTGTACCAATGATCTTGTTCTTATCGAAAGCGGTGCCGAAGTCGGCGTTGAAGAAGATATTTGCAAGGGCAGTATGGTAGAAGCATAGGAAAGGGGACAGAGCCAATGAGAAGAGATACTATGGGTATTATTCTGACAAGTAATGACAGAATACCTCCGATTACAGATATAAGAGCAAATTCAGCACTTCCTATCGCAGGAAGATACAGAATAATAGATTTCGTACTTTCGTGTATGGCAAACTCGGGTATAACAAATATCGGTGTTGCAACAGAGGCAAATTACTCATCTTTGATGGACCACATTAAATCGGGTAAGCCTTGGGACCTTGACAGAAAGAATTGGGGACTTAATATACTTCCTCCGAATCTGGAAAAGGTATCATACGGTTCAATAAAGGGTAATATAGATATACTTGCAGGTATAAGTGACTTTATTCACAGAAGTCAGCAGACATATGTAATATTGTCGTTAGGTAACAGCATCTACAATATTGATTTTGAAGAAGTTGTAAAAAATCATATCGAAAGTCAGGCAGACGTTACAATTCTTTATAAAGATATGAAAGGTATGCCTGAAAGAGAAATTTCAAGATTTACAACGCTTGAGCTTGACGATGAAAATCGTATTACGGATATTGAAGTTCAGCCGTATTATCCAAAGTCGAGTATGGCAAGTATGGACGTTTACGTTATGGAAAAGGCTTTGCTTGAAAGTATTGTTGACGAATGCAGTGCAAGAGGCGACAGAGATTTCGTAAAGGACGCACTTGTCAAGAAAATGACAGGCCTTAGAATTTACGGATATGAGTATACGGGTTATACTGATAAGATTGATTCACTTAAAGCATATTACAGAAATAATATGAATTTCTTAAATTCGGATATAAGACGTGAATTGTTTAATCCTAAAAATCCTATCTACACAAAGACAAAAGACCAGTCGCCGACTAAATATGGAAGTGATGCATCTGTACAGAACAGCTTTATTTCAGACGGTTGTGTAATTGAGGGTACTGTAATTAACAGTGTACTTTCAAGAGGTGTAAAAGTCGCAAAGGGTGCGGTCATTAAAAATTCAATCATCATGCAGGATTCTGTGATTGAAGAGGATGTTGAACTTAGTCATGTTGTATTTGATAAGGAAGTTGATATAACAAAAGGAAGAAAACTTATAGGACAAGAGAGCTATCCTCTTGCAATATCAAAAGGAACGAAGATTTAATAATAAAGATTTTAATGACAAATATATAATAGAACTGTTCAAAATTTGAGCAGTTCTGTTGAAGTTTTACGGAATTTAAGAATATTTATTGACAAATAATTCTTATAGAGATAAGATTTAAGCATATAGAAAGGAATAATTTGTTATGAAAGTTTTATTTGCTACTTCGGAGGCGGCACCTTTTGTTAAAACAGGAGGTCTTGGTGATGTAGCGGGTTCTTTGCCTGCAGCGCTTAACGAAAAAGGCGTTGACGCAAGAGTGATTTTACCGCTGTACAACTGTATACCGCAAGAATATAAGGACAAGATGAAATATATTGATCATATCTATATCGATATGGCTTGGAGAAAACAGTATGTCGGTGTTTTCGAGTTGGAGTATAACGGCTGTAAGTTCTATTTTATAGACAACGAATTTTACTTTAACGGTGATAAGCCTTATGACTTTATACACCTTGATTGTGAAAAGTTTATATTCTTTTCAAAGGCTGTATTGTCAATTTTGCCGACAATAGATTTCAGACCGGACGTTATTAACTGTAACGACTGGCAGACAGGACCGATACCTGTATTCCTTGATACGTTCCAGGATAATCCGTTCTATCAGGGTATCAAGACTGTTATGACAATTCATAACTTGAAGTTCCAGGGAAGATGGGATTTCAACAAGATTAAGGACGCAATGGGTATAAGCGACTATTACTTTACTTCCGACAAGCTTGAATTCTACAAAGATGCAAACTTGTTAAAGGGCGGTATGGTTTATGCAAACAAGGTTTCTACGGTAAGTTCAACTTACGCAAACGAAATCACAACAGAAGAATACGGAGAGGGACTTCACAATCTTCTTCGTGCAAGACAGAACGACCTTTTGGGTATAGTAAACGGCATTTCTTATATTGACTGGGATCCGAATACAGATCAGTCTATTTATCAAAACTATACAGCAAAAACAGTTCACAAGAAAAAGGCTGAGAACAAGAAAAAGTTGCAGGAAGAGTTAGGTCTTGAAGTGAATGCCGATAAGATGATGATTGGTATTGTATCACGTCTTACAGACCAAAAAGGTTTTGACCTTGTAGCTTACAAGATTGAGGAACTTTGCAACGGCGGCTGTCAAGTAGTTGTACTTGGTACAGGTGACGAAAAGTATGAAAATCTTTTCAGACATTATGCTTGGAAGTATCCTGACAGATTCTCGGCACAAATTTATTTTTCAAATGATATGGCACGTAAAATTTATGCGGCAAGTGACGCATTTTTAATGCCGTCAAGATTTGAACCTTGCGGTTTGTCACAACTTATCAGTATGAGATACGGTACTGTTCCGATTGTTCGTGAAACAGGCGGACTTAAAGACACTGTTATTCCATATAATGAATATACAGGCGAGGGAACCGGTTTCTCATTCGCAAACTACAATGCAGACGAAATGATAAATATTATTTGGTATGCAATGCAGATTTACTATGACAGAAAAGACGAGTGGAAGAAAATCGTTGATAACGGTATGGCAGTAGATTACTCATGGAATGTATCGGCTGATAAATATATTCACTTGTATCAAGAACTTACAGGTATATATGATTTACCTGAAAAGAAAAAGCCTGCCAGAAAGACAGCCGCAAAAACTACAAAGAAACAAGAAAAAAAGGAAACTTTTGAGGACAGTATAAAGGCAGATGCCGAGGCGGCTGCAAAGGCTGCGGCAGACGGTGCAAAAGAGCCTAAAATAGTTGAAGTTAAAAATCCTTTTGAGGAGGAAAAAGTCCCTGCGGCAAAAAAGACAACAACGAAGAAAACAACAAGAAAAACAGCGGCTAAGAAAACTGCAACTAAAAAAACAACAGCTAAGTCAACCGCAAAGAAAGCGGTAAAAGAAGAAACTGCAAAGGCTGAACCTGCAAAAGTTGAAAAGGCAGAACCCGCAAAGCCGGCAAAAGCCGAAACAACTAAAGCAGAACCTGCAAAAGCGGAGCCTAAAAAGGCTGAACCGGCTAAGTCAACAGCAAAGACAACGACTAAAGCCGAAACGGTTAAGGAAGGTGCAAAAGCGAAGACAACGGCATCAAAGAAAACGACACAAAAGAAGACTGTAAAATAAACCGATGATAAGAAATCTTCGCAAGAAATAAGAAGAATTTTAAAGGGGTGTAAAATAAATATGGCACAAGCTAAAAGTATGGCACAAAATAAAAACACAAAAACAACAGCAACAACAAAAAAATTGACAGCGTCTGAAGAAGTATTGAAGAAGGAAATTGTAGGTAAGGTAAACAGACATTTCGGTAAAGTTATGGAGGATGCAACTCCTCATATGGTTTATACTGCATGCGCACTTACTGTTCGTGACAGAATTATGGAAAAGTGGGCCGTATCTCATCAGACTGTAAAGAAGATGGGTGCAAAAAAACTTTATTATTTATCATTTGAGTTCCTTATGGGCAGACTTCTTTGCACAAACATTTTAAACCTTATGCAGACTGAAGAATATCAGCACGTTTTAAATGATTTGGGTTACTCACTTCCTGAAATTGCCGAACTTGAAAATGACGCAGGTCTTGGTAACGGCGGTTTGGGACGTCTTGCAGCTTGCTTTATTGACTCACTTACAACATTGGATTTGCCTGCATACGGTTGTACAATCCGTTATGAATACGGCTTATTCAGACAAAAGATTGTTGACGGCTATCAGACAGAACTTCCTGATTCATGGCTTGATAACGGTAATGCGTGGGAAATCGCAAGACCTGAAGAAACTGTTGAAGTTAAATTTGGCGGTGAAGTTTATACTGATTGGGTAGACGGTAAATTTACTTGCCGTTACAACAACTCACATACAATTTTGGCTATGCCTTATGATGTACCTCTTTGCGGTTATGATTCAAAAATTGTAAATAAATTAAGATTGTGGAGTTCAAAATCTCCTGACCATATGAATATGCAGGAATTTAACAGTGGTAACTATGTTCGTGCCGTTGAAGAAAAGGAACTTGCAGAAGTTATTTCAAAGGTACTTTATCCGGAAGATAATCATACAGAGGGTAAGGAACTTAGATTAAAGCAACAATATTTCCTTGTTTCTGCAACATTGCAGTGGATTTTGAAAGAATTTGAAAACAGAAACGGTCAAGATTGGTCAAAATTGCCTGATAAGGTCGTTATTCATATCAATGATACACACCCTACAATGGCTATTCCTGAAATGATGCGTTTGCTGATGGACGAAAAAGGTCTTGGTTGGGATGAGGCATGGGACATCGTAACTCATGTATTCGCATACACAAACCATACAGTAATGAGCGAGGCTCTTGAAAAATGGCCGCTTGATATGTTCAGAAAGATTCTTCCGCGTGTATATATGATCGTTGAAGAAATGAACAGACGTCTTATGATCAGACTTAACGAAGTTTATCCTAACGATTCGGCTAAGCATAAGTATATGGCAATTATTTCTGATAATCAGATATTTATGGCTAATATGTGTCTTGCAAGCTGTTTCGCAGTAAACGGTGTTTCAAAGTTGCATACAGATATTCTAAAGCAGGATATTTTTGCTGATTACTATAATATGAATAACGACCACTTCTATGCAATCACAAACGGTATTACATTCAGAAGATGGATTGCTAACTGTAACCCGGAACTTACTGAGCTTATTTCTTCAAAGATAGGTAAGAATTGGATCAAGGACGCTTCAGAACTTTCAAAGCTAAAGAAATACGCTAAAGACCCTGCATTCAAGAAGCAATTTGCTGAAATTAAGCGTAATAACAAGGTTAGACTTGCACAATATATTAAGGAACACAACGATATAGTTGTAAATCCTGATTCTATCTTTGACGTACAGTGTAAGAGATTGCACGAATATAAGCGTCAGATGATGAACGTACTTCACATTCTTGCAGAATACAACAGAATTATTGAAGATAACGTATATGCTGAAAATTACTATCCAAAGACATATATATTCGGTGCAAAGGCTGCTCCTGGTTATAAAAGAGCAAAGCTTATCATCAAGCTTATTAACTCAGTCGGAGATATGATTAACAACGATCCGAGAGTTAAGGATAAGATTAAAGTTGTATTCCTTGAAAATTACAGCGTATCAATCGCTGAAAAACTTATCATTGCGGCTGATATTTCAGAACAAATTTCAACAGCGGGTAAGGAAGCTTCGGGTACAGGTAATATGAAGTTTATGCTTAACGGTGCGCTTACAATCGGTACACTTGACGGTGCAAACGTTGAAATGCTTGAACAGGTCGGTGAAGACAATATATATATCTTCGGTCTAAAGGCTGACGAAGTTGCCGCAAGAGTTAAGTATGCGGGAACTGATGAAGTTAAGAACATTTACTCATCAAACGCAAGCCTAAGACATGCACTTGAACAGCTTGTTGACGGTTCAATCGTTCCGGGCAGCAACCAAATGTTCAGAGATTTGTATCAAACATTGTTGTTCGGTGACTACGGATTCCCTGACACATATATGGTAATCAGAGATTTTGAAGAATATATGAAGACTCAAGAAAAGATGTCTGCTGATTATCAAGACAGAGATAAGTGGATTGAAAAGGCAATCTTGAATACTGCAAGTGCAGGATTCTTCTCAAGTGACAGAACTATTGAAGATTACAATAAGAACATTTGGCACTTGACACCAATTAAATAATAAAAATAAAGAAGTGACTTAGGTCACTTCTTTTACGATAAAGGGGTAAATATGGATATAGAGCATAATTCCAGAGAAAAATTTTATAGATTTCCTTTTGGAGCGGTGACTTGCGGCGGTGAAGTCAGATTGCGTTTGGCTGTGTCAGGCGCGGGTATTCCGTCGGCGGTTCGTCTTGTCTATATGGAGGATGGCAAGGGCGAAGTCCGAAAGGATATGCCGTATATTTTTGATGTCGGTGACCACTGCATATATTCGGTGAACGTGAAAATGCCTGAAAAAGCAGGACTTGTTTGGTATTATTTTGAACTTGAAACCGAAAGAGGTATGGTTTATTACGGCAACAATTCAAAACAACTCGGCGGAATTGGTGAAATGTGTTTCAATTCACCGAGTAATTCATATCAGATAACTGTTTATAACGAAGATTACAAAACTCCGGATTGGTTTAAAACCGGTATTGCGTATCAAATTTTTGTAGACAGATTTTGCAACGGCAACGAAAACGGAGAATTTTTAGGAAATCGTACAGATATAATAAAGCGTAATTGGGGCGAACAACCGTTTTATAAAGCCGAACAATTTGGCGGTGAGTATAAAGCAAATGACTTTTTCGGCGGTAATTTGAAAGGTGTAATTAAAAAATTGCCGTATTTAAAAGATTTGGGAATATCGGTAATTTACTTAAATCCGATATTCAAAGCATACTCAAACCATAAATACGATACGGGCGATTATGAAACAATCGATCCGATGTTTGGTGACGAGGAAACATTTAAAGAGCTTTGTTCAAAAGCAAAAGAAATGGGAATACGCATAATTCTTGACGGTGTATTTAACCATACGGGAAGTAACAGCCGTTATTTTAATAAATACGGCGAATACGACAGCATTGGTGCTTATCAGTCGAAAGAATCACCGTATTACACTTGGTTTAGATTTATGGATTGGCCTGATGTGTATGAATCATGGTGGGGAATGACGACACTTCCGCAGATTGAAGAACACAGTGAAGAATGTCGTAAGTATTTGCTTTCGGACAAAGATGCAATCGTTAAAAGATGGATAAAGAACGGTGCATCCGGTTGGCGACTTGATGTTGTCGATGAATTACCGGGATTTTTCGTTAAAGAACTTAGAGAAAACGTAAAGAAAGCCGATAAAGATGCAGTTATTATAGGTGAAGTTTGGGAAGACGCGTCAAATAAGTCCGCTTACGGTGAAAGACGTGAATATTTCTTGGGTAAGGAGCTTGACTCCGTTATGAATTACCCAATGCGCAGAGCGTTGATTGACGCGGTAAGCGGAAGAATTGACGTTGAAGAATTTGACGCACGTCTTATGAGCATTAAAGAAAATTACCCTGCACCTGCTTATTATTCGCTTTTGAATATAATAACAAGTCATGATGTCGAAAGAATAATGACCCGTATGGGTGATGCACCGTCAAGACACGAAATATCAAAAGATTTTCAGGCAAGCTTTAAACTTGACGGCTATGCACTTGAACTTGCCAAGGAAAAAGCAACTTTAGTAGTCGGACTGCAGATGATGCTTCCTGGTGTGCCTTGTATATATTACGGTGACGAAATCGGTATGCAGGGATATGGCGATCCGTTCTGCCGTCAGACATATCCATGGGATAATGTTGACGAAGTTGACAAGGACGGAAGAATCAGACAACGCTATAAGAATATGATTAAATTGAGAAACAGTTCAAAGGCATTCTCAATCGGCGATTTTGAATGTGTTCATAAAGTCGGACACGTGTACGGTTTTGTACGTTGTTATCATGATGAAAAATATCTTATTGTTGCCAATCTGGGTACAAGAGAAGAAAGAGCACGTGTAGATGTTGCGAGATACGGTATGAGAAAACTAAAATGTCAAACGAGTGACGATAACAGCTTGCTTGAATCGTCTGACGGTATTCATTTTATTGATATACCGAGATTATGGATAAAGGTTTACAAGGTGGAAAAATAATGCAAGGTAAATTTTCGGATTATTTGCTTGTTTCGGATATGGACGCAACGTTGCTTGATGACAATCACACCATATCTGAAGAAAACAGACAAGCGATAGATTATTTCATAAAAAACGGCGGACGGTTTACTGTCGCAACGGGAAGAATGGTTGAGGCAGTTCGTGCATATATGCCGAATTTGCACATAAATGCACCGGCGGTATTACATAACGGTGCGAAGATATATGACTATGAAAAAGATTGTGCGGTATTTGAACGATTTATTGAGGAAAACAGAAAACAGGCAATAAAGCGTGTATATGATGATTTTCCGCAAATAGGTTTGGAAGTGTACAGTGATGAAATTGTGTACGTTTACAGAGAATGTGAGGAAACAAAGCGATTTTTGACACGCAGCTATGAGGTTGTTTATAGTTTACCCGATGAAATTTGGCAAAGACCTTGGATAAAGGTGCTTTTGATTGGTGAAAGAGAATTGCTTGACAAGTACGAGCCGATATACAGAACCGAATATGATAACGGCTATGCGGTCAGAAGCGGTGACAAGTATCTTGACGTTGTTGCGAACGGAGTTTCAAAGGGTAAGGGAATGCTTGATATGGCGAAAAAAATCGGTATTGAGCAGAACAAAATTATAGCTGTCGGTGACAATATGAATGATATTTCAATGTTGGAAGTAGCGGGAATTTCGTATGCAGTTGAGAACGCAGAAGAAAGCGTGAAAAAAATTGCGGACAATTTAGCACCGTCTAACAACGGCGGTGCTATCGCATATATCATAAACAGACTTGAAAAAATTGTAAAAACACAGAATTAAGGCTTGAAATATCGGCAGTTTTATGTTAACATAACTCTATAAAAAGTATTTAAGGAGGTATTTATGTTTAACATATCACTGTTGCTTTCGGCGGCTGTTATTATAATTTGCGTACTTGCAAATAAGTTATCAAACAAAATCGGAATGCCTGTACTTATTGCGTTTATTGCACTTGGTATGGTGTTCGGTTCGGACGGAATACTTAAAATTCCTTTTGAAAATTATAGCTTTGCAGAACAGATTTGTTCTGTTGCGCTTGTATTTATTATGTTTTACGGAGGTTTCGGCACTAAATTAAGCGAGGCTAAACCTGTGGCAGTAAAGGCACTGTTGTTGTCGAGCGTGGGAGTTATTTTCACGGCGGCTCTTACAACAGTGTTTTGTTTTTTTGTTTTAAAAATAAAATTGCTCGAAAGTATGCTTATCGGTGCGGTTATGAGTTCTACTGACGCGGCGTCTGTGTTTTCGGTACTGCGTTCAAAAAATCTTAACTTGAAGTATAACACTGCGTCAATGCTTGAAATGGAAAGCGGAAGTAATGACCCGTTTGCATATATGCTGACCGTTATAGTTCTGTCGTTTATGAAGGGTGAAAACAGTGTCGGACAGATGGTTTACAGTATCGCCGCACAAATTGTTTTCGGCGTTTTGATTGGCTTTCTTATTGCACTCGGTGCAGTATGGTTTATGAAACATTTCACTTTTAATACATCGGGTTTTGACGCGGCGTTTGTGCTTGGAGTGGCGGTGCTTGCGTACGCATTGCCGACATTGGTCGGCGGAAACGGTTATCTCAGTGCGTACATAGTAGGTATCGTTTTGGGAAATCAGAACATACATAATAAAAAATCACTTGTACATTTTTTTGACGGAATGACCGGACTTATGCAAATGCTTATATTTTTCCTTTTGGGACTTTTGTCGTTCCCGTCAAAAATATTAACTGTTTTGTTGCCGTCAATATTTATAGCACTGTTTATCACGTTCGTTGCAAGACCGTTGGCGGTTGCGACTGTGCTTGCACCGTTTAAAACAAAAATTTCACAATATCTTGTTGTGTCGTGGGCAGGTCTCAGAGGTGCGGCGTCAATCGTGTTCGCAATAATGGCTATGGTAGGCGGTGTGACAATGGAGCAGGACGTTTTCCATATTGCATTTTGTGTTGTATTGTTTTCAATTACGCTGCAAGGGTCGCTTCTTCCGTTTGTCGCAAGTAAAACGAATATGATTGACAAGACCGGTTCTGTACTGAAAACGTTTAACGACTATTCGGACGAAACGGAAATTAATTTTATTCGCTTGAATATTGACAGCGGTAACAGATGGATTGACCGTGCGGTAAAGGATATTTCCCTTCCTCCGCAAATGCTTTTTGCGGCTATTTACAGAAATGACGAAACGATTATTCCGAACGGTGAAACGGTAATATATGAGGGTGATACGATAATTCTCGGTGCACCGTCACATGGAATAAACGGTGATGTTCGTTTTAGGGAGATTTCGGCGAACGACAGAAAAAATTGGCGTGGAAAAAGTATGGCTGAAATTGAATTTCCCGACGGCTATCTTGTGATTATGATAAAACGCGGTGATGATGTCGTTATTCCTGTCGGAAGTACGATAATAGAAAAAAATGATGAGCTTGTGCTGGTTTCAAAATAAAAAACATAATATTCAAAAAATCACATCATATGATGTGATTTTTTTTGTTAGCTTAAATATATGGTTTTGTTACAGGCAAAGGTTCAGAGCCGAGTGAACGCAGAAGTTGCATTCCTGCGGAACGTGCGTCTGTGACGGCGGTTTTAACCGCTGATGCCTCACCTGTGAAAATTATAATCACTTCATTTGAATGGCTTGTACCGCTGTCCGGACGAAGTGTTTTTATCAATTCGACACCGGCAGATTTTAACGCAATATCTGCGATTACCATACCAATCGGAGCAGGTGACGCACATACAAAGCCGAACGGTCTGCCTATCGGCACATCAAATGCCTTGTTGATAGCCTCACCGCACCTTGCACTGTACTGGAATTCCATGTGACCTGCTTCACTTATGTATATTTCGCCGGCATTTATGTCTATGTATTCAAGCGCTAATTCAACGGCTCTCTTAACGTCGGCAGGTGTTTCACCGCCAATTATGATAAAGTTTCCGTGACCGCCCCAGCCTTTTGTATCACGCGGAATTTCGATAGAGATAACCTCTGTCGAAGTAGCTTTAACCGCATCATCAACGGCTTGAATTTGTGCTCCCGCACCTGTACGGGAACCGATAAGACCGACCGCGTGGAACTTTTCAGGGATATTCATTTGTTTTCTTAAATCGTCATCAATATTGGCGATATAAAGACCGATTGTATCGCAAACGCCGACACCGACAAACTGTGTCATACCGCATTTTCCGAACATATCGTTATTCATAATATCCCTCCCCAAACCAGTCTGATATATATTATATCATTATTTTAACCTTTTTGCAATCCTAAAATGAATTGTTATACATCAAAATGTAGAAAATTTCAAATAAGTATTGATATTTAGGGCGATTTTTGATATTATATAGAGTATTGAAATAAAAATACATTAGGAGTTGAAGATATGCCTGCTTGGGTTGTTGATTTGTTAAACCGCTTGAACTCTACATTTGTGGTAGACGGACGTTGGCAGTGGTTTGTTAGTGGATTGGGATATACGCTTTTAATATCTCTTTTCTCGGTATTGTTGGGTTTGGTAATCGGTATTCTGATGGCACTTATGCGTCTGTCAAAAAGTAAGATTTTAAGAGCCGTTTCGGGAATTTATATTGATATTATCCGTGGTACGCCGACAATGGTGCAGCTGCTTATAATTTATTTTGTTATTTTTGCAAATGTGCATATTGATAAGTGGGTAGTCGGATTTATTGCATTCGGTATAAACAGCGGTGCGTATATTGCGGAAATCGTCAGAGGCGGTATATTGTCCGTAAATATCGGTCAGACTGAGGCGGGACGTTCGCTTGGTATGACGCATAAACAGACTATGGCAAGCATTGTTATGCCGCAGGCTATGAAAAATATTCTGCCGGCGCTTGGTAATGAATTTGTTGTATTGATAAAAGAAACAGCAGTAATCGGTATGATTGCGAATATCGACCTTGTCGGAGCGGCAAGAAAGGTACAGAGCCTTACATATGATTACCTTATACCGCTTTTGTCAATAGCAGTTATATATTATGTTGTTATAAAGATTATAAGTACGTTGCTTTCTAAAGTTGAAAAAGGTATGAGAAAGGCGGATAAGAGATGATAAAGGTTACCGGTTTAAAAAAGCATTTTGGAGATTTGGAAGTATTAAAGGGAATTGACCAGCACATAAAACAAGGCGAAAAGGTTGTTGTTATAGGTCCTTCGGGTTCGGGTAAATCAACATTTTTGAGATGTCTTAATTTGCTTGAAGTACCGACAGCGGGTGAAATTCTCATTGAGGGCGAAAGCATTACCGCTCCAAAAACAAATGTAAATAAAATTCGTGAAAAAATGGGTATGGTGTTTCAGCAGTTTAATCTGTTCCCGCACCTTACAGTGCTTGACAATATAACTCTTGCACCGATTAAGGTTAAGAAAATGCCGAAAGCCGAGGCTGAAAAGCTTGCACGTGAGCTTTTGAATAAAGTAGGTCTTGCGGACAAAGAGGACTCATATCCCGCACAGCTTTCGGGCGGTCAACAGCAGAGAATTGCAATAGCACGTGCACTTGCAATGCAGCCGGATATAATGTTGTTCGATGAACCTACATCGGCACTTGACCCTGAAATGGTCGGTGAAGTTCTTTCTGTTATGAAAGACCTTGCGGACGGTGGTATGACAATGGTTGTTGTAACTCACGAAATGGGATTTGCACGCGAAGTTGCGTCAAGAGTTTTGTTTATGGACGGCGGATATGTGCTTGAAGAAGGCACTCCTGACGAAGTGTTCAGCAATCCGAAAAACGAAAGAACAAAAGAATTTTTGAGCAAAGTTTTAAAGTAGTTATCTAACACAGAATGTGTTAAATATAAAAATAAGTGATTTTTTAGGAGGATACAAAAAATGAAAAAGGGTTTAATGAAAGTAGTAGCTTTGGCAGCTGCATCAGTTATGGCAGTGGCAGCACTTGCAGGTTGCGGAAGCAGTGATAAGTTGATTATGGGTACAAACGCAGCATTCCCACCGTTTGAATACACAACATCACAAGGTCTTGTAGGCGAATTTGACGGTATTGACGTTGCTATTGCAAATAAGATTGCCGAAAATGTAGGTAAGGAACTTCAAATTGAAGATATGGAATTTGACGGACTTGTTGCATCTGTAAGCACAGGTAAGGTTGATATGGTTGTTGCAGGTATGACTGCTACAGACGAAAGAAAGCAAAGCGTTGATTTCTCTGATCCATACTATGTCGCATCACAGGTTATCGTTGTTGCACCTGACAACACAGATATTACAAGTGCAGAAGATTTGAAGAATGACAAGACAGTCGGCGTTGTTCTTGGTTACACAGGCGACAATATCGTAACAAACGATTTACAGCTTGCAGAAGACAAGGTTACAAGAGCAAACAGAGGTATTGATATAGTTCAAGACGTTAAGAACGGTAAGCTTGACGCAGTAGTTATCGACTCTGCAACAGGTAAGGCTCTTGCTGAAAAGAACGGTCTAAAGATTGTTGAAGACCCACAGGCATTTGAAACAGAAGAATATGCAATCGCAGTTAAGAAGGGTAACACAGAACTTCTTGACAAGATTAACGAAACACTTTCAGAAATGAAAGCTTCAGGCGAAATTGAACAGCTTGCAATGGAATACGACGAAAAGCTTGCTGAAAACAATCAGTAATTGATAATTGAAAATTGAAGGACGGCTTTATTATGCCGTCCTTTTTGCTTAAGGAGTTATATATGCGTATAGATAAATATATTTCCGGCTGCGGATATGCAAGCAGAAAAGATGTGAAAAAACTAATAAAACAAGGTCTTGTGTTTATAGACGGTGAAGTGTGTAAAAAGCCGGAGGAACAGACTGATGAAGACAGTATTGTTGAGGTTGACGGCGAAAGATTGATTTATCGTGAATTTGTGTATTTAATGCTAAATAAACCGCAAGGCTGCGTAAGTGCTGTTTATGATAAGAAGTATCCCGTTGTAACCGAATTTGTTCCGGAGGAATACGCACATTTTGAGGTATATCCCGTAGGCAGACTTGATATAGATACGGAGGGCCTTTTGATCCTCACAAATGACGGTCAATTCGCTCATGAAATGACATCACCGAAAAAAGATGTGTATAAAAGATATTTCGCGGTGCTTGATAAACCTATGGAAGAAAAAGATGTTGAAATATTCGCAGACGGTATGGAATTTAAAGAGTTTACCGCAAAAAGTGCAAAGCTTGAAATAACGGAAAATCCGAATGAGGTTTATATCGAAATTGCAGAGGGTAAATTTCATCAGGTAAAACGTATGTGCGAACGAGTCGGTAAAACGGTGACGTATCTGAAACGTGTCGCAATCGGCAATTTGAAACTTGATAAATCACTCGAAAAAGGCGAAGTCCGTGAATTGACAAAAGATGAACTTGATATGCTGTATAAGAAATAGCTTCAAACAATAATTCGTAGGGTGACGTTAAGGAAAGTTATAACAGCCGTTCACATCCGTAGGGGCGATCATTGATCGCCCGTTTTGGTAGACTAAGATAATAGATAAAGAGAGCAGATAACGGCGCTCGCAACGTCCCGCAAAGCCACCCCTCAGGCGGCAATGCCGCCAGCTCCCATAGAGGGGAGCCTATAATGAGAGTAGGGGATGCTCCTAAAAAGCCACCACTCCGTCACTTCGTGCCAC
>ERZ773269.12-NODE-12-length-162990-cov-5.608494_pt1 | contig 162990 bp, 162 predicted proteins | sample MGYA00511958_ERZ773269 | MGnify/ENA primary metagenome ERZ773269 (study PRJEB29015, sample SAMEA2737761) | human gut metagenome | biome: human gut; feature: human-associated habitat; material: faeces | place: China | collected 2012 ... | reverse complement strand
GATTATCAGCATTTATGGTATATCTACAACTTGTGCAGATATGTTCTTGACTGTTTTGTTAAAGAATAAAAAAATGAAATATCAAAATGACAATCTGTTTGTAGCAAGAACATTTGCTTCTAAAGCAAGAACAATGAGCTTCACATTTGGTACATTGTCTATGTTGATTTTAACTTCACTACTGGCTCTGAATTATTCTAGTATCAACAAGGCTTCGTATGATATTAGCGTGAACTTAAATGCACCATATGATGTACAACTCTTTGATGATAAGAAGGCATTTGATGAATATATTCAAGTAATTAAAGAAGAATATACGATTGATAATACCATCGAGTATGACATTTATAAAGAACCTAATCATCAGGTGCAAAATTTCTTTCAAGCAGAATATTATGATTTTGACCCAATCTTGAAATTAAGTGATTATAATAGGTTACTAGAATTAAGAAAGATGCCGTTACTTTCTTTAAACGATAACGAATACTATATAGTTACAAATAGCAAGTTTGCATATAAGGTTGAAGATAACAAAGATATTGAAACCATAACAGTATCAAATAAGAATTTGAAATTAAAAGGCTATGACACTAAGTCTTATTGGAACTCTATAACTAATATTGGTCGATTTGTTGTTGTACTTCCAGATAAATATGTTCAAGGACTTGAAGTATCAGAAAATCATTTGATTATAGATACAAAAGAAGAAACAGACGCAGAATTAGAAAATAAGATAAAAGAAGATATGCAACATCAATTAGTAAAGGTTGATGAAAATGGAGAAATAAATGACGAATCGTATAGAGTAAACGTAAGAGGTGCAGAAATAGAACAACAAAAAGCAATGGTTGCAATAGTAGCCAGTCTGTTTATGTATATTGCATTTATTTTGATTTCCGCAGTAGGAACAATTTTGGCAGTTCAATCATTGAGCGACTCTACTAAATACAAATATCGCTACTTAACCTTGCGAAGATTAGGAATAAATGACAAGTCGCTATTTAAGACAATCAGAAAACAATTATTGATATTATTCTGTGTCCCTGCTATATCAGCAATATTATGTTTTTTCGTGATGATGTCGTCATTGAATAATGTGTATCAACAAATTTTGGGAGATAAATACCTTTATCTAATGTACTTTGGCTTGAATTTAATTATCTTCTTCCTAATTTATAGTATTTACTGGATAGCAACGTATATCGGTTTCAAACGAAATATCAATGAGGAGAGTTAGATTTTTCTAGCTCTCCTGCTGTGAAATTATTATAATGGTAAATCAAGGGGGTGTTGAAATGAGAATAGCAATTATTGAAGATGATGGAATCACTCGTCTGGAGCTTTCTAAATTATTGAACACACAAGGATATGAAACAGTTTTATTGACTGACTTTGAAAATCTGACAGAGGAATTAAAGCAATATTCCATAGAACTGGTTCTGCTTGATATTAACCTGCCGTATGAGAATGGCTATGAAGTATGCAGGAAAATAAAACAAGTCATGCCAGTACCGATTATCTTTGTAACAAGCAGAGATACAAATGCTGACGAATTGAAAAGTATTCAAGTGGGCGGAATTGACTTCATCACAAAGCCGTATGACACGCTTATTCTTCTTGAGAAGATAAAGCGTGCATTGCAGTTATCAAACCCGAATAATTTCCGTGAGCTTGTTAAAAAAGATTGTACCCTTGATTTACATTTATCTATTTTGAAGTATCAAGAGAAAAGCATTGAACTGACAAGAAATGAATTTCGTATTTTATATTACTTCTTTATGAATGAAGATAAAGTTATTAGCAAAGAAGAACTATTGGAAAAGCTGTGGAACGACAAATATTATTTAGATGAAAATGTATTGCTGGTTAATATGACCCGTCTAAAAAAGAAAATGAAAGAAATCGGGATTGTTCACTTATTGGAAAATATACGAGGAAAGGGTTGGAAACTGTGAGCTTTTTTACATTCTTAGAAGAAAAAATAACAGAGATATTGTTTCAGCTTTTCTTTCTTGCCTTAGTAGCATTTCTCTTGATTTTCTACGGTGTAGATATGCTGTTTGTTGTATTGCTGGCAATTCTATTCATCAGCATACAAGGGCTTTTTCAATGGTGTTTGTATCGAAAGAAACGTAAGGCTTCACAACATATTATTGATTTAGTAGACGGACTGGAAGGAACCTACTATATTGCAGATATTTTACCAAAGCCAAAATAATTTCAAAATGAAGCCTATTATTACGCACTAAAAAAAGCCTGCAAATCTATGAATGATGAAATCGGTAAAATCACAGAGGAAAAGCAGGATTATCAAGAATATGTGGAAAGTTTCGCCCATGAAATTAAAATACCGATAGGGGCATTGTCTTTGACGCTTGATAACACGAAAAATTACACGTTAAAAAAAGAAACAGACAAGATATTTCAGTTAGTGGAGCAAATGCTCTATTATGCAAGAAGTGAAAACACGGAAAAGGATTATTTTGTAAAACAGTTGCAGTTAGACGAAGTGATACATAATGTTATTCTGAAATTCCGTCATTCACTTATGGAAAGGAAAGCAATTATCAATATCCATGATATAGAAAATGTCGTTTATACTGATGAAAAATGGCTGACATTCATTCTATCTCAAATCGTGCAAAATGCGATTAAGTATTTTGATAAGCAGGAAAATAAACTGACGATATACAGTCAAGACAACGGAACAAATATACTGCTTGTGATTGAAGATAACGGCTGTGGAATAAAAACATCTGATTTATCCCGTGTATTTGAAAAAGGTTTTACTGGTTCAAATAGAAGCAAAGCAAATGCAACGGGTATGGGACTGTATTTGTCGAAAAAATTATGCGATAGATTGGGTTTGAAATTAGATATTGCTTCTACGGAAAAAGAATATACAAGACTGATAATTACATTTCCAAAAGGAACAGTCCATAATTTTTCAGAGTAATTTGAAAAACCATGCCAACATTGACACGGTGCTTTAAGGGAGCTTGCGTTATGGAAAGCTTTAAGCACAATTCTTTACAATCAAATTCAACCTAATAATAGCACGCTACTAAAAATTAAATATGCTTCAGCTTTAAAAGCTCGTACAGACTATATGTTTTGTGCGGGCTTTTTTCATACTCGAAAAAAATTCAAAAATTTTTCAAAAGAGGTCATTAAATCACACCTAGCTGTCCTTATATGGTGCGGAAAGAGGGATAAACACTTTTCAAATCATAAAGGAAAGGAGGTGAGATTGATGAAACCGTCTGACTTCCAGAAAACAGTTCAATGTCGTTTTGAAAGTTGTTTAAAGAAAGTTGTCCGTAGTGTCGTGAAAGATTATTACAAGGAATTAAACCGTCGTAAGAATACGGTAAAATAAAGAAAATCATGATATAATAGCATTGTCAATTTTCCTATTAAATATAAATCTCGATTTTCTTTTTCTGCTTTAAGCTATTAATCTTGGAAGTATTCTCAGACACTAAATGATTGGATTGAAAAAGCAGAAAAACGAATTTGAATTTAAAAGAGTTCCGAGATATAATTGGAATAAAAGAAAGCTATCTTCCAAGGCATATTAATGTTAACTTTCTAGCAAAATTGTTAATATCATCCTAATTTTGAGATAATATGTATTCGCGAAGGAAAGCAAAAAATTATTGGGGATGAAATGGTTTGGTAAAATTAGCCTAAATTTGGTGACCTGACAAAATTTAGGCAGGCTTGCCCCCGTTAACCCCTTGATACGAAAGGAATTTATTTTACATGGCTACTATTCAATGGTTTCCTGGGCATATGTCGAAAGCACGCCGACAAGTTCAGGAAAATCTGAAACACGTTGATTTTGTGACAATTTTAGTTGACGCTCGTTTGCCACTATCAAGCCAAAATCCAATGTTAACCAAAATCGTCGGAGATAAACCGAAATTAATGATTTTGAACAAAGCCGACCTTGCTGATAGTAATCGTACAAAAGAATGGCGTAACTATTTTGAAAAACAAGGCATCAAAACCCTAGCCGTTAATTCAAAAGAACAAGCTACTGTAAAATTGGTAACCGATGCCGCCAAATCATTAATGGCTGATAAATTAGCTAAATTACGTGAACGTGGCATTCAAAAAGAGACTTTGCGTACAATGATTATTGGTATTCCAAACGCTGGTAAATCAACATTAATGAACCGTTTGGCAGGTAAAAAAATTGCAGTCGTTGGCAATAAACCTGGGGTTACTAAAGGACAACAATGGCTTAAGTCTAATAAAGACTTGGAAATCCTAGATACCCCAGGGATTCTTTGGCCAAAATTCGAGGACGAAATAGTGGGGCTCAAACTCGCTTTAACAGGTGCTATTAAGGACCAGCTTTTGCCAATGGATGAAGTAACGATTTTTGGGCTTAATTTCTTTAAAAAATACTATCCAGAACGTCTTGTTGAACGCTTCAAAGGTATCAGCTTAGAAGAAGAAGCGCCTGAGATTATTATGGCTATGACACAAAAATTGGGCTTTCGTGATGATTATGACCGTTTTTATAGCCTTTTTGTTAAAGATGTCCGCGAAGGCAAACTTGGTCGTTACACTTTGGATGTCGTAGGAGAAGTTGAAAATGGCGACCGTTAAAGAAATCAAAGAAGCGCTAGCAGCGATTGAGAGCCTTGATGACGCACGCTGGCAAGCTTATGAGTCAGATAGTCGTGCAGGGGTCCAAAAGGCGATTCAGCAGCGAAAAAAAGCTATTCAAGCGGATATTGATGAAGACTTACGCTTGGAAAATATGCTGCGCTACGAAAAAGAACTTTATCAACAAGGTTACCAAGCCATTGCTGGGATTGATGAAGTTGGTAGAGGACCATTAGCAGGACCTGTTGTCACAGCGTGCGTTATTCTTCCAAAAAATTGTAAAATTAAACACCTCAATGATTCTAAAAAAATTCCTAAGAAGCACCATGAGGAAATTTATCAAGAAATCCTTGCGCGTGCTTTAGGAATTGGAATCGGAATTGTTGACAATAATGTCATTGACCAGATTAATATCTACGAAGCTACAAAAGTCGGTATGTTGCAAGCCATTAATCAACTGAAAGGTGAGGTGACAAAACCTGATTATCTTTTAATTGATGCCATGCATTTGGAAACTTCGATTCCACAACAATCACTCCTCAAAGGTGATGCCAACTCCTTATCAATTGCAGCGGCTTCTATCGTTGCTAAAGTAACACGTGACCGCATGATGGCTGACTATGCCAATGATTATCCTGGGTATGCCTTTGAAAAAAACGTTGGCTATGGAACCAAAGAGCACTTAGAAGGTCTAAAAAAATATGGCATCACACCAATTCACCGTAAAACATTCGAACCAATAAAATCCATGCTAAAGGAGCCTTAATATGACAAGCGAAAAAGAAAAAATGTTAGCTGGGCAACTATACGATGCTGGAGATGCAGAGCTAACTGCCATGCGTCTGGAAGCACGCCGAAAAATGAAATTGTTTAATAACGAGGACGACCGTGATAAGCAAAGAGAAATTATAAAAACTCTGTTTGGGTCAACAGGTGAAAAATTGGCAATGAATCCACGTTTTGTTTGTGATTATGGTTCAAATATTTATGTGGGTGAGAATTTCTATGCCAATTATAACTGTACCATGCTTGATGTCTGCGAGATTCACATTGGCGACAACGCAATGTTTGGACCAAATTGTCAATTGTTAACACCGTTACACCCACTTGATGCCAAAGAACGTATTTCAGGTCTTGAATACGGTGCACCAATCACTATTGGAGATAATGCTTGGTTTGGCGGCGGCGTGACCATTCTACCTGGGGTTACCTTAGGAGACAACGTTGTCGTTGGTGCTGGCGCAGTCGTCACAAAATCTTTTGGCGATAACGTGGTTCTCGCTGGAAATCCTGCAAAAATCATAAAAACGCTTGCTTAATACGTAAAATACACTCACTAAGCCCTGTTTTTTCAGGGCTTTTTTTCGAATAATAAATTAGTGAGGTAGAAAACATGAATAATTTTGAATTGTTTAAATTAAAAAAAGCAGGATTAACAAATCTTAATATTTTAGCTATTTTGGATTATCAAGAAAAGCAAGAGAAATCACTATCTTTGCGTAATATGGCAGTCGTCTCAAAATGTAAAAATCCTATCCTTTTTATGGAAAAATACAAAGCACTGGACATCAAAGAATTGCGCAAAGAATTTAATTGTTTTCCTAGTGTTTCCATACTAGATGACGAATACCCATTAGAACTCAAACATTGTTATAATCCACCTGTTTTGCTGTTTTATCAAGGAAATTTAGAATTACTCAATCGCCCAAAAATGGCAGTAGTAGGAGCAAGAACAGCATCAGCAACAGGGACAAAATCCGTACAGAAAATTGTCAAAGAACTCGGGAATCATTTTGTTATCGTTAGTGGGTTGGCGCGTGGCATTGATACCAGTGCGCATTTATCATCTCTAAAAAACGGTGGTGCATCGATTGCCGTTATCGGTTGTGGACTGGACGTTTATTATCCCAAAGAAAATAAGCAGTTGCAGGAGTACATGGTTAAAAATCACCTCGTATTAAGTGAGTACGTAGCAGGAGAAGCACCGCTGAAATTCCATTTTCCAGAGCGAAATCGTATTATTGCAGGTTTATCACAAGGCGTTATCGTAGTAGAAGCTAAGCTGCGCTCAGGCAGTTTGATTACGTGCGAAAGAGCATTGGAAGAAGGACGAGACGTTTTTGCCATTCCAGGAAATATTTTAGATGGAAAATCTGATGGCTGTCATCATTTGATAAAAGAGGGCGCAAAATGCGTCACATCAGGCTTAGATATCCTTTCGGAATATCAAATATAAGCAATTTTTTTCTATAAAGAAACAGAGATGATACAGATGTTCCCCTTGAGGATGTCCCATCTAATAAGGATAAACCTAAATAAGCGATCAATGCCTCTCTTGTCAAAAGCAAAGGAGGCATTTTTGATTAAAAGACCTATAGTCAACTTGCCTACAGGCTTAGTCAATGAGAAGAGGACAGTCATAAGACCACCCTAGCTACTGTAACATCTCTTCACAAATCTCCCTCATCAATACTTAGTGTTTATTCCCTACTTTTTTAGGCTTAATGAGCTTTCTAAAAAATTTTACCACATACCAATATAACGTAAGTGGTAAGAGTTTTTAGAATTAGTAATTATAGTAAAAAATGGGAGAACAGAGCAATCTGTTCTTTTTTCGTTTGATTAAAAAATAATTTAGTAAGGAGTTACTGAAGATGGAAATAGTCATGAACATTGAGACATTAGAAATCTTTGAAGTGATTGATTCGGATAACCAGGATATTGAAGATCCTGCTGAAGAGATTATCGAGGAAGATACAGTAATGGAAACATCCGAAGGATGTCAGTGTTTAGATGAACCTAAAAGAATGGTTCAGCTGACATTATTTGATAATAATTTTTATCCTCACCCAGTTATGTTTTTTGAGGATTCATCTTAGAACAGTACTAGAATAATACGGAGAATTAATTTATGGACTTTCTTGATTTATTTGCTGGCATTGGTGGCTTTAGAATGGGATTAGAACGTTTAGGACATCATTGTGTCGGTTTTTGTGAAATCGATAAGTTTGCACGGGCTAGTTATAAAGCCATATATCATACAGAAGGAGAGGTTGAATTTCATGATATTACAAAAGTCAGAAGCGAAGAGTGGCGTCAATTCAGAGGAAAAGTTGATCTCATTTGTGGAGGATTCCCCTGCCAAGCCTTCTCTATTGCAGGAAAACGAAGAGGCTTCCTTGATGAAACTCGTGGAACGTTATTCTTTGAAATCGCAAGAGCCGCTAAAGAAATCAAACCACCATTGTTACTCCTTGAAAACGTCAAAGGCTTACTATCTCACGACAAAGGGAGAACTTTTAGAACAATCCTCTCCACGCTTGATGAATTGGGGTATGATGCAGAATGGCAGGTACTTAACTCAAAAGATTTCGGAGTTCCCCAAAACAGAGAGCGAGTGTTCATTATCGGACATCTTAGAGGAAGAAGTGAACGAACGATATTTCCTATCAGAGGAGAGAGCCCAACAGTTGATTCTTGCAAACCCAAACGATTAGGTAATATTAATCCAAGTGGTAGAGGGATGAATGGCGAAGTTTATCGAATAGATACTCCTTCGCCAACAGTAACGACAAATAAGGGAGAAGGCAGTAAAATAGCTATTCCTGTGTTAACACCTGATCGTGCTAAAAAGCGTCAAAATGGTAGACGATTTAAAACTGATGGAGAACCGATGTTTACGCTGACTAGCCAAGATAGACATGGCATTGTGATTGCAGGACGTTTACCATCGGCACGTCAACAATCAGGTCGAGTTTATTCAAGTAACGGATTGGCACCAACCTTATCCACAATGCAAGGTGGAGATCAAGAACCTAAAATTATTCAAAGAGCTAGAGGTTATAACAAAGGTGGAACACATCAACTGTCACCAACTTTATCCAGCCATCATTGGCAAGAGAACCATTTTGTTTCACTTCCTCAGAGATTTCGTATCCGTAAATTGACACCTCGAGAATGTTGGCGACTGCAAGGTTTTCCAGATTGGGCATTTGACAAAGCACAGGCTGTTAATAGCAATAGCCAACTTTATAAACAAGCGGGAAATTCGGTTACTGTTCCAGTGATTGAAGCTATCATAAAAGGATTAGAGTGAATTGGGAGGAATAATGGTTAGGAATAATTTGTATGATCAACTGATTAATAGTGACCCTCTTGGTTTTATTGATCCTTTAACAGATTTGGGAGAATTTGATGCTGTTCAAATGAAGTTTAAAGTACCTGTACATCAGTTGAAAAATAAATACTCAGGTCAACCATATTCTAAAAAATGGCAATCAAAAATTGAAGAGATGAGAAAGCTTTATATTCAGTATCAACTCAGCTTGCAAGAAAAAGATAAGAAAGAAGAATACTACAAGCGAGAAAAAACAACTGATTCTAAAGAATACTCGAACGAAATTGTAACGACATACCTAAAACTAGGCTTTGGTTTTCGTGATATTGAAAAGCAAGTATCCATTTCTTATAGAACGTTACAACGTCGATGGAATCGAAGTGACTATGTTCAAACAATAGAAACTGAGTTTTATTTAAAGTCAGATTTAAATGATGGCTATTATTTACCTGGAACATCACTTCCAAAAAGTATGAAAGTCAATTGAAAATAAACTGACAGGAGAAAACAATGGTATTTACTGGCATGCCCTATTCCAGCTGGAAGGGACGTTCTGAAACTGAAGAAGAGAGGCAAGAACGTTATCAGATTCAACAGGAAAAAAGAGAACATGAAAAACAAGTCAAAGAAAAACAGATTGAAAGTGATTTAAAATTTGCTAAGGAACGCTATGGAACAACAGGAGTCTATAGTTACCCTATTCCAGATAATACTTTATCAAAGGCTTTCAAAATTTCTGGAGCTATTCTTAGAGTTAATTTAATTGATGTTGTTCGATATGAGCATATAGATAATGAGTTTAAAGCGTTTTATAGAAGCTCTAAACTGATGTTTTCAGAAGGAGCATCTAAATTAAGAGGCTTACCTAATTATTTGACAACTATTCTCGATATTCCTTATGACGTCGCTATTGACGTAGCTTCACAGTTACTACTTGATGAGCATATTTTTACTAGTATCCGCAATAGCTATTTGGAACTACATGAACTTGAAGTCAATAATAAATTACTCACTGCAAAGTATGGTCTGAGAGATCCGCTTTATAGTAAAGCAAGACGCTTGATTTTAGAGCAGATACAGCAAGCAGAAGCTTGTACTAGGTTTAAGAAATGTTGGAAGAATACTAGGTATTGGAAGAAAAAAGGGTTATCAAAGGAAAGTATTTTAAGATTATATGCTTTTGTTGATGATTTCTACCTTAGAGCTGATTGGGATGAATATAGCTATCTGAAGTTATTAAAAGATGATGAGGAGATTTAAAATGACAAAGTCAAATAATAAGGAAAATCAAGGAGTAGCTATTGAAGAGCCCTTGCCTAAAAAGCATATTACTGTTTACAGAATGAGGCTACTACCATTGTTAATCGTATTTATGGTAATGATATTGCTGATAAATCTCTTTTTGCATTTTATTTAGAGTAGCGTATTAGTCGCACAATTTAAAAACATGTTGAAAGGATATGGTGATATATTGGAAACTCAAAAAAAGAAGAGGCAGGCTATTTTTCTTAGAGATATTGCAGAAGAAGTCCATAAATTGGTATCTCAAGCATCAATAAATCAGGAAGAGCAGATCTTACTGATGAGGGTGACTAATTATCTTTGTCGCAGTATCCTTATTCCTTATCGCTCTATGCATCATGAACTATATGAGATTGCCAAACTAGCACCATGGCTATTTGATAAATGTTATGCCTATGAAGCTAGTAAGAGAAAGCCTTGGATTTGGGAGAGAACATCAGGTAGCCTTCCTGATAAAGTTGACATTCTAAAGCGGGCAGATTATTTATTTCCGGTACAAAAAGAAGTAGGGAGACCTAAATGAAAAAACAGATCGAAATGGTTTATAGTCTGGTTTTGAAAGATGGCTTGAGACAGACTAAATTTAAAAATAGTCATTTAAAACCAGTTTCTTCAGCTGAAGAAGAAGGGAATAAAGGTGCTATCTTTGGATTTCGCACGAAAGCAAACATGACGAAAGCTCAAGGTGTTGTTTTAACCTCACTTGAAGCTGTTCTAGAAAATCAGAATAACTTTACACATTGGACGCCAAACGCTTATCGCTATGGAACTTATAGCGATGACAAACGTCAATTCACGAAAGGTCATGCTGAAGATAATCTCAGACAGATTAATACGTTTTATATTGATTTTGATATTCATTCTTCAGCCGAACTAATGACAAGCAGTGATATTTTAATAGCTGCGATTGACCTGGGCTTTATGCCAACGTTGATTTTAAAGTCTGATAAAGGCTATCAAGCATATTTTGTCTTATCAGAACCCGCTTATGTCACGGCTCATTCTAATTTTAAAGTGATTAAAGTCGCAAAAGCTATTTCTCAAAATTTGAGACAGTATTTTTCCCAAACCTTGCCAGTTGATCTAACGTGTAACCATTTTGGGATTGCACGTATGCCACGAACGGACAACGTGGAGTTCTTTCACGAAGAGTACACTTATTCATTTCAAGAATGGCTTGATTGGTCCATGAAGCAATCTGACCTCCCTTTTCCAAGTAAAAAACCAAATTTAACGGTGATTACTGGAACCGAAGGTATTAAACAGATTGATGAACCTTGGTATCAACTGTTGCTGAATGAATCAAACATTAAAGGTACTAAAGCGCTTATGGGGAGAAACAACGTTCTCTTTACGTTAGCCCTTGCGAACTTCTCAAGTGGTGTCTCTCAGAGCGATTGTGAGCTCGTTTTAACTGATTTTAATGGACGATTGGACGAACCGCTCGCTTCAAGCGAAGTTCTGAAGCTCATCAATAGTGCTTATTCAGGAAAATACGAAGCGGCTAGTCGTGATTACATCACGCTGCTTTGCCGAGCATGGGTTGATCAAAAACTAAAGGCTTCAGATTTATTTGTTAAGCAACGCTGGTACAAGTTTAAGAAGAAACGTTCAGAGCGTAAGAAAAGTCATCTTTACGAATGGAAATCGGATGTCATGGCCTATTTAGAAGGTTTCTATGAAACACAAGATCCATTTATTCAAACCACTAAAAAAGCAATCAGAGAAGAATTAAATATTCCAGAACGGTCGCTTGATCGCGTATTGAAAGCTTTAAAAGCTGAGCAAAAGATTTTCTTTAAAATCAAACCAGGACGTGGTGGCGGTATTCGTATCGCTTCTGTAAAAGCAATTATCTTATCACTTATTCAAGTGAAAAAAGAACGTCAAGAAGCGTATTTTGCGAATATTGCACGCTTCTTTGAAGATAGTGTCAACTATACAAAAAACGTTATTGAAGGGGTGAAACATGAGCTTAAACACGTTAAACAGTTATCGTTATTTGAACAAGACATTGGTTAATCACCATAAGAAATAAAACCCGCCAACTGCCTTTACATTTATATCTATGATAATGAGAGGCAGAGCTAGAAATGGTTAAAAGAGTAATCAATAGTCTTAGTATTAAAATACTAACTTATAGAAAAGAACCAAAGGGAGAAGAGAGAAAATGAAAATTTTAATCATTATCAGTATTGTAGTTGTTTTACTTATGATTTTGTTAGTAGCAGGAATCTTAAAAAGTAATCATGCTATTAGATTTGCGGATGGATATGATAGTGAGTTAGAAAATGACTATCAAGCACTGATAGCTCAAGCAAAAGAGAAAGGAGAAAAAGAAAAATGAAATATATTATCTTTAGTTTTGAAGAAGGAGATTATCTCTATGATGACAATGGGAAACTCTTAATCTTTGAGAGTCAAGGCTTAGCGTTTCAGTATATGCAAACCCACTATCATCAATCATTGCCAAAACATAAAACCAAAAAGATTATGAATTATCCAAAATATTATCAGGCACCATTTAAGTGTCACAAAGTTTGCTAGGAGGACTGCTGATGAAAAATGATAATGATTTGGTTACCAATTTGTTCTTATTTGGTTTACTACTGTTTGGAACAGTGCTAGTGTTTTTCAAGCAGATTGAAGCTGCTATTTATACCAATACACTAGTAATAGCAATTAGGGTGTTATTACTACAAGAGGATAAGTGAAAGGAGATTTAGCATGTCAGAAGTGTTTAAAATTGTTCGTGGTTATTATTTAACGGCACTCGGTCAAGAACCACTTGCTTATTATTTTAAAGTACCGCAAGATCATCCAGATTTTGAGGTAATAGAAGCAGGACAAGTGGCGTTAACCTTTTATCAAAATGGTGAAGCGATTACGAGTCTTCCAGCGTTAATTCGAGTGGATGGCGTGATTACTAATGATAAGGTCGTGTCAGACTATTTAGCGAGTGAACGAAGAGATCATTTTCCCATGTTACCAATTGTTGAAATTTCCGATGTCTTTGATCCTCTAGTGTTTAATCAGATGTCTAAGACCTTTGATGGACTGCGTCAAGAATTAAAAGAACTGGCACAGGTTCACTATATTCAGGGAGATTTATTTGAATTTTACAATGAGGAGAAAGTTAATGAGTAAAAAAATAATCACCCTTATAATTTCGGCCATCATTCTAGTTTTGACGGTTGCAGGAGTAAACTTTATCTTTCAGAAACGTACCCTGGACTATGACCGTCATCTAACAGCCGATGTTTATGTAGATACGGCCATTGATCAAAATGTTAATCTGGTCTTTTATAAAACTGGCTGCCCATATTGTCAAGTAGGTAAACAAGCCGTTGTGACTGCTGCGAAAGAAAGTGCTTATCCAACTTTTTACATCGATGTTGAGTCAGATAAAGGACAACAATTGGTGAAACAATACCAGGTTGAAAAAGCGGCAACCATCATCACGTTAAGAGATGGTGAGTCACAACTTTACCTCTATGCTAAGAAAATCCAGTCAGGTAAGATTATGGCTAACACGAAAAATATTAAGGAGGCCTTTAATGACTAATTTACTCAGTGCACTTGTTCATGGTGTTTATACGTTTACATTATTATTCGTTTGGTTCTTTCCCATTTGTCAGGTAAGCATAGGAACGAAAAAGAAAAGCCGTGAGCTAAAACTCTCGATAGCATTAACGATGCTAGCTAAGATTTTAAAACCTGATAGTCAGGTTGAATGGTTGACTTGGAGGGGATAAAAATGAAACTATTTAAACGTAACCGCTCTATTAAACAAGAGTTAAAACCAGAAATAGATGTAGAAAATCTTATTGGTATTGGCTATGTGAGACATCCTAATTTTGATGATATGTATTGCCAATATACTTCTGAACAGTTGGAAGAATTGATTGCTTCTTTAAAAGAGACGATTCGGTTCTTAGAATACCAAAAATCCCTTTCTGTTGCTTTTCATGAAGGGCAAACTCAAGAAGTGCAACATCTTCTAGAAAACAAAATAGAAGGTAACTTATCCTCCCTACAAAGAGATGGGGGTTGGTTACTAGGTATTTGGGATATAGAAAATAAGTATCAATAGTTTCTAGTTTAGTTCTGATGGCATAATCTATTTCTATGATTACCATTTAAAACAAAATCAATAAAAATAGTGAGGTAAACATGAAAAATAAACAGTTAACAGATCATGAAAAAGCTCAGTTGGAAGAATTTTATCGAAAAGAAATTATTGTTATTTCAACTAAAGATGAACGTCCAAAACCAGAATCTCTTAGAGAAGTAGGGATGTATTATTTTGATTGGTTATTTGGAGAAATAACGTTTCTTTATGGCTTTATCCCCTTATTCAAACTAGGCATGGTGCCACATCTAGCCTTACTTCTATCTTTACTGATAGTGGTATTAAGGGTTCGGTCAAGTTTAGCGCTAGCTATTTTTACCTATTTATTAGGAATCATTATGGTTGGGATTATGAAAATATTAGTGATAATCATTGAAAAACGTCGTTAATGCTTTGGCGATGAGTCGGATGATTCTAAAAAGCAAATAGGAAAAATTTTCACTCTTCCTATTTGCTTTTCGGTCATTTCCCTTAGAAGAGCGATTAGTGAAACTAGAATGGTGAAGTAGTTAAAGAATGTTTCTGATAAAGAAATGATTGCCCAAATAACTATGCTGATAAGAAAATACCAGCGTTCAATAATAGTTGTTATTTTAATATATGTTTTAATCACTTTATCAGGAGTATTAATAATTTTGAAAATTAATTCGATAATTAATCCAATGGTATAAAGAGATAGCGTCAATAGAATAATAAATGTTCCAACAAATAATTGTAGTAAGGTTTGTGGAGTCAATTCAGAGATAAGTGCAGTTAAGGCAGAGTTACTAGTAGCATTTATCATAATACCAAGAGCACTTAAAAAATTAATAAAAACAAGGACTAACAAAGGGATAGTCATAAATAGGATAACAGCACCAATTATTTTAGAAATAAGTATTGATAATTCTCTAAGGATTTTCTTGTGATATTGTTTTAGAGTTGTCCTTGTTTTTTTGAATGATGTCGTCAAAAGATAGTGCGTTTTACTAAAAAATTTTTTCATAAAAAATCTCCATATGTTCGTTATTAATTATTCTATTTTACCATTTATTTTGACACTAGAGAAAGGACACGTTATGTATGATTAATACAATAAAAAAATGGATTGAGCAGGCAAAATCTAGCTCAATCGCAAAACCATTTATTGCTATGAAACAGTGGCTTCATGACAATGTCATTAAGCGAAAATTGCTTATTTTTGGTTTGCTGTTTACCACTTGGCTGAGTTTATTATTAGGAGCGATTTATTCCCCTCAACGGCAAACTTATAGTGATGAGCAGCTCCAAACCAAGCAAAGTTTTTCAAATGGCACGGGTGAAATCAAACTCACCAGTCAAACCTATTCGGCAAAAACTGGCGTCATTGTGTTGCAGTTTGAAACGAAAGATGCAACCTCTTCTGTTGATCGTGGGATTGATACCAAACGCTTAAAGTGGCAACTTTATGCCCAGCATAAAACCGCTGATACGGTTATGGAAGTGGTTCCTATTATCGATAATAAAATCTCTGTTATTATCCGAAATGTGCCAGAAGATTTTGGTGCTTATGCCATTGATATTACTAATAAAACGGTCGCAACTAGCTCAATTGATGTTGATATTGACGATTCATCTGATGACGACGATACGACAACAAGTAGTCCAACATCAACCGATGATGAAGAAGCTAATGTGGTGCAATTTATGATTACAACTCAAAATAGCCAACTTAAAAAAGAAACAATCAAAGCCGTCTCTCGTGAAGAGTTTACGCTATCAGAAATTAAAAAAGAAGAAGCGTTCCAAAATAATCAAATTAAAAAATTGAACACGTCAATTGCACAATTAAAAGCAGCAATTGAAGATGATGAGTCTCGAAAAGCGAGCTTATCAACCGAAAGTCAATACCTCACAGGTGACGATTTAGAAGCGAATCAAAAAGATATCGCAAGTATTGATAGTAATATTGAAACAAAGAATCGTTCCATCGAAACAGCCAATACTAATATCGAAAAACTGGAAGAAAAGTTAGAAGCGTTAGCTAAGAAAAAAGCAGCGGTGAAAGATGGTACCTTTGTGTTTTCTAACCCCATTGAAACGATTGAAATGAAGTAAATAAATGATCAAAAATAGAAAGAAGAAGGAAAAAGTAATGATGTTACAGTCTCTTAAACGAACGAAAAAAGAACGCCAGCTAATTATCTTAAGTGTCATTAATTGGCTACTAGAAAGATTCAATAACTGGCAATTTGAAATCATGACAGCCATGTTTTTGGGTCTCTTGACACAAGGAGTGGCTCCCAAAAATGAGGTTAAAACCTTTCTCACAATCTTTATGATGGGGTATGTTTGCTCAAAATTATCCCTAGACATTACCAAGGTATATTCAGAAGTCATCTGGCGATGTGTTAAAGCAGTGATTTGGTATACGGCGTTTATGATTGGCTATGCTATTTCTAGCACGCAACTAAGTAATCAATTAGGGCTTGCTTGGATTATTTCAGGTCTTATTTACGTTATTATTCGTTATCCTTATCCAAAATTATTTAGATACTATCTTTTCAAAAAGGTCCTCAATAAATCTTATTTGGGTATCCGAAAAGAAGGTGACCCCTTACCGCCTGAGGATAACTTTTATCAAGATGTAAAATTAGTGAATACAATTGAAAGAATGCAAGTCATTAATCAAAAAGCCATTCAAACAGACTACCAAAGAATTCTTGAATTATCTTTTATGGATAGTTACCGACAAACAGGGTTACACTATTTTACAGACGTTGAGACGCACAAAACCCATCGAGAATTTTTCGATAATAATGGCATGTTTGTATTAGTTTTTCGTGTGTATCCTTTTGGTTTTTCGACTCCAAATGCTAGTTATTGTCATTTGACCTTACTCAGATTAACGTTATCTGAAGAGAAAGCTTTCACCTATTTATCCAGGAGCATCCTTTAACATCATCTCCTAAAAAGGATGGCTAAAAATGCTTTATTAAAAATAATAATAACGGTTCTCTAACAGCTTGTTAGAGAGCTTTTTGCTTGTTTTAGAATTGACTTTGACCGTTACAGCATGATTTTAAATTATCACTTATACTAAACATAATTTCAAAAAAGGAGGCTATGTTTAGATGGCAAAAAAAGACTTAAGTAAAATTGATTTAGCGCTTGAAGAAGCGAAGAGAAAAGTGGCTTCATTAGAAAATGAACGCAAACTGGCGGAAGAAAATCTTCAAAAAAATATCGGCAAATTGTATGTTCAAATTCAACTCAAAAAAGACAAAACATTATCTTATGAAACCATTCAAAAAAGACTAAAAACAGAATTATTAGAACTTAAAAATGCTGAAAAAGAAAAACGTCTCGTTGAGAAAAAAGAGCAAAATGAACCACATCAAATGTTTCAAAACAGCTAATTTTATCAGTTGAAAAGGAGCCAAAATGTTTAAAAAAGTCTGGTTAAAAACAGGTAAGTATAAGTAGGTATTTTGTAAGTAAAACACGTATGTTAGCCGCTTACTTTGTAAGTAGATGTAAGTAATAGTGTAAGTATAAGTAGGTGAAACCGAGAAAATTGGGGACACAGGAAACGTTGATACTATCAACATATCACGGCACGTGATATCAGTTTCCCTTATGCTCTTTTCAAGCACTAACACCCTAAATTGGCATTAGCCAATAAGGTAGGTGTGAGTGTGCAGAAAAACCACATAAGTCGAAAACTTGTTTTCGTAACGTTGTGAGGTTGAGGTTTTCTGTTTTGCTTCTTTTATCTTTTACCTCGTTAAAAGATAAAAGAAGGGCGCCAATTTTTGACAGGAAGGGAGATTAAAAATGGTATCAAAAAATCAAACAGTGGAAATAAAAATTAGAGGACTGTCACGTGATGAAGTTAATTATTTAAAAGCATTAGCAGAAAAAAATAAAGCCAAATCATTGAATGAATTTTTACTATCGGTACTCCGTGAAAAAATTGAATACGGACAATTTAATCGGGCACAGGATTTGTATTTAGCTTATCTTGAAAACATGGCAGAAACGACCAAACATATTTTAGATCAAACGCAAAAACAAGCAGACATTCTAGCAACGCTTGAAGGTAAAATGGATCGTTATGGCGATCATATTTCACATTGGTTGGAATATGAAGGTGAGGTGGAAAGTGATGACTAAAAATTTTATGATCCGTAATGTTTCGGATGATATGTTTGAACAATTACATACCATTGCTAAAAAATATCACTATGCTAGTTTTAATGAATTTATGTTGTCTCAACTTGAAAACATTGTGATGAATGATGGTCTTAATTTGTACGAAAATCAGTTTGCGGAAACTCTGTCAGCTATCAAAGAACAGCAAGCACAAATTTTAGAGTTGTTACTTAAAAATGAAATTTCACTCACGGCTTTTAGTGCTAAACAAGATATTGTGGAAGACCTCACTTTACATTGGTTACGGTTTATGGATGATGTAGATGCCCTTGAGGCAGAAAGACGAGCAGGTGGCTGATTATGAAGAAAAATAAATCAGTATTAGTCGCTTTATTATTTTTAGTGATTATGCTCGTCCAACCCCAAAATTTACAACGTCTTGTCACTATTTTTACTCAAAATGATATTGCAACACAATTGAATATTGCTGATTCGGCTGAAGAAAAAAATTCAACATTAAGTGAGGCTTATAAAAACCAAAATGAAGAGTTAAAATCAAAAACTTATGATGGCGAACAGGTGATTACCGTTAACGATAAAGCTCAATTTACGACAGAAGAATTGAGTCTTGATAACGGCTCATGGGAGCGGTATTCGGATTTGGATTTTTTAAATCGTGTTGGTGTTGCGGAGGCAATGTTAGGACAAGAATTAATGCCAACTGAAAAACGAGAAAACATTTCAACCGTGCTACCTACTGGCTGGAAAAATAAAAAAATTACCTTTAATGGTAAGTCAGATTATTTATATAATCGCTCACACTTAATTGCGTTTGAGTTAAGTGGTGAAAATGCCAATATTAAAAATTTATTTACAGGTACTCGAGCGTTAAATGCGAATTTTGAAGATGAAAAAACTTCAATGGTTTACTACGAAAATTTAATTGCCGATTACATTAAAGAAACCAATCATCATGTTCGCTATCGAGTAACGCCTTTATTTAAAAATGTGGAATTAGTTTGTCGAGGGGTCAGACTCGAAGCACAAAGTGTCGAAGATGATACCATCTCATTTGATGTTTATATTTTTAATACCCAACCTGGATATGAGATTGATTATCTGACAGGTAGTTCACAAAAAAGTAGTTAAAGTATAGGAGAAGAAGATGAAGAAAAAACCAAGTCGTATGACCATTTATTTTTCACCAGAAGAGCGTCAATTTTTTGATGACATTAAACAGTATTTTGAAAATTTCAATGAACTAAATAAGGAGATGAGCAGCTCATCTATCTTTGTGTTATTAGTCAGAACATTTCATGAATTATTCTTAGAAAATGCCACGACGGAAGATTTTGGCTTACGAATGAAGCAGTTAAATAATATTAAGGATACTCAGCTGGAAAAAATTAATGGTGATTTAAGCACCATCAAACGTCAATTAGATCGCATGCTCTATTTAGAACTCACTAATTTTCATGCTATCACTAAAGGTGAGGAATTTGATATTCAAGATTTAGAGTCCATTCATTCTCACTTTGATCCCATGCAACATGAGTTAATGGCACGTATTGACGATGTGACTAAGGAAGATATCGCTCGGGGACAAACCATTAAACATTCTCATACAGGAGTTACTAATGACAGATGACATTGTTGACTTGTATTTAGCTACAGGAGATTTTCACGAGGCCGTTAGACAATCAGGCCTACCCACTCATATTGCCCATTTAAAATTAATTAAAAGCGGGCGTTTAACCATACAAGATAAAATTCAATACGGTTCACGAAGCGCCAGATTAGGTGGACTAGCAGAAGACTTATTTCAAAAATACGTCCCTGAAGCAACGGATGCCAATAAATATTTTCAGAAGAACAATCCCATTTATGATTTTTGGTTTGATGGATTGACGATTGATGTGAAGTACAGTTCGGTATATTCCAAAAAGAATAGCCAATCTCATCATTGGCACTTTCGGACAAAAGGTGATCAAGATTTTATTGTCGCTTTTTTGGAACGCAAGTCAGGTTCTGAATTAGAACGTCCATTTATTTTGCTTATCCCGATGCAATTTTTAGTGGATAAAAACGACCTGCACGTCTCACCATCTGGTAGGTGGTTTAATGAATTTCAAGTTGAAGCCGAAGAACTGCAACCACTCTTAAACGAGTATGCTCAATTGCGAAAAGATGGTCTATTTTAAGGAAAAAGGAGCTGTAAACAATGAGTGACTCATCAAGTCCAAGCATTACCTTTATGTTGCAATACACAGAAGCTAATAGTGCCTATGTTGATTATACGAATCGTGACGAGGCCGTCCAAATGGATAATGACCTTGACTTAGAAACTCACCGACAATCTGTCGAAGGGATGACTGAAAGTCAGCTTCAAAAAATTCAAACAGAAGTCCCAGAAACCACATTTAACTTTCAAGAATATATTGATTATATGAATCGGTCTTATGCGACTGAAAAACAAACAGATGACCTGACGGCCATTTTTACTCAGGATGCCAATTATTTGCAGCGGGAAAAAGTAACTGAGTTAAAAGAAAAATTAGAACAAGCTCACAAAAATGGATCATTACTATGGCAAGGCGTTATCTCATTTGATAATGACTTTTTAGCTGCTCAAGGGTTATATGATCTAGCAACAGGTCAAGTGGACCAGCAAGCCATCAAAACGGTTATACGTGATGTGATTCCTAAAATGATTGCTAAAGAAGGATTGTCAGAGTCGGCTTTTTGGTGGGGCAACATTCATTTGAACACGGATAATATCCATGTGCACTTTGGGCTTTCTGAGGTAGAATCCAAGCGAGAAAAGTTTTTTTATCAGCCCCGTCATCGGATGGAGTATCGTGGTAATTTTTCGCAAAAAACGATTCAAAAATGTAAAAGTGACGTTTTTCATGGTCTCATTAATGACAAAACACGTTCTGCCCTATTACGAAAAGAACAAATTTTAGCTAACCTAAAAGCCAATCTCATTGACCAAGTTTTTCAAGAAAGCAGAGTGGTTCGTTCAACTGAAAAAAATTTTTTGGAACAAGCTTATAATCACTTGCCGTTTCAAAAGAAGTGGCGCTATGGTTCTAACGCTAAAGATTTTGCGGTGAGTAAATTCTTCTTAGATAAATACCTGGACTCTTATTTTGAACATGATGGCAAGGGCATTTATCAAGAGTTTTTACAAGAAACTCGTGCTTTTTTACAAACATATGAAGGAGCTTATTCAGCTGAAAAAAATCAGACCTATGAAAAGCTGAGAAAAATAGATGGTCAAGTTATTCGGACCCAAGGAGTCTCTAAAGGATACGATTTAGACCACTTAGTTGCTCGTCGAGAAGCAGAACTAAGAGAACGGTTAGCTAATCGTATTCTACGCTCCTTTCGAGAAACACCCCCTAAGTTTCAAAATCCCTTTGAGGCCAACTTGACTCATTTTTCAACGTTGAATCAACAACGGATTCTTGAACAGTTACCAGAAGCTAGTGTTCTAAAGTCGTTAGAGGCTTGGCAAAAATTAGGTTATCAATTAACCCCTAATGCCAAAGCTGTTACGATTATCAAACCTGTTTATGACAGCTATGACAAATATGGTAATGGCGTTGGCAAGCCTGATTTCCACCAAGACCAGGTTTATGACATCAGTCAAGTGGAAGAGAATCTGTTAGCTAAACAATTAACTTTGAAAGACCTATCGTTCTTCTCATCTGACGAATTAAAAGAATTGGTGGACTTAGCAAAACAAAAACCCAATCGAACCTTGAAAGAGCGTCAAGAACTTGGTACCTTTCGCTATGCACTAAAGCTTAGTCGACTAGAAGAAAAACAAAAAGAGCTCCTAGTAACTCAGAAGCTCCTACAACAAGTTCAGCCCTTAGCAACTGACAAAGCTTTTGTGAACTTTAAACAAGAGGCTATAGCACAGGAACTCAAATTGATTGAGTGGCAATTAACCCCTAACTACAAACTCAAGCCTGAGGAGCTTACGGCTAAGAAGTTATTGAACCAACAATTTCAAGATAGTGTATCGTTACCCGTTTTAAAAGCGTCGGGAGAGAACACCCAGGTACCTGTCAAACAACTTCAAGAAGAATTACAAGCTCTGTCAACGCTTCAAGATCAGAGTATCTTATCCTTGTTAAGAGGACAAGACATCTCCAAAAGCGAGTATGTCGAAGAGTTACAAACACACCTGTCTATTTTTCAGGTGAAACATGACATCTATCAAAATAATCAAGCCATTGCGACATCTACTGATGATGAGCAAATCAAGGGGGTGAAGCAATTAAACGCTCAACACTTTTCAACCTTGAAACAATTGTATGAGAAATTACTGCCTGAAGAAGAAAGTCAACGGAAAACGAAGATTCAACAAGCGATTGCTAAACAAATGCAGGTGCAAAAGCAGTCCCAGCGCCAAAGCTTACAACAAGTTCACGGTGAAGCAAGGATAGACACTAGTTTTATGCGACAGTTAACAGCTTCACTCTCAAAAGCTCAACGTGCTAATCAGAGAGCCCTTACAGAACGTGCTCGCAGTGATGAGCGAGAAGAGCAAGAAGAATACCACCAAAATCGTTAATTTAAAAAGCTGCTGATACGTTAATCAGTATCTTTTTTTGGAATTGACTTTACCCTTTACAGCATGATTTTTGATTATCCCTTAAGCTAACAGTATCACAAAAAGAAAAGGAGCTATTATGGAATTATATTTTCCAGATGTGACACTAGAAACGTTTGATGTTGAAGCGAACTGGCTCGTTAAAGCTATGGATGATCAAACGTTACTGGTTACTTTTGAAGGACAAGGCAAAAATGCGGATTTGGAGGTTAGTTTATCTTATCAAGATAACCCCAAACAGTATGCCATGTTATCCATTGGTGAGTTGATTCACCTGCCAATAGAACTATTTATCATTCCAGATGATAAGCCTTATCAGCCATCATATGACTGTTTTTTATGAGTGCTGTTAACGAAAGGAGCGTATAATGCCAGAAAAAGAAACACGAGCTAAAAGTAGAAAAGAACGTAGAGAAGTGGCACGTTCTCGAGCGATTTTAGATGTCGCTAATGAATTGAATATGGACTTGTTCCGATCAGGTCGAGATTATCGCTGGAAAGAACATCACAGTTTGGTCATTTCACCTGATAATAATTTGTGGCAGTGGTTTTCTCGACATGTAGGTGGAGATGTCATTTCGCTTGTTGAGACGATTAAAGAAGTTAATTTTAACCAAGCCGTTGATTTTCTCAATGATGGTGACTTTAAAACCTTTCAAAGGGTTGAGCGTAAAGAAGAACCCTTCAACTATTACTTAAAACCCTATGAGCAACCGTTTATTGAAGCGAGAAACTATCTGAAACATCAGCGTAAGCTGTCAGATGAGACTATTGACTTCTTCTTAGATCAAGGTGTGATGGCACAAGCTAATGCGAAAGTCCATGGCAGTATTGAACCTGTTATTGTCTTTAAATCCTTAACTCAAGAAGGGGAGATTATCGGTGCTCAATTACAGGGCATTGAAGCCAATTGGAAAAAATGGCCAGAACGAGGCTATGCGAAAAAGATAGTGAACAACTCAGATGGCATGACAGGTTTGCATGTGGATATTGGTCAGCCAAAGCGTCTTATCTTTACAGAGAGCTCGATTGACCTCATGTCTTACTATGAATTGCATAAAGATAGTCTTCAAGATGTGCGTTTGGTATCAATGGATGGTCTGAAAGAATCAATTGTTGGTCGTCATTTAGTAGAATTAGAAGCAGAACTTTCAGGACGTCCCTCAAGATGGAGCAGAGAAGAGCTTTCTCGTGGCTTAACTACTGCTATTGATAATGGTTATTTTGCGGAAGGCAAGCATACGGATACGATAACCCTTGCAGTGGATAATGATGCTGGTGGTCGAAACTTTATCACATCCTTGCAAGACAAAGGAGTTAGCCTAACGGTTGATATTCCAGCCTTACCAGAAGGTCAAGAAAAAGCAGATTGGAATAGTTATTTACAACAGGAGAATAAAGATTGGTTGGAAAATAACTGGGATAATATTACGTTTAGTATCGAAAGAAAAGAACCTAATTATACCAATCAAATAATCCAGGAGGAAAAACTAGCAGAATACCCTTATTTAGTCCGTCTAACAAGTGGGAGCCGTTTGGTGGATGGTCAGTTATTTAGACAAGGTGAAACTGTTCGATATGAAGAATTTGTGACCGCCCTTTATCATACCAGACAAGACTATCAATCAGGCGATGAAGAAACTATTAGTTTTGATGTATTGGCACCAAACGGTAATTCAATTGCTCGTAACTTCCATTATCATTTACCAACAGATACCAAACAAGTTAGCGAACTCATTCATCATGAAGGTTTGCAAGCTTATGAGCAAGCAACAGTCAATTTATCAGAAATCATGGCAGCTAATCAAGAGCCTGAGATTGAAGCAAGTGTAGCAGAAGGGGCATCACTTTCTGATATTCAGGAAAGCTTATCAAACGAAGGTGATTTAGTTAGTACCATTGCAAGTGATAGTAGTGTTATTTATACGAATACAGTCAATTTTGACCAAGCATATAGTCTTAATCTAGAGGTTCATAGTCCTGAAGAAGTAGATAATCTTTCAGATATTAAAGCCCCTTGGACGCTTGAAGTTACACGAGATAATCACTCACTAGGTTATCTTGCCTATGGTGAGGATTGGGGAAATGATTTTAATGTTGAAGAGGAGCTGGTCAATCTTGATAGCTGGGTAACAAGGAATCAAGTGGAAAATCATCTTTATTCTCAAGAAGAAGTGAATAGCTTTCTGAAGTCTTTGACAGCTGAAAAAGAAGCGGTTGGTGAATTGAAGTCTTACGGTACTTTCATTATCGATGATGACTTTCTCGAACGTCGTTACGGTTCTGAAGAAAGAGATGACAACCTTACAAAGGCTATAGATAAGGCGATTAAAAGTATTACTGATAGTGAAACTTACTATCTATGGCATGATGAGGAATTGGATAGCTTAGGAGCATCTGATCAAGCCTTTTTAGAGTTTCATAATAGCTTGCAGGATATTCAATATCATAAAAATGGCGTCAATCTTTTTGTGGCAGAATCAAGCTACGATGGAGCGACAGGTTTCCTTTCATTAGAAGGAAATGCACTTGATCGGGATGGCATTGAGACTTACCTTTTTGAGAAAGAGTGGTCACCTGATGAGACCTTGGACTTTCTCAATAATTTAAAAATAGCCGTAGATGAGACTTGGGTTAAAGTTATTGACCATTATAACGAGCAATTTGATGTCGTTATTAGTAGATTTGGTTTATCCGAGGATGCTAAAAAGTCTCCTGAAAACCTTCAGGAGACAATAATTTCTAATTCAGAGCAACAAAAAAAGGAGAGGACTTCTGAATACAAGGGTTCTTTACAGCCCGAAGCTGAAGGTAGCACCTCACCCGTACCAAAAACTGGTACCTTTGAACGCTCTGTTACCAGTCGTCCTACCACATCCTCTCATTACCTAAATTTTACCATAGAAGGTGGCTTTAAGTCAAGGAAGACACGGAGTAATCACTCTATTGATCAATACGAGTTAGCTAAATTAAATAGACGAAGTTATGACATTCAAGAAGCTGCTCAACTTTATAGGGATGAGTTAGCCAACAGTACCATTAGTTATTTTACAGCTGATGGCAATGTTGTTCAAGTTAATTTTCTAGAAAAGAATTTCATGCACTTGACAGGCTTAAAGATAATTGGAGAAGGACAAACACCAGAACGTATTTTACATGATTTAGCAAGAGGTGGAGATCTTAGTTATGATGATATTCGCTTAGGAAATAACGACTCGCCTTTGGATAAGATTAAAGTTTTACCTGATTTAGCGACAATTCTTCAAACTAATTCTTTCTACTTTGACCAATTACAAACTATTCCAAGATATGAAGGGCGCTTTGATAGTTTGATTAAAGCTGAAGATAAAGATATTATGCTTCTTTTTAGGACAACTGAAGAAAATGGAACAGTTCCTGTTTCAGTGTTTAAGGTTCGTCCAATTTTAACGGAAGAACTTGAAACTGCTAATAAAAATGTTATTCTGGGGATTTATCGTGAACGTGATGGTCAAATTGAACAAATTGCTATTAATGATGAATATGTTAAAGACAACGGCGAAGAAATGCTCTCAATTTTACAAAATAAACAATATCAAGAAGTTTCTAATGAGCAAGTTGAAATGCCAGAACCAAGTCAACCTGAGGTGACCGCTGAGGACTTTACACATGTCTTAGATGCCGTTTACAACAATGGTGCTCAAATTGGTAAAGACAATCGAGATAACATTCCTGAAGCCTTACATCCAGCATGGAACAAATATGATGAGTATGCGGCACAACATGACAATGATTTCAACCAAATCATGGATGCTGCTGAAAAAGATCACTTGCTAGATAAAAACTCAGACTTCTATAAAGCTTGGTCTCAAGATGATATTTATGACAATCATTATCATGTTCGTCTCCAAGACTTATCAGCTAAAACATCATTACCATTTCAGGTAACTGACTTCATTGATTATCAAGACTTTGCTAGAGAACTCTATCACCAAAATCAACGCTCTCAATCAGGTGATGAGGTGACTAATGCAATAGTTAACTTTGCGATTTATGCACCTGGTGGAGATCTTGTTAAAGAAGGGGTCGGCTATCATATTGGTGAGGAAAGTAAACCAATCTCGCAATTATTGGGACTTGGCTATCGTCGCTTAACAGGTTATCAGGAACTAGCTCAATTGGATGATCAAGTCCTTTCTCAGCTGGAAAGTCAAACGTTGAACCAAACGATAGCGGAAGATATTGCTGAAAGCGTACCAACTTCTCGTGAGACAAGACAAGAAGTGACAGCCTCACATAATGAAGCCAAAACAATCACGTCGGAAAGAGAAGTATTGAAAAATCGTTTTCAACGTCGGGTGGAAGAAATTTTAAACGAGTCTCCTGTTCAAAACCAGGTAAACCATCGCACAGGTGATATTATTATTAATAATTCAACTGTTGCCTCAAACAATAGCATGATTATTAATTCTGGGATAATGTCAAATCGTCAGACCGATACCTCAACTATTCACAAAACAGCTTCTTCACCTTCACCTAAGAATTCATCAGAATCCGTTGACTATCAGAAAGTTTCAGCGTATGAACTGAGCCAAGCAGCCTTTCAAAAAATCCGTGAGTATACTCAGTCTCCTAAAGACTTAGCAGAGTATCTTGACTTTATGAGCAAGTTTCCAACGCTTTCCCCTCGAAATGTTGCTCTCATTCAAGCCCAGTGGCCAGGTGCCAATGCCGTGGCAACCTACAATCAATGGCAAGCGATGGCAGATAGCTTAGGATTAAGCAAAGATGATGTGATGCAAACCAAAGCAACTTATACTAATAAGCGCACAGGTCAAACGAAAGAAGTTGTTCACAATAGCTTATCCGTTAAAGCTGGTGAAACCTCTCGTATTCGCCTCTTTAGACCTCAGATGGAAAAAATGATTCCTGTTCTGGATAACAACGGAAATCAACTCAAAAATGAGAAAGGCAATCCTAAGTTTAAACGCTTATCACAAGCAACACCGCAAGAAAAGGCCTTAGTCAAAGAAAAGAAACTAAAAGTTAGCCTTTTCCAAAAACGTGATGCTAGTGGTCAGCTTTTATATACGACTTATAACGTCTTTGAACTTTCTCAAACCACCTTGAAACCTGAAAGTTATCCAAAAGCCATGTCGAATCGCCACTATAACTTTGATACAGATCAGGTAAAAACCAACGAAGTCCTTGAAGGCTTATGTGATTACGTTAAAAGTATCGGAGTAAGCATTCTGTCAGATGATGCTCATACCTTGGGAAATATTAAGGGAGCTTTTGACCCTAATCGCCAAGAAATCCTGCTTAATCCGCACAATACCCCTGGTGAAAAAATTGGGACGACCATTCATGAGTTAGCCCATGCTACCCTGCATAATCCTAAAAAGATGATGTCTCAGACGAAAACTGTTTCTCGTTATCAAGCTGAACTTGAAGCTGAAATGACAAGCTATCTGGTGTCAAAACATTTTGGGCTAGATACGGGCGATAAAGCGTTTCGTTATATGGCTAACTGGACGGATAACTTGACCATATTTAGTGATAAAGCCTTGACTGATTCGATGACACGGATTCACAAAACGGTGATGTCAATGGTTAAACATGTAGAGCACCACACGAAGCCTTACCAACGGAACCACGGGCAACAGCCAAATTTTCCCAAAGCCCAAGATAAGGGGCTAAACCGTTAAAAGAGGAGCGCTTCAAAAGCGTTCCTTTTCGTTTAGTAATAGCTAAGAAGTTATATAACTTATTGGCTATTTTTAGATTCGGATTTTTGTTTTCAGAATTGACTTTGACCGTTACAGCACGATTTTTGATTATCCCTTACGATAAAGCTATCAAAAGAAAAAGGAGTTGTTATGGTTACGCTAATACTAGCTGAAAAAGAAGAACAAGCTAAAGCTTATGCGGCTGCTCTGGGAAAATCAACGACACAACAGAAAATACACATCATTCCCCGAAGCCCATTCTTTGAAGATGAGGTACGTGTTGTAGCTGCTGAAGGACATTTGTTTGAGTACGGTTTGCCAACTGATAATTGGGATTTAACCAAGCTACCGTTGGTTAACGTGTCTTTTAAGCAGCAGTTAAAACAGGATAAAAAGTCAAAAGACTATTTTAATCGGATTTACCAAGAAGTTACCAAAGCCGATCGCATTATCATCGGAACGGATGCGGATAGGGAAGGCGAGCGTATTGCTTATTCGATCTTATCTCATATTCCAGGTGGCAAAGAAAAAATCACAAAACGGTTATGGGTCAATTCTATGACAACTAGTGCGCTTCAACGAGCCTTTCAAACCTTACGAGAACCAGAAGAGACCTACAACTATTATTTAGAAGCAGAAGCAAGAGCACAGAGCGATTGGCTCGTTGGGATGAATTTGTCACCCTTAGCGACACTTGATTTACAACGCCAAGGGCAATTAGCTAAGCAAAAAGGCAATAGCTTATCCGTCGGTCGGGTTCAAACGCCAACTGTCCGTTTGATTTGTGAAAATGATTTAGCCATCCGTGGTTTTATCCCACAACCTTATTGGAAATGTCAATTGGAAGATCGTGCAACAGGCGTTTTATTCACAACCAAGGATAAGTTTAGTGATAGTGATGACGCTCTAGCAACAGCTAAAGAACTTGCAGAACAATCACTAGTGACTGCAGTTGAGACCAAAGACCATCAGCGAGCTGCTCCCCCCTTATTTAATCTCTCGGATTTACAAGGGGTTGCGGCGAAACGCTGGCAATATGAATCGACCAAGACTGAACAAATCGTGGAGAAGCTATATCTCAAAAAATATTTGTCTTATCCTCGCACCGATTGCCGTTTTATCACTGCAGATGAATTTGACTATTTGAAACAGTATCTCAGTAGCTACCAAGAAGCTATCCAATGTTCGTTTGAGCCAAAACAGTTGCAGCCTCGTGAAGCTTATGTGGATGACCAAAAGGTGGCTAAAGCTAGTCACTATGCCTTAATTCCAACAGAGAATATTCCAAACCTCATGACCTTATCCCAGGAAGAACGTCGGATTTATGAAATTGTTGTGAGACGAACCATCTTAATGTTTGCGGCTGATTGTTGTTACCAAACGACAAGTGTGCAACTGGAAAACAAAGGCTGGGCGTTTCAGGCAACTGGTCGACACATGATTGATTTAGGATGGGCAGAGTACAGTGAGCAAGCCGTCCGAAAAGATGTAGAACTTCCCCATTACCAAGTTGGGCAGCTAGTGCCGACAACTGTTCAAGTGATTGAAGGTGTTACGAAACCACCTAAACGTCTAACTGAAAGCCAGTTGATTAGTCAAGTCTTTCCGAAATATGGTCTTGGTACACAAGCAACTCGGGGTGCTATTATTCAGACGATTCAAAAGCGTGGTTATGTCAAAAAAGATCGTAAAACAGGGCAACTGTTTCCAACAGATAAAGCCTATCTGCTGATTAATTATCTCATTGATAATGAGTTTTCATCACCTGAAACCACAGGAGGCTGGGAAGTCTTTCTCTCACAGATTGGGGAAGGAGCAATTGCCCCTCGTGAATTTGTGGATGCCATTAAAGATAAACTAAGCAGTCAAATCCAGGTTGCCAAAGAAAGGAGTGATTGAGATGACCAACAGCTCCCAAACACCATTCTTGGAAAAATACACCGATAACTTATCTGCTAAGATTGCACAAAAAGAGACTGATTATCAGGTTTACGGTCGTGACAAAGAGGTGGCGGCAGTTATCACCTCTCTTCGCAGACGCACTAAAAATAATCCTGTTTTAGTCGGAGAAGCAGGTGTTGGGAAGACAGCTATTGTTGAAGGGTTGACTTTAGCGATTTTAAAAGGAGGAGTTCCAGAAGACCTGCAAGGCTTAACCGTTCGTTCCTTAGAATTATCCAGTTTAATGACTGGCGAAGACGGTGGCTTTATTGCCAAATTCAAAAAGATTATTGAAGAGATGGTGGCAACCCGTGGTAAAAATCTTCTCTTTATTGACGAATTTCATACCATTGTTGGAGCAGGTAGCCAAGAGGGGCAGGCTCTTGATGCAGGAAATATCATTAAACCAGTGCTTGCCCGTGGCGATATTCAACTTATTGGTGCCACTACCTTAGATGAATTTCATGACTATGTTGAAACCGACCGAGCTTTGGAGCGACGAATGCAGCCCATTATGGTAGATGAACCCAGTCAGCCACAAGCCATCCGTATGATTGACCAAGCTAAAAGAATTTATGAAGACTATCATCATATTGCGATTAGTCACGAAGCGGTCAAGCAAGCGGTTAGTCTATCCGTACGTTATATCACTGATCGCTTTCTTCCTGATAAAGCATTCGATTTAATTGATGAAGCAGCCACGATTGCGTCAGCTGAGAAAAAGACAGTAGTCACCGAGTATGAGATTGCTCAAGTCCTTAAGAATAGCACTGGAATTCCTATCACAACGATTTTAAAAGCGGATAAAGACCGCTTAGAAGATTTAACGGAGAAACTTAAACGGCGGGTAAAAGGACAAGATGAGGCGATTTCAGCCATTGTGGATGCCATTACCATTGCGCAAGTAGGTCTTCAAGATGAAAATAAGCCGATTTCATCTTTCCTCTTTTTGGGACCAACAGGTGTCGGGAAAACAGAGTTATCAAAAGCTGTTGCGGAAGCGCTCTTTGATGATGAAAACGCCATGATTCGTTTTGACATGTCTGAATACAAGCAAAAAGAAGATGTGGTGAAATTTATCGGTGACAGGGCTACTCGCACTAAGGGTCAGCTAACAGAAAGTGTGAAACAAAAACCTTACAGTGTCTTATTACTTGATGAGGTTGAGAAAGCCCATAGTGAAGTGATGGATATATTTCTTCAGGTGCTTGATGATGGCCGTCTAACCGATAGTACAGGTCGAGTGATTAGTTTTAAAAACACCATTGTGATCATGACCACCAATGTTGGCTCTCAAAAAATTATCAACAAGGCTGATCTAAAAGGGAATTTTAAAAGTCTTTCTGACCGTGAACGCCTGCAATTTGAAAAATCGATGGATAGCGAACTACAAACTGAATTTCGTCCTGAGTTTCTCAACCGTATTGAAAACAAACTCATTTTTAACCTTTTGGAACGAGATGTCATTGAAGAAATTGCGGTTAAAAATTTAGAGGAAATTTCAGAGCGGATGGCAAAACAAAATCTGAGTCTTACCTATGAACCAAGTTTAATCACTTACCTGTCTGATGTAGGAACTGATGTTAAAAATGGTGCTCGACCTTTGGAACGATTGATTAAGCGAAAAGTCTTAGCTCCTATTGCAATAAAGAGCTTAGAACTATCTAAAACCGATGTAACCTATCATATTCATCTCTGGGTTGAAGGGGAAGCACCAGACCAAAATCATAGGCAAGATCAACGGCAGATTTGTTTAAGTGTTAAGGACAGTTTAGCAAGTTTGTTTAGTTAAAAATATTTTTCAGAATTGACTTTGACCGTTACAGCACGATTTTTAATTATTACTTACACTAAAATTGTCAATAAAAATAAAGGAGGACTTCTATGAAAAAGAAGACAATTTTGACAACAACATCTCAACGCTTAACGACAAAAATTAAGTCATACTTGTTAGCTTTATCACTCTTTTTATCAGGTGCTGTAGCTAGTACGGCTTATGCGGAGGATCCTTTTGCGAAAACACAAAATTTAGCACAACAAGGGATTACTAAAGTCCAGGGAATAGGGATTATTGTTTTTGGATTTGCGGTGGTCGTCACAGGTTTGTTTTATGGCTTTGGTGGTCGAGAGATCAAAGCAGCCATTAAAAAGCATTGGTTAGCGATAGCGGTTGGGATTGTGCTTGTCTCAGCAGGACCAAGTATTGTGGAATGGTTCTATCACTTTGTCAATTAAGAAAGGAGGTCTCTATGGCATTTAGCCCTTTTAAGAAAAGTTCCAAATGCTTGATTACAGATGACCTCTTTCTGGAATTGACTTGGGAGGACGGCAAGTCTCCTGAAGATGATTCTGAATTGTTAGGAATTATTGAGGGGGTAGATAGCAAGCTTCCAGCTGGGAAATTGCTGATTGAAGAGTCGCTCCCTTACCTGACCTTTTTTCAGGCGGAGTTACTTTTTAACGAATTGTTACAGGTTTATGGCCACTTTCAACTGAAGAAAGTCGCTGTGGCACACTTAGAAGGAAAAGAAGTGGTGACTGAAGGGGAAGTGTTTGCGAGTCCGTTTATTCTCAATCAGGATTATCAAACGCTTCTTCAACCACTTATCAGGGCTATTTTAACCGATAACACTTTCAGCGCTTATAGCTACCAAGAGAAGCGTGAGTATTTTGAGAATCAGATTTATCCCGCCTATAAGGTTAGCGTAGGAACGACTGATTCCGCCTTGCCCTTCTTTCCAGAAGAAGGAGAGCAGGTAAAGCCTGTTTCTCAGGCAAGGACAACGACTCAGGTCTCGCCAGTCACCCCACCAGTCAAACAAGAACCTAACCCAAATCCTAAAACGATTAGGCGCTTGACCGTTTGGTTGGTTGCATCGCTATTGCTTGCTGTAGCTGGTTTTGGAGTATCTGCTTTTTCCCTTGCTCAACTCTCTCAAAAGACTGAGCAAGTGACTTATCTTTATCAGCAACAAAAAGAACTAAAGACATTGGTCTCAACCGAACACCAAATTGACGTCTTTTGCCGTTATTTCTTACCCAGTTATTATTCTGGGAATAAAGACAACTTAACGGCTTTTCTCTCTGATGGAGATGCGAAATATACGGTTCCTAAAGAAGGAACACTTCAGTCTGTGATGCTCGAAAAAATGAGCTATCACTCAAAAACCAAAGATTATCAGGTGACTTATGTTTTAGCGGTGAAACAGGAAGAAACGACAAGTATCCGCTTATCTTTTACCGTTAAAGCTGATAAAAGTAGCCACTATGGCTTTGTGGTGACTCAAGAACCACAAGAGTCAGATTATATTAAGTAAAAAAGGAGAATTCTATGACAAAGAAACACCAACTTTTAGCTGCTCTAACAGTTTCAACCGTTGCTCTTACGCAAGCAGGCTTAGCTTCAGCTGATGAGGTAAGTATGCCAGAAACATTTAATGAGGTGTCGGTGGTTACTGAAACGCAACCTGTTGATCCAAGTACACCAATTGTTCCAGATGTGCCAACGGATCCAGAAACACCACCAACTCCAGATACGGGCGGTGATACAGGAAGTGAAACGACTCCTGATCAACCAACAGATCCAAGTACGCCACCATCGACAGATGGTAGTGATACGGATAATTCTGGTGGTGACAATAACCCAGGAACAGGCGGAGATACAGAGACCCCATCTAATCCTGAAACAGGTGAAGATACGAACAATCCGACTGAACCATCACAACCAACAAATCCACCAATTACGGACGATGCCGTTAATAAAGATGATCAAGGAAATATCACCGTGAAACCACAAGTTGTTGCTCCTAATCAAACGGTTGTCGGCACCCAAAATGGTCAGTTGCTAGTTCAAGATACCTCAGGAAATACTCGTTTAGCTGAAGCATCTGAATTTGGTGGTCAGAAAAATGACAATGGCACAGTTTCTTTCAAAACGGCTGATGGTAAAACCGTCACCCTTCCAGAAACAGGATCAACAAACGGAACGCTTCTTAGTCTTCTAGGATCAGGACTTCTTGGATTAGTTGGCTTTTTCTGGAAGAAAAAACAGTTACTGTCATAAAAAATAAAACTAAAGGAGAATGAAAAAATGACAACAAAACAATTATCGCAATCAACCGTTAATGGGCACGGTTATTTCCGTAAATCAAAAGCTTGTGGACTAGTTTGTGGGGTCGTGCTAGCAACTGCTTTCTTTGGTGCTCATGTCTCAGCTGATGAGGTAACTTCAAGTGAGCCTATTTCTATAGCAACAGAACAAGAAGCTAATCAAACCATTGTGGCTCCAGAAAATGACAAACTATCTGATGCTATTCAAAATGCGACCAATTCAGGAGTTAACATCACACAAGATGCCAATCAATCTGTTGGTAATAAAGAAGAAGCAAATAACGATTATAATCATCAGGCTGAAGAGTTGGATAAAATTACAACTGAACAAGATAAAATTAATCAAGAAAATGCTCAGATCAATAAAGACAATCAGGCATTAGAAGAGGCGCAACAAAATGCAAACCAAGCAGCACAGAATACGAATCAAAACGCTGATAAGTACCATGAGCAGCATGGTGGTACCGTAACAGATACAACCATTGATTATGGTGATGGCACTTCGACTGATGATTATCACAAAGGACAACAAGAAGCAGAAAAAATTGATAAGGAAAATGATAAAGCAGTCACTGACTATCTCAATGAAAAAGCAAAATATGAAGCCATTGTTGAGCAAGCTAATGCTTTGAATAATGCTATCAGTAAAGCAGAAAATGACTTGACTTCTAAAGGGGTAACAGTCATCAAAGTTAATAAGGTCGTTCACTCATTGGAAGAATTGAAACAGTTATTAGCACAAAATGAGGCAGCTATTGCTTCTGCTAATAAACAGGTTACACTTCAGCTAGCAATTATGAAAGCTTACAATGATGCAAATGATGCTTATCAAAACTTAAATCAACAAGTTTCTGATGCGGTAACGAATCACGGTGGTTCAATTTCCGTTGATAAAGTGGAAATTAATACAGGTCAAAGTGAATCTGATTATCAAGATTATAAGGCAACTGTTGAGGATTTAATCGCTCAAAATCAACAGAAGCTGCAAGAGTTTTTACAGAAACTTGAAGAGTTTAAAACTTCAAGTCAAGTGAATGTTTCAACCAGTGTTGCTACTCAAAATGTTGATAATTTAACTTATGGTGACTCTTTCATGAGCGGTGTGATTAACGCTGATGGAACGTTTACATTTACCCACGACATGAATGACGGTGATAATAGTGTAGCTGGCATTTTAGGAACAGGAACGTTAACAGGTAAGTTGAATTACACAACAGTCGCTAATGGCGATGGTTCAATTACTGTGAAGTTATCTAGTATCGATCTTTATAGCTATCAGTATACTTCAAATCGTTTGAATCATGCAGTCAACCAAAACCTTAATTTCCATGTGTATACTATTGATAGTGTTGAGATTTATAGCAATTTACATAATGGAAACAATAGTTTTACAGATGTGATTAATCGAAACATACTTTTAAATAAGGTCTACACTATCGCTGCTGGTGCTTCTACTGGTGACATTGGCGTTTTGACTATTGACGATAATTGGATTTATAACACACATGGTCAAGCCATTGTTGACTTTACTAATCCAAATCAGTTGCCTATAGCGACGCTTCATTCAGTGAAAGCGCCTGTCAATCCACCAGTTGTTGAGGTACAGGCAGAACTTGTTAAAGCAAGCAATCCTGATAAACCAGAACTTGTTTTGCAAAAAGTTAATGAAGCACCAGATCCTCAAAAAACACCCCTAAAGAATAATTTAACAGCAAGTTATCACTTAAATGAGTACAAAATTCCTTTAACAACTGTTAAAGATGTTTTAAATGATAATGGTATTTCGATTAATAATGGCACACTTCAAAAGGAAGAAACAGGTCATTATATTTTAGAAGGGGCTAAGGTTGAGGCACACGGTAAAGATAATCTTGTCAAATATGATTTTGAAGATTATCTTGATGTGAAACATGATGAATATAAGGGTTATCATATTTATGCGATGGTTCCAATCACTTTAAAAGATGGTACGGTTATTAAATCAGGAGCAGATTTACAAGCTTATGCTCAAGCTATTTATGATAGCATTACAGGCCGCTTCTATGTTACTCTTAATTCTGATTTTCTAGCACAGATTGCTAAAGATAGTGATTTTCAAGCAAAAATTGATATTAAATTTGTTCGTATCGCCGCAGGGGATGTTTATAATGATTTTGTAAATCATCTTGCTTTCCAAGATGACGAGGGCAACGTGACAGAAGTTCCTGTTCCGTCTAATGAAGTTGTGACACATACACCAGAGCCTGAAGTTCCAGCAACGCCTGAAACGCCAGTTGAAGATGTTCCAGTTGTTCAATCGAGCATTCTTCCATTAACGGGTGATGACACAAGCTCTACTAGTATTCTTGCAAGCGTTGCAGGTATTCTCATGATCTTGGTTGGACTTGTCGGTGTGCGTAAACGCAAAGAAGATTAACCCCTAATATAGAGCAGGCTTAGCCTGTTCCTATCAGCAAGCTTTATAAGTAGGAGAGCTTGTTGATAGGAGCGGATTAACCGCTTTTTATAATTAAGGTTACTGAAAATAATGATAAGACATCCGTAGCCTTAATTTTTATTCTAAAATTTGATATACTTAAAAGGGTATTAACAAAAGCTAAAGAGAGGTTATGTATGCGTGTAAAAGGTCACGGAACGATTAAAAAGTCAAAAGCTTATGGGACAATTGGGACGTTGTTACTGTCTGGTGTTGCGTTAGCCACATTAAGTGTTGGTACAACAAGTGTAAGTGCGGATGAAACTGTTGTTGAAACACATCAAGTGGATCAACTGGCCACAGATAATTTGCAACACCTCGACCAAACAGTAATAGATGATAATGGGAGTATCTCTGCTGAGCTTCCTACTCCATCACCAGAAGAAGAGCTTTCTAATTCTAATGGTCAATCATCAAATGCGTCAGAAGGTAGTGAAACAGAGGAACATCAACATCTAACCGAAGAATCAAAACAACCTGATGACCTAGGTGAGGCTGATACAGAAAGTGTTGAAAAAAATGATACTGTAGAAACAAATATACCGTTAGATACTCCTAAGACAGATGACCCAGACAGTAACATGAAGACAGAGGAAGAAGGAAATTCTTCTCAAAAGGAAGACTCTGTCGATGAAAATGGTAATCAGGAAGTTGAAGACAGTTCTAATCAGAATCAAGTTGATACGACTGAAACTCCTGATAAAGATTCAGCTGGTGCGACAGGTTCAGCTACTCAAGAAGTTACGAGTGTGACACTGGGTAGCAACGGTTTTCAGATTCAATATAACCAAGCCATTTCAGCTGGTAGCAAGATTATGTTTGCCGTTTGGTCTCAGGTAAACGGGCAAGATGATTTGATTTGGTATACTGCCGATAGCACTGGTAAAGTTGTTGCTAAGTATACTGGAAGTTACGGGACTTATTATGTGCATACCTACCAGAATGTTAATGGGAAGATGATTGGTCTTAACGGAACATCTATTGATATTCCTAAACCAAGTGCTACGGTATCTGTGAAACAGCAGACTGAAACCACTTATCAAGTTACTGTTGATAATGTTCCAGCTTATATTACTAGTATTGTCTTACCAACATGGACAGAGGCTAATGGGCAAGATGATATTATTTGGTATCAAACAACGAAGAATGGTACTACCTCTTATACAGCGATCATTAGTGTGGCAAAACACTACTTAGAGAGTGGTAAGTACAACGTTCACGCTTATGGCACAAGTGCGGTAACCAATGCTTTAGTTGGATTGACAGGGACAACGTTTACGAATGATTATCAATTTGGAGATGTTACGGTTGATGCTACCTTAGGTCAAAATGGTATTGTCTTGACAATGCCAAGTGATGTCGCTCAAGGGCTTACCGTACAGCACGCTGTTTGGTCAACAACAAATGGTCAAGATGATTTAGTTTGGTATCGTGCGAATGCTTCAGGTCAAACAGTTGCTAAGTATACTGGTGATTATGGCACTTATCTTATCCATACTTATGCCGTTATTCATGGAAAAATGGTGTGTATCAATGCCACAAGTATTGAAGTGCCTAAACCACAGGTCAATGCCACTATTACAAAAGAAAGTCCTACAACATATAAAGTAACGGTGACAGGTGTTCCTGTTTATATCGATAGTGTTCAAGTACCAACCTGGACAGAGGCAAATGGTCAGGATGATATTCAGTGGTATACTGCTACAAAAGCTTCTGATGGTTCTTATTATGTGATTTTTAGTGAAGCTACCCATAACCTTGAAGCAGGTAAATACAATGTTCATGTTTATGGTCATAGCAATGTCACGAATAGTCTCATTGGTTTGTTAGGAACTAGTGTGACATCAGATTATCACTTTGGTGATGTTACGGTTAACGCTACCTTAGGTCAAAATGGTATTGTGTTGACAATGCCAAGTGATGTCGCTCAAGGGCTTATCGTACAGCACGCTGTTTGGTCAACAACAAATGGTCAAGATGATTTAGTTTGGTATCGTGCGAATGCTTCAGGTCAAACAGTTGCTAAGTATACTGGTGATTACGGCACTTATCTCATTCATACTTATGCCGTTATCCATGGGCAAATGGTGTGTATCAATGCGACAAGTATTGAAGTGCCTAAGCCTAAAGTAACGGTGACGTTAGAAAAAGTTTCCGATACCTCAGCTAAAGTAACGGTGACAAATGTTCCTGTCTACATTACAGGTATTTCATTACCAATATGGACGGAAGCCAATGGGCAAGATGACATCAAATGGTATAGTGCCACAAAACAAGCAGATGGCAGTTATAGCTACACTTTCTATGCAAAAGATCATGGTTTTGAATCAGGCCACTACAATGTTCACGTTTATGGTCATAGTAATGTTACCAATAGCTTTGTTGGACTATCAGGCTCTAACGGCATTGACTTGATTTTTAATCAGAGCTTAACCAAGCCAACGGTAACGGTTCAAAATCACAATAGTACCCAAGGAACATTACAGGTAGTGATTTCTGAAACAGAAACGTCAAAAAATATCGGTAGTGTTCAAGTAGCGGCTTGGTCAGATGCCGAACAGAAAAATCTCCATTGGTATGGTTCTTCTAGTATTGTCAATGGCAAAGTTGTGATTACCGTTGATGAGAAATACCATCACAATATCACAGGTGACTACACGGTGCATGTCTATGTCAAAACAACTGACGGTGAAGTCATTGGCTATAATCTAGGAACGTACGCTTTTAATAATACGCAAACAACGTCAGAAACGACAACAACTTATAAAGGTACTGGGGTTTATGGCATTACCGTTTCTGGTGTCTATTCTAATGGAACCATTAAGTATGCGGTTTGGTCTGATACTAATGGTCAAGATGACATTAGATGGTATGATGCAACAACAGTAGGAACGACAGCTACTGGATTACTTAATGTTGCTAATCATTCTGGCACAGGAACGTATCACATTCATGTCTACCAATCAGACAATGGCAAAATGTTCTTCCTTAATTCAACAAGTTTTACAGTCAAACGGACAAATTATGATACCCCTTACTATAATCAAAGAGACCCACGTTGGGGGAATACACATTATGGTTACTATACCATGGCTTCAACAGGTTGTGCTCCAACGGCTTTGTCAATGGTCTTTTCATCATTGACAGGTACAACGGTTTTACCGACAGATGTTGCGACTTACCTTTATAATGAAACAGTAGAATTTAACCGTGGTGGTGAGGGAACAACAGGTCGTGGTGTCTTAATAGCTTCCAATAAATGGCAATTTTCTGCGACCGTGCTATCATCAAGTAATAGTTTAGCTGCGGTTTTACAAGAAGGTCACCATGTGGTTGCGGCTGTACAGCAAAATAAATTCTCACCGTGGGGTTGGGGAACCAGTCATGAAATCGTTCTTAAAGGCTACTCGAATGGTATGACTTATGTTTTAGACCCATACAATTCCGCTAACAACGGTTGGTATCCGATTGAAGCGTTGTGGAATGAGCAAAGCACTCAATATGGTGACATTGCTGGATTAGGAGCACCATTCGTTAAAATCACAGATGTTTAATTAGCGCTTACTACATTCAGTATTGACTGCTTTCAGCTAGTATAAATCCAAATCATATTTAGGAAGTAGCACAAGCTGGTGAAGTAGAGATCTTACATCATGGTTGGTATGAACTTTATTTGGCATCAGGTAAATATTTACCTTAGTAATAATAAATAAAAAAACAATCAATGGTTTGGGTTTAACCATTGATTGTTTTTTTGTTAAAGTATTTTTGCTCGCATCTATTATATCATACAAATCGCTCAAATTAGATAGTTAAGCATATTATTTAGAAGTATCTTTTTAGATAAAAAGTTATATATCTTTTTATCTACTTTTATATCTATCTGACTCTTAAATTGGAATTGACTTTGACCTTTACAGCACGATTTTTGGTTATCCTTTATAGTAAAGATGTAAAACATAGAGAAAGGATATTCGTTTTATGGTAAAACATATGACAACTGATGATGACGAGTTAATGGCTGACTCTCTACAGGTTGAAAATTATCTGAAGCAGACCCGTCATAGCCAACATTCTATTATCCGTTTAGGCTTAGAGCAGTGGCTCTTTCCTTATTTGAGGCGTTATCAAAGCGCTTCCCCACAGGTGCAATTTAAAATCTTTCTCTTTTCCCATTTTTACGGGCAAAAGGTGGAAAGAGTTTTAGAAGACTTGCGAGGTGATCGTTATGCTTGAGTGGTTAAGAGTGATTTATGACACCCTTCTTCAGCTGGCAAAAGTGAGTCTTGTTAATGTTGTTGTGATGAGTGGCTTCTTAGCTTATTTGTTGTTTCAAGTGTTTGCGCCTCTTGTCAAAAAAGGCTATCCGAAAGCAAAGCAACTGTTTAAAGAGCGAAAAGCGATCAAACGTCGATTAACCGTTAAGTTAGACCAACTTAAAGAGATCTGGCAACAACGTCAAACGATAGATTGGAAGCAATGGGGATGTCGTCAAGGAAAATCACTAGCACGTTTCTTCAAAAGAGCGGTGATCTACTTACCAACAGCAGCAGGGCTTATCGTGTGGAACATTTTATTTCGCTTGATTTATCACTTACCCTTTGTTAAACAAGAACGCAAACGCTTTGATAAAGAAATGAAGCCGATTCTCAACTTTAAGAACTTTCGTAGTTTCATTTTAATGGGACTTGGCTTTAGTGGCATTGCTTTCTTATTAACAAACTATCTTGTCACTGTTCTCAGAGCAGCGATTCGCTATGTATATTTAGCACTTATTACGCTTAGGGATGACACGCAAGCTGTGACCTTTGATTGGAATAGCTTGCTATTCAAGCATTTGTTCAATGCTAAAGTCTTTGTGATTGCACCTATTTTAGCCATTCCTATCTTTATCATTGGTTTAGTAATTGCTTGGAAGTCTGCTTGGATTAATTTTGAGCAGTACCGAGACTATAATAACAATGAAGAAGGAGATGACCGCTTTGCGACCGAAAAAGACATCCATCACCAATATAAAAAGGTACCGAATAAAAATCAAACCTATCCAGGAGAAGGTGGTGTGCCCGTTCTGCATGAACCGAAAGGAAACTTAGCAGGCTTGACGCTAAGAACGCAAATGCAGTGGCAAAATCGGAAAATTAGTCGCTACATTACGACAGCAGAAACCATTTTGGGCAGCTTATCAATCCCTTCAGGGTATTATTACATTGATGATAGTACCACTAATATGCTTGGTATTGGGATGACCCGTTCAGGAAAAGGCGAGGGTCATATTATGCCAAGCATTGACATTAATAGTCGGGCAGAAATTCAACCGTCCCTAGTCATTGCGGACCCTAAAGGCGAACACTATCAATCCTCTTATAAAACCATGCGCAAGCGTGGATATGATGTGAACGTGCTATCGTTCCAAAACATGGATTGGTCCATGTCTTATAACCCCTTGGCACTTGCCATTGCTGCTGCTCAAAAGGGCTATTATGAAATGACGCAGACTCGTGTCAATGCAGTGGCAGAAGCCATTTACCGTAAAACCAAACCAGGAATGGGCAACGGCAATGCAAAGTATTGGGAAGATACGTCCATCTCCCTCTTTAATGCTATTGCTATGGCCTTGATTGACCGAGCTAATGAAACAGCTAAAAATGGGGAAGATGACGCCTGGGATACGGTAACTGTTCGTAACATTGCCAAGTTCCTAACCGATTTAGGGTCTGAAGAAGTCTTCGTCAATGATTTTGGTGAGATTGTTGAAAATCCTGATAAGAACCAACAAGTTAAGAAAAAATCAAAAATTACCGTCTATTTTGATAATTTGAGACAGATTAACCAAAAGCAATTTTCTAAGTTTAGAGATATGGCTGATTTAAACTTTCGTTCATCAGACTTTGCTTCAGAAGAGACCAAAGGAAACGTCTTCTCCAGCATGATGTCAGGAATTAACCTCTTTCTACAAGATAATATTGCTAAACTCACCTCAAAAAACTCCATCGATTTGGAATCTGTTGGCTTTCCTCGTCGCTTATCAGTGAAGTTCCGCTCAAGCTCTAGTCAAAATATGGTCAATAGCTTTGCGCATAAAACAGCAAAAATCACGATTACTAGCGAGGAATCATGGGGTGCTACGACACGAACAGTAACACATGTTAGGGAAGCAACTGCTCTGATTGATGGAGAAGGTTACTTAACCTATGTCATTGCGCCGAAACTTCCTGATCACTTTATCGTGACGATTGACTTCAATCACCCAAATAATGATGGTAGTGCTATTCAAGAGTATTATTACCAATTCTCAGCTGAAAAAGTCTATCAAAAATGTGGCAAGGTCATCCGTTTAGATGAGTATAACAAGAAGCCTATTCTCGACCACATCAAGATTTGTATTTTGACACAACCAGAGGCTAACCTGCTTCAGGAAGATGATATTAACTTAGTTTATTCTGACAATCCAAAAGTTATTTACCTGGTAACCCCACCAAATCGAACAGAATATAACGGCATTGTCTCCCTCTTTCTTGACCAACTCTTTAATGCCAATTATGAGTTAGCTCTATCTAATGGTCGAAAATGTGTCAATCGGATTTTACATATTCTCGATGAGTTTACCAATATTCCAGCGATTCCGCACATGGAGACAAAGATTTCGATTGGCTTAGGTCAAAACATCCTTTATTATCTCTGGATCCAAAATTTGGAGCAACTGGTTGATAAGTATGGTGAGAATACCGCAGCAACTATCCAAGATAACTGCTCGCTTAAAATCTATGTGAAGTCGACTTCTGATAAAACCAATAGTCGCTTCAGTAAGGATTTAGGGTCACGAACGATTACGCGTCGCCGTCGCTCGAGTAACATCTTGGATGAAGCGAATCCCAACGTGGCGATTGAAAATCCAAGGCAAGACTTACTAACGCCAACGCAATTAGCTAAGCTCCAGGAAGGCGAAGCGGTCATCTTACGTGGGGTGAAAGGTCGAGATAATGCAGGGCGTAAGATAACGACCGATCCGATCTTCTGTCATGAGAAAACAAGTTTTCCTTATCGTTACATGTTCTTACAAGAAGAGTTTGATCAAAGCATGACCTTAGCCGATATTCCTGTTGAGAGTGCCCACCGTAACTTAGAGCTTCAAGATGTTGCGGTTGGTGCAAAAAAACTCTTTAACAATATTATTGATTGGCGCCTGCAGTTAATGAGTAGTGTTGGTAGCAACACAGGTAAACTTCCAAAACTTAAGACACGCTACGATAATAACACACCACAGCAACAACGTTTTACCTCACCAGCTGAGATGATTCAAGCGGCCATTAACGATGTGGTGACGGATAGCAGTAGTGATTTTGAAGATTACGACCTCTCGGATAACTATTCTGACTTATTTGAAGATGATGTGATTTAAATAAACAAAAACCATTCAGTTGATTTTTCTGAATGGTTTCTTTGTACATCTTACTGTTTTTATCTAAAAAGATACACAACAAGTTATATAAGGACTTGCTTTTAATCACTGTTCTTTGTTATAATAAAGCCAGAAAATGATGGGAGAAAATATGATGACAATCAAAAGATTATTAGGAGTATTGACGTTAGGATTAGCACTGATGACACTAGCAGCTTGTGGTCAGAAGTCAACAGAAAGTATTATCAAAAATGAACTAAAAGATAGTTATACTGGCTATTCTGAAAATAAAAGTTATGAGGGGTTAAATTTTATTGAAGGATCCGATACTCTTGTATTTAATAAAAAAAATAATACAATTACGAATAGCAATGGTGAAGTAACTTATTTTTCAGTGATTTCTGATGATAATGTACCATCTGATGTAAAAGCTTTTTTAAAAAAATATGATGATGAATTATCTAAAACAGACAATTTTACAATTGTAATTGATACCAGAGAAAAGCATCCTACACTTGAAACAGGGGAATCCTTATATCAAATAGCTTTATCAGATAATGGTAAAAAAATTCGAATATTTGAATTACGACAAGATTATGATGCTGATGGAAATTTTTATGATTTTACAGGGACAGCTAACTAAATATAAAAAAATCTCATACTTTGAGATTTTTTTATTTGCATTGACTTTACCCTTTACAGCACGATCTTTGATAATCCTTTACGATAAAAACATCTAAAAAAAGAAAGTAGGTGTTTTTATTGAGATATCAAACATTCTCAGATTTAGTTAATGAAATTGATACTGGTGGCTCTTGGCTTACTGGGAAAATCAACGCTACTGATTCTCCCAAATTTGCGGAGTTCTATGCGTATTGGGGAAATTACTTAGAACCCACACCAGCATTCTTAACGTACTTAATGGCATTACCCGGAGGAATAGCTAAAGCTCTCTATCAAATCACTGTCAGTTTAGAACATGTCTTTAATAATATGTTTAAACTTTTTGGCCTCTTTGGTTACCTTGGAGATACAAATACAGTGATTGGAAAATTTTTCTATTGGTTTCAAATTTTAGGAACAACGCTCTTTACCTTGATTTTAGTGGTTTCTGCCATTACAGGGGTTTTCACAAAACCCATTAAATATAAAGGCGTCATTACAAACTTTTTGTTAGTAACCTTAGTGACCGCTGTTTTACCGTTTGCGCTGACCAATATTTCTACGGCAGTCGCTCAAGATGCCATGGCTGTTCAGACAGCTTCGGATGATAGTAGCACGTATTCTTCTCTAGCAGTTCAGCCACTGAAGAATAATGTGGTGGATTTGAAAGTTTTGCTTGATAACGACTTCTCAACCGAGTTATTTCCTTTAGATGATTCTGGCTATATTAAACCGCCGAAAGAAGGTTCTACACCACTTAATAATATTACAGATGCATCGGATAAACGGGATACGGCTGATTTTGCGACTAAGATTGACTTTACGGCTAACTTTGGTGCTTCAAATGATGAATTACTTGATGAATTAAATAAGAAGTACTATGGTTCGAAAGGATTATTTTTACATAAACTTAATTCATCTCAAGACGGTGTCGCAACGATTAAAACTCATAATATCATAGATGGATTAAATGCTTTTGAGTCTGTTTACCTCCGCTACAAGGTTAACTGGATTGGTATGTTTATGCAATATGGTATTTTAATCGTGTTGCTCCTTTCAATGTCTATTAAATTGGTTAAATCTATCTTTGATATTATTATTGAAGCTATGATTTCACCGCTTCAAGGGTACTCGTCTCTTTCTAGCTCGAAGAAGTATAAAGAGCTATTACGAACCATGGGCGGTGCGATTGCTGGTATCTTCTTTGAAGTCGTGATTATGCGAATGACTTTAGAAATTTGTCGTGACTTACCAACCTTATCGGTGTCTGCGGTGACGAAACTGTCAGGTGGATTCTTTGATGGGCTAAGCATGTGGGAACAATGTTTAGCTGCTTCTCTGGTTTATATCGGTGTTTTCTTAGCTGCGATGCAAGGAGTTGCAATGGTTGAACGTTGGCTTGGGGTTTCAACAGGACACAGTGATACGGCGCAACAATTGATTGGTGCTATGATGGCAGGTAATGCTTTTGCACAAGGTGCTGGTGCTCTAGCAACAGGAGCTATTGGTGCTGGTAAAGTTGGTGCTCATGTCGCTAGCAAAGTCCCAGGAGCCGTTGCGACAGGAAGTAAACTTATTGGTGATAGCTTAGCGGTGACTGGCGGTGGTATTAAGGGAGCGGTTAGCTCTATTAAAGACCAAGGGCTTAAAAATACAGCTAAAGGCGGAGTGAGTAACATGGTTAACTTAGCTGATGTCATGGGAAAAGAAGCCGTTGGCAAAGCTAAAGACTTTGCAGGCGATGTGACCGATCATTTAGATGGCAAAGCCCAAGCAGGTCATAATGCCGTTTACGATGCGCTGAAAAATGATGGGATAGCTGATCAACCTGGTTTTGAATCGCTCCTTCATCCAACACCAGATAACTATGGGTTAAATGCATCAGGACACTATGGCGGTGAGTCTCTTTTCCAAGATGATGATGCAAGTAGTAGTGATGCTGGACCAATTGGTGGTGTGAGTGACCCAACGCTTAATCAAGCAACTGCTGACTCGGAACCTTTTACAGGTGTGACTTATCCGACTATTTCAAGTGGAAAAACACAGACTAAGCCAACACCCCATCAAGCTTCTTCGCCTCTTTCTGGACAACGACACTTGTCGCAGTCAACACAACAATTGGGAGTAGCTGCTCAACAATTGAAACAAGCGAGCCAACAGCTAAACCAACAAAACCATATCAAAGGTGCTGAAATTGATGAAAGCGAAGAGTAATGGCTATGATTGATGTAACAGGTAAGATTGTAGTGATTACAGGTAGCCTTAGACCTCTGACAAGACAAGAGGCTGTGATGTTTTTAGAAAATCAAGGAGCTATCGTCCAGAATTATGTTTCTGCCCAGACAGATATGCTCATTGCTGGTCATAAACAGCTAGATTTGTTTGAACCCGATAAACGGTCTAAAAAATATGAAGCAGCTATGACACGGAAGGCTGATGGTCAAAAGATTGCCATCATTCCTGAAGAAGCTTTCTTTACTCTTGTTAAGGAGTCTCAAGCTTGAGGCTCCTTTTTTGATATAACATACTAAAGTGAATTATATCGACAATTCATTAATATTTTGTTATAATTATCCATGAGGTAAATATCATGAGAGTAAATGCGATAGACTTATTTTGTGGCGTAGGTGGATTAACTTACGGTATACAAAGCGCAGGTATTAATGTAGTGGCAGGATTTGACTTTGAGTCCGCCTGTAAATTTGCGTATGAGAAGAATAATGACGCCATTTTTGTACATAAAGATATAAAAGAACTTGAAGATGGTGAATTGGAGAAGTACTATCCTAAAGATACAGATATTAAAGTTATGATAGGTTGTGCACCTTGCCAGCCATTCTCTACATATTCACATCGATACAGGGGAAGTGAAACAAGTAATGATAAGATGGATTTGTTGGATTATTTTGGAAAACAGATTCAATTAGTTAAACCGCAGATAGTCTCAATGGAAAATGTTCCTCAACTTGCTAAAGAAGCAGTTTTTGAACGTTTTACTAAGTTACTAAAGAAGGAGGGCTATAAGGTTACATGGAAAATTGCTTATGCTCCCGCATATGGTATCCCACAAAATCGAAAGCGATTATTACTTTTAGCTTCGAAATTTGGAGAAATATCATTTGAGAAAGAATTAACACAGGAAGAGTATCCAACTGTTAGACAAGCTATCGGTGACTTACCAAAATTAAAGGCTGGTGAAACTGATCCTGAAGACCCTTTGCATACGGCAAGAAATTTAACTAAAATCAATCTGCAACGTATAAGAAGTTCTAAACCAGGAGGAACTTGGCGAGACTGGGATAAATCTTTACTACCCAATTGTTATAAGAAAAAAAGTGGTAAAAGTTTTGCTTCGGTCTATGGTCGATTGGAGTGGGATAAACCATCTTCAACTATCACAACGCAATTTCCAGGATATGGTAATGGTCGCTTTGGTCATCCTGAGCAAGATAGAGCACTTAGTCTAAGAGAAGGAGCTATTTTGCAAAGCTTTCCGAGAGATTATGAATTTATTGAAGATACTAGTCAGTTGTCAACTCAAAAAATAGCAATGCAAATAGGTAATGCCGTTCCACCTAAATTAGGAGAAGTGATAGGTAAAAGTATTTTAATGCATTTAAAGGAGTATTATGATGGTTAAAGATTTAGATTTATTTACAGAGGTTGAAAAAGATGAAATTCAAAAACAAATAGATGAGTTACAGAAGGAACTTGATTATGATACAAGAGATTATCCGATTTCTTATCTTGTTGATCTATATGAAGATGAAGATGAGACTGTTTTTGCTCCTGACTATCAACGACATGAATTGCTTTGGAAATTGAGTGATAAATCACGATTTATTGAATCACTAATTTTAGACTATCCAATACCTTTAATTTTTTTAGCAGATACAGATGATGGGAAACTAGAAATTATTGATGGACTGCAAAGAATATCTACGTTATCTCAATTTTTAAGTGATGATTTTGTTTTAGATGGCTTAAAAAAGTTAGATAAATTAAATGGTTGTTCTTTTGAAGACATCCCTAGTGGCGAAAAAAGAAGATTGAAAGCAAAATCTTTGCGCATCATTGTTCTGAAAAAATCTACTCCAAGTGATGTTAGAATAGAATTATTTGATCGTTTGAATACAAGTGCATTACGAGCTAATTCTAGTGAGACACGTTATGGACGAGAATCTGAAAATCCTATGATGAGATTAATTAATGAACTCAAGGATGAAGAAATATTCAAGAAAACAACAAACCTGTCTGATAAGCGTATTAATAGAAAAGAAGATATTGAACTTATCAGTCGCTTCTTTGCTTATAGTAATGACTTAAAGAGTTATAGAGGTCATGTCACTACTTTTCTTGATAACTATATTGCAAAAGAGGGTAAAGAATGGTCAGATGAAAAAGAGGCGAAATTCAAGGATGAATTTCTTCAAACGATGAATTTTGTGGATGAATATTTTGAAAAAGGTTTTCAAAAATTGGATAGGAATCAGACCCCACGTGTACGGTTTGAAGCACTTTCAGTAGGTGTAAATTTAGCGTTAAGAGAGTATCCAAATTTACCTATGTCAAAGGATAAGTCAGAGACATTGTTAAATAGCAAAAAATTTGAAGAGTGGACAACTACTGATGCTGCAAATAATAGAAATAAAGTTAAAACACGTATTCATGGAGTAAGAGATTTTTTAATGACTGGTAAATTTGATGGATAATATTGATTACGACAAATTGAAAGATGAAATTAATCGTTTTGTTGACTTGTTAAAATATATTGAGAATAAGTTAATTGGATTTTCATTTGATGATTATTGTGGTTTAAAAATAGAAATCGTTAATAAAGATGAGGTTGAATCTGTTTTTAAATCAATGAAATCTAATGCAACAATCATGTTGTACAATTTAGTAGAAGCCACTGTTCGAACTACAATGAATGATTATTATGCTAACTTTAATAATCAACAATTATCTTATTCGGATACTATTAGTGAGTTGAAGAAAATTTGGATAAGAAATAGATCAAAAAATTTTAATGAAAATAATGTGTCTGAACAGGTTTTTGAAATGATTGAAAAAATTATTGACACAGAATACGTCATATCGTTAGATTTTGATAAAGATTTTTCTTTATCTGGCAATGCAGATGTTAGAGAGATAAAATCAATACTTAAACAACATGGATTGCAGTATGAAGATAATATTCTAAATAACTATGGTGGTGCTCTAAGAACGATAAAAGATATGAGAAATAGTTTAGCTCATGGTAATATCTCCTTTGAAGATAATGGAAGAAAATTAACGGTTGATGATTTAGAGCGGTATAAAAACAAAACATTCGAATGTATAGAATATTTTATTAAAATAGTAAATTCCTCATATTAGTTTTATTTGGAGTCTCAAGTTTGAGGCTCCTTTTTGTGTGCCAAAAAATTATATAACTTTTTAGCCATCTTTATATACAGCTTTTGGTTTCTAGAATTGACTTTACCCTTTACAGCACGATTTTTGATTATTCCTTACGATAAACCTATCAACTAGTAAAGGAGACGTTCTATGACCGAAAAATATGGCGTGCCTCGTGATATTCGAGCACGAGTCAAGATTATTGGCTTATTTATCATTGATCTTAGTTTTGTCGGTGGGTCAGCGGTTGCTGCTGTAACCTTTGGAATGCGATTATTTCCGATGAGTCAGTGGCCACAGATGTTAGCTTTTATTGTATTAACCCCGCTCATGTGTTTATATCTGGTCTTACCAACCAATGGTGGAAAGAAAAATTGGCATAGTATGGTGCTCTTCTTCAGACGCCGTCGGAAACGCTATATCAGTATTAACTATCAGAGGGGAGGAAAATAGCCATGGCGATTAGACAAGCAAGCTCTTCAGAAAGTGTCAAACGCCCCTTAGGACGGTTTCAACCAAGCAAACACCAAGAACAGAATTACTATGATTTACATTCATCGGTAGAATTGTTGGATGTTAAGAGAATCATTAATAATCACAAGGCCTATATTGAGTTGGTTGATTATGGCTATCTGCAGTTAATGGAGATTTCTGGCAAAGACCTTGGGTCACTCTCTTATAACGAGATCCAACGTACGCTAGATAACTTTGAGAAATGGATTACGGATTTTAATACCAATGTGCAAATTGAAGTGACGACCTTGCCAACAGATACAACCACTCAGATTGCGGACTTACGGCATCATTTGAGCCTGGTGCGTCAGGAAAAGGCGAAACTTTCTCCAATGTCTCGTCGTTACCAGCAACTGGCAGATCGAGAAGGTCTTCTAATAAACGACCTTCAGGTAGAAGAAAGCATCCAACAAGAAATTTACAACACCGAGTTTATCTTATGGCTGTTTGCTCCAACTACATCTGACATGGATGAGTTGGTTCGCAAAGCAAAGACTTACGGAAATAATGATTTTGTGCCGCAGGACATTAGCCTTGCGAAAAAAGAACAAATCATTAAACAGTACAATAACATGAATGAGAAGGTATAGAAGGGAGCGTTTATGCCAGATTTATCCAAAAAACGCCAACGTCAACTAAAGGCAGCTGGATACGACTTAGCCTTTTTAAGTCGTGTTCAACCCCAGGGCAATATTAATTTCAGACATGACCGCTATTGGGTGAGTGGAGACGGTTATCATACGGATTTGTTATTTTATGAATACCCGTCAGAAGAATTGGACCGTTTTTGGTTGTCAGAATTGTTACTCATCCCAGGGACACGAGCTTTTTTAGCCTGGTATCGGGAGAGTAATAAAGAACTAAAGCAAGAGATTAAGGAGTCCATTGAAGAAAAATCCACTCGTATCACAGGAAACAGTAAAGTAACAGATAATCAACAAGAGTTGGATGAAATCAATGACCTGCAGCAGTTGGACCGTGATATTCGCAAGAAAAACATTGCCATGTTAGGCATGTATGTTCGGGTCTATGTCTCTGCTTCGACGAAAGAGGAGCTCTTTCGTAAGGTGGATGATATTAAGGATAAAACTTCTAATTTCAAATCAACCATTCTTTTGGGAGAATTAGATTTTGAATACCATAGTCCCTTTATTCCAGCAGAATATCAAGTTGATCTTCCAAATCATCGTAAAGGAACAACGATTCGAGCGCATGATTTAGCAGGGGGCTATTTCTTTAACCATACGAAATTAGAAGATGAGCGAGGTGTTTATTTTGGGTGGACACCGACAAAAGGAGCGGTTAACTTTAACTTTTTAGAGCGCGACGACAGGCGTACCCGTTCCTTCATGATTATCTCAGGAAATCCTAAAATGGGTCAACGATCGTTCTTGTTAAAACACACGGATGTTCTTTACGCCAAAGGACACTTTATTCGGAACTTTGATGCTAATGGGACATTCTTAGAACAAACCAGAGCGCAACACGGTCTGGTGTTAGACCTCTCAGGTGCTGAAAATCGCATTAACATCTTCCAGGTCTTTCCGACAGTAACCACTGAAGATGGGGAAGAAGTGGATAAAAAGAAATCCTATAACCGTCACATCGATAAGCTCAAGAGTATTTTTAAATTGCTGAACGATGAAGTGACAGGAGATGATCTAACCACGTTTGGAGGACTCTTAAATGATTTTTATATTGATGAAGGCTTGTGGACGAGAAACCCTAAAAGTTATCCCGAACGCTTAAAAGCTACCGACCTGGTTAATGAGGAATATCCTATCTTATCTGACTTTGTCCTCTATGTGGCTGATCGCAAACGCCAATTAAACCAACAAAAGAATCCTGATGACTTGGAAATGAAATCGGTTAACCGCATCTATAATACGTTTAATGAGTTACTAACGACGAATGCCGAGATGTTTGAAGGGGTTACAGAATTCCAAGATATTTCTTCTGAACAAGTGGTGACGTTTGACTTTTCAGGCTTAAAAGGCAACCTGCTGAACGCTCAAATTTTCTCAGTCTTATCCCTCTTATCAGCCGACATTGTTAACAATGGGAAACGTTGTAAGCAACTCTTGAAAGCTCAACCAACGAAAACGGAAATGGATATGCCTCACTATATCGTCAATATTAGTGAGGCACAGACCCTCATTAATCCCAAGTATGAAAGTAGTGTTGAATTGTTAGCCGATACGATTGATTCCATGGGAGAGAACTTTTCAGGTGTGGTGCTATCCGTGAACTCTTTGCGAGGAATTCTTTTTGAATCAGGAACAGGCAATCACAAAGATCCTTATGTGACTGCTGTGCAGCGAATTTTTGGGTTGATGCAGTATCGTGTTTTTAGTCAGACAGATGAAACAACGATTCCACTTTTAGCCAATGCCTTAGCGGATTCAATGAATCAATCAGAGCTAGAAACCTTGCCACGATTATCAAAAGGTCAGCTCTTTATGAATATTGCAGGTGTTGGCAACCTTGTCTTCAATCAACAATTGTTAGCGCCAGAGATAGAACGCTATGGTGGGATTCAATAACAGAAAGGAATGAGTAGATGTCTAGAGATGAAAAGAGAGGCTTTATTGGCCGTCGTAAACAAGCGATTGATACCTTTGTTGCTATTCGTAAGGAACGGATGAAAGAACAACGAGATTATTTTGCGTCTGAAGGCGAATCAGATCCTGAGCGTTTAGCTGCCCAACGTCAACGTGACCAGGAGTTTATCCAATCCTTAAAGAAAGTAGGAATCGGCTTTATTGTCTTTTTAATCTTTTATGCTATTCTTAGAACGATTCTAGGGCTCTGGTAAGAAAGCGAGGGAACGGATGAAGAAACTCATCAAACTAAAAGTCATTGCTTCCTTAGTTGTCTTAGTAGCCATCATCTTTATTGGTGTTACGACCATTGCTGCTATTTTAGGCGCCGTTACTGGTAGCGATAGCAATAGTAACTGTGGCACGACCACAACGGTGACGACCACCTCTGAGGGCTCTTCGGTTTCTTCAGGGGATGGTTCGATTGACAGTTTTGTCAAAGCACACGAAGAGGCTTATATTCAGTCTTGGGGTGTCGGTGGTTTCTTACCTTCGGCTTCCATAGCGCAAACCATGGCAGAGACGTCCTTCTCCATGAGTGTGCCATCCTTTGCGGAGGCGCACAATATGGGTGGTGTCAAGTGGACGTCCGCTGACACTTACCCAAAAACGATTGCCCTTTACGGCTCTGATAGTGTTTCAGGTAGTGGTTCTGGAACTAGTGTTGGCGACAATACGGGTGGAGGCTATACCTGGTTTAAAGACTTCAATGCAGGAATTGTCGGTAAGGCTGAGTTTATGAGCCGTCAAACGCTCTATCGTGCAGCAATTAACAATACCGATGGGCTTTCAACCCTTAATGCTATTGCGGATGGTGGTTGGGCAACCGATCCTAACTATAAAGTGACTCTTGCTAATCTTTATAACACATTAGGTAGCCAATATAAATGGCTTGATGACAAAGCCATTGCGGAATACGGCACAAGTCCTATTGATACCTTAAGTGATGATACGGCGAATATCAGCTCTAGTAGCAGTAGTTCTGCTTCAGCTGAAGAGGACGAGTGTGAGAAAGACGAGTCGTCAACCTCAAGTGCAGCCGATGGCACAGGAACCGTTCCTAGTGATGCGACGGCTTGGGGCTATACGCCAGATCAATTACCTGAAAGCTTAAAGAGTTATATTATCAACCCTGCTCAATTAGGCCTTGCTTATGATGGCTCTACAGGTTGGGTGGAACAATCAGGTCAATGTGTGGATTTAACGGAAAGCTTAGGCAATCTCATTTGGGGAACATCTGGAATAACGCAAGGAAATGGTGTTGATCAAGCTAGTGCTTGGGCGAAAAAATTTGGCAATAGTGTCAAAAGTGAACCAAAAGCGGGAGCCATTTTCTCAAGTGGCACCTCTCAACCAGGACATACAGGAATTGTCTGCCATGTCTTTCAAGATGGTTCCATTCTCATCGTTGAACAAAATACCCCGTTTTCTGGTATTGATTACTTTGGCAAGAAAAATACCTGGAACTTCCGTATTGTTAGTCCAAGTACACAAACCAGCGATCATTTTGTTTATGCTTATTCGGACAGTAAGCAACCAACGTTAAACAAATAGAGAAAGCGAAGGAATTATGAAGAAAAGGAAAACATCAAATATGGTCTTTATTATCGTCGTTAGTTTACTCCTCTTGATTTCAGGAGTAGGTATTTATCAGCATTTTACGGGAGACTCAAAAGCTCCCCAAGACAACTCAACAGCGAGTAGCTTAACGCCATCCTCGTCATCAGAAGTTGCCTCAGAAACCACTGATGAAAAGAATTACCGTACGGCTAAGTTAAAATTAGAGCATCCTTATACGGAAGCAGATGCGTCTGCTAAAGCAATGGTTAGCCAAGCCTTTGCAAAGGCAATTACAGCGATTAATGAAGCTAAGCAGGTACCAAATATTGAAGGGACTTATGACAATCAAATGATGATGACTAGTGAAGCCATGGTTCAAACCTTTGCGATGGCTTTGCTGGTTAATCATTATCAGTATCAAGGAAATCAATTAGAAGTGACACAGGCCGAAAATGATGATGTGGTTCAATTCTTAGTTGTTTTGACAAAAGAAAATGAAGACAATTGTTACTTCATTGGAAACTTTAATACAACGGTTAATCAAATCCAATTAAAAGCCTATGTTGGTGGGAATATTGGAGCTACTTTTGGATAAGTAGTTATTCAATAAAATACACAAAAAGTTATATAACTATTTGTGCATTTTTTATTGACAGTAAAAACAGGATTCAGTATAATGAAGCTATAAAAAGTTATATAACTTGTTATCTATCGAAAAATGAGGTAAACTAATAAAGAAGGGTCAAGACATGAAAATTCAAACGACAAATTTACCAAAAGGTGGTGGCGGTAAAACAACGCATTCGTTTAATGAAGGGGATTGGTTAGCAACTTACAAAGATAAACGGGTCTGTTTAGTGGATGGTGCTTCTGAATGTAATTTAACTCAAGCGTTTAACGTGACGAGTACCAAAACCATGTATGACATTTTTACAACAGGTGAGTATGAGATTGTCCCCATTAAAAAGAATTTAAGTTTGATTCGTGGTGATGAACGTCTCAACGATGCACAATTGGATTTAGCTAGTCGTAATCATAAGTACCTTCAGTTTTTTATGTGGCTAGCTGATCACTATGATGACTTAGCCCAACAATTTGATGTGATTATCATTGATACACATAACGATGAAAGTCTAGTGACAGCGAATTTTATTGCCGTGTCCGACATTGTATTAGCTGTTTCAGATGCTTCTAAAAATGGTTATCGTGCCTGGTTACAACTGAAGCGTTTTGTGGATGACATTAAAAGTGAAGCGATTGATGTTATTACTCGAAAAAGCTATGTGACAGCAAGACCTTACATCATTGGCAATAACATCAAATTGTTTGGCAATCATGTCTCTGATACTGCTAAACAATTCTTAGCTGTTATGGAAGAAGATCCTGCTTATCTTGGAACAATCTTCACCAAAGAATTATTGGCTAAGAGCCTTGTTTATAACCAAAGTGTCTTTGAACAATATCAGCAAATGACCCCAAAAGAACAAGAAAAACACCAAAATTTTTATGACAACATCACGTATGTTTATCAGCATATCTTAGATGTTTTAGAAGGAGAGACTCATAATGACTGAAAATCGTTTTGCTCAGCTGAGGGATGCTTTTGAGAAAGCACCTAAAAAAGAGCGAGCTGTTGCTAAATCCCGCAAAAGAGCAGCTCAATCAGCGCCAAAAGGTTATGCTAAAAAAGGACGTTACCCTTTTGCCTTGCATGAGGACGTCCGTTATGAGAAATTAGAAGATCTGGTTGCTTATCATGGCGCTAAGTCGGCCTCTGATTACCTAGAAAGCTTGATTATTAAAGAGTGGGAGAAGCTACAGCGGAAGCTTAAAAATAAAGAAAAATAAGAGGTGTGACAATGGCTTATTTATCAACAATATCTGATTTATATCCATCATTGATGGACGCAGATTCTGAACAAATTTATATTCCTAAAGTCTTGTTTGAACATGATGACTTTAAGGGATTAAACTATAAAGAGATTTTGTTATATTCTTTTTTGTTAGATCGTTTAAAGGAACCACTAGACTTTATTCAAAAAGGCTATGATGACAACGGAATTACCTATGTTCACTTTAAGGTTGAGGATTTATGTGAACTGCTCAACCAGAGTAAGAATACTATTATTTCTCTAAAGAAAAAGCTAGTCCAGTTTGGATTGATAGAAGAAGTGAAAACTGGTAATAATCAGCCAAATCGTCTCTATTTAACTGATAAATTGGTTCCCTATATGAAGGAGTAAAACTATGGTTATTTTTGTTTCTATCAAAAAACTGGTTCAGATATTCTGGTGGCTCATTGCAGCGATAGCTTTTTATATTTTTTTGAAAACAATCGGCTTAAGTATGGCTTTTCTTCTGACGATTGCTTTATTAACCCTGTATTTTGCCCCAGCATTATTTGTGCCAATCCTTTTGATTGCCATTGGGGTTCACTTCTCAGGTGATTTCTCATTTATTCCAGATTTGTTTACTTCTGCTTTTTGGCTGATGGTTATGGGAATTATCTTCTTAATTGTTTCTGATAATAGTCATCGGCTGGTTAAAAGGGCTGAAAAAGAGGCGATAAGACAACGTCAATTGGCAAAGAAACAAGGAAGTGATAAGAGATGATAAAGAAACTCAAGCAACGATTAAGGATAGTTGCGTTGTTATTAATGGTCTTAGTAGGATTAGCACTTATTTTTAATAAACCAATCCGTAATTTTTTAATTGGTCAACACTCAAATCATTATCAAGTGAGCAAGGTTTCTAAAAAAGAAATCAAGAAAAATGAGAATGCCGATGTGAGTTATGATTTTTCAGCTGTAGAACCTGTCTCTATTCAATCTGTTTTAACATCGCAGGCAAGTGGTACTAACTTACCAGTTATTGGTGGCATAGCAGTGCCAGATGTTGGTATTAATTTACCAATTTTTAAAGGACTAGGGAATACAGAATTAACCTATGGAGCTGGAACAATGAAAGAAAATCAAGTCATGGGTGGTGACAATAACTACGCTCTAGCGAGTCATCACGTCTTTGGGTTAGCTGGTTCTTCTAAAATGCTGTTTTCTCCTCTGGAAAATGCAAAAGTGGGCATGAAAATTTATTTAACAGATAAATCAGCTATTTATACTTACGTGATTACAGCAATTGAATCTGTTACCCCAGATCGTTCAGATGTGATCACTGATGTCCCAGGACAAGCTCAAGTAACTCTTGTTACCTGTACAGATCAAGAGGCAACTGAACGAATCATCGTTCAAGGAGATCTTGAATCATCTGTTGCCTACAGTAAAGCCTCAAAAGAAATGCTTCAAGCATTTAATTATTCTTATAATCAGATGTAATAAAGGATAGAATGGCATTATAGTATCAAAAAGCGATTTCTAATGTGAAATCGTCTTTTTTGTTCTAGAAAAAAGAAAAAGTTGCGAACTTTTCCACCACTCTATACAATTATCTTTGCGATAAATTTGAGGAGGTAAAACGAGTGGCTTTCTTTGAAGAAAGTAAGTTAAGGGAGTTATTAGCAAGACACAATGCGAAGCATTTTGAAGAGTATATTTATAACTACGACGAGAGTATGATACCAGTTATGAAAGCACGAGGCTATCAATGCATCCATTCTATGGAGCGCACAGTAGCTTTTACCTTTGGAGAATTTACCTTTAGACGTCGTCGCTGGAAAAAAGGGAATGAGTGGATAGTACCTGTTGATGACATGTTAGGACTTCCAAAGAATGTTCGCTTCTCTTGGGAATTTATGTATCAAGTTGCTCATTTAGCAACAATCATGGCTTATGATAAAGTTGTTCAAGTTATTGAGGTGACAAAAGGAATCTGTATCACTAAACCAACTGTTGTTAAGGCGGTCAAGCTTTGTACACAGTTGATTCAAGAAAAAGCTGATTATCGTTTTTATGAAGATGATAGCGAAATTGAAAAGAAAAAGGTCAATACTATCTATATTGAAGGTGACGGTGTGATGATTAAAGCGAAATCAAAAGATAGTGATAATAACCACTTTGATTTTTCACATTTTGTAGTTCATACAGGCAGTCGAAAAATTGGCAGTAACCGTTTTGAATTACAAGATAAGAAAGAGTTCATCTCACTGGATAATCGTCAAACTCGTGAACAAGTTCTAGATTACCTCTATAACCACTTTGAAATAACTGAAGAGACGCTCTTAGTTACTAATTCAGATGGCGGACATGGTTATACGCCTTATATTTTTAAGGAAATTGCTAAAACCTTAAAAATTAATCGACACGAGCACTTCTGGGATGAGTATCATGTGAATCAGAAACTCAACACTTTTTTCAAACCCTACCCAGAAGAATTGTTGGAACAAGCTTATCAGGCTGTCTATCAGCATGATAAGCAAGCTTTACGGTTAGTGTTGGATACAACAGAAAGTTTGTTAGCAACAGAAGCTGAATTAGAGGTCTTTCAATCCTTTAAGAAGAAATTGTTGCAGAGTTTTCAATATACCAAGCCAGCCCCTCTAAGAGGCTTTTCGCATGCTGGTATTGGCGTCATGGAGACCCAGCACCGTAAAATAACGTATCGAATGAAACATCGCGGGATGTATTGGACGATGGAGGGAGCGGAGACCATGACACAGATGATTCTTCTAGTAGACAAGGGTGAATTGTATAACCTCTTTTTGGGTTCCTGGCGAGATGAGTATGCCAAATATGAGGCTTTAGAAAGTCAATCTATTTCAGACTGGTTAAAAGAAGACCAAAGTCCATCGCAATTACCACAAGCGAAAACACGTGGGTTGTTCACGACACTCAGAAATTAGTTAGGATTTGAAAAATACCCTTGAAAAGGGCTTTTTGTGCTACACTTTTTTGCTAAAAATACTTGCGTTGTAAGTGTGGGTGTGCTATAATTTACGTAAAATAAACGAATAAAAAGACGGACAGTGCGTCAACACCTCCGCCTCACCGAGTAAGAACTCCAACTTCTTACTCAGTCTTTAGTTAATGATACAGAATAAATGTATTACTGTCAAGGCTGAGCAAGAAAAATGTTCAGTCTTTTTTATCAGCTCGGTTTATAAGTTCTCCTTTTTCAAGCGATGATGAGCATTCTAAAAAATTTTACCACATACCCAATATAACTTTTTTATTGACAGTTTAAGAAAAGCGGGTTATCATGTTATAAGTTTATTACTGATAGGAAGTGAGCTTATGGCAACTACTACTACTACGAATGCCCCAACAGCTGTTAAAAAATCAAGCAAAAAAACAATAAAGAAAAAAACATCTGCCAAGAAAAATTTGGTTATTGTGGAATCTCCAGCTAAGGCAAAAACAATTGAAAAATATCTCGGACGTAATTATAAAGTTGTAGCCTCAGTAGGACATATCCGCGATTTGAAAAAATCAAGCATGTCTATTGATTTTGAAAATAATTATGAACCACAATATATTAATATTCGTGGTAAAGGTCCATTGATTAACGACCTTAAAAAAGAAGCGAAAAAGTCTAAAAAAGTTTATCTCGCAAGTGACCCGGACCGTGAAGGAGAAGCGATTTCTTGGCACTTAGCCCATATTTTAGATCTTGATGAGAATGACAAAAACCGTGTTGTTTTCAATGAAATCACCAAAGACGCTGTCAAAAATGCTTTTGTTGAACCACGCCAAATCGATATGGATTTAGTAGATGCCCAACAAGCGCGTCGTGTTCTCGACCGTATCGTGGGATATTCTATCTCACCATTGCTTTGGAAAAAAGTTAAAAAAGGTCTTTCAGCAGGACGTGTTCAATCCGTTGCATTAAAACTAATCATTGACCGCGAAAATGAAATCAAAGCCTTTAAACCAGAAGAATACTGGACAATTGACGGTTTCTTTAAAAAAGGAACGAAGAAATTCCAAGCTTCATTTTATGGCATTGATGGCAAAAAATTAAAACTCGAAACGAATGAAGATGTTCAAAAAGTTCTTGCTTTATTGACTAGTGACGAATTTACCGTAGCTAAGGTTGAAAAGAAAGAACGTCGTCGCAATGCACCACTTCCTTATACGACATCATCTCTCCAACAAGATGCTGCTAATAAAATCAACTTCCGTACACGTAAAACCATGATGGTTGCACAGCAATTGTACGAAGGTATCAGTCTTGGTAAGAGCGGAACGCAAGGTTTGATTACCTATATGCGTACTGACTCAACACGTATCAGTCCAATTGCGCAAAATGATGCCGCAAACTTTATCACAGAACGTTTCGGTGAAAAATACTCTAAACACGGTAGCCGTGTTAAAAATGCTTCAGGAGCTCAAGATGCTCACGAAGCCATTCGCCCTTCAAATGTCAATCTAACACCAGAATCAATCGCTAAGCACTTAGATAAAGACCAATTAAAACTTTACACATTGATTTGGAATCGTTTTGTTGCCAGTCAAATGACAGCAGCAGTCTTTGACACAATGAAAGTTAACTTGGAGCAAAATAGCGTACGCTTTACTGCCAATGGTAGTCAAGTAAAATTTGACGGTTACTTAGCCGTATATAACGATTCTGACAAGAATAAAATGTTGCCTGACATGGTTGAAGGTGATATTGTTAAGAAAGTATCAACAAATCCTGAACAACACTTTACCCAACCACCAGCTCGTTATTCTGAAGCAACACTTATTAAAACATTGGAAGAAAATGGCGTTGGGCGTCCGTCAACTTATGCACCAACACTTGACGTTATCCAAAGACGTTACTATGTTCGCTTAGCTGCGAAACGTTTTGAACCTACGGAACTTGGTGAAATCGTTAATAATTTGATTGTTGAATTCTTCCCTGATATTGTTGATGTCAAATTTACCGCTGATATGGAAGGTAAACTTGATGAAGTCGAAGAAGGCAAACAGCAATGGCAAAAAGTTATCGATGAATTTTACAAACCATTTGAAAAAGAACTTGCCAAAGCCGAAACAGAAATCGAAAAAATTCAAATCAAAGATGAGCCAGCTGGCTTTGATTGTGATGTTTGTGGACACCCAATGGTTATCAAGTTAGGTCGTTATGGTAAATTCTACGCTTGTAGCAATTTCCCAGAGTGTCACAATACAAAAGCAATCACTAAAGAAATCGGCGTGACTTGTCCAGTCTGTGGCAAAGGTCAAGTAATTGAGCGTAAAACCAAACGCAATCGTATTTTCTATGGTTGTGACCGTTATCCTGAATGTGAATTTACATCATGGGATAAACCTGTCGGACGTTCTTGTCCAAAATCTGGAGACTTCTTAGTTGAGAAGAAAATCCGCGGTGGTGGTAAACAAGTCGTCTGCAGCAATGAAGAATGCGACTACGAAGAAGCAAAAATTAAATAAAACGATAGAAGCTGAAGCAGAGATGCTCAGTTTCTTTTTGATTGTATGGAAAATATGTTTTCCATTATAATGGACTTTTTAAATAATTGCCGTTATAACGGACTTTTTTTGATAAGTCTGTTATAATAGACTTATGAGAGGTACGCTATGAATTATTTTGCATTAATTGGAGATATTATTGATTCCAAAAAAATCGATAATCGTTACCAAGTCCAAAAAACATTGGAGGCTTGCCTAAACGAGTTAAATATTAAATTTAAAGATGTCTTGGTTTCAAAATTATCTATCACTTTAGGTGATGAATTTCAAGGATTGTTAACCTTGGACGCCCCTTTATTTCAGGTAATTGACCGTATTAACTTCGCAATGCAGCCTTATCAAGTACGTTTTGGTCTTGGCTTAGGAGAAATTCTGACAGATATTAACCCAGAGCAAAGCATTGGCGCTGACGGTCCCGCTTACTGGCACGCTAGAAAAGCAATCAATTACATCCACCAAAAAAATGATTACGGCAATACGCAAATCGCTGTTTCCTTTGAAGATGACACCAAGGTAAACATTATTAATACACTGATTGCCAGTAGTGAAGCAATTAAGTCCAATTGGCGCGCTAGCCAAGAAATTATCTTGCAGGAACTTTTAAAACTTAGTATTTATGATGAGCATTTTGACCAACAAATTTTGGGAAAACAGCTCGAATTAAGCACAAGTGCGCTGTCAAAACGATTGAAAAGCAGTAATATCAAAGTTTACCTACGAACACGAAATTGTGCGTTAAATCTGCTTAAAAACGCTGGAGAGGAGTTAAACTAATGTCAATCACAGGTCTTTCTCACTATCTTAGCCAAAATCCTATATTAACCCTGTTACTGATTTGTCACTTTTTGTCAGACTTTCAGTTGCAAAGCCAAACAGTTGCCGACCGTAAAAATACCGATAAAACTTACCTTTTGATTCATCTCATTTGGGTAGCTATTCCGTTAATTTTGGTAACTATTTTTGTCCCAAGCATCTGGGGCATTAGCTTGCTTATTTTGCTGAGTCATTCTATTATTGACTTTGGAAAACCTCATGTGGCTAATAGTTTCAAGCTAAATCCGTTGGTAACTTTCCTTTTGGACCAAATGTTACATCTAGGAATTATACTTTTACTTGCCCCGCTTGCCAAAGGTGTAGTTTTGCCAAATATCTTAACAAGAGAAGTGCTTAATATTATTCTATTTATCGTCTTGATTACAAAACCGACTAATGTCTTTTTCAAGATTTTCTTTCAAAAATACCAGCCAGAGAGCAGTCAAAAAATGGATACCATTCCAGGTGCTGGAGCAACGATTGGACTTTTGGAACGTATTGTGTGTGATGAGTATTTGTATCATTTTCAATCAATTCGCCTCAATCGGACTTGTTTTTACTGCTAAATCAATCGCTCGTTATAATAAAATTTCCGAAAGCCCCACATTTGCAGAATACTATCTCATTGGGTCACTTTTCAGTATTTTAAGTGTTTTACTATCTGCTTGGATTTGTTTGTTTTAAATGAGGATGACTGACTATGCATTTTGGCTTTTCTTATGTTGGATTCATCTTTTTAATGCTACTAATGATACCAAATCTTATTTGGACACGAAATAAACCTAAAGATTATGAACATTATCAGTATCAAGAAAATAAATACTTATCCATACTTGAACGTATCGGAGAAGTACTTGTGACTTGTCTGATTCTCATCTTTTCTGATTTTAACTGGCAGCCCTGGACTAATTGGAATTGGTGGCTGATGGCTGCTAGTTTTTGCATGATTCTTTATGAAATGTTTTGGATTCGTTATTTTATGGGACCAAAAAGAATGCCAGATTTGTGCACCACATTTTTAAAAATTCCAGTAGCCGGAGCAAGTTTGCCAGTTTTGGCAGTTCTATGCATATCCATCTATGGTAAAAATCCATTTCTGACCTTGGCATCAATTATTTTGGGAATTGGTCACATTGGTATTCACTTACAATATCAGAATATGATTAAAAAGGATAATCAATAGTTTTTTTACGTATTTTTATTTATGTAAATAAATTATATAATATTATTTGAGTTTCACAAATTTTATGTTATGATAATCAAGTATCAAAATTAGAAAGATTTGGATAAGGGCTTTCTCCCTTATCTGGAAAATGAGTTTTAGGACTTCCTAAGCTTGTTTTTGGAGGTATTAGTATATTGTCTCAATCATCATACATTAACGTTATTGGAGCTGGTTTAGCGGGCTCTGAAGCTGCCTATCAGATTGCTAAACGTGGCATTCCAGTAAAACTTTATGAAATGCGTGGTAAGAAAGCAACACCACAACACAAAACAGATAAATTTGCGGAATTGGTCTGCTCAAATTCGCTGCGCGGTGATAGCTTAACAAACGCTGTCGGTCTGCTTAAAGAAGAAATGCGTCGTCTAGACTCTGTTATCATGAAGGCAGCAGAAAGCACGCGCGTCCCCGCTGGTGGTGCTTTAGCGGTTGATCGTGACGGTTTCTCACAAATGGTGACAGATGAAGTGAGAAATCACCCACTTATCGAAGTCATTCGTGAAGAAATCACAGAAATTCCAACTGATGCCATTACTGTTATCGCTAGTGGTCCTTTAACATCAGATGCACTTGCTGAAAAAATTCATGAATTGAACGGTGGCGACGGTTTTTATTTCTATGATGCCGCAGCGCCAATCGTTGATAAAAATTCTATCGATATGGACAAGGTTTATTTGAAATCACGTTACGATAAAGGAGAAGCTGCCTATCTTAACTGTCCAATGACCAAAGAGGAATTTATGGCGTTCCATGAAGCACTTGTCAATGCCGAAGAAGCTCCGCTTAATAGCTTTGAAAAAGAAAAATATTTTGAAGGTTGTATGCCGATTGAAGTTATGGCAAAACGCGGCATTAAAACAATGCTCTATGGTCCAATGAAGCCTGTTGGCTTAGAATACCCAGATGACTACAAAGGACCTCGTGACGGTGAATTCAAGACACCATATGCCGTTGTTCAATTACGTCAAGATAATGCTGCTGGTAGTCTCTTTAACATCGTTGGTTTCCAAACACACCTTAAATGGGGTGAGCAAAAACGTGTTTTCCGCATGATTCCAGGTCTTGAAAATGCCGAATTTATCCGTTATGGCGTAATGCACCGTAACTCTTACATGGATTCTCCAAATCTTTTGACTGAAACATTTGCCACACGCCAAAATCCAGACCTTTTCTTTGCTGGTCAAATGACAGGGGTTGAGGGATATGTGGAATCAGCCGCTTCAGGGCTAGTTGCTGGTATCAACGCTGTACGTCGTTTTAAAGGAGAAGAAGTGGTTATCTTCCCGCAAACGACTGCTATCGGCTCTCTTCCACATTACATTACACATGCCGAAAGCAAACATTTCCAACCAATGAATGTTAACTTCGGTATTGTTAAAGAGCTTGACGGACCACGTATCCGTGATAAAAAAGAACGTTATGAAAAAGTTGCTGAACGTGCTTTAAACGATTTGCAAGATTATCTTAACGTTTAGTATTCCAATACTATATTAAAAGAGGTGACAAAATGTTTCCAATTCAATTAGGACTAAAAGCTAGTTGCGACTTGGAGCAAATGGAAAGTCGCCTAAAATATCACCCAGATGTCTTTGAATTTTCATATCTTTGAAAATGGTATTTCAAAACTATTTTCATTTGGCAAGCCTGAATTCGACCAGTTGTTAGCTCAAAAAGGCTATCCACTTACTTATGATGTTTCTCATGCTTTCATTTATCTGCATGGGGATAATAAAGCTTTACAACGCTCACTAGAAACTTTGAAAGAGACTATTATTCACTATCATTTAGTTGACTCTTTAGGTAAAAGACATGATAGTTTGACACTAGGTCAAGGAAAAATCTATTGGGCAGAATCTCTGCCGTTATTCAACGAACATGCCACAAGTATTTTAAAAGATTTAAACAAACCCATTGAACAACTTGAAAGCCACGCATACCTTACAAAAATAGCACAAGCAATCAATGGGTAAGTAAGTAGTAACTGTTAAGCCTAAAACGTTTGTTTTGGGCTTTTTTGTTGCCAGAAAGCAACCTTACATTTTTGTAAGATTTGACGTTCAAATTGTAAGGAAGTAACTACCTAATTTTCGATAAAATAAACTTGTCAATAAGAGAGGAGCAGTCATATGAGTCAAGAAATCAAAAAACATATCAATTTATGGAGTAATCTTCTAATTTGGTTAGTCATGGTTATTTTAGGTTCCATTACTTATATGGTCTGGTACACCCTCCGTATCACAAAATAATAGGAGGAGGTTTTTAAAATGATAGTTTTTTATAGTCTTATTACAATTCTCCTTATCGTAGTAGTGGGAGTAATAAGTCTCGCTCTTTGGTATTGGAGTGGAAGAAAGCCTTTAAAACACCCTTAGTACTAAAATACTAAATTTAAATTAATTGCTTTTTAGCAAAAACATTCCAATTAGAGTTTTTATTTAATCGAAAAAAGGTATAATGAAACAAAGGAGAAATTATGTTACTGGAGATTAATCACTTAGAAAAAGTTTTTCGCACACGTTTTTCAAAAGAGGTAACACGTGCTTTACAAGATGTTGATTTCAAAGTAGATGAAAATGAATTTATCGCTATCATGGGAGAATCTGGTTCTGGGAAAACAACCCTGCTTAATATCTTAGCAACTCTGGAAAAGCCAACAAAAGGTTCTGTTATTCTAAATGGGAAAGAAATCACAAAAATCAAAGAAAGCCAATTAGCAGAATTTCGTTTAAACAATCTCGGATTTGTCTTTCAAGATTTCAATTTATTGGATACGCTTTCTGTCAAGGATAACATTTTCTTACCGTTGGTACTTGGTCGTGTTAACTACCAAGAAATGGAAAATAGACTAGCAACACTCGCTCCAAAACTTCATATTGAAAATTTGTTAGCAAAACGCCCATTTGAATTGTCTGGCGGTCAAAAACAACGTGTTGCTATCGCTCGTAGCCTTATCACAAATCCGCAGTTACTTTTAGCTGATGAACCAACAGCAGCACTAGATTATCGCAATTCTGAAGATATTCTAAACCTTTTTGAGGATATTAATAATGACGGTCAAACATTGCTTATGGTAACACACTCAGCAAACGCCGCTAGTCATGCTAAACGTGTCCTTTTCATCAAAGATGGTCGCATTTTCCACCAAATTTATCGTGGTAACAAAACCAATCAAGAATTCAACAAGGATATTTCACTTGCAATGAGCGCACTTCTTGGAGGTGAGTAATATGTTCTATGCTAAATTAGCTTGGTCAAACCTCAAAAAATCTGTCAATATTTTTGGACCATTTTTACTCACAAGCACCATTTTATTTCTTCTAAATTGTTCAACTTTGCTGATTTTATTTAGCCCTGTTGGAAAAAGTATGTCATATGGTGCCGTAACACTCGGCTTATCCATTGTTGTCCTTTTTATCTTCTCGATTATCATGGAGATTTATAGTTATAATTTCCTTTTAAAACAAAGAAGTAGGGAATTCGGGCTTTATAACATCCTTGGGATGAACAGGTTTCAAATCAGTCTTGTATCGACTATTGAACTGATTGTTATTTTTGTGGGTGTGATTATCCTAGGAAGCCTTTTATCAGCTGTCTTTTCACAATTGTTTTATTTGATTTTTATTAATCTTTTACACTATAATCAGTTGGTAATGACTTTATCACCAGCAGCGTTTATTAGCACAGCGTTTGCATTCGCTGCAATCTTCTTTTTCCTAGAACTTATCAGCCTCTTTAATATCCGTCGTTCATCGCCACTAGCTTTATTTAGGAGGCAAGAACAGGGTGAAAAAGAGCCACGCGGCAATATTCTCTTTGCGTTGTTAAGCATCATTTGCTTAAGTTCAGGTTATTATCTTTCAATTTCTTCAACGAGAATAGCTGCGCTTGTCGTCCTATATCGTTTCTTTATCGCGGTTGTTCTTGTTATCATTGGAACCTACCTTTTTTACATCAGTTTTATGACTTGGTACCTAAAACGCCGTCGTAAAAACAAAAAATATTTTTACCAACCTGAACATTTCGTAACCACAGCACAAATGATTTTCCGAATGAAACAAAATGCTGTCGGACTTGCTAATATTACGCTACTAGCCGTTATGGCTTTTGTAACGATTGCCACAACAACGTCTTTGTATGTCAATACTCAAAAACAAGCTGACGATATGTTCCCAAAAGACACTCAAATTACAATCTATTCAACGCCTGATACAGATGCGGAAGCTTTTTTCAAAACAGCAGTTATCGATAAATTAGATAAACCAGAAAGTGACTACATCACCTACTATACTGGCTTCTCAGATATTCCAGTATCAACCGATAAAGAAATCACAATAACAGACCAAGATGTAGAAACTCCTGATTTGGCAAAAATGGGGTATATATATATCATAACCCAAGATGATTTTAAAGATTTGGGTAATAGCCTACCAACTTTAAAGAAAAATCAAACTGCTTTCTATGTTCAAAAAGGAAATAGCCAACTGGAAAAATTAACTCTTTTTGGAAAAGAATTTGACAATGTCGAAAATCTAAGAAGTGTTATATTCCCTGATATTGCTAATACTTATAATCCAGCGTTGTTAATCGTTAGTGATAAAAATGTTTTAAATGAACTTCAAGAGCTCTTTACTCAACATAATCTCCAATTCCGAAGTAATTTCACTGGTTATGCTGACCTTTCTAAAGCCGAAATCGCTAAAATTACAAATAATGACGGTTACATTTCAGACGAAACAGGTCGATATCTTGATTCAGATGGCAACGCAGCAACAGGAATTGTCGATACCAAATCATCTTTCCTTGAGGGCATGTATGGCTTTACAGGTGGCTTTCTCTTTACAGGATTCTTACTTGGTATTAGTTTCTTGCTTGGTGCAGCCTTAATCATTTACTATAAACAACGTTCTGAAGGGATTGAAGATAAAAAATCGTATAAAATTTTGCAAGAGGTGGGAATGGGCAAAAAAGAGGTGAAACGAGCAATTAATTCTCAAATTCTACTCGTATTCTTTATGCCACTCGGTTTTGCAGTTTTACACTTCGCCGTAGCGCTTGTCATGCTAAAACAAATGTTGCTCTTGTTTGGAGTAACAAGCTCAAGTATGATTTATACCGTCAGTGGTATTACAATACTAAGCATCACCATAATCTATTTCTTCATCTATAAATTCACAAGTAGAACTTACTATAAAATTATTGAACGTTAACTCCTATCTTCGAACAGTCATTTGAAAGAGTCTGAAAATTTTTACTAAAAAATGGTCGTGATGACCATTTTTTGTTACAATAAGACTATGAAACAAGGAAAGATTTATATTGTCGAGGACGATGAAACTATCGTTAAACTTTTAAAACAACATCTTAGTCAAACTTATGATGTCTTTAGTGTCACTAATTTTCGAGCTATCAAGCAGGAAGTCGAAGAAATCAAACCTGACCTTATCTTGATTGATATCACGTTGCCATATTTTAATGGTTTTTATTGGACAACAGAAATTCGTAAAAGCATGACATTGCCGATTATTTTTATCTCATCTAGTGATGATGAAATGGATACTGTCATGGCACTTAATATGGGAGGAGATGATTTTGTGTCAAAGCCATTTTCTCTAACGATTTTAGATGCCAAAATTTCAGCTTTTTTAAGGCGTGCTTACCAGTTTACCTCGGATAATTACCAATTAGAACATTTTTCTCTATCACGTGACGGGATTTTGTCAAACGGTGACGACCATATCACCCTATCTCCAACAGAAAATAAGATTTTAGCAATTCTCTTTGAACATCAAAATCAAGTCGTTCCCAAAGAGGAATTACTCGAGAAGCTTTGGGAAAATGAAAGTTTCATTGACCAAAACACCCTTAGTGTTAACATAACACGACTCCGCAAGAAAACACAACCATTAGGTTTCGATCGTATTCACACCGTGAGAGGAGTTGGCTACCTTCTAAAATGATTCGACAATTTTTTAAAGAATATTCCGTCTGGTATTTAACTTATATCCTTTTAAGTATATTATTCATTGTTATTTTTGCCTTATATCGCCTGCCATTAGCTTACTTTAAAGTTAGTATTTTAATTAATTTCACGATTTTAATCTTTATCAGCATTTGGCAATACCTTAAATTTAAGCAGAAATTATCTATTTTACATCATTTTATTTATGTAAAAGAATTGGATGAATTAGAATTGCCATCAGAACTTGCTTATAAAGATATTATCATCAAACTAAAAGAAACTAGCGCTAATGAATTACTAGCTGAAAAGACGCAAACTGAAAATTTGCAAAATCTTGTCAAAATGTGGTCACATCAAATGAAAGTTCCCATATCAGCCCTTTCATTAATGGCACAGACTGACCAACTCGACTCAAACGAAGTACAGCAACAATTGACACGACTTCAAAACTATCTTGATACGTTGTTGACTTATTTAAAATTCAGTCAAAACAAAGACGATTTTCGCTTTGAAAAACTATCTGTCAAGGATGTTACAACAAAGATTATCAAAAAATATCGTATTCCGTGTTTGCTAAAAAATCTTTCTGTTGAGGTTATTGGTGATTGGGAGCTGAGTTCTGACCGAAAATGGCTAAGCTTTGCTATTTCACAAATTATTGATAACGCCGTTAAGTATTCCAAAACAGACGGAACAATTATCATTAGTATAAGCGATGGAAATATCGTTATATCTGATGATGGTATTGGAATACTAGAAGAAGATTTACCACGTCTTTTTGACGAAGGTTTTACTGGATTTAACGGTCATGAACACCAAAAAGCAACTGGTCTAGGGCTGTACATGACCAAACAAGTTTTAGACACCCTTAACCTAAACATCACTATCGATAGTCAAATCGATAAAGGAACACAAGTCGAAATTTCATCACATAAAAATTAACAGAAGTAGGGGCTAAGCCCTTGCTTTTTTAGGTTTATTTTTTTATAATATTGTTAGTTTATAAACTAACAAGGAGGGAGCTTATGTTTTCTGGAGAAAAGTTAAAAAATATTAGAGAAGAAAAAGGTTACTCACAGGCAGAAGTAGCTAAATTACTTAATATTTCTAGAGTTTCCTACTTTAATTGGGAAAATGGCAAAACAAAGCCAAATCAAAAAAATCTTAACCTCTTGAGTCGGTTGCTCGATGTCGAGGAAACTTATTTTGTATCTGAATATCACATTGTTGATACCTATTTCAAACTCAATCAAGACAATCGTCACAAACTCGAAAATTATGCTGACGATTTACTCAAAGAGCAAGAAAAAATAGTTCAGTTGCCTAAATATTATGCTTACAAGGTTTTTGAAAAATTATCTGCAGGTACTGGATATTCTTATTTTGGTGACGGTAATTATGATACTGTTTTTTATGATGAACAACTTGACCATGACTTTGCTTCATGGGTCTTTGGGGATTCAATGGAACCAACTTATTTAAATGGTGAGGTTGTCTTGATTAAGCAAACAGGTTTTGATTATGACGGTGCTATCTATGCTGTTGATTGGGATGGGCAAACTTATATTAAGAAAGTTTATCGAGAAGAGGACGGACTTCGTTTAGTCTCACTCAACAAACACTACGCCGATAAATTCGCGCCTTATGATGAAAATCCTCAAATCATTGGTAAGATTGTCGGCAATTTCATGCCACTTGAAGTTTAGTTTTACATAAATAATATTATGTAAAACACATTTAGAACATTCATTATTTATTTGTCAGCAAGGAGATGATAAAAAACCTGAACTTATTAATAGTTCAGGTTAATTTTTAAAGCTTATCTAAAGCGTTTTTTTGTTCGTCGTTGACGATATGGGTGTATAAGTCGGTAACTTGTGTGCTGGCATGTCCTAATTGGTGGCTAACTAGGACTTGTGATTTAGTAGCATCGTAAAGACGTGTTGCAAGTGTGTGGCGCAGTTTATGGGGTGTTACACGAACTTTGAAATCTTGAGAATATTTAGCAACTAACTTTTCAACGCTTGAAGCATCAATACGGTTAGGAACACCGCGATATTCTGTTAAAAAGAGAGCTTGGTCTTGTTTTTCCGCCTTATAGCGAGGCGCTCTGATTTGTAAATAAGCTTCTAAATAAGGCTTAGCAAAGTTAGCAACATTGACAGAATCACGTTTTCCACCTTTACGAGTGACTTCGATAACCATCATATTAAGGTTTAAGTCTTTCAAATCAAGATTAACAGCTTCTGAAAGACGGACACCAGAGGCAAGCAGAAGAGCAATAAGCGCTAAATCACGCTCCTTATTCTTTTGGAAGGAGGAGAGGGCGCGGTGAGAGAGCTTATTTTGATACTCTGTATCGATATAGTCGATAAATGCCATGGTCTCGTCACCTAGGAAAAGTTTGCCTTTTATATTTTCAGCTCGAGCTGCCAGCGTTTCTTTTTTCTTCTTAGTAGCGATTTTTTTCATGACATTTCGATAGAAGTAGGGCTCACCATTTTCATCTTCGACCTCTTCTGTTAGGTATTTAAACAGGCTTGAAAGTGCTGATAACGTCCGATTAATCGTTGTTTGTGAGACACCTTGTTTTGTTGAATAAGTGTTCAAAGAAGGACGTTCACGCAGATAAAGGATGAATGATTCCATGTCTTTTTTAGAAAGATGTTCCAGGGTTGTTAACTCAACATCAGCAATTTTAGTAACATCTGAAATTCCAGAATCCAAAAGCCATTCGAAAAATCGGCGATATTCTTTTAAGTATTCATATAAAGTTGTGAAGCTATAAGGAACTGAAAGTTTTGATTGGTAATAGTCCAAGACGTACCAAGGCATTATTTCTTTAAGTTCATCAATTTTTTCAAGTAATTTTTCACGTTTCATCTAAAATTCTCCTGAGATGTCTTTACAATAGGAGTATATCACAGACTGATTTAATTTTCAAGAAAATTACAGTTTTTCGGAAAAATGTTATGAGAAATTTACTGAATCAAATCAAAGGATGTCTTGAAAACTTTATTTTTAGTAAATTAACAAAAACAAACTAAAAACGAAGCTAGATTGTTATTTCAGCTTCGTTTGTTTTATCTAACATTATTTACGGCGTTTTTTCTTCGCTTTTTTCATTTTATTTGCCATGCGTTTCATTGATTGTTTCATCGCAAATTCGCCGACTTTCCCTTTTAGACCGCCGCCCATCATTTGGCTAAGATCCATATCTCCGCCACCAAGTGCTGAAAGGTCTGGCATACCATTACCGCCCATCATACCTTCAAGTGACGACATATCCATACCGTTTGGCATATTTTTAGGGAGATTATTTGGGTTGATTCCCATTTTCTTCATTGCTTTTTCCATGTCACCAGACATGACACCTTGCATCATTTGTTTTGCTTGGTTGAAATCTTTAATGAATTTATTGACTTCAACGAAGCTATTTCCTGAACCTGCAGCAATACGGCGACGGCGGCTTGGGTTGAGCAAATCAGGATTTTCACGTTCTTCTGGTGTCATTGATGACACGATAGCACGTTTACGAGCGACAGCTTTTTCATCAACTTTAAAGTTTTTTAGCGCTGGGTTGTTTGCCATACCAGGAATCATTTTAAGCAAATCTTCCATGGGTCCCATGTTTTGAACTTGATCTAATTGGTCGATGAAATCGTTGAAATCAAAGGTATTTTCACGCATTTTTTCTGCGAGTTCCAATGATTTTTTCTCGTCATATTCTTGGCTGGCTTTTTCAATCAATGTCAGCAAATCACCCATGCCAAGAATACGGCTAGACATGCGGTCTGGGTGGAAAGTTTCGATGTCCGTAATTTTTTCACCAGTACCAGTGAATTTGATTGGTTTACTAGTGATTTCGCGGATTGAAAGCGCAGCACCACCACGTGTATCACCATCAATCTTAGTTAAAACAACCCCTGTGATGTCCAATTGCTTGTTGAATTCGTCAGCGACGTTGGCAGCTTCTTGACCAATCATACTATCAACAACCAAAAGAATTTCATTTGGATTTGCTAAAGCTTTAACATCACGGAGTTCTTCCATGAGTTTTTCGTCAATTTGCAAACGACCAGCCGTATCAATGATAACGTAATCGTTGTGATTTTCTTTGGCTTGTGCCAAACCATTTGTCACGATTTCAACAGCTGAGTGGTCAGTTCCCATGTCAAAAACTGGCACATTGATTTGACTACCAAGTGTTTTTAATTGGTCGATAGCCGCTGGGCGGTAAATATCGGCAGCAATCATCAACGGACGTGCATTTTCATCTTTAATCAGCTTGTTAGCTAATTTCCCTGCAAATGTTGTTTTACCAGCACCTTGGAGACCAACCATCATAATGATTGTTGGAATTTTAGGTGATTTTTCAAGTTCAGCTGTTTCAGAACCAAGAATTTCAGTCAATTCTTCGTTAACAATCTTAACGATTTGTTGTGTTGGGTCAAGTGTATCAATGATTTCATGACCAACTGCACGTTCACGCACGCGCTTGATGAAAGTCTTAACAACTGGCAAAGCAACGTCAGCTTCAAGCAATGCCAGACGAATTTCTTTTGTGACTTCTTGGACATCTTTTTCAGACAACTTCTTCTTTCCGCGAATATTTTTAAACACCCCTTGCAGGCGTTCTGTCAAACTTTCAAAAGCCATAATATCTTTTCTCCTACCTAAGTATCTCTATAATTTTACAAATGTTCTTCTGTTTAGTGAGTAATACGGATTAATCACGATTATCAATACTACTCAAAACGGAAATTCTCTCTTTCAAAAATTCATCATCAGGATATTTTTCTAAAATATCGTCAAAAATTTGGCTCCGAACAATATAGTCCGAATACATGTGCAACTTCATCTCGTAAGCTTCTAAAATTTTTTCTGTTCGTTTAATGTTATCATAGACTGCTTGACGGCTCACACCGAATTCTTCAGCAATTTCTGCCAAACTATAATCATCCGCATAATATAGTTCAATATAATTCATCTGCTTATCGGTTAACAAAGCAGCATAGAACTCAAAAAGAGCATTCATACGATTGGTTTTTTCAATTTCCATAGCCCTTATTTTACCATAATTTAGCTGAATTTAATAGTCAGAAATGGTTAATATATGTGGTAAATCTTTTAGAAAATCTAGATTATAGTAAAAAATGAATCATGCTGACAAAAAACAACAACCTGGTAGAGGCTGTTGTTTAATAAAGGTAATAATAAAAATCATAGTCACTCAAGTCTTCAATGTTATCTTTTCACTAAAATTGAATGATTGTCTTTCCACGTGAGTGACCATTAGCGACTTTATCGAGTGCACTATTGATAGCATCTAAAGAATATACTGTATCAATTGAAGGTCTAAGTTTGCGTTCTGCTAAAATATTTGATATCTCTTGAAGTTGTCTACCATTCGCTTCAACAAAAATAAAATGATAAATAACACCATATTTAGTTGCAAGTTTATCAAATGAATGACCTGCTAATCCAAACAATAATTGTTTCCATTTTGAAAATTCCATGCGCTTCGCAAAAGCTATATTAGGCATTCCTTTCAACGAAACTATCTGTCCGCCTTTTTTTAAGATGGTCATTTGTTTTTCTGTCTCTTTTCCACCTAAAGTATCTAAAACATAGTCAACATTCGAAAGCAATTTACTATAATCGTCTGTTTGATAATTAATAAAACGATCAGCCCCAAGATCTAGCACACGCTGCTCATTAGCTGCATTACCACTCGTAATAACAGTTAACCCCTTGGCTTTAGCTAAGGGAATCGCCATGGCACCAAGCCCTCCAGTACCACCTGAAATAAAAATTGTTTTACCTCTTTTAACCTGCATTAATTCAAATGCTTGAAAAACTGTCAATGCTGTGAGAGGAACAGCTGCCGCTTCAATATCGCTTAAATAATCTGGAACTTTAGCTAAGGCTGAGTAGTCAACAGCTACATATTCAGCAAAAGCCCCAATACTATCCAATGGCAATCTAGCATAAACACGTTCACCTTCTTCAAAACCCGATACTTGTTCACCAATTGCTTCTACTATCCCAACAACTTCATTACCAGGAATCAAAGGAATTTTATAGGGAACGATTAGTTTTACTTCACCACGAGAAATCATATTATCTAGTGGATTAACACCAGCTGCGGTAACTTTAAGTAACACTTGTCTGGCATTAATTTCAGGTTTTTCAACCTGAACAAGATCAAGTGTAATATTATTTTTGTCATATGTTGTTAATTGCATTGCTTTCATAAATTTTTTCCTTTTTGAATTATTATTTTTAATTTGCTTCGCGGTATAGATTATCAATGACATTACTTAGCGTTTGGCTAGACAAATCATTTTCTAATTGAGAATTAATTGAGAAAAAAATAGGCTTTACTGCTTTCTCAATATGCTTACCTACTGGACATTCTAAATTAGCATTTTGATGCATTTGAAACAAATGAATATGAGCTATTTCTTGTGTCGCCTGATAAATCTCTAACAATGTCAAATCCTTAGGAGCTTTTACCAACTGGTAACCTGATTTACCTTGATGTGAAGTAATAATATCAGCGCTCTTCAGAAGAGCAATTACTTTCCTGATATAACTCGAGTTAGTTCCAACACTTTTAGCTAACTCTTGTGATGTCAAATTTTTGCCACTTTCACTAATCATCACTAAAAGATGAAGCGCAACCGAAAATTTTGTATCCATTTCCTGCCCTCTTTCTTGTATTTGTATCTGATACAAGTATATATTACCTTTTTACTTTTCTCAAATAATCTGCTTTTTATCTTAAAATAGTCGTCCTAGATTAATAAGAAATATTGAAAAAAATAAAACAGACACCCAATAAGGTTCTGTTTTATGACTTGTCATTTCAAATCTTTCGTGGCTTCCTCTAGGATATACATTTGGAGAATGGTTTGTTCCTTAATTATTCTCCAAATAAAATTCAAAACGGTCGCCGACATATTGGCTGTGAACGTATTCAAATGGTCGTCCGTCTGTGAAATAGGATACCTGTGTCAATGCCAGCACCGCATGATTTTTAGGCACTTTGAGATAATTCGCCACGCGCTCGCTTGCATTTTTAGCATAAATCGTTTGCTCGCTCTTGCCGATTTCATAACCATTATCCGTTAGTGTTTGGAAGAAATGCTCTGTGATGTCCTCTTGATTGAAAGACTGAATGAGTTTTTCTGGAATTGATGCCACTTCAAAAACCAAAGGCACGTTATCTGCAAAACGCACGCGCTCCATACGCACCACGGTATCTGTCGCTTTTAGTTGTAACTGCTGGATTTCCGTTTCATTAGCAGTTTTTCGCTGATAAGAAATCAATTGTGACGACGGCGTTTTACCCTGCGAACGCACAATTTCGGTGAAACTGGTTGTCCCACGCATTTTTTCTTGCACACGGTGGCTAGCCACATAAGTCCCGCTACCCACACGGCGCTCCAAAATGCCCTCTTCGACCAAAAGCGTAATCGCCTGACGAAGCGTCATCCGACTCACCTCATAATCATCCGCCAAATCACGCTCACTCGGCAAACGCTGACCAATCTCCCAAACGCCCTCATCAATCTCTTTCTTAATCGCATCATGAATTCTAATATACGCTGGAACCATAACCTACTCCCGTTCTGTTCTAAATAACCTTGCTTTATTTTAACATATTTTTGCCGAAGTTTTTAGTGGAGTGAGAGATTATTTCTTTTGGAAAATGGCAGAGCTGTGAAGTTGGGGAGAATGCTAAATAATTATTTTGAAAGATTTTCAAATAAATATTCTAAAGTATCCCTATCAAATCTATAATTTTCATCAGTCTGATCATGTGCAATAAATCCAAATGATGTCTTTATCCCATTTTTAACTTTCTTGATATATGATGGATAATTGAGAGTCACTTTACCATTATTATAATTTTTGATAGAAAAGTATTGACTAATCAATATTTTTAATTGAGGAGAGGTAAAATTTAAAAAATGTAGTTTGCATTTTTCTATAATTTCATCTAAAGTTTCACACCATCTGTAGAAATAATCTGTTAGTGGAATTACATCGTTCTTTAGAGAATTAAGAAAAATATCATTACGCTGATTTTTATTTTTATTGCGACTCAACTCCTTTTTAGAAGTATAAATCTCTAGCCTACAAGTATCTTCAGTAAAACTAACTTCCTGTTTTAAATTATCAAATGGTGATGAAAAATGCTGGCTATAATCTCTCAATAATTTCATCATCTTTAATTCATCTCGCTTTTCATAACTCTTTATATCTGTGTTTAACCCCTTCAAGTTCAATTGTCTAACAAAAGATTTAACATTGTCAATAAAAATTCTTCCTAATAAAATGTTTGCTGAAAACAGATATCTCATTTCATAAAAAAGATTATCTAGAGAATTTTCAAATTTTTGATTTTCTAAAAAGTCTTTCAACTTTTGCTCTGATACCTTAAAGTTCTTATAACATCCATATATATTTGAAAACTTCAAAAAAGCTGAATGATAACACTTTAGATTATCAAATTCATTTTTATTTAATTCTTTCAAAAGATAGTCAGGATTATTTTTATCAGCGATAAAATACTGCATAATACCCCTTTTCTAGTAAGTTCAAAAAATAATTTTCTGCAAAAATAAATCATTAATAGCTTTTTTGATATTAACACTTTCTATGCTACAGTAAGATAATTGCATTATATAGATAATAAATTCCATTAATATTATGTCAATTATCGTTGCAAGATTAAACTCTTTATCCAAATTTCCATGTGCAAAATCATTCCTTTGCTCAGCAAGTCTAGAGGAAATACTATTGATATTAAACTCTTCATTATTTCTTAAGTATAACTTTTTACCAAATAACTCTATTTCGTCTTGAAAATCTTCAAAAATAATCTTTATTTTTTGGTTTAAAGGAGTGAAACTCCGTATTGATTTTTTTAACTTTTTATAAATCGTTTTCTCTTTTCCTGTTGAACTCTCTACTAATTTAACGATTTCCTCCTCAACAATATTTTCTGCGAGAATGGTTTTCTGACTCTTTTGGTCATCTAAATTTGGATATTTTTTCTTAAATTCCCATTCAAATGCAGTCATAACAGAAAGGAAACTAGCTATATCAACTACTGTTGACTCCTCATAATTTTTGGGGATATGTCGTAAAAAAAGGTTACCTTCGGCTATACAATTTAATAAATCTACAACATGCTCTTCGATTAAATCAGCGGAAATACATCCCCTCTTTTCAGGATTGCTATCACAAATTATTTCTGACGATTCATACATGATACCTATTTTCACTTTATTTGAAATTAGATTAACTCCATTAAACACAATATTTCTTCTATAGCAAAGGAATTGAATAAATTCTCTAGCAATTTCATATAAGTGTAAAATAAAAATATAATCATTAGTTGGCTCAAATTCAAATCTCATCGTTGAATTAAATACGATAGGAGAATTATTCTGTTTTTCGGATATTTTCGTTGTTATTCCAAAATGTAATCCTATATCTCTTCCTTCTAAATTAAAAACTCTATTTTTTATTTTTCTAGGATTATTTCTTTCCGCCTTCAAAATTATTTCTTTATCATTAGATTCGTATGAAATAGTATACACTCTGTGTATAGGATAAATATAATCTAACTCTTGGCAAGAGAATTCCATACATGATATACTCTCACCACCTTCTCTACATAAAATAAAAGCATTGATTTCTATCTCAAACTTATTTTGATTTTCAGAAAAAACACTACCTTTTCTCGGCAAAAATATAATAGTTTGATAATTACTTTCATTACACTTTCCTATTAGAATATCATCTTGAACAAATAATGGGGCACTTTTTGAACGACAAAGCCCTGTCGAACTATCTTTTTCTGTAAAAAAATCCAAAAATAGTTCCATAAATTTATCTTTCTGAGGTACTAATTGCAAAATTTTTCCATCAAATAAAAAAACAAATTCAATGTCTTTATATGTAATATTTCCTGTATACATTTGGCTTTCCAAATCAGTTTCCTTTCCTCAATGCCTCTTTCAACGCTTTCTGCAATTCTTTGTCAACAGCAAATAAATATAATCCATTTACTCCTCGTGTTAACAAGACATTTAATTCGTTTTTTAACAATGTTTCACCGAATTTCATTCTAGTTCCATCGGCTAATGTTCTGTTGCGGATTGCTTTTTCGTTGCAGCTAGCGCCTGGATCAAAAATAATTTTCCCATCACGATATTTTACAGATGGTCCAATAATAACTGCGGCATAATTCAAGTCAAACCCTTGAATAGTATAAGTTGACCCAATTTCATCGATAGTTTGCTTCTGTTCTGCCCATGAAAGATTTTTAGTTGCTTTATCTTTAGGAAGTTGTAAATTCCAAGGCATTGAAAAATCACCAATTGTCACATTCCAATATTGGTTATCTTCTGGTTTACCCTTTTGTTTAAATTTCCAATCATAAGTTGCCAACATTCGTGAGATACCATTCTCTTGATGTTGGTCTTTCTCTTTGATGGCATCGTACATTTCTTGCGGAGAATCAAATACTCTAAAATCATATTTATCATCCTTTCTGAATGGATAAATAACTTGTTCATCTACTAAGCTTCGAATCCAATCAATTGTAGACTGTTGAGCGTTAATTCGCATTTGATCACGTAACGATATCACACATTGAGCATCTAATTTCATTTCTGCTAAATCAGCACTTTCCCAAATTTGTTCAGTTGTAAGAATTTGATTTTCATCAAAAACAGCTACAACAACTTTAGCATTGGCTAATAAATCTTTTAAATGATTTTTTCCTCGATAAGACTGTTTTCCTTGAGTTAGCAACAAATGTGCTTCATCAACAATAACGACATCAGCTTTTAAATTATTTTTCGATTGATAATTAATAAAACTTGTCGGTTTCATAACAACATCAATGCCGTTTTTGTTTTTTAACCCTAATTTCTTCGCCATTTGTTGATAGACCGTCAATTGTTGTTCATGATTTACTAAAAGATGAATAGACATTTTATCTTTAGATACAGGGAATTCATTAGAATTAAATAAATCATATAACAAACTACTCATCAAAACAGTTTTCCCAGAACCAGCTTCTCCTTCAACTAAAATTAATTGTCCATCAAGGTTTTGAGTTAAACTAGATAATATTTGAAGTATAATTTTACTTTTAGCTTCTTTTTGTTCTTTCGTCAATTTATGAAATGGAGATGCTTTAAATAAAGCAGAATCTCGGATAACAGACTCAATTGGGAAAAGTACATTGTTTAATGAATGTAACTTACGCCAGATTTTGGAAAAGACTGAATCCATAATTTCAGAGGTGTAATAATCATTTTGAGGATTTCCACGCCTATTATTGACATTCTTTACTGATTCCGAACTTAGGAGATAATGCAACAACCTATTTTCAATATCTAGTGTAAGTGATTTATTGAAATATTTGTGACCTATGATATACATCTCAGTAGTGGAAGAGTCACTCAATTTTTTAAAATCTTCACGACCATTACGAATATCATCGTTTAAATGCTGTTTAGTCCGACGATTAATGTCAGTTGTCTCACCAACATAAACATTATAATTATGTTTCTTGTCGGAAATTTTATCATCAATGATATAAACTGTTGGATAATCTAAAATTAATTGTTCATCCTTCTCAGAAAAATCCAGCTCTTTGATAGCTTTAACCGAGAAAGAATTATAATTTACTTTTCCAATAATTGGTGAATATTTGTCTTGAAGTGGCATAAATCTCAATCCTTTTCTGAAAACGTTTCGTTATTTCTATTATATCATTTAAATTCAAAAAAATAATATCTTGGCGTAGTAAAAAAAGCACCCTATCCAGCGGTTTATTTAGCTAGATAAGGTGAATTATCATTTTATTTTTTATTAGTCTTCCAACCCAACCAACTGATGCTGGCGTTTGTTGGCTTGATTGACGATGATGTGTTTTTACAAAAAATGATTCAGTAGCATTTGATAGATTAATGCCCCTGCTGTTCCTCCAACAATTGGTCCAAGCACTGGAATCCATGCATATCCCCAATCTGAATCCCCTTTATTTGGGATAGGTAATAGTGCATGAACAATGCGAGGTCCAAAATCACGTGCTGGGTTAATAGCATATCCCGTGGTTGGTCCTAAAGAAAAACCTACTGCAAAGATTACAAGCCCCACAATAATTGGTCCAAATCCTGCTGCAACATTATTAGGACCAATAGCCATGATAGTAATTACTAAAACTGCTGTTCCAAGTGCTTCTCCAAAAAAGTTTGAAGGGGTATGGCGTATCGCAGGTGCCGTAGAAAACATCCCTAAAATTGCACCAGAGTCTTTGGTTTCTTTAAAATGTGGGTAATAATGTAACCAAAGTATAACAGCAGCAAACATAGCACCTAATAATTGTGCAACAATATAAAGCAGTACTTTACTCCATGCTAAAGATTCTGTGGCAGCCATTGCAATTGTCACTGCGGGATTCAAATGAGCTGGACTGAACAATCCTGCCACATAAACAGCAACTGTACAAGCAATTCCCCAGCCAAAAACAATTGAACTCCAACCAGTTCCTTCTTCCTTAGTATTTTTTAAAACATTACCAGCTACAACACCATCTCCTAGTAAGACAAGGATAAAGGTTCCCAAAAATTCACCAATAAATTCTTTCATAACTATTTCTCCTACTTACTTATTTCCAGTTCTTGTAGTTGTTTTGAAATTTCCTCAAGTTCTACCCCAGCTTGCAGCAAAGCCGCCGCAGTATAAGCCCCTTCAACTATTGGAACATTATTAATAACAATTTCTTTTTCTGAAAAATCTCTTGCTATTTCTAAATTCATTTTTGCAGAACCTAAATCATAAAAAGCCAGAAGTACATTTGCTTTATTAGCCTCCACTGCTTCTTGGACACGTTCAAAACTTGTCCCTATTTCTCCTTTTTCAGTTCCACCAACATATGTTATTGAAATCTCAAAAGCAACTTCTGATATTAAGTCAACAATTCCTTGTGCAATATTTTTAGAATGGGAAACAATGACGATACCAGTACTAGACATCTTTATTCCTCCGCTTCTATTAGTGCTTTAAATAATAATCCTGATGAAAATGCTCCAGGATCAATATGACCAATCGAACGTTCACCAACATATGAAGCACGTCCTTTTGTAGCTTTTAAAGGAGAAGTAGCTTGAACATACTCATTAATTCGGTCGATTGTTAATGAATTAGTTTCCAAGTCTTTTAATACAGGTTCCCAAACATCAACCATTGTTTTTTCGCCAATTTCTGCCTTACCTCGCTTTTTTATCATTTCCAAACCTGCTTTAACATCATCAGAAAGGCTTCCTCTGTCTTGTTCAGATTTTGAAATTCCCATAAAAGCAGAACCATATAAAGGACCTGACGCCCCACCTACTTTACTCAATAACTGCATTGCTACCGCTTTAAATAACTCAGAGGTAGATTCATACTCTTTTTCTCCGATTTCATCTACAACTGCAGCCATTCCACGCGACATATTTCCACCATGGTCACCATCTCCAATAGGGGTATCCAATTCTGAAAGATAATCTTTATTATCTTGAATCTTCTGGTTGAATAATACCATCCATTTTTTTGCTGTTTCTACTTGCATAATTCTACCTCTCTTACCAAGCAATTGTATTTACTGGTGCTTCCAACGCATTTAGCCATTCATCATCTTCTAACTTAATCAATGTTAATGATATGCCAGCCATATCAATAGACGTCATTAAATTACCAAGTTTTTTGAATGTTACGTTAATCCCTTTTTCATCTAATAACTTACGAACATCATTAGCAAAAATATATTGTTCCATAAGTGGTGTTGCACCCATACCATTTACTAACATTCCAAAATCTCCTTCAGTATCATCAAAATTTTCCAATAATTTATTAACTAATTCTTTTGCTAAATCATATGATTGTTGCATTTTTTCACGACGATAACCTGGCTCCCCGTGAATACCGATACCAAATTCTATTTCGTTTTCGTCCAAAACAAAACCTGGTTTACCAACTTCAGGAACCGTTGCACCACTAAGGGCTAATCCAACGGTATGAATATTAGGCACTAATTTATCAGCCAATTCCTTTATTTCAGATAGTGATTTTCCATTCTCAGCTGCGTTTCCTAAAATCTTATGAACGAAAATTGTACCAGCCACACCTCGTTTGCCTTGTGTATATAAGCTATCCTCAACAGCTATATCATCATCAACAACAACACTTTCTACTGCAATTCCTTCCATTTCAGCCAAATCTTTCGCCATTTCAAAATTCATAACATCACCAGAATAATTTTTTATAACCATAAATACTCCAGCGCCTTCATCAGATTGTTTAATTGCCTCCAATATCTGGTCTGGTGTAGGTGAAGTAAACACAGCACCACATATTGCTGCCGATAACATGCCCTCACCTACAAATCCTGCATGAGCTGGTTCATGACCACTGCCTCCACCTGATATAATCGCAACTTTTCCAGTCTTTTCAGAGGTACGCTGAATAACATCAAAACCTTTTACGCGTTTAACTAAGTCTGAATGTACAAACTCTAAACCATTTAGCATTTCATCCACTACTTTTGTTGGTTCATTAATAATTTTCTTCATGTTTCGTCTCCTTTTGATTTATTTTCAACTTCATTATAGAAGATGTATAAACTAAAAGGAACGGACAGTTTTTAAGCTTTGTCCGTTTTTTTAATTGTGAATTATGATAAACTTATATCATAATCAAGTAAGGAGCCAATATTATGGCTACATCTCTTATCACTCGAAAAAGGATTGCTCAGGCTTTTATTCAAATTTTACAGGAAAAAGAATTTGAAAAAATATCTGTTAGTAATATTATGGAAAGGGCAGGCATACGCCGACAGACATTCTATAATTATTTCTTGGATAAATACGATTTAGTGGAATGGATTTTCAAAAACGATTTAAGTGAACAAGTTACTGATAACTTAGAATTTATATCAGGGTTACAATTATTAAAAGAATTGTCGTATTTTTTTGAAACTAATCGCTATTTTTACCAACAACTTTTTAATATGAATGTTCAAAATGATATTAATCAATATTTCATTGAATATTGTCGGCAAATCATTTTAAAAATTATTAACGAATATACAGATACTTCCAAATTATCTATAAAGGATGATGACCTTTTTATTTCCTATCACAGTCACGCACTCGCTGACACCTTTAAAGATTTTATACTTAATAAAAATTCTGAACCGATTGATTCCCAGAGATTAATTCGACTTATACAGGTATCTGTTGAAAATTATTAGGAGAATACAATGAGTCAAATATACAATCAAATAGAAAATGCTCTTCAAGAAAGTATAGATGCTTTGGTACGCATTTATCCTTTTTTATCACAAGTTCCCAATTTACCTGCGATTTATAACAATAAACAAGATTCAAATATTATTCCCATAATTTCTGGCGGGGGTAGTGGTCACGAACCAGCTCACTTTGGGTATGTAGGTGAGGGCATGTTAACTGCGGCAATCAGCGGACCTATTTTTGAACCGCCAAAAGCGAAGCAGATTTTTGAACTAATTAAGTTTGTTGATAAAGGAAAAGGCGTTTTTCTTATTATAAAAAACTTTGAGAAAGACTTAAAAGAATTTTCAGAGGCGATTACATTAGCGAGACAGATAGGAATAAAAATCAAATATATTGTTTCTCACGATGATATCTCGATAGAAAAATTAAACTTCAGAACTCGACATAGAGGAGTTGCAGGTACTATCCTACTACATAAAATTTTAGGTTACTATGCCCTAAACGGTGCTAGTTTAGATGAGCTTGAACAAGTGGCACTAAAACTTTCTACATCAATGGCAACACTTGGTGTAGCAACGAAACCAGCTAATTTACCTAATCACGAAAATGACATGTTTAAACTTGCACCTGATACTATCTCCTATGGTATTGGTATTCATGGTGAGGAAGGTTATCGGACAGAGAAATTTATTTCATCCGAACTTTTAGCCAACGAACTTATAAATAAACTTAGGATGAATTTAAAGTGGAAACCTAAAGATCCCTATATTCTTTTAATCAATAATTTAGGAGCAACAACTCGTTTAGAAGAACTTATTTTTTCAAACGATGTTTTACAGCTACTTGATATCGATAGACTAAATATTAAATTTATCAAGCTTGGAAGATTAATTACCTCTTTAAATATGGCAGGTATTTCTATTACTCTTTGTAAATTAGCCAATCCAGACTGGGAAGAAGCCCTTAATTCTTCCACTAATGCACCTAGCTGGTAAATTTAAACTCCTTTAACCCTAAATGAACATAAAAAGCACTAGCAATAGTGCTGACCCAAAAAGTTGGACAATCAATTATGATAAGGATTTAGTTCTGTATTGTACAAAGCTAAGCCCCTTTCTACCATTTGTCAATAGTTATGCTAATTATATTAACAAAAGACAGCCTGATTTTATCCCAAAAACATCCCTTGCTTTGGAATAACAACTTGACCTTTTTCCAAAACAAGTCGCCGTCTATGCATATTTTTTATCTTCTGATGTCATTATGTTAACTCTCTTTAAATATAAAAAGTATGATTTATATAACTTAATATACTAAAAAATTAATGAGTAACTGACAAAATCAAGCTTTTTAGTAGCTTTGGCAACAAATAGAAAATTGCAATGTAAAAAAGCTAATCAAATCCGGTCGGCTTTCGAGGACAACTAGCACAAGAAGGTATTGATTCTAATTATCAGGATTATATCTAATCTATATCTTTTAATTCAATTTTTCGTTTTATAAACTTTATCTTTTATAAACACATATATTTCTATTCCTAGCATAAAAAAGTCGAAATAAGAAATCCAATCATAAGTATTCTATGAAAGATTAGAAAATACAATAGATCCAAAAATGCAACTTTCTTGAAAAACTCTCTGCTATAATTTTGTTTTTTACTAAGTTATCTTCTTTTACCAATTCACCTAAACTAATATTAAATGTTTCATTTATATTAATTAAATTTTGAATATCTGGGCATCCTCTATTAGTCTCCAGTTTTGCAACTACATTTCTTGAAACGTTAATTCTTTCTGTAAATTGTTCTTGAGTTAATTTTTTAGCATTCCTAATATTTTTGAAATATTCATTTGATCTCCCTCCTTATTTTAGATAGTACAATATATTGGCTATTTATCATTTCCTTAAAAAGTATTTAATTTATTGTAAATCTAGATAGCAATAATCTTGTTAAATATGCTAAAGAAGGTATTGTTGCAAAAAATCTATTCTATCGTATAAATCATAATTACGTACCTCCTCTTATAACATGCAATATTACTGAAGGTTAGTGATTTTTGGTGTCAAATTGGTGTTAAGCAAAAAATAAAACCGCTGAAACAATTGATTTCATGCGGTTTTATTTATAATATTCTCTATTCCCACTCGAGCACCAGACCTTAATTTCTCGTGATAAACCGCACTGTTAATACGCTTTTCGTCCACATAATCCACATATTTCAGGCTTTCCAGAACGTCTTTAAGAATTTTGTAGCCGTTTTGTAGCCACGGCTACAGTTCAAACCTCCGCTGGCCGATTTACCTCAAAGCCACTCAGAACTACTGCAAATAAATGATACACGGAGGTTTGCAATATGGAAAAATACATCTACGATAACAGCAACGGTCTTTGGTATGAACTGTATGGAGATTATTATCTGCCGTGTCTGGTCATTCCAGAGGAAGAAGTACACCCTATCGGTATCTGGGACAGGAAGCACCAGCAATACCTCAGAGAGTACCGTCCTATGCTCTACAATGACCTCGTTCTCAGCGGCATGCTGTATAGCTATCTCACTGACATTGATACTCAGGCTCGCAATAAGCTCGACTTACTTGTAACGCAGCTGGCATGGGTCAAGGCTATGAACAACATCCGCAACCGCGCAGAGGAGATCATCAACGCAGAATTGATTTTCGCATAATTTAGCATCAGCCAGGCAAGGGGTAGCTGCTCGGCTGATATTCCATTCTACTCTTCAGCTACGCCTTATACCACTTCATCACAAACCATTCTAACAACAAAATTAGCATCATGACTGCATTTGGAAATAATATACTCTTTTGTTCCATCAGTAATCCCGTTTATTTCATGAAGGTGTCGCATAATCAAGTTTTTAATAAATACGCTATCAGAATCAATAAGATTTACCAACTGATGGTTTACGATGCCGCAATTCTCCGGATTACAAGACATGGTAAGAAGAATGCGTGTGGCATACCATCTGATATCTGTATATTCAGAATGGAGCCACTGTAAAATATTCTGAAGGATAACTGCCTCTATTTTGGATGGCAAAATAACATCATCTGAATTCTCTAAATATTCAACGATCAAATCAGTTACTGTGATTGTTGTTGCAACATCGCCCTGAATATACAGCATCAACTCGAGTATATCAGCATACACATCTTTGCCCATGGCGATATACAATAATTGCAATCCGATTTTCAAGGAAATGCCATCGATATTAGATGAAATAATCGAATTGTCGGCAACTTCAATAGCCTTCTGCTGCTCAAACAGTTTCTCATATATACATTGATTTCTTGTATAGTCTTCAGGATATTTTACTGCAATGCAAATGAGAAGTGCTATGGCATCAAGCTTTGTTCAAGCGGAGTTTTTTCTTTTTGTGTTTCATCACAGAAATAGTACAAAGACTTAATATTATGTTTTTTGACAGTACCGATTTCCGCTTGTACCCCTGGCTTAATTCCGTCGGCATTATCAATTAAGAAGATGCAAATGTCGCTATCTTCCAATGCCCATGCGTAATGGGATCCTGCAGACAGTGTAGAAGCACCGTTACTCTCAAAAACGTATACATCAGCTAATTGTGTGCTCTCAATAGCACTTTTTAAGTCAGCTCGTACTTTATCATATTTCTTCACACCATAAATTGAGCTAATAAATACTTTGATTTTTTGCTCTGGGATATCGGCAGAGGAGTAGAGTGTCCCTCTGCTCTGGTATATTCCCATGCAACTCCCCCACCAGGAGTGCTTATGCTTGTTAATCTTATGCCCTTATATTTTCTCCAATCAAATTAGTTTTCACCCAAATACTATTTTATTTTTCAGTTGGTAAATAGTATATCTTTCCATCCTTAGAAATCAGCTGAACATCCTCTGCATACAAATCCGAAGTATCATATTCATGTATGTTGCTAGCAGACTGTTTTTCTATCATTCTTGCAGTGTCTTTTTCAATAGTTCTAAACTTCAGATTATCGTTAAACAAACCCGGGAGGAAATGTATCACTCCATCAAAACCAGCTCTCTTGCGGCGCACCTCTGATATATCAATGCCCAAACGTTCAGTCGTAGTCTGATGCCATCCAGTCAAACGTTTCTGCGTTTCCGCAACCTGATTTGTGTATGTAGGCAACAATGCTACGCAGTGTTCTCTGGATACAGCACCCAAGTGTAATGTGTATCTTAGCTCAGATATCTTGTTGATCATATCCAGCAGTGATTTCTGGTACATATACCAGTTCTGAACTTCTGTTAATTCTTTTTCATAAGCGTCATAATCAAGATTATTCTTATCTGTGTAACCCACAAGAGCAAGATTAGCCTGTCCAAGAAGCTGCGTACACTCTTCCTCAAGACTATCAAGTTGTGAAATCTTCGAAAGCCTCAGCTCAGTATTCTCAAGAATTTCAATCTGGAAATCCGCAATCTTCTTCACATGGGCAACCAGCGAGAACACCCTACTACGATATTCGTTGTCTTGAAAATCTGCTATCTTGGAAATTCCATCACTGATTTCGCCCAACTCGGCGTTAATCTGGGTCATATAATACTGCCCAACAACCATTGATGCCACACCCATAGCTGCAGCAGCGGTGTTCGCTACAACAGCCGTACCTTTTTGAGCTTCAACAGCCACCAAATTTGCATGTCCTCGAATACCATCCGCACCGTGATAAATTCCTCGAACAGCGCCTCCCATAGCTTTCGAATCAGTCAATTTCGCACCGACTGGAATAATCGCTCTATAAAGAACCTCTCCATTGCCCTGAGCTGCCTGAACCGCATTATTCACAACATTACCCACTTGAGCTAATCCTGGAATCAGATTATTTACATGAGTCAGAACCCTACTGTCACTGATTTCAACCAGCTTGTTCTCATCGGGGATGGTTGCAGCAGGCAATATCTCCATTTGAATAACAAGTTCTTGCAATTCGTTTTCTGACGGAACCAACTGAACTTCCGTTTTTTCTTCAATATGCCTAACCCCCTCGTTTACAACATCAGATGCATTTTTCTTTGATTTTTTAGAAATTACCATACTGGTAACAAGTACTACCACAATGATAATTCCTATAATTGCATATTCCATATTGGTCACACCTCCATTTTGATTCTATAAGAGAATTTACAAATTTTGCGTCTGATACCAAGCTCAAACCTCTACCGTTGCTTACTGTCTTTATTTTTCTTACCACTACCAACAGTAATTTTCACAAGCCATTCCCCCATTAAACCTCCGACCATTTCCAATAGGCTCTGTTGCAATAGCAACTGCCACACCAAGCGCACTTGCGGTCTGCATCCATTCCGTAGATACCGCTTTTCTTGTTACTGTACCTGCAAGAATTGACGGTGTAACTAAATTTGCTTTTGTCATAAGACTTTCACGATCCTCCTGCTTGTATTTTTCAGGATAGTCCACAAAAACATCTAATATGTTTTTCAACATTTCAGTCTCATCCGGGTATTTTATTATTTCTGCATAAAGATGTTCCTGCATTCTTTGAATTTCGTCCATCCCTACATACCTCCTGCATAAATAGTATTGTATAACAATAATTTTGTCAATGATTTTTAAATTTTCACAAGTAAACATTTTATACATATAATTTTCGACTTAACGCTATCTTTCATCAGTCTTTATCGGTGCTTTTTCTCTATTCTTGGCAAAATATCCCCACAAGTTATGCCGAGCAATCACCTCCTCATACCCACTCAACTTTTTACGAAGTTCTTTATTCTCCTGTTCCAGCTGACTACTACGAACTTGTCCACGAGTAGACTTATACTCCGCCAATCCCTTCGTATCCTTCAGCTCTAAAACCGTTTTCCTAGTCTCTTTCATCAGCTTTTTCAGCTTCCCTTCCTGCTTTTCCTGCACCACCTATTTCTGTGCCGCTGTCACCAACGTCTGATAATCCTCTTTCTCAATCGCTACCTTAAAGGTCAGTGGCAGGGACTTTGCTTCAATCTGCTCCACCGTCTTAATAGACACCTGTTGCTGCTGAACACGCTCAATGGTCTGTTCCAACTCGGCAAGCTATGCGGTGTTTATGACGATGTACTATACCGACATCCGTGAAGGGGAGCTTCTGGCTCTCACGCCCGGCAGACATTGACTTCACCCAAAGCACGCTGAGCATAAGCAAAAGCTATCAGCAAATGAACGGCAAGGATGTCATCACGCCGCCCAAAACGCCCAAGAGCAACCGAGTTGTCACTATACCAGAGGTTTTGAAAAACAGCGTACTTATATAAGCCGCTGCTATGGGCTTCAGCCGGATGACCGACTGTTCCCCTATACCAAGAGCTTTCTCTACCATGAGATGGAATACGGTGTGCAACAATCCGTGTAAAACGAATCCGTGTGCATGATATTTGTCACAGCCACGCCAGCCTGCTGGTGGATATGAGCTTATCGCCCCTGCTGATTGCAGAACGCTTAAGGCACGAACGTGTGCAGACCACCATGGACACCTACAGCCACCTATATCCCAACAAGCAGGTAGAGGTAGCCAAACAACTGGACAGCTTGGCTATTTAACCCGATGGCTACAAAAATCCGGCCTAATGTAGCCAATTTGTAGCCAGTAAAAAACAAGAATCCCGGAAAAACCTTTACTATCAAGGATTTCCGGGACTCGGATACACTTAAATTATTATTCCCACTCAACTGTTGCTGGTGGTTTACTTGTGATGTCATAGACGATGCGGTTGACGTGGTCAACTTCATTTACGATACGGACTGAGATTTTTTGAAGCACATCCCATGGGATACGTGCAAAGTCTGCTGTCATTCCGTCGATTGATGTGATAGCACGAATTGCGATTGTATAGTCGTAAGTGCGTCCATCACCCATAACACCAACTGAACGAACACCTGTGTTAACAGTGAAATATTGCCAGATGTCGCGGTCAAGACCTGCTTTAGCAATTTCTTCACGAAGGATAGCGTCAGATTCACGAACAGTTTCAAGACGTTCAGCTGTGATTTCACCCATAACACGGATAGCAAGTCCTGGTCCTGGGAATGGTTGGCGCCAAACGATTTCATCTGGCATACCAAGAGCTGTACCAAGCGCACGAACTTCATCTTTGAACAGTGTGTTGAGTGGCTCAATCAATTCAAATTGCATATCTTCTGGGAGACCACCAACGTTGTGGTGTGATTTGATTGTTTGGGCAGTATCTGTACCAGACTCAATAACGTCTGTGTAAAGAGTACCTTGTGCTAAGAAGTCAACACCTTTAAGTTTGCTTGCTTCGTCATCAAATACACTGACAAATTCATTACCAATGATTTTACGTTTTTTCTCTGGGTCTTCAACACCAGCAAGAAGGTCTAAGAAACGTTTTGAAGCATCAACACGAATGATGTTCAATCCGAATTTACCACCAAGCATATTCATAACTTGGTCCCCTTCTCCTTTACGAAGAAGACCGTGGTCAACGAAGATACATGTCAATTGGTCACCGATAGCACGTTGAAGAAGAACACCAACAACTGATGAATCAACACCACCTGAAAGCCCTAGAAGAACTTTACGGTTTCCAACTTTTTTGCGGATCTCAGAAATTTGCAACTCAATGAAGTTGTCCATTGACCAATCACCTTTAGCTCCGCAAATCTTGAAAGCAAAGTTACGTAAAATATCATTACCATATACTGAGTGACGAACTTCTGGGTGGAATTGGATACCATAAATGTTTTTCTCAGTATTTTCAATGGCTGCGTAAGGGCAATCAGCAGAATCGCCAACAAGGTGGAAACCTGCTGGAATTTCGGTAACTGCATCACCGTGGCTCATTAAAACGGTTTGTTTCTCTGGTGTGTCAGCAAATAATTTTGAATTTGCTTTTAAGCGAAGTGTTGATTGACCATATTCGCTGTTACCAGTTTGACCTGCTGGAACAACTTTACCACCAAGTTTATCAGTCAACAATTGCATACCATAGCAGATACCAAGAATTGGAATACCCAATTCAAAAATTTCTTCATCAATACCAAAGGCATTGTCAGCATAAACTGAATTTGGACCACCTGAAAGTACGATACCAATTGGGTTAATCTCGCGCACTTCTTCTGCTGTGATTTTGTGGCTTCTCAATTCTGAGAACACACCAAATTCACGGATACGACGTGCAATCAATTGGTTGTACTGGCTACCATAATCAAGAACAATGATTTTTTGAACATTATTCAAACTAGAATTGTCAGTCATTATTACCCTTTCTATTAAAGTCAGCACTAAGCTAACAGTATTCTCTTTAATTGTAGCATATTTTCATACATTTAGCAGTAGATTTTCACTATCTTTTAGCATACAATCATATTTTTCAATAGGATAATAAGAAAATGACTATTATCATTGGATAACTCTTGTTTCAGTAAGGTGTTTATACCAGTAAGCACTTTTCTTTGGATAACGCTTTTGTGTCTCAAAGTCAACATAGAATAGACCATAACGTTTCTCATATCCATTAGACCAAGAAAATACATCCATCAATGACCAGATAAAGTATCCTTTAACATTTGCACCTGCTTCAATAGCATCTGCAATAACTTCTAAATGTTTTTTGACATAATCAATGCGAGCATCATCGTAAACGGTATTGTCTACAAATTCATCTTTATAGCCTAAACCATTTTCTGTAATGTAAATCTTCTTATAGTTTGGGTAATCTTTTTTCACGCGCATGATTTGATCATATAATCCTTGTGGATAAATAATCCAGTCCCAATCTGTCTTAGGAATATTTACTGGCGCTTCTCTACGACCAATGCCTTTAATCTGATACTTAGAACTTCCCTTCTCACCTTTTCCATTATGAATGATTTCAGTATCACCGTCACAAGCTCGCATCCAGTCACTCATATAATAATTAATCCCTAAAAAATCATTTAAGTCTTTTGCTGCTTCAAGTTCAGCAAAATCTTCTTCACGAAGATCTAATTCTCCACCATTTACTTTTAGAATGTGATTAACACCCTTCATCGTTTCCTCAGAGTAGCCACCTAAATAAGTTGCATCCAAAATAAATTTATTATGGAGTATATCTTCTAACTCGGCAGCACGGACATCTTCAGGATTTTCTGGGTTATACGGGTATTTAGTTGGCAAAGCATGAACAACACCAATTTCTCCTGAGTACCCTTTATCCTTATATAATTTAACAACACGTGCATGAGCAACCATCATATTATGATGAGACTGAAAAACTTTTGCCAAATTATACTGGATACCTGGAGGAAATTTCCCCACTAAGTACTGACCATCTCCGATTGGACCAATTTCATTAAACGTCGTCCAGTAATTAACCTCAGAGAATTCTTCAAAACAAAAATCAGCATAATTAACATAATGATCTATATTTTCACGATTAAGAAAATCACCATTAGAGTGTAAAGCTAAGGGCGTATCAAAATGATGAAGTGTTACAAAAGGTTCCACATGGTGCTTATGGCACTCTTCAAAAAGTTTATGGTAAAAAGCCACACCTTTAGAATTAACTTCGCCATAGCCTTTAGGAAAAATTCGTGACCAGGCAATTGAAATACGAATGCCATTCACACCAAACTGCTCTGCCAATTCCAAATCCACAGGATACTGATGATAGAAATCACTAGCTGGATCAGCTGTATACCAGTAATTATCTTTCAAATATTGGTCCCAAGCAACAGGACCTTTTCCATCTACATGAGTCGCACCTTCAGCCTGATAAGCAGCTGTAGCACCACCAAAAATAAAATCTTTAGGTAATGTTTTTGTCATATTCTTTCCTTTCAATATCAATAGCATTTGAGATGAATAATAGTCAAAGGAGGTGAACTATCACTCATCTCAAATATTGCTAACTAATTAGTTAAACTGTTCTTGCACAAAGGCTAAAGCAGCTTGTCCATCACGGGTTAATTTAATATACTGAGCACCTTCAGTTTTAGCAAGCCTAATCCCAAGATTATCAGTCTCCACTTTCATATCTTCATAGTTAGATGCCACCTGTGGTGCAAGAATAACTAAATCAAACTCTGGTAATATTTCACGATGAGCACCATATCCACCTGCGGCTGCTTTAACAGGTACGCCATATTCAGCAGCTGCCTTATTAAGAGCATTTGCTAAAAGTCCGCTAGTCCCCCCACCTGCGCAAAGGACAAGAACGTTGGTTTCTTTGACAATATTGTTGTGAACAGTTGTTTCTTCACCGCCTACTCCTGCTTTTTCAAGAATAGCATCTGCTTTAGAAGTATTAAAGTTTGCAACTACCTTTTCTTTTAGAGAATCATTAGACTTCCCCGTACGTTCTTCTTCTAGAATCTGTTGGTCATAAACTTTGACAAATGGATAATAGATTATAACATCAATCACAATCAAGAGAGCCGCCAAAATAAATGAAAGAAGTTGAAGATTAGTACCAAGAACGATTCCCAAAGGTCCAGGAGTAGTCCATGGTAAGTTAGTCGTGAAACTATTCATACCAAGTGTATCAACAAAGAATTTGAAAATCCAAACATTAACAATCGGTGCTAAAATAAATGGCACAAAGAAGACAGGGTTCAAAACAATTGGAGCTCCGAATAAAATTGGCTCATTTACCCCAAAGAAGGTTGGCACGACTGAAGCACGTCCAATAGCCTTATTACGTTTTGATTGACATAGCCACATGAACATGAATGGAACGACAAGAGTTGCTCCTGTCCCCCCCATTGTAACGATAAACATTTGTGTTCCTGAAGTTAAAACTTTATCAGCGTGTTCCCCAGCTTTCATAAGAGCTAAATTCGTATCAATATTAGCGTAGGTAATAGCTGCAATAGCCGGTTCAACAATAGATGGACCATGAATACCAACAAACCAGAAGAAAGCATAGGCACCAAATATAAAAGTAATACCAACATAACCATCTGCTGCAGAAAAAAGTGGTGCAAAAAACTGACCTATCGCTTCTGCCACACCTGTACCTACAAAATGGCGCACTAAAATATCCAAAGCATAAAGAAAAACTACTGATAAAGTAAACGGAATAACATCTTTAAAAACTTGTGAAATGTTAGGTGGTACTTCGTCAGGCATGCGAATGGTAACGTTATTTTTCACACAAACCTTATAGATAGTCACAGTAACAAAAGCTGCTAAAAAGGCTGTCAGAAGTCCTTTAGTTCCTAAAAATCCAGTTGCAAAACCATCCGCTGTAGGGTCTGCTGCCAACATCAATAGACCTACAATAGAAGCCAGTAATGTTGACATGTAATTAATTTGGTTTGTTGCTGCCATGTCACGATTAATAGAATCAGTCAATGATTTAGCCGTAGTTCCAGCAACTAACATTGCTAAGAGTCCCATTGAATAATTATATGGTTTCATCAAGAGAGTCTCAACGCCCGAAGGCCAATAAAAACCAAAGGCATTTGGTACATAGGCAATTAAGATAAAAATACTAGAAAATAAGATAACAGGCATTCCAGCAATGAAACCATCTCGAATGGCCCTTAAATAAATATTACGTGATAACTTTTCAAAAAAAGGCTTGCCTTTTTCGATAAACTCAATTAGCTTATTCATATTTTACTCCTCTTTTATATAACTCAATAAGATGTTGCATTAAGTCTTTTAGTAACAAGGTTGTCATCAAGTGATCTTGTCCGTGCATCATTGTTACACTATAAGCAATATCTTCACCCGATGCTTCTTTAGTCAATAAATTTGTTTGTGCTTTATGTGCCTCAGTAATACAATCCTCTGCTTCTTTTACGAGCTCGTCTGCCCTATCAAATTCTCCTCTCTCTGCTGCCTTCAAAGCTTCCAACAACTTTGTCCTAGCATCACCAGCATAGGCTACAATTTCAAAACCAAGTAATGTTACTTCTTCTCTATTCATGATAAAATTCTCCTTAATCATTATTATAATAATCGCTGTATATGTAAAACTAAAAACACTTTCTCACACTTATAACTGTCTACCTCCATCTCTCGGGTGACAATATCGTAAATATCACTACCAATTCGATAGGCTAAAGGGTAAGTTAATCGTACTTGCTTCTCTATCTCCAACCATGATTTGTTTTCGTTTTCACTTCGATTTAAAGAATCTAAAAAATAATTCAAATGAATCATAAAACGATCATAAAAACTACTGTTTTCACTTGTTCGTTTGATATTGTTCTTTTCCAGAACACCATCAACTAAATGTAAAATATTTTTCTTTACTTCTAAATTTTTCTCTTTTTGTAATATCATCACTCCTTCAGCATTCATAAAGTGATAAGCAATCCTGCTAACTTCTTCGTCAGGAAGCGACTCGAGTAAGTTCTTACGATAAATATCAAGTGCTTCTTGCCCTATTTGATAGGGAATAGGATATTTGGAAGAAACATCTGGAAGACTACTAGACTTATATTTTCCAGCTACAAGGGCTTGATAGGAGCAATAAATATGATCTGTCAATGTCACATAAATATATTCCTGTACCGGATAGTGATATTTCTTAGACAGACAATCTACAACATCATAGGTAACCGTGATGAAGTCTAATGGTATATTTTTTAATAAAGAAATAAAGTTCTCTTTTGATTCCTCTGTTCGAAGATGAAAAATCTTTTCAATCTTTTCTTCATTGACGGTATCACCTTTATTCTTGTTAAATCCAATACCACTTCCAATCAAAACAACTTCTTCTCCATTCACATCTTGTGCTAAAGTAACATTGTTATTCATAGAAGATATTATTTGGTACATAATCCCTCCTGATTAGCTAAGCAAAAAGGCGTAATCATAATATAAATTAAGGAATACAAGTCTAATGATTGTCTCTCCAAATTCATTTATGATCACGCCTAATCCCGCTTAGTAACGCTTGCTTTATTTAATTATGCGTTTATTATAGCACACCCTTTTTTATTTGTAAACCCTTTCTTGTTTATTTTTTTGTTTTTTTGTTTAAAAATCAACAATAAAATCTTAAAGTACAATTAGTCATATGAAAATAATCATAAGTGTTTTGTTAAATAACCCTTCCTAACTAACAAAATTAAAGAAAAAATTTTGATCAATACATTAAACAGAAATACTCTCCTAAAATGATAATAAGACACCAAGGGGCAGTTATTCCATTTTAACCATCTATTTACTGGATTCAGCAAGAATGGGACTTACCAAAGAAGATATCCCTTGTCCTTGCAGAGGGAAGGATAAAAAAAGCAAGCGGCTGGAAAACCACTTGCTTAGGAGTTATATGAAAAGTTTTTAGGATAGTTATATTATATGACTTTCTAGGATAGGAAACATCCGTCTTGAGACCTATTTTAAAAAAGTGATAAATGAATCTTAAAAAGTTGACTGATGTTAGCAAAAAGTTTTACAATAAATATCATTAAGTAAGATTGGAGATGAGATTTCTGTTTAACAATTACAAACTTGTGCAACGTTTGATTCACATCATTTCAGCTATTGTTTTTATCGCTTCTTGTCTCTTTGTGATTTGGCTTTATCAGCATGGCTATCTAACCAATCAGGCTAAATTACAAACGCTTGTGGGGCAAGATAAATTTTTAGGAGCACTTTTCTTCATTCTTCTACAAATGATGCAGGTTGTTGTGCCAATTGTCCCTATTAGTTTGACCATGGTTTTAGCTGTTATGACTTTTCACCCAGTTATTGGTATTTTAACGAGTTGCATTGGTATTATTCTTGGTTCGACTATTTTATTTTTACTGACACGTTGGTATGGAAAACGATTTTGCCTGCTTTTCGTCAAAGAAGCTACTTTCAATAAATATGAAAAACTCGTTGCCACCCATAGATCATTTACTATCTTTTTTATTTTATGTATGATATCACCCTTTGCACCTGCTGATTTACTTGTGATGTTAGCCGCGCTTAGCAACATGTCCTTTAAAACTTTTTCAAAAATCATTATCCTTTGTAAACCAATTTCCATTATCGGACACGTGTTAATTCTCACTTATGGTGGTGAATGGGCGCTACATTTTCTTTAAAACTTGAAAAATTTGAGATTTGTTTCTCAGATTTTTTAGTTTCTCTCAAAGTCTAATTGAATCAAGAATTCTTCATCATTCCTAAACTCCTCTTCACATCATTTTAGAAAATATTATACCAGAGTTCTTTGCTTGTTTTGATAGGAAGAGATATTTTCATTACGCAAACGCTTGCGTTATTTTATCTTTTTGGTAAAATGAAAGAAAAAAGTCTTTCTCCTAGGAGCCTTATTATGACAAATGAAACTCTGATGCAATATTTTGAATGGTATTTACCAAATGACGGGAAACACTGGCAACGATTAGCAGCTGATGCTCCCGAACTAGCTCAAAAAGGCATTTCTAAAATCTGGTTACCTCCTGCTTTTAAGGCTACACACGCTGGCGATGTTGGCTATGGTGTTTATGACCTTTTCGACCTCGGAGAATTTGACCAAAAAGGAACGATTCGAACCAAATATGGAACTAAAGCCGATTATCTTGCTGCCATTGCTAGCTTAAAAGAAAATGGTATTGAGCCCTTAGCGGATGTGATTTTGAATCACAAGGCAGCAGCTGACCACACCGAAACCTTTACTGTTGTCGAAGTGTCGCCAGAGGACCGCACAGAGCTTCTTAGTGAGCATTTTGAAATCGAAGGTTGGACAAATTTTACCTTTGCAGGTCGGCATAAAACCTATAATGATTTTGAGTGGCATTGGTATCATTTTACAGGAACAGATTATGATGTCAAAACTGGAAAAACTGGAATTTTTCAAATTCAAGGCGACAATAAAGGTTGGGCAAATCAAGGTTTAGTTGACGGTGAGAATGGGAATTATGACTATCTGATGTATGCTGATTTGGATTTCAAACACCCTGAAGTCATTAAAAACATTTACGATTGGGCAGACTGGTTTGTTCAAACAACTGGTATCGCTGGTTTTCGATTAGACGCTATCAAACACATTGATTCTTTCTTCATGGGCAATTTTATCCGTGATATGAAATTAAAATACGGCGACGATTTCTACGTCTTTGGTGAATTTTGGAATGGTGATGAACAGTCTAACAACGATTACTTGGAAAATACCGATTATCGTTTTGATTTGGTAGATGTCCGCCTTCATCAAAATCTCTTTGAAGCTAGCCAAGAAATGGAAGATTATGATTTGCGGACAATTTTTGACCAAACCTTGGTCAAGAATCACCCAGATTCTGCTGTTACTTTTGTCGATAACCATGACACACAACGTGGGCAGGCTTTGGAATCAACCATTGCAGAATGGTTTAAGCCTGCTGCTTACGCTTTGATTCTACTTCGTCAGACTGGATTGCCTTGTATTTTCTATGGTGATTACTACGGCATTTCTGACGAATTTGCGCAAGAAAATTTCCAAAACGAGATTGACCAATTGTTGCAACTTCGTCAAACAGCTGTCTATGGACAGGAAGAGGATTACTTTGATGACCCAAATTGCATTGCGTGGACTTGTCTTGGGGATGATGAACACCCCACAGCACTAGCTATACTCATCAGTAATGCTAACGCTACTTCAAAACGCTTATTTGTTGGCGAGAAATGGGCTAACCACATTTTTACAGACGCCTTAGAAAATAATCAGACCGAGGTCACGATTGATGCGCAAGGCTATGGCGTTTTTCCTGTTAATGAAAAATCTGTCAGCGCATGGGGACCAAATCACTAATGAATACAAAAAAACTCCCTTAGAATAGCGATTTCTAAGGGAGTTTCTTTTCTAATTTAAACTGAGAATCGAAAAATTCTTACATCTGTTTACATAATTATATTTACGTAAACAACGATGACAACTTTCACATCTTTTCTACCCTGCTTGGGCTGTTTGCATTTGGTAATAAACGCCTTGTTTTGCCATTAAATCGTCATGCGTACCATGTTCAACAATGTCACCATCTACCATGACTAAAATAAAATCAGCTGATTGAATTGCTGACAAGCGGTGTGCAATGATAAAACTTGTCCTTCCTTGCATTAATTTTTCAAAAGCTTCTTGAATCAACACTTCTGTCCGAGTATCGATAGATGAAGTTGCTTCATCGAGAATTAGGATTTTTGGTAGTTTGACAAAAATTCGAGCAATCGTTAACAGCTGACGTTGTCCTTGCGACAATGACGCTCCTGCATCAGCCAGATAAGTATCGTAACCATTTGGCAACTGACGAATAAAGAAATCAGCATTAGCTGCTTTTGCGGAAGCAATGACTTCTTCTCGTGTAGCATCAGGATTTCCATATGCAATATTATCGTGAATCGTTCCAACTTTCAGCCACGTTTCTTGCAATACCATACCGATTTGTTGGCGCAATTCTGATACAGAATAATCTGCCATAGAAACGCCATCCAAATAAATAGCTCCGCTATTGACTTCATAAAAACGCATTAAAAGATTGATTAAAGTTGATTTTCCTGCCCCCGTTGGTCCAACGATAGCCACTTTTGAAGCCGCTGGGATTGATAAATTAAGGTGGTTAATCAAGGTATTTTGGCTAGTATAACCAAACGACACATCTTTGAATTCAATTTGTCCTTGGATACTATCCGCGTTAAGCTGAGCTTTTACTGGAAGAGGCTCATTTTCTTCGTCTAAAATAGCGTAGAGACGTTCTACACAGGCAATGGCGCTCTGCAATTCTGACAAAACGGATGAAATGTCATTAAATGGCTTGGTGTATTGATTGACATAATTCAAGAAAGTTGTCAATTGTCCAACTGTAAAAGCACCTGACATAATCCGAAGTGCCCCTACTCCTGCCAAAAGAGCATAAATCAAGCTATTAATGAAACGCGTTGACGGATTAACCGTTGAAGAATAGAAAATAGCTCCTTGTGAGTAATCAGCATAAGTATCATTAATCGTCGTGAAAGTGTCAATAGCCATATCTTGCGCATTGAAGGTGTGGAGTAAACTTTCTTGACGAATCATTTCTTCAATATACTGCGTTTGTTGCCCGCGTGATTTTGTTTGATTTTGATAAAGATGATAACTCTTTTGAGCGATAAAACGTGCTAAGAAAAGTGATAATGGTGTCAAAATTAGCACCAAACCAAGCATTAACAAATCAATATCAGCCATTGTCACAATGGTAATGATAATCGTTAGAATACCAATGAAAAATTGATTGAACACCATTAACAGACCATTGCTCAATTGTTCGGCATCAGTTGTCACACGACTAACCAAATCACCTGAACTTTTCTTGTCAAGATAAGAAATCGGCATCTGGTTTAATTTTTCCATGACTTTTTGACGCAATGTGTAAATATAACCAAACGTTAGACGGTTATAAATCAATGGATTCACCCATTGCACCAAGGTATTCAAAACGACAACAACAATCATTTTCGCTACAATTGGCACGATTAAACTAATTGATTTCGGAGATAAAACAACGTCCACCGCATTCCCAATCAAAATAGGCAAATAAACGGTCAGAGCGACTTGCGCAATCGTTCCAAGTGTGGCACCAAGAACAAGTCCTTTTTGTGATAAAAGATCTTTGAACAAACGGCGGCTAGTATGATTTTGATTTTTTGCCTTCATCTTACGCCTCCTTTTCTTCTTGGTGTTGTGAGTAATGAATAGCACGGTAAACATCATTTTGCTTGAGTAACTCATCATGGCTGGCAAAACCAAGTTGATGTCCTTTATCTAGCAGCAAAATGTTATCAGCTGCTTTCAAGCTATTAGTGCGTTGTGAAATCAAAACAAGAGTCACTTCTTTTAATTCCTCATGAATGGCTGATAGCAACTTCGCTTCTGTTAAATAATCAAGCGCTGATGTCGAATCGTCTAAGATTAAGAACGGCGCTTTTCTAACAAGCGCACGCGCAATTGTCAAACGTTGACGTTGTCCGCCAGAGAAATTACGCCCAAATGCCTCAACCTTGGCATCCAATTGTCCCTCTTTTTCTGACACAAAATCGCTAGCTTGAGCAATATCCAAAGCTCTCCAGAGCTCATTATCACTCACCTCATCACGAATTCCCAAGATCAAATTTGAACGAATTGTTCCTTGAAATAACTCTGCCTTTTGTGGCACCACATTGACCCAAGAACGCCATTCCCCAAGTGTTTTAGGAGAGTGCTGATTTTGAAAAATCGCTAAGCTTCCCGCTTGCGGTGTGTAGAGATGAGTGAGAAGTTCGACTAAAGTTGATTTTCCAGAGCCTGTTCCACCAATCACACCTAAGAAGTCACCAGCGTTCACACTAAAATCAATATGTGACAGCGACGGCTCGGCAGCGGTTGGATAGGTGAACGTCATGTCTTTGACCGCCAAAGCAAATGCTGACTCACTTTGTACTAGTTCAGTTTCCAAATCTTCAGAATCTTTTTCAAATACTTCTGTGATACGTTTAGCGCTGATAAAAGATTGGTTCAATGATGTGACAAGCATGGTCATCTTGAGCAATTCCGTCAAAATTTGCAAGAGGTAATTCACCAAAGCAATCAACATTCCTTGTGACAAAAGCCCACGACCGATTTCAAGATTTCCTTGCCAAATCACCAAAATCAATGTGCCATTAACCACCAGATAAGTCAACGGCGTTACGAGACTTGATAGGTGACCAGCTTTAATTTGCAAGTCAGTATAATCTTGGTTGGCTGCAGCAAATTCTTGTTCTTCTGCTACAACCTGACCAAAGGCACGAATCACACGTACACCTTCTAATTGCTGGCGTGTCATATTGACAATTCTATCGGTAGCCTGACGAATCTTTGCGTAAATCGGATTGAGCAAGTGCGACATGGTAAAGACAATCGCAAACAAAATCACCACCATTAACAAGAAGTCAATCGTCATTTTAGGACTAATGGTAAATGCCATGATAATCGCACCAAAAACAATAATCGGTGCTCGTAAAAACAGACGTAAAAATTGGTTGATACCTGTTTGAATTTGGTAAGTATCGCTTGTCAAACGCGTTACTAAACTAGATGTTGTCAGCTGGTCACGATCCTCTTTACTCAAGCCCATGATTTTTTTAAATAAATCCTTTGTCAACTGACGTGTGTAGCCAACGGCAGCCTTGGAAGAAAAATATTGTGCTGTAATAGCTACAAGCATCCCAACAATTGCCAGTAAAAATAACAGCCCTACCATCATATAAAGGTGATTTTTATCATGATGAGGGATAATGGTATCAACAATTCTAGCAATAATAATCGGAACTAAAAGCTCGAAAGATGCTTCAAACAATTTGAAAAGGGGACCTAAGATTGTCTCCTTGAGGTACCCTTTAAAATAATGACTTAATGCTTTCATTCTTCTCTTTTCTAATAGAGCATTAGCTCTCATATCATTTTAAAATAAACTCATCAATTTAATCAAATACAGATTAAAGTGAACTTCACGAGAATAATAAATATTCCCACCATTTTTATACAATTTTCCACCTGAGATAAGGGCAAGGGGATGATAGTAAAAATAAGTTTCTCCCGTTGTATTTCCAAGACTTGGAGCGACAACATTACGAGAATAAGCTGTTGCCAAAGCAATTGTATTTTCGCCACCATTTTTTGCCACGTAATCAATATAAGCAGTTCCGAAATTGTAAGCTTGCACGGCCGTCCAGACATCTACTCCTGCTTCATCTGCCAAGGTAAGATTTTCTGAAAGTACCGTCACGCCTTGACGAATACTGGTCTGGCTATCCGTAATGGAATTAGCAACACCGTCTGAACTTTCGCTTGATTGCATAACATCACCGTCATCTCCCTTGGTCTCCGTGTAAATCATCGCCAAGACCAAATCAACATTGGCGGTGGTATCGTTGTCGTCTAAAATCTCCTTGACCATATCTTTATACTGTAAAACATTTTGCACGTTTTTGTGAACCACATACGTTTGGTAGCCACAAAAAATGACAAAGCCCAGTATGATTAGACGCCCTAAGAACTTAAACATTATTTATTTTGAATATCCTCTATATTTTTAATCAAGATAGAATAGGTTCCATTTGGATTTTGGATAAATTCTACCGATTCAGCGTCGTCATAGACATTATTAGGTACAATCAGTTGAATACCATTGGATAGGGATAACTTCTGATTTTCCAATTTTTTCGTCTGACGTGAATGGTCAATATCTGCTACTTGAATTGGTTCTGGAATACTTTCTTTTAACTCATCAACAAAAGTTAAACGAGCAGTCAAATTACTATCAAAAAGTTGGTCTGCCAATTTTTCTGGTGATAATTCTTGCTCTTCTTCCAGATTTTTATGGATAGCAGCTTTCATTTTGGATTGGAAAGCAAAATCATCTTGTTGGAAACTTTCAGCAATTTTCTGCGCTGTTTGTTCAACCATTTTTATCGATTTTTTCACCGATTGCTCTGGTTGGACTTGCAAGAGATTTTCTGAAAAATAATTAGCAAAGCTACCATTATGCTTGACACGCTTCTCAATCAAATAATAATGATGATTAGAGCAATTAATCACCAAAGCTTCATCTGGTGTTTGCGCAGCTGACGGCAGATTATTTTGTGTCACCTTAATCGGACTTTCACTATCACTAGAAATATGGGTGAAATTTTCCTTCAAAGCAATACGAAGAAAGGCAAAATGTTCAACACCGTCTTTGTCAAATTGGATAAAAACCAAATCATTTGTTTTTTGATTTTCCGAGATGACAAATTCTTCTTTCCAAAGTTGGGCAATCTTAACAGATGACTCCATCAAATCATCACTTAAATAGCTAAGAAAGACATTATCTTCTGCAAACATTCCACGTTTAGCTTCATCTGAGAAAACTTTGCTTAGTTTTTTACGAAAATACTCATCAATACGTGGCGTGATTGTCAACAATTGGTCTGACAAGATCAGCTCAGTATCGTTGGGTGTAAATTGATGAATAACAATGCGTTTAATATATAAATCAATCATGATTAGTTTTGTGGTTGAATACCCAAATAGTATTCAACTGTTCGTTAATAAAGCGGGAAGGCATCTGTCAATGCTTTAACCTCGCGACGAACCTCCTCTAAAATAGTTTCGTTTTGATAATTTTCAAGTGCCTTAACAATCAATTCAGCAATAGCACGCGATTCTTTTTCCCCCATGCCACGGCTCGTAATCGCTGGTGAACCGATACGAATACCTGATGTTTTAAACGGTGATAAGATTTCAAATGGAATTGAATTTTTATTGAGCGTGATGTTAACAGACTCAAGGACATTTTGCGCCACTTTCCCATTTTCAACGACTTTTGTCACGTCAACAAGAAAGACATGATTGTCTGTGCCGCCTGAAATCACACGGAAATTTGGGTGTTGATTAAAGACATCAGCCATAGCGGCAGCATTTTTAATCACATTTTCGCCATATTCTTTGAAAGCAGGGTCCAACGCTTCTTTGAGCGCAACAGCTTTACCTGCAATGACATGCATCAATGGTCCACCTTGCAATCCAGGAAAAACAGCAGAATTGATTTTTTTAGCGAGAGCTTCGTCATTTGTTAAAATCAATCCACCACGAGGACCGCGAAGCGTCTTATGTGTCGTTGTGGTTGTAATATGCGCATAAGGAACTGGGCTTGGATGATGACCTGATGCCACAAGACCTGCAATGTGCGCCATATCCACCATAAGATAAGCACCGACACTATCTGCTATGGCACGAAAACGTTGAAAATCAATAATACGTGAGTAAGCTGATGCTCCCGCAACAATCAATTTCGGTTTCACTTCTTCTGCTAGCTCGGCTAATTTATCATAATCAATGCGTTCTGTCACAGGGTCAACCGTGTAAGAAATAAAGTGGTATGTTTTCCCTGAAAAACTAACAGGAGCACCGTGTGTCAAATGTCCACCAGCAGCCAAATCCATTCCAAGGACTGTATCGCCAGGTTGAATCAAAGCCATATAGGCTGCGGCATTAGCTTGACTTCCTGAATGAGGTTGGACATTCGCAAATTTAGCTCCGAACAATTCTTTTGCACGGTCAATCGCTAAATTTTCAACGATATCCACACAATCTGTTCCGCCATAATAACGTTTACCAGGGTATCCTTCAGCGTATTTATTGGTTAACAATGTGCCTTGAGCTGCCATGACAGCTTTTGAAACAACATTTTCAGAGGCAATGAGTTCTATGTTATTTTGTTGACGAACTTCTTCAGCATGCACTGCTTCCCAGAGTTCTTTGTCAAATGTTTCGTAGTTTTCCTTGTCAAAAATCATATCCTTATCTCCTTTTTGATAAGATCATGTCACATTCCTTAAAAGTTTGGCAGCTCCAAGATGATGTAAAAGCTGCATCAGTATGAGAAGAATTTTCCAAAAATCACTCTTTCGTAAATGTTAAATCAGGCACAACTGTTAATAAGTCGTTTTGGGTAATCGCACCTTGACGTAAAATACGAGCAGTTTTTCCAGATAAATCCAAAATTGTCGAGTCAACCCCTGTTAAGGCAGCATCGTCAGCAAAACCAGTCACAGTACCACCGAACTGTTTTTGAATTTCCTTGAAAACTTTCCCACTTTCTTGTCCAGAAATGTTAGCTGACGGACCAATTAAGGGGCCAGCTTTCTTAATCAATTTCAAGGTTTGTGGGTGATTGGGAATTCTAAAACCAATTGTTGATAAGCCAGAATTGATCCAAGCTGGCACGCGGTCATTAGCTTGTAAAATAATGGTTAATGGACCAGGTAAAAAAGCATCATAAAGCTTTTTGAGATAACTTGGTTGCTGTTTTGAAAAAGCTAAAATTGTCTCAAAATCAGCTACGTTGAGATTCATCGCCTTGTCTTTAGGACGACGTTTGAGTTGGTAAACATGCTCAACGGCATTCTCATTCATCGCTTGAGCAAAAAGCCCATAAACGGTTTCTGTCGGTAAAATCACCGCTCCACCATTTTGCAAAATTGTTTCTAAATCAGTCATTATCCATCACGACCATTCTATCTTTACCGAACATATCTTTAATGACACGAACGCGTTTAGCAGGAAAATGCTTGCTCAACAAAGCACGCAAACCTTCTCCTTGTTTATAACCAATTTCAAAATAAAGTTTTCCGATTTCGGTCAAATGCTCACTAGCATTCTCAATAATCTGACGATAAATGGCAAAACCGTTTTCATCTGCAAAAAGTGCTAAATGCGGTTCTGAAGCGAGCACATTAATGCCAACTTCATCTTCATCGTCATAAGCAATATAGGGCGGATTTGAAATAATCATATCAAATCTTTCTGTAATTTGGCTAAAAACATCAGATTGAATCAAGGTCAGCTCTACTTGATTTTTGAGGACATTCTCTTTCGCTAATTGTAGGGCGTCTGCTGAAATGTCAGAGGCGGTTACTTGCCAATTTGGTCGCGCAGCCTTGAGCGAAATGGCAATCGCACCGCTTCCTGTACCAATATCTAAAACTCGCAAGTCAGCTCTGCTATTTTCCTTTAAAACCAAATCAACCAGCTCCTCAGTTTCAGGTCGTGGAATCAAAACACGCTCGTCAACTGAAAGCTCTAAATCGCGAAAATAGGCTTTCCCTGTGATGTACTGAGGTGATCGATGTGCTGTCAACTGAGCCATGATTTGCTCAAGTAACATTTGGTCTTTTTCGGTGATAGCTTGGTTCTGATGTAAGATGAAATCGAGCAAGGTCCAACCTTTTAATTCACGGAAAACGTAAGTGAGATTTTCTGGGTCCTCTCCGATTGCTTGTAATTGTTTTTCTAGTTGGCTGATTGTTTCAGCGTAATTCATTATTGATTTAACTCTTCTAATTTCTTAGTTTGGTCAAAAAGAATAAGAGCATCGATAACTTCGTCTAGTTTTCCTGACAAAATCGTATCTAATTTTTGCAATGTTAAACCAATACGGTGGTCTGTGACACGGTTTTGTGGGAAATTATAAGTACGGATACGTTCTGATCGGTCACCTGTACCGATTGTTGATTTACGTTCAGCGTCTTGTTCATTTTGAGCAATTTGGGCAAAGTGGTCAGCAACACGCGCACGAATAATTTTCATGGCCTTGTCACGGTTTTTCTGTTGCGTACGTTCTTCTTGCATTTCAACTTTAATACCAGTTGGAATGTGAACCATACGAACAGCTGTCGCAACTTTGTTAACGTTTTGTCCACCAGCACCTGAGGCGTGGTAAATATCCACACGCAAGTCTTTTGGATCGATTTCGTATTCGACTTCTTCAACCTCTGGCATGACAAGGACGGTTGCTGTCGAGGTATGAACACGACCTTGGCTCTCTGTGACAGGGACACGTTGAACACGGTGAGCACCTGATTCGTATTTCAACTTAGAGTAAACAGATTGACCAGATACCATGACAACAACCTCTTTGATACCACCAACACCGTTGTAAGAAGCTTCCATGACATCGAATTTCCATCCTTGGTTTTCAGCATATTTTTGATACATTTGAAGAAGGTCGCTAGCAAAGAGCGCAGCTTCGTCACCACCAGCAGCACCACGGATTTCCAAGATGATGTTTTTGTCATCGTTTGGATCTTTTGGTAAAAGAAGAATTTTAAGTTTTTCTTCGTATTCTTCTTTAGATGCTTTTGAGTCTTTGAGTTCCTCTTTCGCCATTTCTTCAAGTTCAGGATCGCCACCAGCGTCTTTAATCATTTCTTCAGCATCTTCGATGTTTTGAAGAATTTGTTTGTATTCGCGGTAAACAGTTACGGTTTCACGTGTGCTCGCTTCTTCCTTAGACAAAGCCATAAATCGTTTGGTATCACTAACGACATCAGGGTCAGATAGCAATTCGCCTAATTCTTCGTAACGGTCCTCAACCGCTTGTAGCTGATCATAAATGTTCATTTGTTTTCGATTAACCTCTCTTTTGCAAATTCATTTTCTTATTTTTCTTTGGAAATCATTGGGTTAAAATAATGTTTACGGCAAACGGGGATATAGGTTTCGTTTCCGCCGATTTGAATTTGATTTCCTTCGTAAACAGGCTTGCCATTTTCAGTTCGCAAAACCATGGTTGCTTTTTTAGAACAAAATTGACAAATGGTTTTAATTTCATCAATTTTATCTGCTAATAACAGTAGATATTTGGAGCCTTCGAACAATTCATTTTGAAAATCATTTTTTAACCCAAAAGCCATCACAGGGACGTCCAAATCATCAACAACACGCGCCAAATCATAGACATGCTTTTTCGTTAAAAATTGACATTCATCAATTAAAACACAGTACGGTTTTTCTGGTAATTCTTGAATAAAAGCAAAAATATCCATTTCTTCCGTAATAGCAATCGCCTTGCGACGCATGCCAATACGACTTGAAACAACACCATAACCTTCACGCGTATCAAGTGCCGAAGTCATAATAACAACTGGTTTGCCTTGTTCTTCATAGTTATGAGCAACTTTCAAAATCTCAATGGTCTTTCCAGAATTCATGGTTCCATATTTATAATAGAGTTGAGCCAAAAGTGACAATCCTACCTTCTACTAATATTCTTCTATTCTACCATAAAATTGCCTAGGGTTAAATAAGTGAAGCTAGCATTTAGCATAATAGACCTTACAAACCCTTAAATAGACGAAGTAAATCGCTATAATGGACGAAAAAACTTGTTTACAGCAAAAAAGCTAAAAAGTATTGTTTTCTAGCTCATCATTCATTACTATTAATAAAATACACAAAAGTTGATTTTTTAGGTTCAAAGTGGCAGAAATGATATTGACTAAATACCATACATAGTTATTATTGAACTAACTAGCGAGGGTTAAGATTATTATGAAAGTTGTTTTTCGAAAACCAAGTTTAAAAAAGAGTTTGAAGGCTCGGACAACGGTGAAATGGAAAAGGAAAACCAAAAAAAGCAGCCTATAATAAATTTTACCATAAAATCACATTTGCTCTTTCTGATATTCTGAAACTCTTTAAATAATATTTACCTTTGAAAATGCTTCTTCTCTTTCCTGAAAGTTACTGAATTTATTCGCCAAATATGCTACAATGTTTGTGTTAGATAAATTATAAAAGGAGATTCTTATGCCATTCGTAAAAATCGATTTATTCGAAGGTCGTACTGAAGAACAAAAAATTGAGCTTGCTCGCGAAGTAACTGAGGTTGTTTCACGTGTTGCTAAAGCTCCAAAAGAAGCTATCCACGTTTTCATCAATGATATGCCAGAAGGAACTTACTACCCACATGGCGAAATGAAAATGAAAAAGAAAAACTAACTTTGTTAATTTTAAAACACTTACTGCTTTCCTAGTCATGTCGATTAGGAAAGTTTTTTTGTACTTTTGAGCTTGATTTTCGTGATAGAAAGCGTTATCCTAATTTCATAAACTGATTTTGGAGGTGACATTTTGCAACTTACTCATAGCGTAAAGATGATGGGAACGATTATTGATATTGTCGTTGATTCTGACACTCCCCAACAGCACATCAAGGAAACCTGTCATCTTCTAACCGTTTATAAGAATCGCTTTAGCGCCAATGATAATGATTCTGAGCTAATGATTATTAATCATAATGCTGGTATCGCTCCTGTCACTGTTCATCCAGATTTGTTTGAGCTTATCGAACTTGGTAAGACGCATAGTCTTTTACAACCTAGCAATCTTGATATTGCTATTGGTCCTTTGGTGCAAAGCTGGCGCATTGGTTTCGAAGATACCAAGGTTCCTGACAAGGAAAACATTCAGAAAGCTATTGCACTCGCAAACCCAGAACACATCATTTTAAATGCAGCTGAAAAAAGTGTATTTCTTAATCACAAGGGCATGAAAATTGACCTTGGTGCGTTAGCCAAGGGTTACATTGCAGATAAAATCATGGATTATTTGAAAACTGAAAATGTTAGTTCTGCCATGATTAACCTTGGTGGCAATGTCCTTGTTTATGGCGATAATCCCAAGCGTGAAAATGGTGTTTGGCATATTGGTATCCAACATCCCCAAAAACAACGTGGCAACAATCTTGGTATTTTAACAATCAAAAATAAATCCGTCGTGACTTCAGGTATTTACGAACGACACCTACAAGTTGGTGATAAGGATTATCATCATATTTTTGACCGACATACAGGTTATCCTATCGAAACTGATATGGCGAGTTTAACAATTGTTTCAGACCTATCTGTTGATTGTGAAATATGGACGACACGTCTATTTGGTCTGCCAATTAAGCAAGCTTTTGAGACCATTCAAAGCACCCCAAATATCGAAGGAATTATCATTACCAAAGATAATCGTTTTGCAATCACCAGCGGTCTTAAACAAGATTTTCAATTACTCTATTCATAAGATACAAAAAAACATTTCCAAGGGAATTCCTTAGAAATGCTTTTTTAGTTTATTTTGTTTCTTCTGTTTTTGTTTTACCGTTTAAAATCAAGTTAAGAACAACAGCAAACAAAGTTGCGATAACAATACCATTTGTCAAAAACATTTGAAGTGTGCTTGGTAGACTATTAAAAAGATTTGTTCCGTCAAAACCAACACCACAAGCAATTGACACCGCTGCAATGATAAAGTTGTGTTCGTTATGTTGGAAGTCAACTTGATTGAGCATTTGCATCCCTTGAAGAGCCACCATACCAAAAAGAACAATCATAGCACCACCAAGAACTGGGCTAGGAATCATTTGCGCCATAGCACCGAATTTGGGAAGAAGTCCAAGAATAATAAGGAACAAGGCTGTGTAGTAGATTGAACGGCGTGTTTTAATACCAGAAATACGAACCAAACCAACGTTTTGTGAAAATCCCGTATATGGGAATGTATTGAAAATACCACCGAGTAAAACAGCTGCACCTTCTGCACGGTAACCATTGCGGAGGCGTTTACTGTCAAGTTTTTCGCCAGTCAAATCAGACAAGGCAAGATAAACACCAGTTGATTCAACCATTGAAACGGTCGCAATGATACACATCATCACAATCGATGTGATTTCAAATTTTGGTGCACCGAAGTAGAATGGTTGTGGAATGTGAACAAGCGGTGCTTCAGTAACAACTGACGTGTCAACCAAGCCCATGAAAGCTGCAATAATTGTCCCACCAATCAAGCCAATCAAAATCGCAATAGATTTGATAAAGCCTTTTGCAAAAACATTAACCGCAAGCACGATAGCAATTGTTATCAAGGCTAAAATCATTGATTGAGCCGTTGGAGAATCAGCATTGTTTCCCATATTTCCAATTGCAACAGGAATCAATGTTAAACCAATTGTTGTGATAACTGAACCTGTCACAACCGGTGGAAAGAAATCGGCAATTTTTGAAAAAATACCAGAAATCAAAATAACGTAAATTCCTGACACAATCAAAGCACCAAACATGTACCCTGAACCTTGTTTAGCGCCAATGATTGAAAGCGGAGCAACTGATTGGAAAGCACATCCAAGAACAACTGGAAGCCCAATACCAAAGTGTTTGCGCAATTGAAGTTGTAAGAATGTTGCAACCCCACACATGAAAATGTCTGTTGAGATAAGATAAGTCAACTGTTCAGCTGAATAATTAAGTGCGCCAGCAATCATGATTGGCACTAAAATTGACCCAGCATACATAGCAAGCAAGTGTTGTAAACCAAGAATCGCTGCTTGTGAATGTTTTTGTTCGTTCATTTCCATTTTACGCATCTGCCTCCATAAAGACAACTTGTCCATCTTTAAATTCTTTGATACGTGCTAATGATGTTACAGGAACACCAGTTTCTTCCAATAATTGGCGACCGGTTTGGAAGGATTTTTCAATGACAATCCCAATACCAGCAACTTTCGCTCCTGCTTGACCAATGATTTCCAAAAGTCCTTTAGCAGCTTGTCCGTTTGCTAAGAAATCATCAACGATGAGAACAGTATCATCTTCTGACAAGAATTTACTTGCGATTGATACAGTGCTAGTCACACGTTTTGTAAATGAATAAACTTCTGCAGTTAAAATACCTTCAGTCATCGTGATATTTTTCGCTTTTTTAGCAAAAATCATCGGAACGTTCATCGCTTGCGCTGCGTAGAGAGCTGGGGCAATACCTGATGCTTCGATAGTAACAACCTTAGTAATACCAGCATCTTTGTAGGCATCAGCAAAGACTTTGCCGATTTCCTGCATTAATTCATAGTCAACTTGGTGAGTTAGGAAACTATCTACTTTTAAGATGTCCTCACCTAAAACATTCCCATCATTTAAGATGCGATTTTCCAATAATTTCATGGATTCTCCTTCTGAAAATTTTTAAAAGCGAATTGGCTAAAAATAATAACTTATGATGAAACGTGACTAAGCATAAGGGCACATATAAAAGCAAACAAGAGGTGTTTACACATATGGTAAACACCTCTTGTTACTCGGTCATATTTTCACAACTATATGCAAAAACATCTCAACTATCATTGAGCAAAGACTTATTGTTAGACATTACGGTGCCTTGTAGAAACGCTACGCCCATTCGTAGCATAAATAAGTTTTATTAAATTTTAACCATCACTAACTAATGACACGTCTATTGTATCATTTTCAACGGTTATATGGCAAGATGACATTAGTCCTATATTAAAAGAAGTAATTTTCTGAAAATACAGTCATTAACATGTTATTAAGTGAAAAAAACGTTAACACTATAAGAAGCTAATAATCCTAAAGGTGATTGAATGAGCGCTGTTACCATCAAGACACTATAAACTGTTAGGATATTTAACATTATACGATAAGGATGAAGGTAAGGTAGTATTGGGACATTAATCTCACTCAAGAAATAATAAAGCAGTCGATAAGACAAAGTCCACAATATGCTCAGCACAATAAATATCACCAAAGGTTGAGCGTGATCAGGCTAAGCACCAATCCATAAAGTCACAAATAGAATGAATAACTAAATCAATAACCACAAACCGTTAACCCAAAAGACTCTACTGTCAATCATTTCAATTGATTTAAATAAATTATGATGATTATGCTGCCCAATTTTCAAACGATGACCTCACAATTTTAAGTCTTTATGCGACAGACAGTCCACATATTGAACCAGACAAATTATTAAGAATTTTGAAAAAAACAAGTTGACAATCTTCCATTGACTGATATTGAATTAGCTCTAGCAAAACAATCACAAGCATTGTTATGTGTCACCTTTGCATAATTTCAATCTGACCTCACGAATGAAAGAGTGACAATATGTAATTGCTTGCAAAGCATTCAAATACACTGATAATGGCTCTGTTGGGATAATGACCGATGATTGCCAAGTGCTTTGGCTTCTTGCAGCGGTTCGATGCTATTTACACTAACCAAGACCACTATACAACTCTGAACATTGCTCCTAACTACATTCGTGGCATTTGCCAAGAAATTATGATTTTGACGCTTTCCACCTTGTCAGAGCCCAACAAGGAACTGCTGTTCGTTCTAAGGAAAAGGTGCTAGCCGAGGCAGATGTCGACTTAAACAAAGTATTTTCAGAGTTTTATCATTAAAATGCAAAGAAAGCCTCTCCAAAAGAGCGGCTTTTATATCTATTTCAAACTTAAATCGAATCACCATTCCAAATGGAATTTTTAACGATGACGTAATCAACACGTGTTAAGCTGTGCAAATCACGTCCACCTGCATAAGAAATAGCACTTTGAAGATCCTCTTGCATTTCAACAAGGGTATCTTTCAAATGTCCTTTGACTGGCAATAAGATTTTCTTTCCTTCGACATTTTTATGTTCACCTTTTTGGTATTCAGAAGCTGAACCGTAATATTCTTTATACTGCTCACCATCTACTTCAACCAATTTTCCTGGGCTTTCCAAATGCCCTGCAAATAATGAACCAATCATAACCATTGTTGCACCAAAGCGAATCGATTTGGCAATATCACCGTGCGTACGAATTCCCCCATCAGCAATAATCGGCTTACGAGCAGCTTTTGCACACCAACGAAGCGCAGCTAATTGCCACCCACCTGTTCCAAAACCAGTTTTTACTTTAGTAATACAAACTTTCCCTGGACCAATACCAACTTTCGTGGCATCAGCGCCAGCATTTTCTAACTCACGAACAGCCTCTGGCGTTCCAACATTACCAGCAATGACAAAGGTTTTAGGTAATTCTTTTTTGATGTGTTGAATCATATTAATCACACTATCAGAATGTCCATGGGCAATGTCAATTGTGATAAATTCAGGCGCATCATCTTTTAAACTTGTGACGAAATCGTACTCATAGTCTTTAACACCTACTGAAATAGACGCAATTAACCCTTGCTCGTGCATACGCTCAACAAATGGTTTACGAGCCTCTTCATCAAAACGGTGCATAATGTAAAAATAACCATTCTTAGCCAAATCTTCTGCAATGTTTTCATCAATAATGGTCTGCATATTGGCAGGAATAACAGGCAATTTAAAAGTATAATCGCCAAGTGTCACCTGCGTGTCAGCTTCCGAACGACTACTGATGATACATTTATTGGGAATCAGTTGGATATCTTCGTAATCAAAGACAGGCATTTCGTTATACATATCAGTTTCTCCATAGCTTCTGCTACCGTAATTCCAACCTATCAAAACTGGCTTAATTAAAAAGAAAGTTACTTTTTGATAGTAGAGTTTGCCTAGTAGCTAGAAACTCTTTCATTAAAAAATGACCTTCCTATAACTCTCCTACGCTTGAAAATAGCAGAGCATCGCTAGGTAAAAACTTACCTTTCCGTTATTATTCTATAACACCGTTCGTTTTATGTCAATTATTTTATTTCATATTTTTAAAACGTTCGCTTTTGTCGTATGTTTTTTATGTTTAAAACGTGACAAAACGATTTAAGCTTTGTTTCAGTTTTCTTTCAGTTGAAATTAAGACGGGTTGTCTATACTCGTTTTTGTATCAAAATTTCAAAGGAGAGTTTTATATGAACTTTATTAAGCGAGCTTGGCTTGCGACAAAAGCAAAGAAAGGACGTACGGCACTACTAATTTTAGTAACTAGTGCTATTTTAATTTTCGTTTTAGCTGGATTGACCATTAAAAATGCTGCCGATTCAGCTGTCGAATCAGCAAAAAGTGAAGCTGGCGCAACAGTCACCTTATCTGTTAATCGGGAAGCGATGATGAAAGCTTTCAATCCTGACAGCGACAGCAGTTCTGATGATTCTAGTGACGATAGTTCAGCAACTACTTCTGTTGACCTTGCGACAGCCGAGTCTATCGCTGAAAAAGACGGCGTAGCCTCCTATCTCTTTACCACAACAACGACAGCAACAGCTGGTGATGACATTTCTGCTATTTCGACATCATCTTCATCTTCCTCAGATGATTCATCTGATAGCAATCAACCTTCTAGTCGTGGCGATATGGAAATGACATCTGGTGACTTTACCATTACAGGTGTCAACAGCACTGATTACGTGAGTGACTTTACATCTGGCACAAGTGAAATCACTGACGGTGTTGGTATCACGTCTGATACTGCGGATAATTCTGCAGTGATTTCTTCAGATTTAGCTGACGCTAATGACCTTAGTGTCGGAGATACCTTTACCGTAACAACAACCGTAGATGATACTGAAACAAGTTATACATTGACTGTCGTTGGTATCTATGAGAATTCATCAACAGCTACTACAGCTCAAATGATGTCTAATGCTTCAAATCCTCAAAACAATATCTACACCAATCTAACAACAGCAGATACAATGAAAGGTGAAACAGACACACTTGATTCAGCTGTTTATACTCTCTCAAATCCAGAAGATATGGACAACTTTGTTGACGAAGTAGAATCTGAAATCGATACTGATTCTTACTCTGTCACTTCAAGTGATGAAATCTACGAACAAATGCTTTCACCACTTAACAATATTTCATCAATCGCTCAAAACATCGTTATCTTAGTAGCGATCGCTGGCGCTGTTATATTGACACTTATTGTTATCCTTAGCATTCGTGAACGTCGTTATGAAATCGGTGTTCTGATGAGCCTCGGTGAAAATCGCATTAAGATTATCGGTCAATTCTTTATGGAACTCTTCATGGTAACGGTGGTATCACTTATTATTGCTTCATTTGCTGGTAATTTTGTGGGAAATGTGCTCGGTAATCAGCTCTTGTCATCATCAACTTCTACCGAACAAACGACCCAAAATTCAGGACTAAATGGCGGTGGTCCTGGTCAAGATACTAATTCTTCTGACAGCAACAATAGTGATTCTGGTCAAAAATCTGGTGCCCCTGGTGACGGCGGAGGTCGTGGCGACATGGGTAATATGGTATCAATGGCAACCTCTTCAACTCAAGCAATCGACGACCTTGATATCAAATTAACAGGAACTGATGTCGCAAAACTTGGTGGAATCGCACTTCTGATTTCATTTGTTTCAACAATTCTTGCAAGTATTGGCATTATCCGCATGAAACCTAAGGATATCTTATCATCTAACTAGAAAGGACTAAGAAATGACTTTACGAACACATAATATCGGTTATTGGTACACCAACAATCCTGACGATTATCTTTTTAAAGACATTAATCTAACCTTTGAAAAAGGGAAAATTTACTCTATTCTTGGTCAGTCAGGAAGCGGAAAAACAACTTTCCTTTCTCTACTAGCTGGCTTAGATAGTCCCAAAGCTGGAGAAATTTATTTGGAAGATAATGATATCAATAAATCTGGTTTGACCAATTACCGTAAAAACTCTGTTTCAACGATTTTCCAAGCTTATAATTTAATGACCTACATGACTGCTCGTCAAAATGTTCAAACGGCGCTAGAAATCTCTAACAAACCCGTGGACAATGCCAAAATCGAAGAACTTTTTGAACTCGTTGGTATTCCCAAAGAAATGATTGACAAGCCAGTTCTTCAACTCTCTGGTGGGCAACAACAGCGTGTTGCTATCGTTCGTGCTTTAGCAACGGAACATGATTTAATTATCGCTGACGAACCGACAGGAAACTTGGACGAAGAAACAACACAAGACATTGTCAATATCTTCAAAGATATTGCACATAAGCAAAATAAAACCGTTATTATCGTCACTCACGAAACAGCTGTCGCTCAAGAAACAGACGTCACGTTTGAACTCAAGAAAAAACAATTTACAAAGGTTTAAAAATAAAAGAATGCACTCAACTTCATTGCTGAGTGCATTTTCATTATAAAATTTATCAATCTGATAAATCTTGTCCATTTGTAGCGATAACTTTCTTGTACCAGAAGAATGAATCTTTGCGGTAGCGTTTGAGACTGCCCACTTCTTCATCTGTACGGTCAACGTAGATAAAGCCATAACGTTTACGGATACCTTCGTGTGTTGAGATGAGGTCGATTGCTGACCATGGATTGTAACCAAGCATATCAACACCATCAGAAATAGCCAATTGAATTTGTGCAATGTGTTGGCGAAGATATTCGATACGGTAGTTGTCATGAATTTTGCCGTCTTCTGTCAAAGTATCGTATGCTCCAAGACCATTTTCAGTAACTAAAAGCGGCAAACGATAGCGGCTGTACATTTCACGGACGGTTGCACGGAAACCAATAGGGTCAATTTCCCAACCAAATTCTGTTTTCACAAGATTTGGATTGTCAACGCTCTTCGCAAAGCCTGGGAAAGTTTGATTTGATTGTTGGTCACCATTAGCTCCTGCGACTTCACTACCGTCAGAAGCTTCAACAGTCGCTGTATTGTAATAGTTAAAGCCAATAAAATCAGGTTTAGCTGCTTTCATGATAGCACGGTCCTCATCAGTAACCGTTGGCAAAGCATCATTTTCTTCCAAATATGCCCAAGCTAGGTTATTGTATTCACCGAAAACATAAGCATCTAAATAAAGCCAATTACGAAGCGCATTGAAGTTTTGAGCAGCAATAACATCTTCTGGTTTTGATGACGCTGGGTAAACCAAAGAAATATTTGGTGCTGGACCAATTTTAGCATCGGGAAGCATTTCATGGCAAAGTTGCATTGCTTTAGCTTGCGCAACCAATTGGTGATGATTTTGTTGGTAAATCTCTTTAGTGAGATTAGTTGTTCCTTCTGGCACATGAAGCGTACCGATAACTGGACCAACCAATGTTAGCATGTTTTGTTCATTGATTGTTAGCCAATATTTAACACGGTCACCGAAGTTTTCAAACAAGACACGCGCATATTCAGCGAACCAATCAACAGAATCATGTGTTGACCAAGAACCGCGTTCATCAAGCGCTGCTGGCATATCAAAGTGGAACATTGTGACGATTGGTTCAATGTCATATTTCAAACATTCATCAATCAAATTATTGTAGAATTCAATCCCTTTTGGATTAACCTCGCCTGTTCCATTCGGCAAAACACGTGTCCAAGAAATAGAGAAGCGATATGATTTGAAGCCCATTTCTGCCATTAGGGCAATATCTTCTTTGTAATGATGATAGTGGTCAACTGAAACTGACAAATCAGCTGTGCCTGCAGGAATTTCTTTCACGTCTTGGCATGACGGACCTTTGCCGTCCTCTAAAGCAGCTCCTTCAACTTGATAAGCTGACGTTGAAGCTCCCCACAAAAAGTGCTCTGGAAATGGGTTTAAATTTTTGTGTAACATAAAAATCTCCTCACTAATGGTTTTTCAACAATATTATATCGTTAAAATCAAACAAAAACTAATGATATAAAACGCATTCCTTGTACTATACCATTGTATAAAAAATTTTATATTATATTCTATTTTGATATTTCAAACTAAGAGTTAAAATCAATGATATGAAAACCACACCAATCAGAAAGAAAATTGCATTACGACTACCGGTAACCGCACCATTAGCTACAGAAGACATTTCGCCTAAGGTAAAAATTTGTGAAACAACTGTTGTCGAAATTGCACCGGAAAATTGTTGAAATGTATTGAGGATGCTATTTCCATCGACAAATTCTTCATCGCTTAATTTAGACAAAGTTGTTGAAATGATATTACTTGCTGCAATACCAACTCCCATCATAATCAAAATATCCAAAAATAACAGTTGGATAACCGAAGCCTTGATAAACATTATTACCATCATTAGAAGGCCCAAGAATGTTATCAAAACTCCTGTAATAATAGGTTTAAAAGCACCGATTCTATCCATAATAAATCCAGAAATTGGGGATAAAATAGCAACTAGTATAGCGCCAGGAAACATGAACAATCCCGCTTGAGTAGAAGTTTGCCCTAAAACTATTTGAAGATGATTGGGCAGAATAAAAGACAATCCTAGGGAAACCATTTGAAATCCTAATACACCGTACATCAAAAAAACGAAAGTTTTATTCTTAAAAACATGCAAATTAAGTAGGAGCCCTTTTTGATTAGATACATAAAATAGAATGAATGCTATCATACATAGAATAAGCCAAAATATTGATAATTGCTCAATTGCAAGTAGTAAAGAACCTAAACCAACTCCTAGAAAAACAAAAGCCAGAATATTGAATTGACCATTTTGTGTAACCTTTATATGTGGAATTGAACCGATACCAACCAATGTGGAGATCAAAAGAATTGGTATTAAAAATAGAAATATGGACTTCCAACCAAATGCAGTTAACATTATTCCTCCGTAAGTTGGACCAATCGCTGGTGCAAAAGAGGTAGTCATCGTTGCAATTCCAGTAATAAAGCCACGACGTTCAATAGGAACATGGTGTAAAATAATATGAAATAGCAAAGGTAATGCTACACCTGTCCCAATTCCTTGTAAAATACGCCCAAGTAAGAGCATCCACAAATTCGAAGCAAGGGCATCAAATATCAAGCCTGTTATAAAGAAAAGATTTGCGCTAAGAAAAATCTGATGCTCTGAAAAGTGACGAATCAAGTATGCTGACAACGGAACAATAATAGCTACCGCCAACAGATTTCCAGTAGTTACCCATTGGATAACTGTTGCATTAACACCAAACTCTCTCATTAATACTGGAAAAGTTACATTCATTGAAGTTTCCACAAGTACTCCAGCAAATCCCAGTATTGCTGTGGTTATAATTGCTGGCAAAACATTCCATTTACGTTTATTCTTCATAGATATCAATCGTTTTTACTCTTATTAACCCTTTCTATATTTTCCAAAATACGTTCTAATTGTTTTTCGAATAACTCAATTTCTTGTGGCTCGAACCCTTGATAAAAATTTTTACCAACCTCTTGGCTAACTTCATAGCCAAGAGCAACTTGTTCACGACCAAAATCCGTTAAAGAAAACAATTTTTTTCGTCCATCTGTTGGGTGCGCGACACTCCTAATCAAAGACATAGTTTCGAGCTTTTTTAGCATACTCGTTAAAGTGTTGTTAGCAAGTCCAGAATACTTGGAAATCTCACTAGCTGTTAAATCATCACCGAAATCACGTAATGTAGTCAAAATTTTCCCTTGCTCTCCAGAGTAAACAGCTTCTGTCTTACTCAGCAGCTTATTGAAATACCTTCCATTCAATAACGTAATATGTGTCATCAAATATGAGCCTCTAGCAAATTTATCCATTTATTCTTATATTTATATTAGCGGGTAGCTCCCGTCAGTATAAACCCTTTCTTTCATTATTTTTTAGATTTGTTTTATACTTAGTTCAGCGCTATAGATTAGTATCATTTTTCAATCGCTTAGATTTTTTATTTCTATATAGAACTTTAGTTGGATTTTACTATATAGAAATAAAATGTCAAGTATTTTTTCTTATACATAGTAAAAAGGATTTGGAAATTATTTCCAAATCCTTTTTACATCATATAAAACTTAGTCCCTTATTAAATTAATCCCAATTTTTCAAAGGCATTATAAAGTCCGTCTTCCTCAACGTCATCGGTTATCATGTCTGCCATAGCAAGAATTTCTGGACCACCATTTCCCATTGAAACACCAATTTCACAATATTCTAACATTGGAATATCAACCTTGGCATCACCAAAAGCAATGGTATCCTTTTTATCAGCTTGCAAGTGTTCTAAAAGAACATCGATTGCGTGTGCTTTGGTAATATCTTTAACACCGAGGTCTCCAAATAACGCCGTTTCACCACGACCACCCCATGTTCCAGCTTTTAAACTTGGAAAAGCTTTGGCTGAATCCAAATGGTCTTGGTAAGAATTAAGAATAAAGCTGACCTTATTCAAATCATCACGATACAATTCGCCACCATAAATCAAGCCATGAAGGGCATCTTCTGCTTCCATATGCTCAACTTCTGCCGCTGTTTTTCCTTTAGAAAACGCATATTGTCGCATTACTGGACGGGCAACTTCTTTAAAATTTTCCGAAGCAAAAAGACCATTATTTGATTCTAAGTAAAATTCCAACCCACGTTCGTGTAGCCAGTCAACAATGGCTTTGGCATCCTCTTTTGAAATCAACTGGTGCATGATAACCTTACCGTCATATTCAACGTAAGAACCATTGCCACCAATCATGCCATCAAGACCAATTTCCCACAGTTCAGGCTGCATTTCCGCACGACTACGCCCCGTGCAAACAAAGACATAATGTCCATTTTGACGCGCTTGTTGAATTGCTTTAACAGCCGACGCTGGCACGCGATTATGATAATCCACTAATGTTCCATCAACATCTAAAAAAATAATCTTACTCATCGTTTTCCTCCAACCTATCTTTGTTATCTATTATAAACAGTTTGTTAGCAAGAAGATAGTATGATGTTAGCGTTTTCTGATATTATCCTCTGAATTATCAAAACAATGCATGTGCAAGTCTCTCATAGCAGTTTACAAACAGTTTAGTTGTGCTTTTCTGACAAAATCGTTATGATTGATAACATGAAAGACATTAAAGCATTACTGGCTCATCTTCCCTACCGAGCTAGTTTTTATGATAACAATTTAAAGCTCATTTATAGCAACCATCGCTCTGACGGATCATTTTTCACAGAAAACGAAAGCGAGAAACTTCCTGAATGGATTTGGCAAAGTCTACATCAATCTCCAGAAAAAAGCCTACATTTGCAAATACCGACAGATAGTTTTGAAGCCATCTTAATGCAAACTTATCAGCTGATTTTAGACAATTCTAGTAAATCACTTGGTGTCATAACTTACATTCAAGATTTAAGGCCACTTCTGTCTAGTTATCTAAAAGAAACTAGTCAAGCCATCGTTGCTTGGTCTGATACCACATCAGGACCTTCTATTGGTAATGATTTATAGGAATGATAAAAAGAGCCATATGGCTCTCTTTTTTAATCTCGGTAAACGGGTTGTGGTCCAAAAGATTGGGAAACAGGCATTATTTCAATGCGATTGATATTGACATGAGAAGGTTGGCTTGTCACCCAAGAAACGGTGTTGGCAATATCTTCTGGTTTAATAGCATGTGCGCCATCGTAGAGTTTTTCAGCGCGTTCATCGTCGCCTTTGAAACGAACATTTGAAAATTCTGTTCCCTCGCAAAGACCTGGTTCAATATTAGTGACACGAATTTTAGTGCCTGCAAGGTCTGCGCGCAAGTTCAATGAAAATTGTTTCACGAAAGCTTTTGAAGCACCGTAAACATTAGCCCCAGGATAAGGAACCGTACCAGCAGTTGACCCAAGATTGATAATCATACCAGTATTACGTTTAACCATATCTGGCAAAATTTGGCGGGTTAAATAAGTCAAACCAACGATATTCGTATTAATCATTGTCAGCCAATCTGAAAAATCTGCCTCGTATGCTTTATCCAAGCCAAGTGCTAAACCGGCATTATTAACCAAAATATCAATTTCTCGCCATTCTTTAGGCAAAGAAGCTAAAGCTTCGTCGATAGCTTGTGTTTGTGAGACATCCATTTGAAGAGGGTAAACATTCTGTTCACCTAGTGCTGCTTGTAAGCTCTGCAATTTTTCCAAACGGCGGGCACTAGCAATCACACGATAACCGTCAGATACTAATTTCTCAACGATAGCTTTACCAAATCCAGCAGAAGCTCCCGTAACTAAAGCAATTTTTGACATATTTCCTCTTTTCTTATTAAGACAAGAAAGCCAGTCGGAAAAACCAACTGAGCTTTGTTAATTTTATTAATTATCGTTGCCATCAATAGCCTGAGCAGCTGTGATGATGGCTAATTTGTAAATATCCTCAGCACTTGAGCCACGTGACAAATCATTCACAGGCTTGTTAAGTCCTTGCAGAATTGGTCCAATAGCTTCAAACATCCCTAAGCGTTGAGCGATTTTATAACCAATGTTTCCTGATTGAAGGTCTGGGAAGATAAAGACATTTGCTTGTCCTGCAATATCACTATCTGGTGCTTTTACAGCTGCTGTCCCTGGAACAAATGCCGCATCAAATTGTAATTCACCATCCAAAAGAATGTCAGGGCGTGTTTCTTGGGCAATTTTAGTTGCTGTTTGTACCTTTTCAACTTGTGGCGCCTTAGCACTTCCTTTCGTTGAAAAGCTCAGCATTGCAATCTTTGGCTCAATATCAAAAATTTTAGCCGTATCCGCAGTATTCACAGCAATTTCAGCCAATTCTTGAGCAGTAGGGTCAATATTAATCGCACAGTCAGCGAACACAAGACGTTGTTCAGTTGTTTCACGGTTCATCAAGAATACCCCTGAAGTACGTGAAATCCCAGGTTTCGTTTTGATGATTTGAAGCGCTGGGCGAACCGTATCAGCAGTTGAATGAATGGCACCAGAAACCATTCCGTCAGCCAAGCCAAGTTTGACAAGCATCACACCAAAATAATTGACATCTTGTAACAAACGCTCGGCCTCTTCTGGTGTCACTTTTCCCTTACGAATTTCAAGAAATGCTTCTTTCATTTCATCAAATTTATCGTATTCTGCTGGATTGATAAAGACATAATCTTGATCAGCGAAGCCAAATTTCGCAAGCAAAGCTCGAACTTCTTTAGCGTCTCCTAAAATAATTGGCTCAATTAACCCCTCAAATTTCAAACGAGCGGCTGCTCGAAGTACACGTTCATCATTTCCTTCAGGAAAAACAATTTTGAGGTTTTTACCAACAATTTTTTCCCGTAAGCTACCAAATAAAGATCGAATTCCCATATTTTTAACCTTCTATCTAATTTTGTTGTAGTTCCATGATAACGCTATCAAAATCATCTGTCAAGTTTGTAGTCTGAATTATCTCTTCATTTGTGTATGGGTTTACAAAGCGAAGGTAATGGCAATGCAAAGCTTGACGTGTAATGCCATAATCCATACTTCCACCATACATATCATCTCCCAACAATGGAAAACCAATATGCGAAAAATGCACACGAATCTGGTGGGTGCGTCCCGTATGGAGACGAATATCTACCAAAGCTACCTCACCAAAACGCGCCACAACTTCATAGCTCGTGTGGGCGTATTTGCCAGACGGATGCACACAACGTGTGATGATACTATCATCTGAACGAGCAATCGGTGCAATAATCTCACCTTTATCTGCTAATTCACCTTTGCCAGAAACCAAAGCATAATACCGTTTTTCAATGGTTTTATTTTGCAGTTGCTTATCTAATCTAGCATGTGCATAGCCATGTTTGGCAAACAGCATCAATCCGCTCGTATCCTTATCCAAACGTGTCACAATATGCACCTGTTTATTCGGATAATTTTGCTCTAAATAATAATATTTCACAAAATTAGCAATCGTATTGGAATGCAAAACACTTGGAATACTGGCATAACCATACGGTTTATTTATAATTAAAAAATGCTCATCTTCATAAGCAATATTAAGATCATGTTTAACAGGAACTAACGTCTCGTGCTCTTCTTCATCAGGAATTTCAATGGTAACAACGTCACCAACGTTCAATAAATAAATGGCATTTTGTTCAACACCATTTACCCATATATTCCCACCTTTGAACTTCACTTTAGCTAATAATCCTTTGGAAACATCGTGACCTTTTAAAAATGTTTTTACTTTTGTTTGTCGATCAGCAACAAAATCAAATCTCACGACTCCAACTCTCCTATAAAGGCATCTGTTACACGTTCCCAGAAGCTTGTATGGAACGGCGTCGCCACAAAGCTAATTTTTTTATTGTCAATGCAATATTCAATTTTAGACACATTTTTGTAATGCATCGTTTTATTATCGATTGAAATCGTGTAAACACCTTGACGCTTAGGAATAATTTCAATCTTATCTTTTTTGGGAACAATCACTGAAGACCCCAACGTGCGATAGACACGATTATTCAAACTAGAAATTTCTGCCAGCTGCAAGGCTTCCATTGTCGGATGCAAAATCGCACCACCTAATGATTTATTATAGGCTGTACTTCCTGTTGGTGTCGATACCGAAAGACCGTCACCACGGAAACGTTCTAGTTGTACGTTATCAATAACCACGTCCGCAACCATCGTTTTTTCAATACGTTTAATGGCTACTTCATTCAACGCACGCGCTTTAACCACACGCCCATCGTCCAAGGTAACTTTTGCCCTCAAAATAGGATAAGAAACCTTATGTCCCTTATCAGCATGCAAATTTTCGATTAATTTTTCAACTTCAAAATCACGATAATCCGTATAGAAGCCAAGGTGTCCTGTATGGATTCCGACAAAGCGTACTTTATCAAGATTTTTTTCATACATGTGAAACGCTGATAACAACATACCATCACCACCGATAGAAATGACAATATCAGGGTCTTTCTTAGATAAATAAAATCGCTTGTCCTCCTTGAAGGTCGCAAAAAGTTTTGAAGCAACTCGCCTACTTTGGTATTTTCCGTTTGCCACGATAGCTACTCGTGTCACTTTATCTGTAATATTCGTCTGTGTCATCGCTATTTCCTACACCATCACTTAATTTTCGACTTGCGGGATCAAATAAAAGCTGTGCTTCTCTAATATCCTCACGAATCTTTCTCATTTCTTCATCCAATTCAAGCGCAATTTTTGCTGTCGTTTCAAGGCGTTTCTTGATTTCATCTGGAAATTCACCCTTGTACTTATAATTCAATGAGTGCTCAATTGTCGCCCAGAAATTCATGGCTAATGTTCGAATTTGAATCTCAGCCAAGACCGTTTTTTGACCATCTATCGTATCTACTGGATACTCTACAATAACATGATAAGAACGATAGCCACTTGCTTTCATATTATTGATATAATCTCGTTCTTGAACAATTGTCATGTCGTGACGACCACGCAAAAGAGCTAGAACTTCATCAACATCATCTACGAATTGAACCATAACACGAACACCTGCAATATCTTGCAAATCCTGTGCAATATTTTCAGGTTTAATCCCCCGAAGTTCCATTTTTTCCTTGATACTTTCAACTGATTTTACACGACCAGTTACAAATTCAATTGGAGAATGGCGATTTTGCTTACGAAACTGCTTACGAATACCACGTAGTTTAATCTTCAACTCCCCAACTGTCTGTATGTAAGGATCTAAAAATTTTTCCCAGTCCATCACATTTCCTTCCTAATGGACCTGTCACGAAAGACATGACCAATCCTTGTCAAAAAATTGACTTTTGTATAGAATTAATATAATAAACTAATTATACCATAAATCTAATGGTGAAAAAAAGGAAATTTATTTATGACACACCTTGAAATTGAGTACAAAACCTTACTCACTAAAGACGAATTTAATCGTCTCAATAATCAGTTTTCACACGTAGCACCAGTCACACAGACAAACTACTACTTCGACTCAGAAAACTTTGATATGAAGGCTAATCGTATGTCGTTACGTATTAGAACCTTGCCCAACCGTGCAGAAATAACACTAAAAATTCCAAAAGAAGTTGGCAACTTAGAATATAACTATAATTTGAGTGTTGCAGATGCTAAAGAAATCATCAAATCTGGAAAATTTCCAGATGTTGATTTTCTAAACCTTATCGAAGAAAACGGGGTTAAACTCTCAAGTCTTAAAAACTTTGGCAGTCTTACAACAACACGCCGTGAAACAATGACTAAAATTGGTCTAATGGCACTTGATAGCAACCAATACGCTGGTATTAAAGACTACGAACTTGAATTGGAAGTTGAAAATGCCGAACAAGGTAAGAAAGATTTTGACAACTTCTTAGCCGAGCATACTATCGATTTCAAGTACGCTAAAAGTAAAGTCGCTCGATTCAGCGCGACTCTAAAACGAATTTAAGGTGCTTTTTCATGAGAAAGTGCTGAATTATTTCATTTTTTTTGATAGAATATAAGTATTAATTTTAAAGGAGTTTATTTATATCATGGCAGAACATTACGCCGACAAACAATTCAAGCTTTTTTCTCTTTCTTCTAACGTAGAGATTGCACAAAAGATTGCGGACACAGTTGGTGTCCCACTTGGAAAAGTGTCAACACGTAAGTTTTCAGACGGCGAAATCATGATTAACATTGAAGAAACAGTTCGTGGAGATGATATTTACATCATCCAATCTACTAGCTACCCTGTTAATGACAACCTTTGGGAACTTTTGATTATGGTTGATGCTTGTAAACGTGCTAGTGCAAACACAGTTAACGTGGTTATCCCTTATTTTGGTTATTCACGTCAAGACCGTATTGCTGCATCACGTGAACCAATTACTGCAAAACTTGTTGCTAACATGTTGGTTAAAGCGGGCGTAGATCGTCTATTAACACTTGACCTTCACGCTGTTCAAGTGCAGGGATTCTTTGATGTTCCAGTTGATAACCTCTTTACTGTTCCACTTTTTGCTCAATACTACTGTGAATTAGGACTAAAAGGTGAAGATGTTGTCGTTGTTAGCCCTAAAAACTCTGGTATCAAACGTGCCCGTAGCTTAGCACAATACCTTGATTCACCAATCGCAATCATTGATTATGCAGAAGATGATTCTCACCGCGAAGAAGGTTATATCATCGGTGAAGTTTCTGGTAAAAAAGCTATCCTTATCGATGATATTTTGAACACAGGTAAAACATTTGCTGAAGCTGCTAAAATCGTAGAACGCGATGGTGCAACAGAAATCTATGCCGTAGCAAGTCACGGTTTATTTGCTGGCGGTGCTGCTGAAAGCCTTGATACTGCTCCTATTAAAGAAATTTTAGTAACTGACTCTGTCGCTACTAAAGAACGCTTGCCAAAAAATATTAAATATCTTTCAGCAAGCAAATTAATTGCTGACGCGATTATTCGTATCCACGAAAAATCACCACTCAGCCCATTATTCTCATATAACGCTACAAAGGATTAACTAATATATGATATATCTCGATAATGCTGCTACTACTCCTCTCATACCTTCTGTTATTGATGCAATGACAGAAGTCATGATCAACGATTTTGGTAATCCCTCAAGTATTCATGGCATTGGACGTCAAGCTAACCAACGCCTACGCTCGAGCCGCCAAATGATTGCCTCAGCCTTAAAAACTGATCCACGCCGCATTATCTTTACGTCTGGTGCAACCGAAAGCAATAATACTGCTATCAAAGGTTACGCCCTTGCTAATCAAGCTAAAGGAAAACACCTTGTCACTACTGCTATTGAGCATCATTCCGTTCTTCACACCATGGAATACCTGGAAAAACGCTTTGGTTTTGAAGTGACTTATCTAAAACCTGAAAATGGTCATATTTCTGCACAGCAAGTTGCTGATGCTTTGCGTGATGATACTATTTTGGTTAGCATCATGTTTGCTAATAACGAAACTGGTGATCTTCTTCCTGTTAAAGAAATTGGAGAACTTCTTCAAGATCACCAAGCCGCATTCCATATTGATGCCGTTCAAGCCGTTGGTAAAGTTGATGTCTTTCCTGAAGAAATCAAAGCTGATTTTCTTTCAGCTTCTGCTCATAAATTCCATGGACCAAAAGGTGTCGGTATTCTCTACTCAACACCACAGCATTTTGATAACTTGCTTCATGGCGGTGAACAAGAAGAGAAACGCCGTGCTAGTACGGAAAATATGATTGGTATTACCGGTTTAGCACAAGCTTTGTCTGACGCCGTTGCTCATAAATATGAAAATTATCAACACGTTCAAGAACTTCGTCAAGCATTCCTTGATGGCATTTCTGGTTTGGATTATTATATCAATGGAAGCCAACATAAAATGCCGCATGTTCTTAACATCGGTTTTCCAAATCAAAACAACGGCATTCTTTTAACGCAACTTGATTTAGCAGGTTTTGCCGTTTCAACAGGTTCTGCTTGTACTGCTGGAACAGTCGATCCAAGTCATGTTTTGTCTAGCATTTATGGTGACGATTCTCCACGTTTAACAGAATCTATTCGCATTAGCTTTTCAGAGCTTAATACAATCAGCGAAATCCAACAACTCGCTCAAAAACTAATAGAAATTGTAGGAAAATAAGATGGCATTTGAAAAAGAAATTACTTTAGAGAACTGTCTTTATAGCTATGCTATTAGCGATAACATCAAAAAATACACGCTTCGTGATACCACATTTTCACAAAATCGTATTGGAAACTACGAATTGACACGCTTGTTGGAAAAAGTACCTAATTCTGGTGATGGTTTCCCATTGAAAATTACGATCAACAAAGATTTGACAGGTTTTAAACTCAGCATTACTGATAAATCTGGTCTGCGTTTTGTCAATATCTTCAAATCTGAGGACAATAAAATCCTTCAAGAAAAATTTTATTTCTTAATGGACAGTCTTGTGGAACGCGATATTTTCACAAAAAAACGTGTTTAATAACCCTTTTAACTCTAAAAACGACTTAATATCTAACATTTTTTGTTAATTTAAGTCGTTTTTTCGCTTATTTCGTTAAATTTGTTTCTGTTTTCACAAACTTTTTGATACAATAGTATTAAAAAGTAAAAGGGAGATGATATTGTGACTACTGAGAAATCTATTCCTAAAGCAACAGCTAAACGACTATCACTTTATTATCGTATTTTCAAACGATTCAATACAGATAATGTCGAAAAAGCGAGTTCTAAACAAATCGCAGATGCTATGGGAATCGATTCTGCAACCGTACGTCGAGATTTTTCATATTTTGGCGAACTAGGGCGTCGAGGATTCGGCTATGATGTCAAAAAATTGATGAATTTCTTTGCCGATATTTTAAACGACCATTCCACAACAAACGTTCTTCTTGTTGGCTGTGGAAATATTGGACGAGCTTTGCTTCACTATCGCTTCCACGATCGTAATAAAATGCAAATTTCAATGGCTTTTGATACTGATGACAATGAAATGGTGGGACATGAAACATTAGATGGCATCCCTATCTATGGTATCTCATCACTAAAAAAACACGCGCAAGAAGCTGGTATTGAAACAGCTATTTTAACTGTTCCAAGTTCAAAAGCTCAAGAAGTCGCAGATATACTGGTTGATGCTGGTATTCATGGTATTTTGAGCTTCTCTCCTGTTCACCTCAATGTTCCAAAAGGTATCATCGTTCAGTACGTTGATTTAACAAGTGAGTTGCAAACTTTACTGTATTTCATGAATCAATCTAATCAAAATAAATAAACTATCAAGTTAGCTTCAAAAACATTCTGGATACTTTCCTCTAAACGAAAGTATCTTTTTTGTTGCTTACCATTTATTTTTTAGAATATATTTTATGAATGATTTTCTTCTACTGCTTTCTCATTAGAAATTCAAAGTGAACGACATTACAAAACATCTGTTTCTTCTCGGAAGCTGTAATATTGGTATTTTCCAATGACGATATGGTCAAGGCAAATAATACCAATATCTTCACAAGAGCGTTTTATTTTTTGAGTAAATCGCAGATCATTCTCACTTGGCTCTGGGGAGCCTGACGGATGATTATGGACAATAATAACTGATGTTGCCATATTTTTGCATGCATAATAGAGAATTTCACGTGGTTCAGCAATCGAACGGCGAACAGAACCGATAAAAATCGTTCGTTGTTCAATGATTCGATTTTGCGTATCCAGATAAATAGCCACCAAATGTTCTTGTTTTTGGTCACTCAATTCTAACATCATTTTACGCGCTAGACGTTCGCTGCTCATAATGCGTTCTTTTTGGATATATTCAGCCTTGCTAATGCGCTTTGCTAGTTCAATCATTGCTTTGATTTCAATTGATTTAACATAACCAATACCATTGATTTGTTGCAATTCTTGCAGGGATAGGTGTTGAAAATCAGCTAAGCTATCTAAATTTTTCAAGATTTGATTGGCAACTTCCAAAACTGGGGTTGCTTTTGTTCCTGTTCGTAATAAAATAGATAATAGTTCCTGATTGCTAAGATGCTCTGCCCCTAAGTCTCTCAAGCGTTCTCGTGGCAACATAGCATCTGCTTTCATTTCAATTGCATACATAATAAAAAGTACCTCCACTTATTTATTCGTAAGTCGAGGTACTTTTTCTAATGATTTTTCTTATTTTTTAAACGTAATGCGCAGTGTTGATAGTGTTTATAAAGAGCGCTATAACGTCCACGGTAATCTTTTTTCCACGGCTTGTCTCGTCCACAAAAATGTAAAAACACCGTATGTTCAATAACCCAATTTAAATTCCATTTACCAGAACTTCTAGTATAATAGAGAATATTATATCGCGCATCGTAATTATAAATTTGGTCAGGAATTTGCAAGGTTTGATGCCCATATAAGGCATTCAAGATGTCTTGGTCTGGCAACAACAAGAGATGATTATTTTGCTCAATATAATCTAAAATGTCTTGTCGGCGTACCGATTGACGAATAGCAACCAAATTCATCAAAAGGACGCCAGAATTAAAATACCCTTCTGCCTCAAAATTCCGTAAACGCAGTTTATTAACAAGTTCTGAAATATTGCCATCTGACGTATGGCTAGCAGCAGCATACAGTTTATCGCCTAAATTCAGCTTATATAAGGGAACAACATCATTCAAACACAAAATATCCGCATCAACATATAAAATCTTGTCCAATTCCTTTGGCAAATATTCATGAGCCAAAAGGCGATAATAAATAGTCTCAGGGTAACGGTCTGTCGTCGGAGCATCTTCAAATGCTTCCTCACCAACCACAACAGGCGTATAACGAACACCTAATTTTTGACAGAATTCCGAAATGTCATCATTCTTTTTTAACAATTGCTTTTGTAAAACATAAACTGCTAAGTTATGATTGCTACTATTTTGATAAATCGAATATAGCGTGACCATAAATTGCGAAACATAGCCATCATCGATTGAAAAGAGTAAATTGATTGTATCCATATTATCTCAGTTATCTAAGTTTGCTTGTTGGCGCTTAGCAACGTTGTCTTTAATGATTTGATAAAGACTTGCTGCCAAAGGTACAGCTACTAACATTCCAAGGATACCCCATAAAGCACCACCGATTGTGATTGCCATTAAGACCCACATACCTGGTAATCCAATTGAACCACCAACGACACGTGGATAAATGACATTCCCTTCAAATTGTTGTAAAACAATCAAGTAAACTAAAAAGAGAAACGCTTGTGAAACAGATTGTGTGGCAATTAAGATAAAACCAATGGTCGCTCCAATATAAGCACCAATAACAGGAATTAATGCCGTAAATGCAACCAAAATACCGATTGTTGCCGCATAGGGGAAATTAAACAGAAACATTCCTGCTGCTGTCAAGCTCCCCAAAATCATCGCTTCTAGCGTTTGACCAACAAAGAAACCGTGAAAACGTTGGTGCAAAATGTCTAGGATATAGTGAACTTTTTCGGCGTATTTGCCAAGATAGGTATCAATCAAAAGATTAAACTGACGCCCCAATTGTTCTTTGCTTGCCAAAACATAAATTGAAAAGACCAAGCTAACAAAGACATTTAAAACAGTTGAAGCAATCGTACTAACCGACGTCAAAACCCCTGTTAAAACGGACAGCACTTGATTTAAAATTTGCTGACTATAATCTGAAAGAGTTGAGGTAATATCAGATGAATTTCCAAAATAATCAAACAGTTCTTTGATAGCCTTATTATCACTCACTTCTTTAATAAAATTAGCAATGCCAGTAGTATCAATCTTCAGCAAGGAATTAATACTTGAAATCAAATCAGGCAGGACAATCGAAAAGAGCCAGCTAATCAATAAAATAAAGGTCAAGTATGCCAAAATCATCGAAATCGCACGTTTGGCCTTCAAAAGCATTCTATTTTTGATAACGCGCGTGTAGAGCATCTCATATAAGCTCATGACAATGTTGACAATATAGGCAATTCCAGCACCAATTAAAAAGGGGAAGCTTGCCTTATAAATCGTTCCGACAATTGATGCACCATTACTCCAATAAGCTTGGATAGCATAACAAAGGACAAAGGCAAGTACAACATAATAGACTTGTTTTTTCTCGAATTTCATAACAGCTCCTAATTTTCAGTTGCTTTCATTATATCATATCAAAATTTATCGAAAAAACGAAATATCTACTTCTTTTAACCTGCTTTTTGCTATTCCTCGCTAACAATACTATTTATCATAAATTTGCCCACTAACGGGGTCAATGATTCTAATTAAATCATAAGTGTCATCCGTGATACTGTAATGAAAAATGCAACAATTTGAAAAATGCAATTCAGGGTGATTTTCTAATTTTAAAGCACTAAAAAAGCTCATAATTGCACCTGCATGGCTAACTGCTAAAATCGTTGCGTCATCGTCTGATTGCGACACTAGACGAAAAACAGTATCACTAACCCGTTCTCTTACCTGCGTTTCACTTTCACCGTCATATTTTAGGAAGAAATCACCATGTCCCTTTTGATTGGGTTCACGATTCGGATGTAAATACTCTGGCTTTCCTTCCATTCGACCAAAATTAAATTCTTTCAAGCCTTTGAGTCGTGTATAATCTGCACGTCCGCTCACAATTTCTAAAGTATCAGAACAACGTTCTGCGGTCGAACAATAAAGCTCATCAAAAGTAATGTGATGAGTATGAAAATAATCACGCGCTGCTTGAGCTTGCTGCTTGCCATTTGTCGTCAAGGGGGAATCACACCAGCCTTGAATTAACCCAAGTTGATTAAACAAGGTTTCTCCATGACGCATTAAGTAGAGTGTCTTAGTCATTCTCTTCCCTTTCAAAAATGTACTCTTTTTCTGTTGGATTATAGATTGATTGCACCATAATATCCTTACCGTCATAAGTCATTTTGAAAATGGCACAGTTTGCCAGACGTTTCTTAGGAACTGGCGGATTCAGCGTAGCATGGCGGTAAAACTGGGTTATTGCCGCACCATGACTGACAAATAAGAGCTGTTCTTCATCACTACTTTGCTCTAAAACCTCTCGAATGGTCTTAGCCATTCGTTCATAAACTTGAACATTGGATTCACCACCATAAGCCACAAAATAATCACGGTAACCTGAACCATCTTCACGGTGTAAAGGTGGATTGAGGTATTCTTGGTGTGCTTCGTAAGAACCAAAATCCATTTCTTTTAGTCCTTTCAAACGAATATAATCCGTACGCCCCGTTGCTAATTCAGCAGTATCACAAGCACGTTCCTGCGTCGAAGAATAGACACGTGTAAACGTAATGCCCTCTTTTTTAAAATGTTGTCTAGCAGACTTTGCTTGCTCAATTCCCAGTTCAGTCAAGGGAGAATCACAAGCTCCTTGGATACGTCCTTGAAGATTAAAGCGCGTTTGACCATGTCGCATTACATAAAAAGTTTTAACCATTTTTAATCCCTTTCAAATGAATATGTCTTAAATGCCTTGGTTGGTAAAATCAGTTTTTGCAACTCTAACTGTTCTTGATGATATTGGAACTCACAAATAGCACAATTTGAAAAGCCTATTCCCTCTGGAAATTGAATACCGAGCTGCAGACAAATACCCCACATCGTTGCTCCATGGCTAACCATTAAAATGTTATCAGCATGATCATCGTTTACCAGCACTTCAAGAATACTGTCCAAAGCCCGCTTACCAACAGTTACAATGTCTTCGCCACCAAAAGGCACCAACAAATCTTCAAACGAATTAGCACCTGTTCTAAATTTAGGCAAAAGAAATTCAGGCTGAGCTTCAAACTCACCAAAGTTCATCTCTTTGATGCCTTTTAATTGGGTGACTTGTGATTGACCAGATACTAATTTAGCAGTATCTGTCGCTCGTTCTTGCGTTGAAGAATAAACACTATCAAACCAAATGCTATTTTCATTAAAATAATCTTTGACAAGAAGAGCTTGCTGAATACCTAAATCTGTTAGAGGCGAATCGCAAGCTCCCTGCACCCGCCCTTGTGTATTAAATAAGGTCTCGCCATGGCGCATCAAATACAATTTTATTGCCATTTATATCATTTTCCTTCCTAGCAAATAAACTCAGCTGAAAAAGCCCAACTGAGTTTATTATCATTAATCGTTTAAAATATTAGCACCACGTGTTGCAATCAAATCTTTATAAAAGAAGAATGAATCTTTACGTGAGCGGTCAAAGCTACCGTTTCCTTGGTCGTCAGCATCAACGTAAACAAAACCATAGCGTTTTGACATTTCAGAAGTTGACGCCGAAACAAGGTCTGTACAACCCCACCAAGTGTATCCCATCAAATCAACACCGTCCTCAATGGCTTCATACATTTGTTTGACATGTGATTGAAGATAATCAATACGGTATTGGTCGTGAATCGAACCGTCTTCTTCTACTGTATCAAGAGCACCTAGACCATTTTCAACAACCATAAGTGGTACTTGGTAACGATCATAAAGATTGTTAAGCGTAATGCGGAGTCCGACAGGGTCAATTTGCCAACCCCAGTCAGAAGCTTCAAGATATGGATTTGGTTCACTTAGGATAAGATTTCCTGCTGTTTGGTCGCCAGTTTTTTGCTTACGAGCAATTGAACTCATATAATATGAGAATGACATGAAATCAACAGGATATTTTTCAAGAATTTCAAGGTCACCGTCTGCGATTTCTAATTCGATATTATTTTCTTTAAAGAAACGTTTGGCATATGCTGGATATTTTCCGCGAACTTGAACATCAGAGAAGAATAGATTTTCATGGTCTTTTTTGATTTCTTCCATGACGTCTTCTGGATTGCAGGTCGCAGGATAGGCTTGCATACGCGCTAACATACACCCAATCTTGAAATCAGGATTAATCTCGTGACCGATTTTTGTTGCCAAACTTGATGCTACAAACTGATGATGAGCTGCTTGATACATATCTTGGAGGTTCAATTTACCATCTTCAAACAAGAGCCCACCTGATAAATAACCAGTCATACCAATGATATTGATTTCATTAAATGTCAACCAATATTTGACCTTATCTTTGTAACGATTAAAGACAGTTTCAGCATAACGAACAAAGAAATCAATCACTTTACGATTTTTCCAGCCACCGTATTCTGTTACCAAGTGGATTGGAAATTCATAGTGAGATAAAGTAACCAGTGGCTCGATGCCGTATTTATTAAGCTCATCAAAAACCTTATCATAAAAAGCTAAACCAGCTTCATTCGGTGTCGCATCATCACCATTTGGAAAAATACGCGACCACGCAATAGAAAGACGAAAAGTCTTGAATCCCATTTCAGCATAAAGGGCGATATCTTCTTTATAACGATGGTAAAAATCAGACCCCCAACGTTTTGGATAAAGCCCTTCTTTGTCATTCAAAGCTGCATCCAATTTTGCACGAGTCATTGGCGAGTTAAATTCACTTCCCATTGATTTTCGTTCTTCTGGAGCAACGGCACGCGCTGTATCCGATGTTGCTGGACCGCGTCCGTCAACATTCCAAGCTCCTTCAAATTGATTGGCTGCTGTTGCACCACCCCATAAAAATCCTTCTGGAAATTGTTTTGTCATATATAGTCACCTCATATTTTGATTTACTCTTGTATTATACCCAGAAATATAGGCGTTTTCTATTACTATGTTCTTGAAAAATGATACTATAACAATATTGTTGCTATGATTTACTATTTAAATATATTTTTAAATAACAGTAGGTTTATTTAGTGAATAGACAGCATTTTTCATTTGCTCAACTTTTTGATGATTATGTTCTGACAAAGATTTGTAAAATCCCTTAACCAAGCCTTCTCCATCCTTTATTGATATAGACTTTTCAGATGACAATTTGACAAACGGCGTTTCTCTCTATATAATAAATAAGTTGAAATTATTCTATTTTTTCTGAAAATACGAAAAATAGATAAAGACTAGTACTCATTTAGTGGTTAATAGTTAAACAATTGGTTTTATCTTTTAACCAGTGATTTAAGTGCTATGATTATTAGGAGTTTTTACTTATGTATGATTTTCTATCGTCTTTAGACAGCCTTGTCTGGGGACCGCCCCTTCTTGTCCTTCTTGTCGGAACTGGGATTTACCTTTCTACGCGTTTAGGTCTGTTGCAGGTTTTCCGCCTTTCAAAAGCCTTGAAACTCATCTTTTCAGCTGAAGCTAAAGGTCAAGGAGACATTTCAAGCTTTGCGGCTCTTGCAACAGCTCTCGCAGCAACCATCGGAACCGGGAATATCGTCGGAGTTGCAACTGCCATTAAGTTAGGTGGACCTGGGGCGTTATTTTGGATGTGGATAGCTGCGTTCTTCGGTATGGCAACCAAGTATGCCGAAGGCGTTCTTGCCATTAAATACCGTACCCGAGATGCCAACGGGGACATCGCAGGCGGACCCATGCACTATATCGTAAATGGAATGGGCAAACATTGGAAACCGCTCGCTATTGCTTTTTCTATCTTTGGTGTTATGGTAGCACTTTTTGGTTCTGGGACATTTACACAAGTTAATTCTATTACAGACTCTCTTAACAATACCGTTGGTTGGTCGCCTAAAGTGATCAGTCTCATTTTAGCTGTGTTGGTTAGTATTATCATCTTTGGTGGCATTCAATCTATCTCTAAAGTAGCTGAAAAGATTGTTCCTTTTATGGCAATTATTTACATCTTAACAACCCTTATAATCCTAGCCTTCCATTTTGACAATATTGTTCCAAGTTTAGGATTAGTTCTACGCTCAGCATTTACTGGAAAAGCTGCTACAGGTGGTTTTGCTGGTGCAACAGTTGTCACAGCTATTCAAGCAGGGATTGCACGTGGTATCTTCTCTAATGAATCTGGACTTGGTTCTGCACCTATCGCCGCCGCTGCTGCTAAAACGGAAGAACCTGTTGAACAAGGACTTGTCTCTATGACAGGAACATTTATTGATACCATTATTATTTGTACTTTAACAGGTCTTTCTATTATCGTTACTGGTGGCTGGTCAAGCAATTTGAATGGAGCAACGCTCACGCAATCAGCATTTTCATCTGTCTTTGGAAACTTCGGTGTTTATGCCTTAACTATTAGTTTGATTTTATTTGCTTTCACAACGATTCTTGGTTGGTGCTACTATGGGGAACGTTGTTTTGAGTTCTTATTTGGTGTCAAAGCTATCCCGGTTTATCGTATTGTCTTTGTTGCTATGGTTGCTTTGGGTGGTTACATCAGCCTAGAAACAATTTGGGTTATCGCTGATATTGTTAACGGGCTTATGGCCATTCCGAACTTGATTGCCTTACTAGCACTTTCACCAATTATTATAAAAGAAACAAAACATTATTTTGATAACCATTAATCAAAAGTCTGGAATTTGTTCCAGATTTTTAATTTGCTATCAACGCTAAATAATTGATTTTATCATATTTTCTTTGTGACAAGCTTAAACTAATGATATAATAGAGAGTAATATTTATTTTAACAATTATTGATTTTATGATATAACTATCGTTTTCAAAGGAGTTATTGCTTATGCCAACACCAGCTGAAAATCTTCAGTTAGCTAAACGTGGTCCAATAGTAAGTATCATTGCGTATCTTACAATTTCTATCGCCAAGCTAATTGCAGGTTACACGCTTAATTCATCATCACTTATTGCCGATGGTTTTAACAACTTATCTGATATTTTGGGAAATGTTGCTCTGCTAATCGGACTTCATTTAGCCAGTAAGCCAGCAGATGCCGAACATCGTTTTGGGCATTGGAAAATTGAAGATTTAGCGAGTTTGATTACATCATTTATCATGTTTATCGTTGGTTTCCAAGTGCTGTCTCAAACAATTCAGAAAATCATTTCTGGAAGCAGCACAGCCATTGACCCAGAGGGAGCTATCGTCGGTGTCATTTCAGCTATTATTATGTATGGTGTTTATGTTCACAATAAACGCCTATCACAAAAGGTGAAATCAAGTGCTCTGGTTGCTGCTGCAAAGGATAATCTTTCTGATGCGGTCACTTCTATTGGTACATCTGTTGCTATTGTTGCCGCTTCTTTCAATCTTGTTATCATTGATAGACTTGCCGCCATTGTCATTACCTATTTTATCTTGAAAACGGCTTATGACATTTTTATGGAAAGCGCCTTTAGCTTATCAGACGGTTTCGATGAAAAAGAGCTAAAAAAATACAAGGAAGCCATTTTAAAAATTCCTAAAGTAACTGCTGTTAAATCTCAACGTGGGCGTTCATACGGAAGTAATATTTACCTTGATATTGTCGTCGAAATGAATCCAGACCTTTCTGTTTACGAAAGCCATGAAATTACCGAACAGATTGAAACATTGCTCAGTCAGGAATTTTCGGTGTATGATACCGACGTTCACGTTGAACCTGCTGCTATTCCTGAAGATGAAATTTGGGAAAATGTTTATAAAAAACTTTATAAAGACGAAAAAATCATTCTTTCCAAAATTCCAGACTACGAAGACCTGCTAGCTGATAGTTTTACACTTATTGACGATGACGGAAAAACTTATTCAAAAGAGGAAATGATTTCCCGTAAAAAACATTACATGAGCAATTTTGATGATTTTCAAATGACGTCAATCAGCCAAAAAACAAAACTCATCACTTACACGCTTGGTCATAAATCACACACCAGCATTTGGCGTCGTAAAGAAGAATGGCATCTTATTTTCCACCAAATTACCTCAATTAGCGATAACTCTAATATTGAAGCAAAAGACTAAATATGCTGTTCTAGACTTTTGACTAAACAAGAAATCTATCAAAATCATAATAAACAAAAACTCTGAGGCTAACCTCAGAGTTTTGCTATTCCTCGTTTAGTTTTTAACGTCGTCTGTTGCGACATCTTCACCAAACCATTTGTTTGAAATTTCTTGAAATGTACCGTCTTGATACAACTTCTTAAAAGCTTGATTGATTTTCTTAACAAGTGTCTTATCGGCTTTACGAGCACCGACGGCAAAGTCTTCACCGTCAAATTCACTTGAAATGATATTGTAGTTATCAAGTTCACCTTCTTGTTCAAGGTAGTAATTAGCGTAAACTTTATCAATCAACAAACCGTCAATACGGTCATTTTTCAAATCGATAAGCGCTTGTGTGAAGGTTTCGTATTGTGTCGCATCGCCACCAGAAACAATGTCCTTCAACACTTCTGGATGTGAGGTGAACGCATCGTAACCAGATGACCCTGACTGTGCACCAAGAACTTTGTCTTTCATGTCAGCAAAACTTGTAATGCCTGACGATTTTTTAGTTACCAAGACCTGCTCATTAACCATGTATGGATCCGTAAAGAGCACCTTTTCAGAACGCTCATCTGTGATAGAATAACCGTTCCAAATTAAATCAATAGTTCCGTTATTTAACTCGGTTTCTTTCATATCCCAGTTAATTGATTGCCATTTGACGGTAATACCATATTCTTTAAAGACGGCATTTGCCAAATCAATATCAAAACCAACATTACTTCCGTCCTCATCCTCATACCCCATAGGAACAAATGTATTGTCAAACCCGATAGTAATCTCACCGTTTTTGACGTAAGCGTCCCATTGGTCAGTACTCGTCGCTTTTTTAGATGATGAAGAACTACAAGCCGCCAAAGTTAGCGTTGATACAAGCGCCAAAACGCCCACAAGAACTTTTTTGAATTTCATAAACTCACCTAGTAAAACTTTCTTTATTTTGGATTAATTCTTAAAATATGATCTGAAATGCTTTCTGCAAACTTTAAATCGTGGGTAACAACGATTTGAGTCATGCCAGCTTCACGATTTTGTAAAATCAACTTTTCAACTTCTTGACGCAATTCTGGGTCAAGTGCTGATGTTGGCTCATCATAACCAATAATTTGTGGGTCAATCATCATAGCACGCGCCAAAGCCACACGTTGTTTTTGACCACCTGACAACGAATACGGATAAGCATCAGCGTATTCACCAAGACCCAGGCGTTGAAGCAAGGTAACCGCTTTTTCTTTAGCTGTTTCTTTTGTCATTCCCATTGTTTTTACAGGCGATAAGGTCAAATTATCTAAAACAGATAAATGAGGGAAAAGCTGAAAATCTTGAAAAACAAAACCAAGTAAATTAAGCATCTCTAGATGGTCGATAGGAACGACTTCACCATTATGAATAATTTCTCCAGAATCAATTTTTTCAAGTCCAGCAAGCATACGTAGCAAGGTTGTCTTTCCACCACCTGACGGACCAACGAGAGATAAAATTTTGCCATCTTCAATCGTCAAATTAAAATGATCAAAAATCTTCTTTTGACCAAATTGTTTGGAAATATTTTTTAATTCTAACATCTGGTCACCTCTTATTTATAGTAATTAAATTTCTTTTCAGTTTGTTTTGAAATTAATGTCACCACACCAATCATTAACAAGTAAATTGCTCCAGCAACAAACATCGGTGCTAATGTGGCATCACGATTGGCTGCGGTTTTACTTGCAAGCAACAAATCGCCCACACCAAGAACATAAACCAATGATGAATCTTTAACAAGATTAATGATTTCATTGAAAACACTTGGCAAAACAATCTTGAACACTTGCGGTAAGATAATATAATGAATCGTTTGAAGTTGATTTAGTTTTAAAACTTTAGCTGCTTCGTATTGTCCTTTAGGAATGGCTGCAATACCTCCGCGGAAAATTTCTGCAAAATAAGCTGCGTAATTCAACGTGAACGCTAAAATAGCTGCTGGCAAGCGATCCATTACAATACCAACGCTCGGTAACACGTAGTAGAAGAAAATTAATTGTAATAGCAATGGTGTTCCACGCATAATCCAAACATATAACGTCAACAACCATTGTAATGGTTTGAATTTAATCTGCATCAAAAAAGCCAAGATAGCACCAAACGGTATTGACAAAACAATAACAATACAGAAAACTTGCAAAGTTACCTTAGCGCCATCTAACAAGCTTGGCAGAACTTGTAAAATATACGACATGTGATCTCCTAAATAGAATTTGTTTCTATTATACCAAAATTTCAGACGGTTTGAATATATCTGAGAATATTTTTACATAAAAAGTATAAAAATAACAGACATTTACTGACTAGTCCATGCTTAAAAATTTTGCCAAAAATCGTCATCAAACTAAAAAACTAGACATCTCGTCTAGCTTTCAATCATTACAATTTTTTAACAAACTCTGATTTTAATTTCATTGCGCCAAAACCATCAATTTTACAATCAATGTTGTGGTCACCTTCAACAAGACGAATGTTTTTCACACGAGTACCTTGTTTAAGGTCTTTTGGTGCACCTTTTACTTTTAGATTTTTCACGATAGTAACGCTATCTCCATCAGCAAGACGTGTACCGTTGCTATCAAGAACAACTAAGCCTTCTTCTTCAACTGAATCGCTTGGATTCCATTCATAAGCGCACTCTGGGCAAACTAGTAATAAACCATCTTCGTAAACATACTCAGAGTTACATTGTGGACAATTTGGTAAAGACATCATTTCTCCTTATCAAAAATAGCTATAACTTTTATTTCCGACTTCAAAAAGTTACATTACCCATTTTACCCTAGAAATCGCTATTTGACAAGAGATTATTCAACAGTAACCGCTTTTGCCAAGTTACGTGGTTTATCAACGTCAAGACCACGTTGTAGAGAAGCAAAGTAAGCAATGAGTTGTGTTGGAATTACCATTGAAATGCTTGTTAAATATGGATGAACTTGGTTAACAACAATATCATCTCCTGGTTTAGCCAATTCTTCTTCAACGACTGTCAATACATTTGCACCACGCGCAGAAACCTCTTGAATATTACCACGTGTGTGACTAGCAATCGCTTCGCTTGATGAAATCAAACCAAGAACTGGTGTGCCATCTTCAATCAATGAAATTGTACCGTGTTTTAATTCTCCTGCAGCAAATCCTTCACATTGAATGTAAGAAATTTCTTTTAATTTCAAACTTGCTTCCATCGCAACATAGTAATCATTGCCACGACCAATGTAGAAAGCATTGCGAGTTGTTTTAAGCAGTGCTTCCACTTTTTCAGCAATCATATCTTTTTCTGACAACGTTGCTTCGATAGATTGTGCAACGATAGATAATTCATGTACCAAGTCAAACTCAAGCGCTTCTTTTTTGCCGTTTGCTTCACCGACAGCCTTAGCCAAAAAGGCTAAAGCAGCAATTTGTGCTGTGTAAGCTTTAGTTGATGCAACGGCAATTTCAGGACCAGCGTGTAAAAGCATTGTATAAGTTGCTTCACGTGATAACGTTGAGCCAGGAACATTAGTAACTGTCAAACTTGGAATACCCATTTGATTTGCTTTTACCAAAACTTGACGACTGTCAGCCGTTTCACCTGATTGGCTAAGCAAGATAAACATTGGTTTCTTGCTCAAAAGTGGCATATTGTAGCCCCATTCTGAAGCAATTCCAAGTTCAACTGGCGTATCTGTCAATTTTTCAAGCATTGCTTTTGATGCAAAACCAGCATTATAAGAAGTTCCTGCTGCCAAGATATAAATACGATCAGCCTCTTGTACTGTCTTAACAATATCAGGTTCAACAACCATATTTCCTTCGCTATCTGAGTAATTATTAATCAATTTACGCATAACAGTTGGTTGTTCGTCGATTTCTTTCAACATATAGTAAGGGTAAGTTCCTTTACCAATATCTGACAAATCAAGCTCAGCTATGTATGATTCGCGTTCAATTTCATTACCTTCGTAATCAGTAACTGTCGCAGAATCTTTAGTCAAGACAACCAATTCTTTATCATGAATTTCCATAAATTCACTTGTTTCACGAATCATTGCCATCGCATCCGAACATACCATGTTGTAACCATCACCTAAACCAATCAAAAGCGGGGATTTATTTTTAGCAACATAAATCGTATCTGCATCTTCTGAATCAACAAGTGCAAAAGCGTATGAACCTTCGATGATAGTTAAAGCTTTCTTGAAAGCTTCAAGAACTGATAAACCTTCTGAAACGAATTGTCCAACTAAATGAACAACAATTTCTGTATCTGTTTCACCTTTCAAATGATGTTCTGAAAGATATGTTTCTTTAATTTGCAAATAGTTTTCAATGACACCATTATGAACCAAGACAAAACGTCCTGTTTCTGATGTATGTGGGTGAGCATTTGTCTCTGTTGCTTGACCATGAGTTGCCCAACGTGTGTGACCAATACCTGTATATCCTGCCACATCAATGCCAATTTTAGCACGAAGATCTGAAATGCGTCCAACAGATTTAATCAAACGTCCTTGATCTGTACCATTAGTCACGTAAATTCCAGCAGAATCATAACCACGATATTCGAGCTTTTCAAGACCTTGCATCAAAATGTCTGTTGCATTTTTATTTCCTACAACACCAACAATACCACACATAATTCTCACCTTTAACAAGACTTTACTTGCTAATTCTTTCTTATTTTTTAAATTGGTATAGTCTAATAAAGACTCTCTAAAACCCAACAAGATCAGTATATAACTTTGATTTTATATTGTCAACAATTAAATTGGTACAGTTTTATATATACCGATTATCGATTGGTATATCTCATGAAAAACAGAGCAGCTACTGCTACTCTGTTGTGATGAAGCCAAATTTACTCAGTGGTAATAGTTTAAACGTAACGACACCGCGTATCTGACTTTCTTTAATCAGACCAAACGTACGACTATCATTTGTATTCTGACGATCATCGTTTAATACCAGATAACTTCCCTTAGGCACTTCGCTATATTTATTATTCGTGATAGTATTAACGGAAAAATCAGATGTAAAGGCTTGTTGATTATCCGATGTCGATAGATATTCAGACTTAATTTGGCTAATGTATGGCTCTTCTTGAACTTCGTTATCAATATACAGGATATCGTCCATAACTGTCGCACTTTCACCAGCAGTCGCAATAACACGACTAATATAAAAAGTACCATCAACTTCATAAACAATAAAATCCTTGTATTGAGGAGTCCGATTACGATTGACAACTACAACATCCCCATTCGACAAATACGAATTAGCCGCATCCTCATGAACTTTAAATGTTGAAAAAACAAAAATCCTCAGCAAGAATATCGCCAAAATAGCTATCAAAGCTATAATAATATTTCGAATAAAATCGCGCTTTACCATAATTTCTCCTATTCTTTGTTCTATTATATCATTTTTCATTGTATAAAAAAAGTAGGTCATTTCATCCGAAAATCAAGAAAAACCGCTAACACGTAAACATAACAGCCTATATAGAGTAAGTGAAATAATTTAGAAAAAAGAAAAATTTTCAGATTAGATTGGAAAGATATGGATACTTACTTTCAAAATCAAATAGACTTCAATACAAAGAAAGATTTTGCGCCCCACAAACAAGATGAAAGATAAAATTGTTGATGTAATAGATGAATTATGTCTGTAGTATGCCACAAAAATGCCCCACAACATAAAAAAAGTCCTATCACACAGGCCGTAAAGCTTGATATGATAGGCTTTTTATTATTTAGGTTATTTTACAGTGCGGATACGCATTGTGTTTGTACCACCTGAACCAACTGGAACACCAGCGACGATAACGATGTTATCACCTGATTGAACTAATCCTGATTCAAGGGCAGCTTTTTCAGCAACTTCAAACATGTCATCAGTTGATGCAGGTTTTTCAGTTACAACCGGAATAACACCCCAGTTAATCATAAGTGATTTTTGAGTTTTTTCGTCAAATGTTACAGCCAAGATGTCAGCATCTGGACGGTATTTAGAGATAAGACGAGCAGTGTTACCAGATTCAGTAAGAGCTACGACAAGTTTAATATCCATTGAGCTTGTTGCATCTTTAACTGCTGAAGCCACAACTTCTGTTTTAGAAGTACGAGCGAATGATGTTGAATCAAGACGTCCGTATTCGTTAAGAAGAGTTTGAGCATTTTTATCGATTGTAGCCATTGCACGAACAGCTTCAACTGGGTATTTACCATTTGCAGATTCACCTGAAAGCATAGTTGCATCAGTACCATCGATAACAGCGTTGAATACGTCAGATACTTCAGAACGAGTAGCACGTGGTTTGTCAGTCATTGATTCAAGCATGTTAGTTGCTGTGATAACTGCTTTACCAGCTGCATTAACTTTAGTGATAATCATTTTTTGGTAAACTGGAACCATTTCGAATGGTACTTCAATACCCATATCACCACGAGCAATCATGATACCGTCAGCAGCTTCGATGATTTCATCAATGTTGTCAATACCTTGTTGGTTTTCGATTTTAGCAAACAAACGAACGTGTCCGTTACCAGTTTCTTCACAGATAGCACGAACTTCGTTAACGTCTTTTGCAGTACGTACGAATGAGATAGCGATAAAGTTAAGACCTTGTTCAAGACCGAAACGGATATCAGCGTTGTCACGATCAGCAAGAGCTGGGAATGGGATTTTAGTGTAAGGAATGTTTACACCTTTTTGCTTAGCGATGACACCATCGTTTTCAACTTCAACTTCGAATTCACGAGTTGCATCATCTTTAGCAATAACACGAAGACCAAGTTTACCATCATCAACAAGAACTTGTTTACCAACTTCAACATCATCGTAGATGTCAAGAGCGCCAGCAACGTTCAATGCAATAACTTCACGAGTTGATTTGATACCTTGTTTAGTAGCAACACGGATTTTTTCACCAGTTTTGTATGAATACTCTTTAGCGTCACCTTCAAAAAGTTCAGTACGGATTTCTGGACCTTTAGTGTCAAGAAGGAAACCAACTTTTTGACCAGCAATTTCTTCTGCACGACGTACAGTTGCCATACGGTCACCTTGTTCTGCGTGGTCACCGTGTGAGAAGTTGAAACGGAAGACGTTCGCACCTTCTTTAATCAATTCAGCGATTTTTTGAGCTGATGCTTCAACATCAAGGCTTTCACCCCAATATCCAGCTTCGCCGAATTTTTTACCACCGCGGAGTTCTACCGCAGGACCAAGTGTTGCAACGATTTTTACGCGTTTATTCATGATAATATGAAACTCCCTTTATTTTTCGTCGATTTAACGACTTTTAATAACAATAATAATTTTTAATCTATAAATACAATACTATAAGTGAGCAATGTCACGGTTTAATTTAGCAAAGTCAAGGCGTGCTTTGTGAGGCATGTTGACAATAATGCTTCCATCTTCTGCCAATGAGAACAATGCACCTTCTTCTTTTGTTCCAAGGATTGGGCTTTCTACCAATTCTTCGTTGTGGATACCAACAGCAAGTCCACCGCGTCCTTCAAGAAGAAGTTCAACGGCGTGTGCCCCCATCCAGGAAGCAAGAACACGATCACGAGGGGATGGAGCACCACCACGAAGGATGTGACCAAGGTTTGTAGCACGAAGGTCACTAGTATCTCCAGCTTCTTTCATCAATTCAGCGAATTTTTCGGCATGCATAACACCTTCAGCAAGAACGATAAGGTGACGTTCTTTACCTTTGTTTTCATAACCATCTTTAACTTTTGCAACAACGTCTTTAATGTCGTATTTTTCTTCAGGGATGATGATTTGGTCAGCACCTGCAGCAATACCAGACCAAAGAGCGATATCACCAGCGTTACGTCCCATTACTTCGACAACGAAAGTACGTTTGTGACTGAATGATGTATCACGGATTTTATCAAGAGCTTCCATAGCTGTGTTAACAGCTGTGTCAAAGCCAATAGTATAATCTGTACCAGCGATATCGTTATCAATTGTACCTGGAATACCGACAGCTGGAAAACCATGTTCAGTCAAGCGCATAGCACCATGATAAGAACCATCACCACCGATAACAACGACACCTTCAATACCGTGTTTTTTAAGTTGTTCGATACCTGCTAATTGTCCTTCAAGAGTTGCAAACTCAGGATAACGAGCAGATTGAAGGAATGTCCCACCATGTGACAAGGTATTTGACACACTTTGAGCATCCAATGGGAAGATATCGCCTTCAACCATACCAGCATAGCCACGGTTGATTCCGAAAACTTCCATTCCTTCTTTAATTGCTTTACGAACAACTGCACGAACAGCAGCATTCATACCAGGAGCGTCGCCGCCACTAGTTAAAACAGCAATACGTTTCATTTTGCTAATACTCCTTCTATTAATCTAACGTTCTTATTATAGCACATTACTTTGTAAAAAGCTTCACTTTATTTAATTTTTATTGATAAATCGTTTTCAAAGTATAGCTTGATAATGCTTCAATAAGCTCAGTTGTCCTTTGAACCAGATGTCTTTGACTTTGCAATGTTTGCTTACTATCTTGATAGTGTAAAATCACTGGAATGTTTCCAGGATATTGTGATAATATCTCAGAAATCTCATTATCGTGGAGATGATTTGGAAGTAAGAGCCATAATCGTTCACTACTTGCCTCTTGAATGTGATTTAAAATCATCTGCAAGTGGTTATTTCGATTCTGAATTTTTCCAGTAAAATAATAAAATCTTCCTTCTTGAAGCTTATCTTTGAAACGCACAAAGGTTTCTGGAAACAAAGTAACATCGAATTTTTTCTGAGTATCTGTAACACTCAAAAATGCCATTTGCTCACCTTTCGTTTTTGTCCTGATGACACGAATCTGATTAAGTTCTACCAAGATGGTTGCTTCGGTGTTTTCTTGCAAATCTGCTAGTGCTGTAAAACTTTTTGTGGATTGTCTTGCGATTTCTAATAGTGGATGTGGGCTAATTCCTACGCCTAACAAACTCTGCTCTAAGCGGTATTTTTCAGCATTTGGATAATCTTCTGTCTCAATCCAACTATAAGATGTATCCGCAAATAGACTACCAAGCTCATTGACAAAGATAAAAAGGGGCTCTAGGTTTTCAATGATTTTTCGGCGATTTCTGTCAAATTGGTCAAAGGCACCAACTTCTACCAAAGGTGTAATCATATCCATTTTTTGATAATTCTCTGGCAATCGTGTTAAGAAATCCTCAATGCTATTAAACGGGCGATTTTCGATAATCCAGTAGCATAAATCACGTGGAACACCTCTTAGATTTTTTAAACCAAGGTAAATGTGTCCATCTGAAATTTTATTGTTGTAAGGAACGGTATTGATATCGATTTTTTTAACTTTAAATTGTGAATCTAGAGCATCTGTAATATAGTCAGCGCTAGAATAATTCAACATGATATCGTAAAAAACAGCAGGATAATGGGCTTTAAAATAAGCAAGTTGAAAAGCTAAAGCTGAATAGGCAAAAGCGTGGCTTCTATTAAAACCATATCCAGCAAATTTTGCCATACGGCTAAATAAATCCTTTGCCGCTTCAAGCGGACGCCCTAATTGTTGCGCTCCTTCTAAGAAATCACTTTCCATTTTTTGCATATCATCAACCTTTTTCTTAGACATGGCACGGCGTAACAAATCCGCTTTTCCAAGGGTAAAGCCTGCATAAATTTGAGCAATTTGCATGACCTGCTCTTGATAAAGCATGATACCGTAGGTTGGTTCTAAAATCGATGCTACTAATGGATCAATCAAATCCACTTCTTCTTGCCCAAAACGACGTTTAATGAAGTTCTCAGTATAATCACTAGCACCTGGTCGGTTTAAACTAGTTGTTGCAACAATATCTTCAAATCGGCATGGTTGAATACGTTTCAAAAGATTAATTGCTCCAGCCTGTTCAAACTGGAAGATTCCCTTAGTCTTTCCAGCCGCAAATAATTCTAAAGTCTTTTTATCCTCTAAATCTATTGATTTAATGTCAATAGTAACTCCGTAGTCTTTAGCAACTTTTTCTTGCATACGTTGAACAAATGTCAAATTACGCAAGCCAAGAAAGTCCATTTTCAAAAGACCGTTTGCCTCAACTGCTTGAGCATCATACTGCGTAATCATCATGTCTTCGCCAGTTTTTAACGGAATGTGTTCTGTTAAATTATCATCGCTCATAACAACCCCTGCCGCGTGGATAGAGGTCTGACGTGGATTGCCTTCAATACGTTTTGCAATTGCAAATGCTTTTTGGTATTCAATTTTGGAATTAATAATCTGACGAAAAGAAAGATTTTTGTCGTAAACCGATGTTAAAGTATCTCTGAAACTGATTTTTTTCGTGATATTTGTCAACTCATGTTCAGGAGCCCCAAACCGTTTAAAAACATCACGAATGGCTTGTTTTGCTCCAAAGGTTGAAAACGTCACAATCTGCGCTGAATGTAAACTTCCGTAACGGTCACGTACATAATGAAGAAACTCGCTACGATACACATCTGGCAAGTCAATATCAATATCTGGCATGCTATAGCGTTCTTCATTTAAGAAACGTTCAAAAAGTAAGTTATTTTTGACTGGGTCAATCCCCGTAATATCAAGGGCGTAAGAAACCAAGCTCCCTGCAGCTGAACCACGTCCCATTCCCATATAATAACCATGACTTCGACCAAAACGCAACAAGTCCCAGACAATTAAGAAATAATCATCGAAGCCCATTTTATGGATGATTGATAGTTCTTTCTCTAAACGCTCCTGATAAGCTGGCAGCCACAAATTTTTAGCTCGCAATCCCGCTTCTGTTCGTTCAATCAATTCTTCCTGTGCTGGCTTTTGACGATTAAATCTTGGCAATTTTAAATCTGTGTCAAACTCATAATGAATGTTTGATATAAGCTTTTCCTGATTTTCTAACGCTTGCGGAAATGTCTCTCTAAACGCTTGTGTCAAAATATCACAAGCTAACAGATTTTGTCCTTGAGGTGCAGGCGGCGCATCTTTTAAGCTAATATTATCACGAATAGCGTGTAGCATGTGGAGAGCTTCCACCTCATTAGTTTCAAAATAACGAACCGTATAAAGTGGAAAAATTGGCTTTTCATATGCTTTTTGAGGCGAATTAACATCAACCCCAATGTAGTAATCAAAAGGAAGCGACAATGTCTCTAATTTCTCAAAATAAGGCACTACTATGGCTACACCAGTTAAATAATTAAAGAGTTCGCCTAGCTGAATGCCTGAAGACATCTGTTTACTCGAAATCTTCATCAAATTTTTATAACCGGTTGTATCTTGTGCAAGTAGGTAGAGTTTTAACGATAGTGTCTCCTCAACGGCAAAAGATAACTCTAACCCAACAACAGGCTGCAAGGATTGTTTTTTAGCCTCTTCAATAAAATGAAAAGCTGCGTAAAGATTATCCTTGTCCATAATTCCAACTGTTTGATAACCTAAAGATTTAGCCGCTTTAACATACCCCTCTAAGTCAATCAAGCTATCCATAAAAGAATAGACAGTTTTCGTGTCTAACTGGGCAAACATAAAAATGCTCCTTTCGGGTTAATTAACTTAGTTCCATTATACACTAAAATAATATTTAATTTAGTTTTTAATATAAATAGGAAATAAAGATGATAGTTTCCTTGACTTTTCAAATTTATTTCTGTACTATTTATATAGTACAAGACTTCTTTGAAAATTAATAGAAAGGGGTATGGTATGTCCTGGAAATTTGATGAAAAATCACCTATTTATGTTCAAATTGCACAGCATATTAAAATGCAAATTATCAGTCAAGAAATAAAAAATGGTGACCAACTTCCAACTGTCCGTGAACTTGCTGAGGAAGCTGGTGTCAATCCTAACACCATGCAACGTGCTTTTTCAGAACTCGAGCGAGAAGGTATGGTTTACTCTCAACGAACATCAGGGCGTTTTGTAACAGAAGATACAGATCTTATTATGCAAAAACGTCGCGAAGTTGCTGAGGCTGAACTCGAATCTTTTGTTAATAATATGCAAAAAATGGGTTTTCAAATCAACGACATCACATCAGTATTAGAATCTTATATTAAGGAGAAGAATTAGGATGACACAACTGCTTCAACTGCATCATGTTACCAAAAAATACAAAAAGCATGTGGCTATTGACGATATTACACTCAACCTTCCTACAGGTAAAATTATTGGTTTACTAGGTCCAAACGGTAGTGGGAAAACAACACTCATCAAATTAATAAATGGCCTTCTTCAGCCAACCACTGGAGACATTGTCATTGACGGTTATCGCCCTTCCGTGGAAACGAAAAAAATTGTTTCATATTTACCTGATACCTCTTATTTGAGAGAAAATATGAAAATCAAGGATACCTTAACATTATTCGAGGATTTTTATACCGATTTCTCGCGTGAACAAGCTGAACATCTCTTAGACGATTTAGGTCTTAATCCCAATGAACAACTCAAAAATCTATCTAAAGGAAACAAAGAAAAAGTTCAACTTATTTTAGTTATGAGCCGGCAAGCTAAGCTCTACATTCTTGATGAACCAATTGGTGGTGTTGATCCAGCAGCTCGAGAATACATCCTACGCACAATTATTAATAATTATCGTGAAGATGCTTCAGTGATTATCTCAACACATCTAATTGCTGAAATCGAACCAATCCTTGATGAAATCGTTTTCCTCAAAGAAGGAAAAGTTATTTTACAAGGAAATACCGATGATATTCGTGAAGAATATGGTAAATCAATCGACTCACTCTTTCGTGAAAAATATAAAGCTTAGGGGGAAATTATGTTTTCAAAACTTTTAAAATATGAGCTAAAATCTGTTGGCAAATGGTACTTTGCTCTCAATGCCTCAGTCATTGCCATTTCGTTTTTTCTTGGCTTTAGTATAAAATCTCTTGAAACATATGCTCAGACTCGTTCTGAAATCAGTTCAACACACTTCACTCAACTTATCCCAATTATTCTAAGTTTAATCTTTGGTATTCTAGTTGCCGGCGCTTGGATTGCAACCTTTGTCATTATTATTCGCCGATTTTATAAAAACGTCTTTGGGCGCGAAGGGTATCTGACACTAACATTACCTGTTTCATCTCATCAACTTATCTTATCAAAACTCCTTGCTTCTCTTATATGGACTGTGTTCAATGCAATTATTTTAGCAATTGGAATTACATTTCTCATTTTACCAATCTCTGGTGTAGGAAAATTTTTAATGGCTCTTCCTTACTTTGCATCTCTTTTTACACCAACTGAATGGCTAATTATTTTCATTTGTTTCATTCTATCAAGTCTTTCAGGTATTTTAATGATTTATCTTTCTATTGCTGTTGGACAATTATTTACAGATAGACGCGTGCTCATGAGTTTTGTTGCTTACTTTACTATTGCTATTATCGTCATTATTTTATCTGAAACGATTAGTGGTCAACTCACAAAAGACACATTTGATATTAGTATTAATCTTTTTATTTATTCTGGGATTGAATGTCTTATCGAAGGAATTGTATTTTACTTTTCGACTAACTATCTATTGAAAAACAAGCTAAACATTCAATAGAAATATCAGCCAGTCTGAACAGACCAATTTGGTCTGTTTTTGTATCTGGGTGAAAAGCAAAACTAGACAAAACACAAAAATAAAAAACGTTGATATATCAACGTTTTGGGAAACTTTACTAAACTATGAAAAGCTTTGATGGAGCCGGTGGGAGTCGAACCCACGTCCAAACACCTGCCAATACATTTGTCTACAACCATAGGTTATGTTTTTTATTTAACTTAAGCTCGATACATAACTCAAACCTAGATTAAGCGAGTCTATTAATCTCTTTTTGGTCAGCTAGACAATAACCAAATGTAGCTTGTTAATCAATGAAACCTCTAGCAAAACACAAGCAATTCTGTAGAGATCACGCGAGCTGGTTTTTAGGCAGCTACAGCGTAAGAATTTGTATTTTTTGCAGTTATATTTAACTGGCAATTTTACATCTGCCGATGAGTCGCAAAATGTACCTCATAATGCCTGTCGAATCCGTAACGACCCCAGATATTATAAATAGTGGAAAACCACTTTGACTATTATAACAGATAAAGTTTAAAATAGCAAAAAAACATCACTTATGATATGATAAAATTATGAAAACGAAAATATCTAAGCGCTATGTGTTTTTTCAGCGACTAATCCAGTTTTTAGGAATTTTAGCCTTGATTGGTACTTTAGCTTTAGTGGTTTGGTTTTACCGATTAGGGATTTTGAATGATAGCAACGCCTTGAAAGATTTTGTCCACCGTCACCAATTCTGGGGACCGTTAATTTTTGTTTTAGTTCAAATTTTTCAAGTTGTTTTCCCAATTATTCCTGGTGGTGTAACAACCGTAGCTGGCTTCCTTATTTTCGATCCTTGGCTCGGTTTTTTGTACAATTATCTTGGAATTATCATTGGAAGTATTATCCTCTTCTTGCTCGTCCGTATCTATGGAAGAAAATTTATTTTGCTATTTGTTAATGAAAAAACTTTTTACAAATACGAAGCAAGACTTGAAACAAAGGGATTTGAGACATTTTTTATCCTTTGTATGTTGTCACCGATATCTCCTGCTGATGTATTGGTGATGATTACTGGACTGACACGTATTTCTCTAAAGCGTTTTATTTTAATTATCATGCTCACAAAACCAATTTCCATTCTTTCGTATAGTTATATTTGGATTTTTGGTGGCGATCTTATCAAAATAATTTTACATTAAATTCAAGGTTAGGGTGATTTGAGTTGCCCTACTTTTATTTCTAAATTAGCTTCAGATTACTTTTGCTAGCACAATAACATTCATCATATTTACATGAAAATTTCATGTAAACGTTTCAATAACCTTGAAAAATTCCAACATAGTAGTAGACTTATAACGAAGGAGTTTACTAATGAAGTTATACGTTCAATTTATGATTATTCTGGTCTTTTCATTCATTGGAGAGGCAATTTCAAATTTGTTGCATTTACCCGTTCCTGGTAGCATTATTGGGCTAGTGCTACTTTTTCTTGCGCTCGAATTTAAACTTATCCGCCTTAGACACATCGACGTTGTCGGAAATTTTTTATTGAATAATATGACCATTCTTTTTTTGCCCGCAGCTGTCGGAATTATGGAAAAATTTAACGATATTAAGAATTATTTACTTCCTATCACTATCATTATTTTAGGTGCTATTTTCCTAAATGTTGCCGTTATCGGTTTTGTTGTGCAATTAATCAAAAAACATTTTGAAGGAGATTACGTCGATAAAGGAGTCCGTCATGAATGAGGTTATTACAAGTCCAATCTTTGGTATAATGGTGTCGATTCTTGCATATTTAATGGGAATGCTAATTTTTAGACGTTTTCCACATCCAATTACAACACCATTACTTCTAGCGACTTTTTTCATTATCACCTTTCTAAAAATAAGTAATATTTCGTATACCGACTATTACGTTGGAGGTAGCTACCTCAACATGCTTATCGTTCCTTCAACTGTCGCACTTGGAATACCGCTTTATCGGTCATTCCACCTAATGAAACATCACATCAGAAGCATTCTATCAGGCATTTTAATCGCTTGTATTGTTAACACTACATTCACAGCACTTATCGCTAAAGCTTTTGGAATTAAATACCTCTTAGCTGTTTCTTTATTTCCAAAATCTGTAACAACTGCTATGGCAGTTGGAATTATCGACAAAATGGGTGGAATTACAACAGTTACCCTTGTCGTTGTTGTCATTACTGGAATTTTAACTAGTGTTCTTGGTCCAGTTTTTCTAAAACTTTTAAAAATCGATGACCCTGTAGCGATTGGGTTAAGCCTAGGTGGTACAGGACACGCTATCGGAACAGGGACCGCCTTAAAATATGGTCATGTCGAAGGTGCAATGGCTGGTCTCGCCATTGGTGTGACTGGAATCGTATATGTTATTATTAGTCCAATTGTTGCTCAAATCATTCTAAAGTAGCACTAGTATAATAAAAAGTCTGAGATGTTTTCTCAGACTTTTTATTATATAGAAAATCAAACTATAAAATCTCACAATCAAAATAATAGTTAATCAAAAAAAATTATGACCAATTCACACATAAAAATTATAACAACAGTACTCTAATATTTTTTCGGAAAATGCCTTTAAATAAGTCTAAAAATCTTCCAAATAAATACATTTGTATACTTAAAAAGCCTTGATTTCAAGGCTTTTCAAGTATACTATAACTCTCCACCCTAAGGGAATCGAACCCCTATTTCAAGAACCGGAATCTTGCGTGATATCCATTACACTAAGAGTGGCAACTTATTATATTATACCACATCAAAGTAAAAAGAAAAGACCTATTAAACAAGTCTTTTCTAACTTATTATTATAATTCAATATCGCCAAACAAGTCAGCCATTGAGAATCCAGTTTGAGTTTCTGGAAGTTCGTAATCACGTTTAGCTTCACGTTTTGGACGACGTGGACGAGATTGACGTTTTTCTTCGTTTTCAGCTTGTGCTGGACGTTCTTCAAGAGCTTTGATAGAAAGTGATACACGTTCTGCAGCTGCGTTAATATCAAGAACTTTTACATTAACTTCTTGACCTACTGAAAGGACATCTTTTGGATTTTCAACACGCTTGTGTGAAATTTGTGAAATATGGACAAGTCCGTCAATACCTGGCAATACTTCAACAAAAGCACCGAAATCTGTCAAACGTTTAACTGTACCTTCAATCACATCACCAGCAGCTAATTTTTGTTCAACACCGTCCCATGGTCCAGGTGTTGTAGCTTTAAGAGAAAGTGATACGCGTCCTTCTTCTTCGTTCAAATCAAGAACTTTTACTTCAATTTCATCGCCAACTGATACAACAGATTTTGGTGAAACGTTGCGTTCGTGTGACAATTCAGTTAAGTGAACAAGTCCGTCAACACCACCAAGGTCAATAAAAGCACCAAAGCTTGTGATACGTGCAACTTTACCAGTCACGATGTCACCAACAGCTAATTTGCTAAATACTTCAGCACGTGCTGCTGCAGCTTTTTCTTCTACTACTTCACGGCGTGAAAGAATGAAACGATTTTCTTTTGGATCCACTTCTTTAATTTTTGCTTCAAATTCTTGGCCAACAAAACGTTCAGTGTTACGAACGAAACGAGTATCTAGCATTGAAGCAGGGATAAATCCACGAAGTCCTTCAAATTCTACTGAAAGACCGCCTTTAACTGCACGAGTACCTTTTACAGTAACAACTTCTTCTTCACGTCCAACCAACTTGTCCCATGCCTTGCGAGCTTCTAAACGTTTTTTAGATACAAGGTAAGTAACTGTATCAGTATCTTTACCAACTACTTGACGAAGAACAAGCAATTCAAGTGTTTCACCTGGTTTTACAAGATCGTTAATGTCAGCTTCACGATCATTTGTCAATTCACGAAGGGTCAACACACCTTCTACACCAGTTCCAGCGATTGCAACATTAGCTTGGTTCGCATCAACAGTCAATACTTCAGCAGTAACGACATCGCCTGGCTCAACTTGGCTAACACTATTTAGCAAATCTTCAAATTCATTCATCTAAAAAAATCCTCCAACAATCAAGCATTTCTTGCTTGACATACTTAAAATATTTTTCCTAAGCACCGCAATGACATGAACTATCTTTAACGTTTCCCACCCTATAAAGAAATAAAATACCCTAAGATATTTTACCATTTATCTGATATATTACCTAAGAACTGGGGTAGCTGGATTCGAACCAACGCATGAGGGAGTCAAAGTCCCTTGCCTTACCGCTTGGCTATACCCCAAAAGACTCTTATTATTTTACAGAAAAATCAGGAGGCTGTCAATACTTTTCTTAACTTTTTTTCAAAAAAAAAACAATCGGCATAACCGATTGCTAAGTGTTAGGAGATTTCATCATCTAAGTGACCTTAGATTGATGATTCGAGGTTGAAGCAACCTCATACGAAAAAAGAAAAGTTTTAGGATGATTTAATTATATATGTTGCTAGAAATAAAGTCAAACACTTTGACTCGCAAAATAAGAGATAATTTGCACAGCTATAATTAACCTTTTCCAACTCCTAAAATAGATTTATTCATCATCCTGTGAAACCAGATGATGTCTAAAGGCATAAACTACAGCCTGAGTACGGTCATCAACATTTAATTTCCCAAGGATATTAGACACATGGGTCTTGACGGTTTTTAAAGAAATAAACAGTTCGTTAGCAATGGTTTGATTGTCATAGCCTTTAGCTAAGAGGGCTAAGATATCACGTTCACGTGCGGTCAAATCATCATGTAAGTCCGGGTGACTATCGTGGTATTTAATCTTATTGTCCACCTCAGTTTCGATAGCTTCTTCTCCACGGTAAACCTTTCGGATACTATTTAGAATCTCTGCTGCACTGCTCGTTTTAAGCATATAGCCTTTGGCGCCAGCTTCTATGACTGGATAAATTTTTTCATTGTCCAAATAGCTGGTCAAAACTAAAATCTTAGCTTCAGGCCATTCTTTGAGCAATTCCAAAATCGCCTGAACACCATCTAACTCAGGCATAACAAGATCCATAACAACAACGTCTGGACGCAACTCCAGGGCAAGATCGATACCATCACGACCATTTCCTGCCTCTCCCACCACTTCTACATCTCCTTGGAGATTCAAGAAACTCTTAAGGCCTAAACGAACCATTTCATGGTCATCTACCAAAATCACATTAATCTTATTCGACATTGTCTTCTCCTCTTAATATTGGCACACGAACATCAATAGACGTCCCTTTACCTTTAGCTGATAGGAACTGCACAGTCCCCGCCATTTCATCAACACGCTCTTGGATGTTTTTTAGCCCATAACTCATCTCGTCAGTCGAGGCATTCAAATCATAACCAACACCATTATCTAGCATTTTTAACTGAATTTCCTGACTATTTTGATAGAGGTAAACCTCTATTTGGCTGGCCTTGGCGTGCTTAAGGGTATTAGAGATAAACTCTTGGGCAATCCTAAAGAGATTATTTTCAATACGTTTGGGCACTTTCTTAACCATATCCTTGTAGACAACACGGATATTGGATTTATCGGTTAATTCCTTAAGAATCATCTGCAAGCCTTCTTGTAAGGTCTTGTTCTCAAGCTCTGTCGGACGAAGGTGCAAAAGCAAGACACGCATATCATTTTGAGCATCTGTCAGCATGGCCTCGACTGCCTGAATCTGATTATGTAAATCTTCCTTACTTAGTTGGCCCACCATCTGAGAGACACCAGATAGGATCATACTAGCTGCAAAAAGCTCCTGGCTAACGGTATCGTGAAGATCTCGAGCAATGCGGCCTCGCTCTTTCTTAAGAATATCACGACTTTGCAAAGCCTGAGCATTTTCCGTCTTTTGCAGATCCTTGGTCAATTTACGCATTTTATGAGATAGACGCATCATATTCTTGTCCAACTCAATATCTCCCTGACGTTTGACTGGCTGGTTATTGATAATACGACGCAAGTCCTGATTGACCGAACGCATACTATTATCATTAGCAATGGCCCAAAGAATATATAGTAAAATGAGCAAACTCAGAACCACAAAAAACATGTTAAAAAAGAAGTGAAATGCCTGAGAAATACTACCGAAAACCAGCGAAAAGTTGAGGTTAAAGCTATCCATAACCACAAGGGTAACCCCAATTAAAACAACAACTGAATAAATTAGGATTAAAAATAGGTACTGTTTCTTCATTTACGACGTACCTCCACTGGTCCAGCTCCCACATTGAGAATCAATTTAACCGTGCGATGGGCATGCTCATACTCCGCTCCCTGCAAGGTCAATCTTTCGTAACGGAGGTCGTATTCATCTTCATTAAAGAAGGTCACAGAGCTATAGATAGCTGATATATTCAGCTTTACAGAAACATCAATTGGTACCAAGATTGTCGTTGGCCCATAAAGTTTCTGTAAAATGACGACATTTTCTCGACCCGAAACGATAACCTGGGTCAAATCAATCACATCTGTCCCAAAGAAACGGATAATATTAATATCATCAAAGTCATAGCGATCACTGACAGGTTCCATACGAGTCCCAATCCACT